>Ga0315906_10010506_pt1 | contig 10875 bp, 8 predicted proteins | sample LakEriMetagenome_4_FD_203526 | JGI IMG/M metagenome (GOLD analysis project Ga0315906, IMG submission 203526) | Freshwater fungal communities from buoy surface, Lake Erie, Ohio, United States - Buoy 2 MA122 | ecosystem: Environmental > Aquatic > Freshwater > Lake > Lake biofilm | place: USA: Lake... | reverse complement strand
GGGGGGGTGGGGGGGCAACGGGGCGTGAGTGTTGAGGCCACCGCGCTGCCTGCGGGCAAGGAGCCGACGCTGCGCGTCATCCCGATGCCGTCGGATGCCAGCCACACCGGTGACATTTTCGGCGGCTGGATCATGTCGCAGGTCGACCTGGCCGGCAGCATACCCGCCGTTCGCCTGGCGAGGGGGCGGGTGGCCACCGTTGCGGTGAATTCCTTCATCTTCAAGCAGCCGGTGTTTGTCGGTGACGTGGTCAGCTTTTACGCTGAAGTAGTCAAGGTCGGCCGCACGTCCATAACGGTGGATGTCACTGTTTATGCCCAGCGCCGGCCCGAGCGCGAGGAATGCGTCAAGGTCACCGAGGCGGTACTGACTTATGTCGCAGTGGACAAAGAGCGCCGACCGCGTGTGGTATCAGTGCAACAGTAAGTATTTGCGACAGCGCAGCCTGTCGCACCGAGGGGTAACATGGCTGCGATTCTGCAGCGTATTTTCCAGACAACGTTTAATGTCATCCGGATTGGGGGAGATCATGGTCAAGTTGAACAAGCGTCTTTCATCAGCGGCTGTTGCGCTGGCTTTATCGGGCATGAGCGCAGCGGTCTGTGCCGGCGGTTTCGGCATTGGCACACAAAGCGGCAGCGGCACCGGCAATGCATTCGCCGGCGGCGCAGCAGCGGCTGAAGATGCCAGCGTGGCCTGGTCCAATCCGGCGGCAATGGCGGTATTGCCATCCGGCAAACAGTTCACTGCGGCAGGTCATATTCTGGTGCCGTCCTTCAAGTTTTCCAACGCCGGTTCCACCGGCGCGTTTGCCGCCCCCGGCACCGGTGACGGCGGCGATGGCGGCGGCGTGCATGTTGTTCCCAACATGTTTTACACCATGGACATCAATTCGAAGCTGCGTTTCGGTTTTGCTGTAAACGTGCCGTTCGGGCTTGCGACTGAATACGAACCGGGATGGCGCGGTCAGCTGACCGGCATCCACTCGGAGATCAAGACGGTCAACATGAATCCGTCGATTGCCTACAAACTGGGGGACAAGTCCTCCATCGGCGTCAGCCTGCAGAAGATTGAAGCGAAGCTGACCGGCTTTGCCGGCGCGCCCGGTGTGCTGACGATTGAAGGAGATGACATCGGTTTTGGTTACAACCTGGGCTATTTCGTGCAGGCCACGCCGAGCACGCAGTTCGGCATGACTTACCGCTAGAAGATCGCCTATGAGCTGGAAGGCAGCGCGCTGTTTTCGGTTGCTGCGGCAGGCAATGGTTCTGTCCGTGCCGACATTACGATGCCGGATTCCGCTTCGTTCAGCGTGCTCAGCAAGATTGATGCGAAGTGGGAGGTCATGGCTGACATCACCTACACCGGCTGGAGCAAGGTCAAGCGCCTGGACATCATTCGCACTTCGGGTGCGGCGGCCGGCGCAACGCTGACGTCGCTGGTGTTCAACTGGAAAGATACCCTGCGTTATGGCGTCGGCGCCAATTACAAGGTGGATGACAAAACCAAATTGCGTTTCGGCCTCGCCTTTGATGAGACGCCGACCAACGACATCGACCGCACGCCGCGCCTTCCCGACCAGGACCGCACCTGTGTTGCGCTGGGTGTTCAGTACAAGCCGAACAGGCAGGGCACCCTTGAAGTCGGTTATGCCCACGAGTTCGTCAAAGACGCGACGGTGTCGGCCACGCCGAATCCCGCGATTGGTCGCCTCAACGGCACCTTCAGCAACAAGGCTGATATCCTGTCGGTACAGTACTCCCACCGTTTCTGATGCATTGCGTCATCCGGTAAAGCGGCCTGAGGGCCGCTTTTTTCATTCTTCTGGTCATCATGCCGCAGCCTGATGGCCGACGGGCCAAGTGCTAGAATCGATTTACGCATCAAGGAGCTCCAGCCATGTCTCAATCCCCCCTAGTGGTGCGCAAGGTCGCCGTTCTCGGCGCCGGCGTCATGGGCGCACAGATTGCCGCCCACCTGATCAATGCGCGTGTTCCGGTCATGCTCTTCGAGCTGGCGGCGAAGGATGGTGATCCCAACGGCAATGTGCTCAAGGCCATTGCCAACCTCAAGAAGCTCGAGCCGTCTCCGCTGGCGACCAAGGATTGCGCTGACCTGATCGAGCCCGCCAATTACGACCAGCATCTCGAAGCGCTGCGCGATTGCGATATCGTCATCGAGGCCATCTCCGAACGCATGGACTGGAAGGCCGACCTCTATCGCAAGGTCGCGCCCTTCCTCGGCGAGCACACGATTTTCGCCAGCAACACCTCGGGCCTGTCGATCAACCGGCTGGCCGCATCGTTTCCGGAGCAGCAGCGTCCGCGGTTCTGCGGCGTGCATTTTTTCAATCCGCCGCGTTACATGCACCTCGTCGAACTCATTGCCTGTGACGGCACCGATGCCGGCATCCTCGACGAACTGGAACGGTTCCTTGTGACTACGCTGGGCAAGGGTGTGGTGCGCGCCAAGGACACGCCGAATTTCATCGCCAACCGAGTTGGCGTGTTTTCAATGCTGGCCACCATCCATCATGCAGAACGCCTCGGCATCGGCTTCGACACCGTGGATGCGCTGACCGGTTCGCTGATCGGGCGTCCGCGCAGTGCGACTTTCCGTACCGCCGATGTGGTCGGCCTCGATACCTTCGCCCATGTCGTCAACACCATGCGCGACACGCTGCCCGAAGATCCCTGGCACAAGTATTACGGCGTGCCGGCGTGGTTGCAGGGCCTGATTGACCAGGGGGCGCTGGGCCAGAAGTCGCGCAAGGGCGTGTACCAGAAGGTCGGCCGTGACATCCATGTGCTGGATCTCCAGTCAGGCGCCTATCGCAATGCCGACGGCAAGGCCGATGAAAGCGTCGTTGAAATCCTCAAGAACAAAAATGTCGCCGAACGTTTTGCACAACTGCATGCCTCAACCCATCCGCAGGCGCAGTTCATCTGGGCCATTTTCCGCGACAGCTTCCATTACTGCGCGCTGCATCTCGCATCCATCGCGCACAATGCGCGCGACCTTGATTTTGCGATCCGCTGGGGCTTCGGCTGGGACACCGGCCCCTTCGAAATCTGGCAGTCCGCCGGTTGGCGGCAGATTGCCGACTGGATTGCCGAAGATATTGCTGCGGGACGGGCCATGGTCAAGGCGTCGTTGCCGGCGTGGGCAGTCAATCCATCGCGCACCGGGGTGCACCGGCCGGACGGCTCGTTTGCGCCGGTGCCCGATGCCTATCAGCCGCGTTCGGCGTTGCCGGTGTACCGCCGCCAGCCCTTCCCGGACAAACTGGTCGGCGAGGAGCGCCGTTACGGTTCGACAATTTTTGAGACGGACGGCGTGCGCTGCTGGCATACCGGTGATGACATCGCCATCGTCAGTTTCAAGAGCCGCATGCACGCCATTGGCGACGATGTGCTGGAAGACGTGCAGCAGGCCATCGCCGAGGCCGAACGCAATTACGCGGGTCTGGTGATCTGGCAGACCGAAGCGCCGTTTTCGGTGGGCGCCAACCTGAAAAAAACGCCGGCGGGCGGCGGTGAAAAACGCGCCGCACCGTCGGCGCTGGGCAAGCTGTTCAAGAGTGTCAAACGCGAAGCCGAGTCGCTGGCTTTGAAAGCGGCGCGGCAGATCGGTGTTGCCGACCAGTTGATGGCCGGCAAACTCGCCGAGGTCGAACATCTGGTCGAGCAGTTCCAGATCACCACGCAGATGCTCAAATATTCAATGGTGCCGACGGTAGCGGCGGTCGATGGCCTGGCGCTGGGCGGCGGTTGCGAGTTCATCATGCATTGCGACCGCGCGGTGGCCACGCTGGAAAGTTATATCGGCCTCGTTGAAGTCGGCGTCGGCCTGCTGCCCGCAGGCGGCGGCTGCAAGGAATTCGCGATGCGCGCTGCGGCGGAAGCGAAGGGTGGCGACATGTCGCCCTTCCTGCAGAAATATTTCAAGGCGGTGGCGATGGCTGAAGTCAGTCGCAGCGCGGAGCAGGCGCGCGAGATCGGCTATCTGCGGCCGACCGACCGTGTGGTGATGAACCGATTCGAACTGCTGGAAATCGCAAAGTCGGAAGCGCGGGCGATGGCCGCAGCCGGTTACCGGCCGCCATTGCGCGCCAAGTCGATACCGGTGCTGGGTCGCAGCGGTATTTCGACCATCCGTGCCTTTGTCGAAAACATGAGTGCCGGCGGTTATATCTCCGAACACGACAAGCTGATCGCGAGCAAGGTCGCGACCGTGATGTGCGGCGGCGATATTGAAGGGGGCAGCTTGGTGGATGAGCAATGGTTCCTCGATCTTGAGCGCCAGCACTTCATGGAACTGATTGCTACCGAGAAGACACAGGCTCGCATCGAGCACATGCTCAAAAACGGCAAACCCCTGAGAAATTGAGATGAGGGAACTGACATGAGCAAACAAATCCAGGATGCCTACATCGTTGCCGCGACCCGCTCCCCGGTCGGTAAGGCGCCACGTGGCATGCTCAAAAACGTACGCCCCGACGACCTGCTGGCCCATGTGCTGAAAAGCGCTGTCGCGCAATGCCCGGGGCTCGATCTGCACGAAGTCGGCGATGTTATTGCTGGCTGCGCGATGCCGGAAGGCGAGCAGGGCATGAACGTTGCCCGCATCGGCCTGCTGCTTGCGGGGTTTCCAGACACCGTGCCGGGCATGACCATCAATCGTTTTTGTTCCTCGGGTCTGCAGGCGGTAGCCGATGCCGCTGCACGCATCCGCCTCGGCGAAGCCGATGTGATGATCGCCGCGGGCACCGAGAGCATGAGCATGGTGCCGATGGGTGGCAACAAGCCGAGTTTCAGTCCCTCGGTATTTGCCCGGGATGAAAACCTCGGCATCGCCTACGGCATGGGCATTACCGCGGAACGCGTCGCCGACCAGTGGAAAATCAGTCGCGGGGACCAGGACCTGTTTGCCGCGGAAAGTCATCGTCGTGCGGTACGGGCGATCGATGGCGGCGAATTCAACAGCGAAATCTCGCCGTACGACATCAATGACCGTTTGCCTGATCTGAACACGCGCGAAATCATCGTGAAGAATCGCCGCGCTGAACAGGACGAAGGCCCGCGCCGCGATACCTCTGTTGAAGCACTCGCCAAACTGAAGCCGGCGTTTGCCGTAAAGGGCAGTGTCACCGCCGGCAACAGCTCGCAGATGTCGGATGGTGCGGGTGCCGTGGTGCTGATGAGCGAGGCCGCGGTGAAACGGTACAACCTCAAACCGCTGGGCCGCTTTGTCGGTTATGCGGTGGCGGGCGTGCCGCCGGATGTGATGGGCATCGGTCCGGTCAAGGCGATACCGAAAGTGTTGCAGCAGGCCGGGCTCAGCAAAGACCAACTCGACTGGATCGAACTCAATGAAGCGTTCGCGGCGCAGTCACTGGCGGTGATCCGGGAACTCGGCCTTGATCCGGCCAAGGTCAATCCGCTGGGCGGTGCCATTGCGCTGGGCCATCCGCTGGGTGCCACCGGTGCGATCCGTGTTGCGACACTGCTGCATGGAATGCGCCGCCACAACAGGAAATACGGCATGGTCACCATGTGCATCGGCACCGGCATGGGGGCGGCGGGTGTGTTCGAGGCGGTATAAAAAGTTATTTAAAAACAATAACTTGAATGATTCTGTAGAGGTGGGGCAGGCCGCCGGCTGCGTCAGCGCGGCGGGTTGAGCGCCTTGATCACCGGCCCCGGCCGGTCGATGCCGAATCCCTGGGCGTAATCAACGCCGATTTCCCGCAGCATGGCCAGTGTCCGCTCGTCTTCGACGAACTCCGCCACGGTCTTCATGCCCAGCTTCCCGCACACGTTGATGATGGCCTTGAGTTTGGCCATATCCGCCGGCGTCTTGAACATGTTCTGGATGATCACGCCGTCGATTTTCACGAAATCCAGGCGCAATCCGCTGAGGTTGGAAAATGACAGTTTCACGCTGCCGAAGTCGTCGACGGTAAAGCGGCAGCCGGCCGGTTTGAGTGCGGCGATGAAATTGGCGACGTTCTCGTGGTTGCTGATGGTTTCCAGTTCACCGATTTCAAAGCACAACTGGCTCGCGGGGAATTCGGAGTTTTTGAGTTCATGCCGTACAAACTGCGAAAAATCCGGATTGATGATCGAGGCTTCTGACAGGTTGATGGAGAACATCGGAATATCCCATTGCGGATTCTCGATCTTCCTTGCCATCGACCACGTAATGACGTTGTGCACCACCCAGCGGTCAATGTCCTCGGTCATGCCGTAACGTTCCGCCATCGGAATGAATCCGCCGGGCGGCAGCAGGTTGTCTTCCTCTTCGCGCAGACGCAGCAGGATCTCGTAACTGCCGTGGTCGAATGGCAGTGTTTTCAGCGGCAGCACCTTCTGCGCAAACAGCAGGAATTCATTTTTTTTCAGCGCGCGCACCAGCTTGCTGCGCGGATCGTCCCCTGCCATCAACTGGTCGCTGATCGAATGCAGATACATCGTCTCGCCGCTTTCACTGGTGATTGCGGCGTGCGGATCTGAATTGATGGAGGTATTGCCGTTGCTGTTTCCGTTTCCGTTATTGTGCGGTTCATCCGGCGCCGCCGTACTGATGGCGGTGTGGACGGGCAGCATCACGATGTAAAACCCGATGGGGCGGTCAGTTCCCGGCGGATGCGGTACCTGCTTGACCGTGTATTTATTGCCGTTATGCCATTTGAGCTGGTACTCGACTCGTGTTCCGGTCAGCGTTTAGCGGCAATGCGGCAGCATTTCCATGTAACTCGAGCTCATCACATCGCGCAGCAACTGGCCTTCGATCCTGATATCGGGAATGCGGGTGATTTCGAGCGTGGCCTTGTTGTGGTCATGGATGCGCAAATCGCGATCCACGAACAGGATGGGCAGCGGCATCAGGTCGTTGACCATGCGCATGCGCGCTTCGGTGGCGAGCATCGCGTCTTCCGAAATCTTGCGGCGCGAGGCTTCCTTCTGCAACTGCTCGCGCAGCCGTTCCGCCTGCCGCGTGCGGCGCATGATCAGCCATTCCGCCTTCGACGCCTGGCTCGCCATCGACAGCACTGCGGCAAACAGGATGCCGCCGAGGAAGGCCAGCCACTGCAGGTCAAACAGCGTGAAATAGATGGTCGCGATGACCATCAGGCCCAGAACCAGCGTGAGCAGCAGCGACAGCACGGTTTTAACCGTGCGGCGGCCTAAAAACAGCGACAGTTTGAACAGAAACGACATCCAGACCCTATGCCCCTGGTTTACCCGCGGAGCAGATGCCGCGGGTTATCTCGTGAATTACATGTTCGGATAGTTCGGCCCGCCGCCGCCTTCCGGCGTCACCCAGACGATGTTCTGGGTCGGATCCTTGATGTCGCAGGTCTTGCAGTGCACGCAGTTCTGCGCGTTGATCTGCAGGCGCGGATTCGCACCGTTGTCATCGCGCACGATCTCGTAAACGCCGGCCGGGCAGTAACGCTGCTCGGGCGCGTCATAGAGTTCGAGGTTGACGTTGACCGGCACCGACGCATCCTTCAGCGTCAGGTGGATCGGCTGGTCTTCATTGTGGTTGACGTTGGAGATGAACACCGACGACAGCCGGTCGAAGGTCAGCACGCCGTCCGGTTTCGGATAACTGATCGGCGTGTATTCGGTTTTCGGGCGGATGCATTCATGGTCGGCGTGATCATGGTGCAGCGTCCAAGGTGCCTTGCCGCGGAAGACCACCTGGTCGATGCCGACCATCAGCGTGCCCATCCACAGGCCCTTGCTCATCCACGGCTTGAAGTTGCGTGCACGATGCAGCTCGTCATAAAGCCAGCTCGACTTGAACGATTCCGGGTAGGCCGTCAGTTCCGGCGCCGGCGTTTCCGCCGCCAGTGCGGCAAACGCCGCTTCGGCGGCGAGCATGCCCGACTTGATCGCGGTATGGCTGCCCTTGATGCGCGAGGCATTGAGGAAGCCGGCATCGTCACCGACCAGACAGCCGCCGGGGAATACCAGCTTCGGCAGCGCCTGCAGGCCGCCGGCAGCGATGGCGCGCGCGCCATAGGAAATACGTTTGCCGCCTTCGAGGAATTTGCGGATTTCCGGATGCGTCTTGTAACGCTGGAACTCCTCGTAAGGGCTCAGGTAGGGATTCTTGTAGGCGAGGCCGACGACATAACCGATGGCGACCTGGTTGTCTTCAAGGTGATAGAGGAAGGAACCGCCGTAGGTGTCGCTTTCCAGCGGCCAGCCGGCGGTGTGCACCACCAGTCCCGGCTGATGCAGTTCCGGTTTGATTTCCCACAGTTCTTTCAGGCCGATGCCGTAAACCTGCGGATCAACGCCGTCACGCAGATTGAATTTCGCCTGCAACTGTTTGCCGAGATGTCCGCGGCAACCTTCGGCGAAGAAGGTGTACTTGGCGTGCAGCTCCATGCCGACCTGGTGCGCGTCGGTGGGCTGGCCGTCGCGGCCAATGCCCATGTCGCCGGTGGCGACACCTTTGACACGACCGTCTTCATGGAACAGCACTTCGGCAGCGGCGAAGCCGGGGAATATCTCCACGCCCAGCGCTTCGGCCTGCTGACCCAGCCAGCGCACGACATTGCCGAGGCTGATCACATAATTGCCGTGGTTCTGGAAACATTCCGGCAGCAGCGCCGACGGAATCTTGAAAGCACCGGTTTCACTGAGGATCATGAAGCGGTCTTCACTGACCGGCGCATTCAGCGGGGCGTCTTTTTCCTTCCAGTCCGGAATCAGTTCATTCAGCGCGATCGGGTCCATCACCGCGCCGGAGAGGATATGTGCGCCGACTTCCGAGCCCTTTTCGAGCACGCAGACATTGACCTCGCGGCCCTGTTCCGCGGCGAGCTGTTTCAGGCGGATTGCCGCACCGAGGCCGGCGGGACCGGCACCAACGATGACGACGTCATATTCCATGGCTTCGCGTTCGGCCATTACCCTCTCCATGTTGATGATTTATTGCGGGATTATACGCTGCTGCCCCGGCGGTTCAGCGGACCAGCCCGGCGGCGGCAATGCCGCTGCGAACCGCAGCCTCGATCGTTGCCGGGTAATCACCGGCCACATAGTCGCCGGCCAGCATAAAACCGGGGCAGGGCGTTTCAGCCGCAGGGCGCCGGAGGCCCGGTGTGCAACTGAAGGTCGCGCGTTTTTCGGCGATCACGCGATGCCACAGCAGTTTCGGCAGCGGGCCGAAGGCTTTTTCGATATCCGCGACCACACGACGGGCAAGGTCATCCTGCGCCTCACCGACATGTTCTTCCGAGGCGCTGATCACCGCACCGATCAGCCCGCGCTGGCCGCAGATGGTTCCGCGATCAAACAACCACTGCGCCGGACTGTTGGCGAGGCCGATCATCGGCGAGGGCAGCGTCACCGCGCCATCGAACTGCAGCCACACCGAATGAATCGGTTCGTACTGCAGCGCTTCGATCTGCCGCGCAGCGCCTTGCAGTTCCGCAATGTCCACGAGCAGCGGCGCCGCGCGATGCGGTGCAACGGCGCAGATCACCTGATCGAATCGCCGCGCATGGCCTTGCACCTGCAAACTAAATCCTTCGCCGTCACGCGTGACGCGTTCGACGGTGGCGCCGACTTCCACCTGTCCGCCGCAGGCACGAACGTATTCGGCCGCCGGTTTCGGAAACAGCGCTGTGAGGTCGGTTCGCGCCAACAGCAGATCGCTGGCGGCGCGACCCGCACCGAGACTGTCGCGCAGCACATTCAGGAAGACCTGCGCCGAAGCGCGCTGCATCGGCGTGTTGAGTGCAGCCACGCACAGCGGCGCCCATAAATACTCAATTAAAACAGAGGGTTGCTGATGTTCTCCGAGCAGGGCTTCGACCGTGCAGTCCTGCTGGAGGCGGTAACTGCAGGCCTTCATCGCATTCATGAAACGCGCGGCCGCACGTTTGTGCTCGAAGCTCAGGCCTTTTGCGGTGAGCAGCGCCCAAGCCACATGCAGCGGCGCCGGCAGCTTCGGCGCGCGCAGATGAAATTGATTGTGGATCTGCAGGTCCAGCGGCAGGCGCAGGAAGGAATCGCGCTTGGGTGCGACCTTGTCGATCAACCGCAAGGTTTCGCTGTAGGCCCCGATCAGGATATGCAGCCCGTTGTCGAGCGCGGTGTCATTGACGGTGACGCGGCGCGCGCGTCCGCCCAATGCGGGCGCGGCTTCAAACACTGTGACCGGAACACCGCGGCTGGCGAGTTCCACCGCCGCAGCCATGCCGGCGTAGCCGCCGCCGATGATGGCGACTGTTTTAGCCGTCATCAATGAAGACTCAGGCGGCGCGCTTTGCAGCGGCTGATTTGCCGGCCCAGATTTTCGACGGCACATTGACCAAGCCTTCGAAAATGCGGCGTGCGGTGCGCACCAGTGCAGCACGCCGCAGTTCCTGTTTGCCGTTGGTGAAGTCGGCATCCAGATCAATCAGGATCATTCCCGACGGGTGTTCGATTTTCACCATGCCCTGCGGAGCCGGTTTTAGCGGCGCGATCTCCGCGGCCAGCGTGCCGGGAATCGCACAGGCGGCGCTGATGCACACCGTGCCGGTGACCGGATGCGATTTGTGGCAGGTCTCGGGTACGAAATAACGCGAGCTGATCGTTCCGCCCTGGCGCGGCTTGGCGAGCAGGGCGATTTTCGGCACCACGTTTTTTGACACGTCGCCCATGCCCATCAGCACGCCGGCCTTGCGGCGGATGGTTTCCATGCGTTCCATCAGTGCGCGGTCGCTGTCGAGTTCGACGGCCGTTTCATAACCGGTCTTGCCCATGTCGGCGGCGCGCATCATCACGATCGGCATCGCGATATCGACGCAGCTCACTTCCACGCCGTCGATCACGTCACGCGGCTTGCCGGTCGGCAGCAGCTTGC
>Ga0315906_10010505_pt1 | contig 10875 bp, 9 predicted proteins | sample LakEriMetagenome_4_FD_203526 | JGI IMG/M metagenome (GOLD analysis project Ga0315906, IMG submission 203526) | Freshwater fungal communities from buoy surface, Lake Erie, Ohio, United States - Buoy 2 MA122 | ecosystem: Environmental > Aquatic > Freshwater > Lake > Lake biofilm | place: USA: Lake... | reverse complement strand
TTCAACTCGACGACCTGTAGGGGTTGATTGTTGGAGAGCCGGTTTTTTTTAACAGAGACAGCATTTTATCTTATTCGGGAAATACCACTACACAAACTGTTTTAAGTACAGGAACACCTTTTCGTCACCTGCTCACAGTTGGGGTGAATTACCTCATCGAAAAAAGTAAGCTTGATGATATTAGTCCCGTTTTAAACCGAACAGCAAGCATTGCCTATAAAGAATATGAAGAGAAGAATACTTTATTTTTCTCAACTTTTCGGGATATCTATATTTCAACGAAAGGTACACTCGGCATAAAACTGAAGTTTAAAGATTACCGGTTCAATGAAGAGTTAACATATCCTTTCACAATACCAAAGAAGTTTAAGCGTATACTTTAACATGACTCCCTTAGAGATGAAAGTGTGTTTTTCACTCAAGGGCCTTATTTTTGTTAGAATTAAAAATTTCCTATGCTCCGCAACCTGATTCTATTTTGTGCATTGTTTATTGGTGTAAATGTCGTTGGTCAAACAAAGGCAGAGCTTGAAAAGAAAAAAAATGAAACTTTAAAAGAGATTGAGTCGCTCAATAAGCAATATGACAATATTAAAAAAACAAAAAAGGAGTCCCTGGGTCAGCTAGCACTTATTCAGCAAAAAATTAATCTTAGAAACCAGGTGATCGGGGATATTAACAAACAGGTTTCTTTTATAAACAGAGACATCGATTCGTCTTACCGTGAAATGATACGGTTAAAGAAAGATCTGGATGAATTAAAGAAGAATTATGCTCAGAGTGTTGTTTATGCCTATAAAAACAGAAGCAGCTATGATTTTTTGAATTTTGTTTTTTCAGCAACCAGTTTTAATGATGCCATCAGAAGGGTAGCTTACATGCGCGCTTATCGCGATTACCAGGCAAGGCAACTGGATGCAATACAAAAAACCCAGGCCTTATATGGTCAGAAGATCAACGAACTTAAAATTAATAAGGATGCAAAAACAACTGTGCTTCTGGATCAGAACCGTGAAATGGGTGAATTGATGAAAGACAAACAGGAAAAAGATCAGGTGGTGGTTAATCTGAAGAAGAGGGAAACACAAATTAACAACATGATTGCTGCAAAAAGAAAGCAGTCGAAAGAAATTGAAGCAGCAATTAAAGCGGTTGTAAAAAGAGAAATTGAACTGGCTAGAAAAGAGGCAGAAAAAAAAGCAAAGGAAGATAGAGACCGAAGAGCAAAAGAGGAAAAAGAGCGTCTCGCGAGGGAAGCAGAGGCAAAGAAAAACGGAACAGCATCAACAACGGGTACAACAACAGGCACAACTACTGTTACAAAAAAAGAGGAGCCTGTAAAACAACAGCAAAGCTTTCTAGAATACAACAAAGAAGACCTAGAGCTGGGTGCCAGCTTTGAAAGTAACAGAGGAAGACTTCCTTATCCGATCGATAATGGGTATGTAGCAATCGGCTTCGGTCCTTATACGGTGCCCGGAACAAAAATCACAGGCAGCCAGGATTTTATCACATTCGCTAGCCCGGTTGGAACTTCAGTGAAAGCAGTATTTAGTGGAGAGGTTGTGAGTGTGTTTGATGTAGGAGGGATGTTTGCTGTGATGCTGAAACATGGAAAATATTTTACGACTTACAGTAATCTTTCTTCAACTTCTGTCACCAAAGGTCAGGATGTGAAACCCGGTCAGGTAATCGGGAAGGTAGGTGCAAATCTTGAGGGTGATGGACAGCTCGACTTCATTCTTACAAGAGAAGCGGTGATGTTAAATCCGCAACAATGGTTGAGAAGCAGATAAGTTATCCAATAAAACGTGCATAAAGCTGTTCGTAACGTGGTACGATTCTCTGTATATCAAATTTTGCCGCCTGATCTCTTGCGCCTTCTTTCATTCTTTCAAGAAGCGTCTTGTCTGTAAGTAGATCGATTCCGTATTTTGTCATTGTATCAACATCGCCCACTTCCGCCACGTATCCTGTTTTGCCGTGTAAATTGATTTCCTGAAGGCCACCAGCATTACTTGATAAAACAGGAACGCCTGCTGCCATCGCTTCCAGAGCGGAAAGACCAAAGCTTTCATATTCTGAAGGGAGAAGAAAAAGATCAGAGATTGCTAATATTTCTTCCATCTCCTGTTGTTTTCCCAGGAAACGAACATCATCACAAACCTTCAACATTCTGCAGTATTCTTCTGCTTCGGGGCGATCAGGCCCGTCACCAACCATTAAAAGTTTAGCGCCTATTTTTTTAGAGATGCCTGCAAAAATGCTGATCACATCTTGCACTCTTTTTACTTTTCTGAAATTGGATGCATGGGTGATAATTTTTTCTCCATTTGGTGCAATCGCTTTGCGAAATGCATCGAGCGGCTTTTTGGAAAAGCGCGCAAGGTCTACAAAATTATAGATCACCTCAATTTCCTTGTCAACGGCAAAAAACTTGTACGTCTCTTCTTTTAAATTTTTTGATACGGCTGTCAGTGCATCGCTTTCATTCATTGAAAAAGTAACTACAGGCTCAAAAGTTTTGTCCTTCCCAACAAGTGTAATATCTGTTCCGTGCAAGGTGGTGATTACCGGAATACGTTTGCCTTTCTTAAGCAGAATTTGTTTCGCCATAAAGGCAGCAGAAGCATGTGGAATTGCATAATGCACATGCAAAAGGTCTAAGTCGTTGTTCATGACAACATCCACCATTGTACTTGCAAGGGTTGTTTCGTAAGGCGGATAATCGAATAAAGGATAATGTGGGATTCTGACCTCGTGATAAAAAATATTCGTATAAAAACCACTTAACCTTACAGGTTGCTGATAAGTGATGAAATGAACCAGATGCCCTTTTTCTGCAAGTGCTTTCCCGAGTTCTGTAGCAAGCACACCGCTTCCGCCAAATGTTGGATAGCAAACAATTCCAATCTTCATTATAAAAGTTTTCTTAGCGAAGTTAAACTTAATTTCACCCGGGACGCACAGATTTTTGAGACCACTTGGTTTTATCGTTAATGAATAAGCACTTCAAAACTGCGCCTTTTAAATTTGTATAACTTTGCTTTATGCAGGGAGTTGTCTATAAATCTACCGGAAGCTGGTATTTGGTAAAAACCGCTGAACAGAATTTTGTTCAGGCGAGAATCAAAGGAAAGTTTAAAATAGACGGCATCACTTCTACCAACCCAATTGCAGTAGGTGACGAGGTTGGTATGGAAATGGATAATGAAAATGAAAAGGTTTATATCATCTCAACTATACATCAGAGAAGAAATTACATAAACCGTCAGAGTCCGCATCGCAAACATCAGCAGCATATAGTTGCAGCAAACCTCGATCAGACACTTCTGTTTGCAACATTACGAGAACCGCGTACCTCTCAGGGGTTTATCGATCGCTTTCTGATTACTTCTGAAGCGTACCATTTACCCGGCATAATTGTATTCAACAAATCGGATATCTATCGTCAGAAAGAACTTGATTTATTCGATCATCTCAGAAATATTTATGCCAATGCCGGATATAAAGTATTTCTTCTTTCCATGAATACTATGCAAGGTTTTGATCTGTTGGTGGAATGCCTGCATAACAGGATCACTTTAATTAGCGGTCATTCCGGAGTAGGAAAATCAACTTTTATCAATGCATTGTTACCCGGCCTTGATTTACGCACCGAAAATGTGAGTAGCTGGAGCGGTAAAGGAATGCATACGACTACGTTTGCCGAAATGTTTGATCTGCCTTCTGGAGGGGCAATCATTGATACCCCCGGCGTTAAAGAATTCGGGTTAGTAGATATTTCCAGGCAGGAACTCTCACATTATTTTCCTGAAATGCTAAGGATACTTCCCGATTGTCAATTTAACAATTGCCTCCACTTAAACGAACCGGGATGTGCAGTGAAAGATGCGGTGAGAAATGGATTGATTGATGCCGACAGATATATCAGCTATTGTACCATACTAGACAGTATCGATGAAAATAAATACTAATCGAGATATTTTTAGTATTTGAATTTTTTTGCCTTTGGTACTTTTTCACTAGAAAGAATGCGCTCTGCACCAATATTCTTTCCGTTAGAAGGACAGCCTTCCTTGGGTTTATTAAACACACTGCAACCGATCAGGAAAGTGGCAGCGGCAATAAAGAGAAATATTTTTTTTATAATCATCATAATTAAAAATAATACAGATAACAGATGAATTCAAGTGTAAGTTAATTATGTTTGGATTAACATCATTTTTAAGACAACTATTATTTTTAAAAATAATGGATTTCTGATAATATCATCTTTGGGTTATCAACCCAATCAGATTAATTAAAGAATAACAATTTATCTTTCAGTTTAAATGGCGCATCCCGATAAAACACGTCTGAACCTGTTTACATTTACCATGATCGTGGTTGGTCTGGTAATAGGCATGGGCATTTTTCGCACAGCCGCTACGAGTGCGAAAGTGGCTATATCGCCTTCGGTTTATTTTTCTGCCTGGTTAATTGGAGGGTTGATTGCTTTTTGCGGTGCGCTTACCTATGCTGAAATCGGAAGCCGTTTTCCGGTTACGGGCGGCTATTATCAGGTTTTCGCAAAAGTGTATCATCCTTCAGTCGCTTTCGGAATTAATTGTTTGATCCTGGTTAGCAATGCTGCAAGTCTTAGCGGGGTAGCGCTGATTGGAAGCGGTTACATCCTCCGTCTTTTTCCGGGAGAATGGACGGATATACATAAAGCGATTTTAAGTTCGTTTGCCATTCTGATTTTTTATCTCATTAATTTGCGCGGTCTTCGTTTAAGCGGACTCGTGCAAAATGTGCTGATGATTATAAAAATTCTGATGATCCTATTATTGATCAGCGCTTTGTTCTTTCCTTCATCGCATGTAATATCCGGTTCTGAAACTGCAGAATATACAAGTTCGGAATGGATTAAAAGTCTGGGTCTCAGTTTGATAGCTGTTTCTTTTACCTACGGCGGTTATCAGCAAACAATCAATTTCGGCCAGGAAGTAAGAAATCCTTCTGTTAATATTCCAAGAGGAATCTTTATCGGACTCGCAATCATCGTCGGCTTGTATTTACTGGTGAATCTGAGTTATTATAACGTGATTGGGTTTGAAAACATGAAAAATGAAAAAGAAATAGCTTATGTGGTTGTGCAAAAATTGTTTGGTTCAACAGGAGCGTCCGTATTTTCAGCGCTTCTTTTTCTAGGGGTACTGGCATATGTCAACGGGATTTTAATGAGCAACCCGCGTGTGATGTATGCAATGGGGGTTGACGGGTCATTGCCGTCGGTATTTGCGAAAAAAAATGATAAAGAGGTGCTCCCTTCTGCTTTAACGGTTTTTGCCCTGGTCTGCGTCGTGATTCTGTTCTTTTCACAGCAGTTTGAACAGATACTCTCTTTCAGTATTTTTCTCGATTGCTTCGGAATGATTTTGAGCAGTGCCACAATTTTCTGGTTCAGAAGAAAACAAAAAACAGAAGAAAACACAGGTGTTTATAAAATGAAGTGGTTTCCGTTGCCGGTTATTTTCTTTATGGCGGCATATTTGTTTGTCGGCATCAGTATTATTTTGAATGATGCCATGTCTGCGATCACCGGAACCGGACTTTTGGGAATTTTCGTTTTACTTTATTTTATCAGAAAGAAATTTATTGGTCATTTCCGCAACTTGTAATGCATACAGACCCCTCATCCTCAATTTTGCTTTTAAAAATAAAGGAGGCCTTACTTTTGTCTTATGCAATTATTAAGTAGTCATTTTATGAGGCTGATATTGTTTTTTGTTGTTATTCCTGTATTTGCCAGCAGTCAGGATAAATGGGATTTACGCCGTTGTATTGAGTTTGCCTGGGAGAATTCAATTTCGGTTAAGCAGGCCGATATTCAGGCCAGAATTGCTGATCTTGCTTACAAGCAGAATAAACTATCTCAATACCCGAATGTTTCATTCACAAACAGTACCGGTACCAACTTTGGACGTGCCGTAGATCCTACCTCAAACCTTTTTATCAGTTCAACCCTTTTGTTTCAGCAGTACAATATGAATGTATCCGGACTGATATACAATTGGGGTAATCTGCGTAATACGATACTTAGTGCCGAATATGGTTCGCTTGCCGCACGAAAAGATGTTGAGCGTTTGAAAAATGATATCGGACTCACAGTAGCAACAACATTTTTGCAGGTGCTTCTTGCTAAAGAGCAGGTGCGCATTGCTCAGAATCAGATGGACATAACGCGTTCGCGCATAAGAGATACACGACTCAGGGTTGATGCAGGTCAGCTTCCCGAATTAAACGCACTTGAAATTGAAGCACAATATGCAAGAGATAGCTCTGCTTATATCAGTAGTGTGACGATAGCGGAACAAAATTTGCTAACATTAAAAGCTACACTTAACCTTGATGCCTTTGAGCCTTTTGATATTGAAGAACCGCCGGTAAGTCGTATTCCGGTGGAGAGGCTTGAAAACCTCACACCTGAAAAAGTATATACTGTTGCATTACAAACACAGCCACAGCAACAGGTGAATGAATTAAGAATAAAATCTCTGCAGTACAATCTAAAAGCAGCGAAAGCCGGTTTTTATCCATCTCTCAATTGGTTTGGAGGCATCGGAACTAATTTTGCAAATCCCAATACGAAGCTCGATGGTTTTGTTTTTCTCGGATATCGCGATAATGGCGGTTTTTCTCCGATCGTATCCATAGGGGGGAATGCCTACCCCGTACAGGAGCCAATCATTGGGGTTTTACAGTCTAAAAAAACAATAGGTGAGATGTGGAATGGATGGAATACACAAATTGGAGATAATTTTCGTCAGAATATAGGTGTACAGTTATCCGTTCCGCTTTTCAACGGTGGCGTTGCAAGAACCAATTACCGTCGCATTCGTTATGATATAGAAAATGCAGAATGGATAAAGAAACAAGCAGAACAAAAACTCAAGAATGATATTTATCAGGCTTACCAGTCAGCACTCAATGCGGGCATTCGTTATGAAGCGAGTAAAAAAACCGAAGCTTTATCTGCACGTGCTTTTGAGCTTGCACAAAAAAGATATGATGCCGGTTTGTTGCAAACGATAGAATGGATTACTTCTCAGAATAATCTTTTCCGCGCACGTATTCAGCTCCTGGCAGATCAGTTTGATTATGTTTTCAGAATGAAAGTGCTGGAATTTTATAAAGGTCTTGGTTTAAATTTAAAGTAACGTAAAATACAAATTTGTATGCGTAAAAAAATTGGATGGGTTATTGGTGGCTGTGTAGTCCTCATTGGAGGCTTGGTGGTGCTGAAAAAAAACGGCGTTATCGGGAAGGATCAGTCGGTGCGGGTCGCTGTTGAGGAAGTCAAAACGCGCACCATCATTGAAACGGTAAGTGCGAGCGGAAAAGTTTATCCGGAAGATGAACGAAAAGTAAGCAGTGATGTCAGCGGAGAAGTGGTGGAGATGTATGTGGAAGAAGGAGACAGTGTTCGAAGAGGACAGCTACTCGCACGTGTATTTGCTGATGTACTTACCAGTGCCAGAGATCGTGCTTCATCAATTGTAAGTCAGCAGCAGGCACAGGTTGGCAATATTGAAGCTAATCTCGAGGCGTTTAGAGTTCGGCTTGACTTGGCACGTCAGAATTTTGAACGTCAGAAAAAACTATATGCAGACCAGGTAATTTCAAAGGCGGAATATGAGCAGGCAGAAACGCAGTTTTTATCTGCCCAGGCCGATTTGAAAGCAGCTCAGCAGTCTGTGCAAAGTTCGAAAGCTGGTGTTCAGGGAGCACAGGCCGGTCTTTCCGAAGCTGATAAAAACCTAAGTAGAACATCCATCATTTCGCCGATGGATGGGATTGTATCACTTATGGCGATTAAAAAAGGAGAACGTGTTGCAGGAAACAGTTTCAGCTTGGGTACAGAGATGATGCGGATTGCAGATATGAGTAAAATTGAAGTGCGTGTAGATGTTGGTGAAAATGATATTCCAAAAGTGAAAATTGGTGACAGTGCGATGATTGAAGTGGATGCGTACAGCGGCAGAAAATTCATGGGAGTTGTAACGCGTATTTCGAGCAGCAGCACTTCTGCCCAGTCAGCAATTGCCGGCACCTCTGCAGATGTTACCAATTACAAAGTATATATCCGTATTGATCCTGCTTCATACAGCGATTTGCTTGCTTCCAATCCGCTTCCTTTTCGTCCGGGAATGAGTGCAAGTGCAGATATTATGACAAGAAAGCACGAGCAAGTGCCCGCTATACCTATACTTGCAGTTACAACCAGAGACAAAAACGAAGAGCAGAAGAAAGCCAAAGCAAAAGAGGCAGCAGATAAAAAAAATCAGAAAGGAGAAGAAGCAGAGGGCTCATCCACTCCTGATGTAGAAGATCTGGAAGAAGTTGTTTTTGTGGTGAATCAGGATGGAGTTGTAAGAAAAGTGGTCATCACAACATCTATTCAGGACAATGAATACATTGAAGTTTTAAGCGGATTGAAAATCGGTGAGAAGGTGGTAAGCGCTCCATACAACACCATCAGTAAATTGCTTAAAAATGGAGACAAAGTGAAGGTGGTTTCTAAAGAAGAAGTCTATGAACAGAAGTAAGTAAGAAGTTAATTTAGAGCAATCCATCAGCTTCAAACATGTTTAAAAAGAATCTCGTGATGGCGCGGGATTCTTTTTTATTTTAGCGTCTTATTATGATGAGTACAGCTGAAGAAAAAGAATACAGAATGGTTACAGTGGTGGGAAGTGGCAGCTGGGCAACGGCATTGGCAAAAATGCTCACCGATAATCAGGTAATGGTTCATTGGTATGTAAGGCATGAATCGATCAGAGATCATTTGATTCGCTACAAACACAATCCGCATTATCTGCAATCTGCTTCTTTTGATACTCGGTTTTTGACATTATATCTGAACCCGGAGGAGGCGATCAGCGCTTGCAGAACAACAATTCTAGCTGTGCCTTCTGCTTATATGGAACCAATGCTTGCAGGAATGCCAAGGTCAGTTTTTGCGGAGAAGGATGTGGTATCAGCCATCAAAGGGTTGATGCCCGGTAAGAATCTTCTGCTGAACGAATACCTGCAAAGCGAATTCCAATTTGACATTAACCGATATTTTACGGTTATGGGGCCCTGTCATGCAGAAGAAGTAGCTTCTGAAAAATTATCTTACCTCACTTTCTCCGGATTAAATGAAGACAGGGCGCATGAAATAGCCGACTGCTTTAAAAATCATTATATCAATACGGTTGTTAATACCGACATATATGGTGTTCAGTACGCCGCCATCTTAAAAAATATTTATGCGCTTGCCAGCGGCATTGCTCATGGTTTGAAATACGGAGATAATTTTCTGAGTGTGCTCATCGCCAATGCTGCTGATGAGATGGCAGCATTTCTTCGCAAAGTCGGAATTTTAAATATGGATGTAGGCGTGCACAAGGAATCCATTCCTGGGGTACAGCTACTCAAGCATCCTTACCGCAAATCGGCTAACTACGCATCAAGTGTTTATCTGGGTGATTTGCTTGTGACCTGCTATTCTTATTTCAGCCGTAATCGCACATTCGGAACGATGATCGGTAAAGGAATGACGGTTAAAGCAGCGCAGCTTGAGATGAACATGGTGGCCGAAGGATATAATGCATCAAGGGCTATGTTTGAGATCAACAAAGAGATTAATGCAGATATGCCAATAGCTTATGCCGTGTACCGTATTTTATGGGAAAAGGTTTCTGCAGCCAAAGCATTCGATGAGTTGGAAGAAACGCTCATCTGATTTATTATTCTTCAAAAAAAAGATCAGCAGCAATGCTGTCAGCAAACAACTTGCCGCTTCGTGTTAGCTTTAAAAATCCTTCTTTGAAAATCATCTGACCGGAGTCAATATGTTTCTTAGCCGCTGAGAGCAGACTTTTTGATCTTTCTTCTCCGAAACGATTTGTGATTTCAGAAATATTACAACCTTCCACACATCTCATTTTTACCATGATTGTTTCATTTATTTTCTGAACAGGAGTCAGCCATTCCATTTCATCAGGAATTGTTCCTTTCATTATTTGTTCTACATATTTTTTGTTATCTGCAATATTCCATCTCCTTGTTTCTCCGTCAAACGAATGTGCGGAAGGACCGATACCTAAGTAGGAAACACCATTCCAGTAGCTGCTGTTGTGTCTGCTTTGATGTCCCTTTCTTGCAAGATTTGAAATTTCATAATGTTCCCATTCGTGTGTATCGGCATGTGACATGAGCATTTCAAATTGCTTTGCCATCTTATCTGCATCCAGCGGGGCTATACTTTTATTTTTAATGCTGTTTGCCAAAGGAGTTTTGGGTTCGGCGGTTAGCCCATAGCATGAAAGATGTGTGAGTTCCGTCTCCTCCACCCACTTCAGTGTTTCTTCCCACCGCTCCATGGTCATAAATGGACTTCCGTAGATCAGGTCTACAGAAAATTTTTCAAAGCCGGTTTCTTTTAAAATATCTATCGATTGTTGTGAAGCTTCGGCATTGTGGGCGCGGTTCATCCATTTCAATTCATCATCGAATAATGATTGTACACCCAGACTTATTCTGTTGATGCCTGCCGATTTCCACGCAACGCTTTTAACTCTATCCGTGTCTTCTGGATTGGCTTCCAGTGTTATTTCTGCCTGTGGATCTATTGTCCATAATCCTGAAATGGTTTCAAATAAAAAATTTAATTCTTTTTCTGAAAGCAGGCTCGGTGTGCCTCCTCCGAGATAAATGGTATGAATATCTTCGTTGAGAAAACCATCTTTGTGCCTAAGGCGCAATTCGTTTGCCAGCGCATCGGTCATTGTGCTTTTTTCAGATGTTCTTGTGCTGAAGTGAAAGTTGCAATACCTGCATCGT
>Ga0315906_10010503_pt1 | contig 10876 bp, 8 predicted proteins | sample LakEriMetagenome_4_FD_203526 | JGI IMG/M metagenome (GOLD analysis project Ga0315906, IMG submission 203526) | Freshwater fungal communities from buoy surface, Lake Erie, Ohio, United States - Buoy 2 MA122 | ecosystem: Environmental > Aquatic > Freshwater > Lake > Lake biofilm | place: USA: Lake... | reverse complement strand
GGATTGCCTCGCGCAGCGTCATCCCCTGCACCCCGTTTGAGAGCGTCGTGCCACAGTAGCCGAGTTGCCACTGCGCCATCTGGAGCGGCACCAGTGCGTTGACCGTGGCCGAGACACCGGTGTAGCGCGCTTTCAGATTGAAGACGATGACTTCGGGGTTGGGACTGAGCGGCATTGCACGCGCTTGATCAATCGGACTGCGCAGACTGACTGCACAGCGAGCCGGGGGAAACCCAGGCGACAGCGTCGGTCCGCGCGGGACGGCTGCTGCGCTTGCCCAGGGTGCTCCCAGAGCATAGCATCCGGCCCCAGCATGGTCTCAATTGCTCGAATCACCGTCGGTGAGCGCCTCGCGCGGCTACTTTACTGCGTGGCCTGGTGGCTCATTACGCCCGCGCTGCTGCTTTGGTTCGTCGCGCGCGGACTGCGCCAGCGAGGCTACCTGGCTGCGATCGACGAGCGTTTTGGCTACTGTCCGAGGACCGAGCCCGAGGCCCAGCTGGTCTGGGTGCATGCGGTATCGGTGGGAGAAACGCGCGCGGCCGAGCCGCTGATCCGGGCCCTGCTTGAGCGCTGGCCTGACATCCGGATTCTGCTTACCCACATGACGCCTACCGGCCGCGAGACCGGCGCGGGTGCGCTGGCGGATCTGGTGGCGGTCGGGCGGCTGCGCCAGGCCTGGTTGCCGTGGGACTACCCGGGTGCCACGCGCCGCATGCTGTCGCGGGCCCGCCCGGTGCTGGGGCTCATCATGGAGACCGAACTCTGGCCAAATCTGGTGGCGTCCGCCCGTAGCGCCTCGGTACCGTTGGTGCTCGCGAATGCGCGTTTGTCCGAGCGGTCGCTTCGTAAGGGCCTGCGCTGGCGGGCCCTGATCGGTCCTGCGCTGCGGAGCCTTGACCAGGTGCTGGCGCAGACCCAGTCCGATGCGCTGCGCCTCCGGCAATTGGGGCGCGAGGCGGTGCCAGCGATCGGCAATCTCAAGTTCGACATCGATCCGCCAAGCCCGATGTTGGCCCGGGGTGCACTATGGCGTGAGCGCTTGCTCTCTCGAAAACCTCCGCGGGGTATAGTTGTGGCTGCGAGCACTCGCGATGGTGAAGAAGCGATGCTACTGGCTGCCTGGCGCGCCCTTGGCGAGCCGGCGTCTGGTTCAGGGCGGCCGCTTCTGGTGGTTGTGCCACGTCATCCCCAACGATTTGATGCGGTCGCTCAGCTCGCGCGTGAGCAGGGCTGGCGGGTCAGCCGTCGCTCTGCTTTCGACAAGGAGGGACCCGGCATGGTCGATCCGGATCTGATCATCGGCGACTCGATGGGCGAGATGTTTGCCTGGTATGCGCTTGCAGATGTTGCGATTATCGGTGGGTCGCTCGCGCCGCTCGGGGGCCAGAACCTGATCGAGGCCTGCGCGGTGGGCTGTCCGGTCGTGCTGGGGCCGCATACCTTCAATTTTGAGGAAATCAGCAACGATGCGGTGGCGACCGGCGCCGCGCTGCGCGTGCCTCACGCTGCCGAAGCCGTGGGTGAGAGCGTGCGTTTGCTCGGCGAGCCCGCCCGCCGTCAGGCCATGTCGGCGGCTGCGCTGGCGTTTGCTGCGCAGCATCGGGGGGCCACGGCGCGCACGCTGGCTGCGGTCGCTCCAATCATCGAAGCCCGAACGGGTTTTCGATCCGCGGTTTCGCATACGCCGAGCCAGGCCTAGAACTCAGGCGTTGCGGCGGATGATGTCGTCTGGCCGCCCGTGGCGCGCGCGCGAATCGGTCGACCCAGTCTGGGTCCTCGGCCCGGTCCAGGAAAATGGCGAGAGCTGGGTGCGAACTAGAGCCCGATGAAATCGGGCTTGACTGTCTGTCGGTTGAGCGAGGCAAGCTTTCGCGACAGGTTCTCGAAGCGGGAAGAAATGCTGGTGAGGGTGACGACGATCGGCCGGGCTTTCATCGGGATAAGCCGGTCTCGTCGGGCGCCATCGCGCTGGCGTTCACTTTCCTGCCGGCGCGCCTGCGACCAGCATGGCGTTGACGGTTGTGAGATCAGCCTCGCCAAGCGATCCGTTGGTAGTCTTCAGTCGCAGACCGTTCAGGAGCGTGTCGTAGCGCGCGCGGGCGAGATCGCGCCGGGTGGTGAAAAGTTGCTGCTGCGCGTTCAGCACATCGATGTTGATCCGAACGCCCACCTGGTAGCCGAGCAGGTTTGAGTCGAGCGCGAGCTGGCTTGATCGTTCCGCCGCTTCCAGGGCGCGGATCTGCGCAAGTCCGCTGTTGACACCATAGAAAGCCTGACGGGCTGCGAGTTCGGCCTGACGGCGAGCGGTTTCGAGATCGGACTGCGTGCGCTCGTGGCTCGCGAGGGCTTCCTTGATGCGTGATTCAATCAGCCCGCCGGTGTAGAGGGGCTTGGCCACCTGAACGCCCACCGCGCCAATGACGGAGTTGGTACCCACCTGATTGAAGTTGGCGCTTCGCCCGTGTGCCACCGATGTGACCAGATCCACGGTGAAGTTGTTCGCCAAGCGCTGACGCTCGATTTCACGCTTGGCGATTTCCGAGTTGAGCCTCGCCTGCTGGACCGAGTAGTTGGCCTCGCGCGCGGCGCTGGTCCACTGCGATTCCTGCGTCGGCTGCGGCGCGCTCAGCTGGATGCCAGGCCTGAGCATCGAGAGGGTTCCCACCTGTCGACCCACCAGCAGGGCGAGTGCGGCGCGCTTGACCTCGAGATCATTCAGGGCGGCAAGCTCCTGGGCCACGGCAAGGTCGAATCGGGCCTGGGCCTCCTGCTGGTCGGTGATGGTGGCGGTTCCGACCTCGAAGTTGCGCTTGGCTGCTGCCAGCTGCTCGGTGATGGCCCGTTTTTGTGCGCCGATGGTGGCGAGGTTATCGTGTGAAGCGAGAACGTCGAAATAGGCCTGCGAAACCCGCAGCACCAGATCCTGGGACGCTGCAGCCAGCTGCGTTTCGGCGACCGAGATCTGCAGTTTGCTCTGCTCGAGCACTTCAGCGTTCTGCGCGCGGTAGATCGGGTAGGTAAGCGATACCGAGTAGTTCTGGTTCGTGAAGTCGGTGCTGTACTGGTTACCCCTGGCAGGGAAAATTTCGCCGTATTGCTGTTGCAACGAGGCGGTGCTGTTGACCTGCGGGCGGAACGCCGCTTCAGCCTGGGGTAGCTTTTCGCGAACGGCGCTGAGTTGCAGACGTGCGCTCGCGACCTGCGAATCATTGGCGAAGGCGAGCCGATACGCCTGCACCAGATCCACGGCTCCGGCTAGCGCAGGTAGTGTTGCAAGTGCGACGAACAGAAGTGAACGGGCGGACGCACGGGATGTCATGGCAAGGGGTCTCCAGAGCCGCGGCGAGCAGGACTTGCGCCGCGGTTTCAAAATACGAAACGCTCTTTCTGGGGGAAACCGACCAGCGGGCGTGCGATGGTTTCGAATAGCGGTTCAGCAGTAAAGCGGCTCTCTGACGTGCGGGTGATGAGCTGCGCCGTCATGACTGGCGCCTCGCCGACAATGGCAACCACACGACCGCCCGCGTTCAGCGCCTGAAGTACGACTTCGGGGACAAACGGGACTGAACCGGACAGCACGATCAGGTCGAACTGCGCCGCGCCCGCGAGTTCATCGATTCCATTGCCGTTTTTGACAGCGACCTGACTGAAGCCGGCACGGGAGAGGTTGTCACGCGCAAAGGCCGCCAAATCAGCGCGGATTTCGCAGCTGAGCACGCGGTGGGCGTGGCGGGCAATGAGCGCGGCCATGTAGCCCGATCCGGTTCCGATTTCGAGAACCGAATCGGCAGGCTTCGGATGTGCAGCCTGCAGCAGGCGCGCTTCCACCTTGGGGGCAAGCATCACCTCGCCGGTTTTGGTGCCGCTCACATCAAGCGGCACTTCCATATCGGTGAACGCGAGCGAACGGTAGACGGGCGGCACGAAGTCTTCGCGATGAATCGTTGAGAGGGTTTCGAGAATGACCGGATCGAGCACATCCCAGGGGCGGATCTGCTGCTCAACCATGTTGTGGCGCGCAAGTTCAAAGTTCATGACAAACCGGATGAAGTGGGGCGGGCGGGAAACCTAGTGTATCAACGAGGCGGCGCGCTGGGCATATCCGGAGCTGGTTTTTGGCGGCCTCGCCACCCTCCCAGATCATCCAGAAGCGAATAGAAAACCGGAACCACCAGCAGGGTGAGGAGTGTGGATGCGATGACGCCACCGATCACGGCATGTGCGAGGGGCGCCCGCTGTTCGGAGCCTTCGCCGACGCCCACCGCAAGCGGCAGCATGCCGAACACCATGGCAAGGGTGGTCATCAGGATGGGGCGCAGGCGCACCTCGGCCGCTCGCAGCAAGGCGGCGGTCCGCGCCAGGCCCTCTTGTCGCGCCTGGTTGGCGAAGTCAACCAGCAGAATCGCATTCTTGGTGACCAGTCCCATCAGCATGATGAAGCCGATCATCGAAAAAATATTGAGGGTTGAGCGCCACGCGAGGAGCGCCACCGCCACTCCCAGAAGCGAGAGCGGCAGCGACGCCATGATTGCGACGGGCTGAAGGAAGCTGCCAAACTGAGAGGCGAGGATCATGTAGATGAAAACCACCGCCAGCACCAATGACTGAAGCGCGTAGCTGAACGACTCGGTCATGTCCTTGTTGCCCCCGCCGGTGGCAAGCCGGTAGCCCGGCGGTAACTCGATGCGCTCCAGCTGCGGCTGAAGGAGCGCCCCCGCGCTACCCGCAGCGATGCCGTCGGCGTTGGCCGAGATCAGCACCTCGCGGGTCAGCGCCTTGCGGTTGATCTGCGTGGGACCGAAGCCCGGGGTGAGTTCGGCCACCTGACGCAGGGGAATCATCCGGGGTTGTCCGTCAGCATCGGGGAGAGACGAAGTGATGGTCAGACGGGACAGGTCGGCGATCGAGCTGCGGCTCGCAGCGGGCAGTCGAACCCGGACGTCGTAATTTTCGTCGTCGGGTGCGCGCCAGGTGGTGGCCGATTCGCCTGCGATGAGCGGACGAAGCGCCTGCGACAGGCGGGCGACGCTCAGCCCCAGGTCGGAGGCGAGTGCGCGGTCGATCTCCACCGTGACGGTGGGCTTGGCAGGCTTGGAGCTGCTGTCGATTTCGACGATCGCTTCGCGGTTGAGCTGGGCGTTCACAGCCCGCATCGCTTCCTGAACCTGCTGGCCGATTCGTTCCAGTTCGCCAATATCTTGACCCTGAACGCTGATCTGGATGGGCTTGCCTGATCCCACGGTGTTGAGATTACCGAGGTCGGTGAGGTGGACGCCAGGGATCCGTCGCAAGCGCTCGCGCACCGGTGCCCGCATCTGCTGAACCGAGAGGGTTCGCTCTGACCGGTCGACCAGCCGCGCGAACACGCTTGCATAGTTCCGACCGAGCGCGACGCCGGTGTTGATCGTGCCGTAGGTGAGCGTGACGCCCTCGAACTCGCGAAGCGCCGCCTCGACCATTTTCAGGCGCTGTTCGGTGAATGAAAGCGGCGATCCGGCGGGGGTATAGAACTGCACGTAGAACTCGTTGTTATCGGCTTGCGGAACGAACTCCTTCCCGACCTTGCCCACCAGCGGAAATGCGGAGAAGAAGGCGACCAGCGCCAGCGTCATGGTGAGCGCGCGGTGCGCCAGTCCCCAGCGAAGGAGGGCCACATAGCCGCGCTCCAAACTTTGGATCAGCGCCTGAAAGCGGCGCAGGATCCAGGCGATTGGACCGCGGCCCCGCGGTCCGTGAGCGTCAGGGTCATGCCAGACCGCTGAAAGCATCGGGTCGAGCGTGAACGAGACGAACATCGACAAGAGCACGGCAAAGGCAACCGTGACACCGAACTCCTTGAAAAAGCGGCCGATGATGCCCCCCATGAATCCGATCGGGAGAAAAACGGCCACGATGGTGAGCGTGGTGGCCGTGACGGCCAGTCCGATTTCTGCGGTTCCTTTGAGGGATGCGGTACGGTGGTCCTCGCCCATTGCCTGGTGGCGGACGATGTTTTCGCGCACCACGATTGCATCGTCGATCAGCAAGCCCACGCAGATCGACAGCGCGAGGAGCGTGACGAGGTTGATCGTAAAACCCATGGCATACATCACCAGGAAGGTGCCGATCAGTGAGATCGGGAGCGTGAGCCCGGTGATGACCGTTGAACGCCAGGAGGACAGAAACAGAAATACGATCAGCACAGTGAGGAGCGCGCCCTCGACGATATTGCGTTGGACGCTTGAGACCGAGTTGCGAATGGAAGTCGAGGCATCGCGTACCACCACAAGCTTCACATCGGGCGGCAGCTGTGCATTACCGAGCGCTTCAGCGGTTTTTCTGACGCCGTCGACCACTGCGATGGTGTTCTCGCCCTGCGCTTTCACCACGTCGATCGATACCGCGCGTGCGCCATTGACGAGCGAGCTGGTTTCGCGTTCCTGTTCGCTGTCGATGATATCGGCGATCTGTGCGAGCCGGATCGGCTGATTGCCGCGGCGACCGACGATGATCCGCTCGAACTCCTCCACCGAGCGCATCCGCGCACGGATCTGCACCACCTGTTCGCGGTCGCTTGCGATCAGGGTGCCGGCGGGGAGCTCCTGATTTTCGGTCCGAAGCGCGGAAATGACCTGGTCAACGCCTACCCGGAACGCTTCCATGTCAGCCGGGCGGAGCTGAATCAGCACTTCGCGCCGCACCCCGCCGACCACGGTCACGCGCCCTACGCCACGAACGTTTTCCAGCCTTCGCTTGACGACCTGCTCGGCGAGCGTGGTGAGTTCGCGAGCGCCGCGGGTCTCGGACTGGAGCGCCACCGAGATGACCGGGTTGTCTTCCGGGTTGACCCGGGTGACAAGCGACTCCTTGACTTCAGGCCGGAAGCTGGGCCGCACGAGCGCAATTTTCTCTCGGACATCCTGGGCCGCCTGGGCCGGATCGACCGAGAGATCAAACTGAATGATGACGACCGATGAGCCTTCGTAGGAGCGCGAGAACAGTTCATTGACGCCGCTGATCGTATTGACCTGCTCTTCGATCTTTCGCGAGACATCGACCTCGACGACCTCGGGCGAGGCGCCCGGATATTCGGTGCTGACCACTACCACCGGCAGCTGGATGTCGGGGAACTGATCCACCGCCAGGCGGTTGTAGGAAAAGAGCCCGAGCACGACGAACGCGAACATCATCATCGTCGCAAAGACCGGGTGGTTGACCGAGACGCGGGTGAGCCACATCGGCGACGTGTCCGGTGGCTTGGGTCAGCGTGGCCCGACGCGTACGGGCGCGCCAGGTCTGAGCATGCCGACATTGATCGCGATCACCCGATCGCCGGCGGCAAGCCCGGACACCACCTCGACCAGGCCCAGGCCGCCACTGGGTGCGCGGGCGCCATCGTCAACCAGACCCAGCTTTACTTCGCGTTCCGTAATCACCTCGCCTTCAATCAGATAGACAAAGCGCCGACCCGCTGCATCGCGAACCGCAGCCGGCGGAACCGCGATGACACTTTCCCGGGTTTCGAGAATCAGCGAGCCCTGAGCGAACAGACCCGCGCGCAGACGCTCGTCGCCTCGATCGAGTCCGATGTAGACCGCGATTGCGCGGGTGCCCGCCTGGGTGGCGGGATTGATTCGAAGCACCCGACCGCCGAAGGCCTCCGGGATGCCCTCGATGCGCATCGTGACCCGCTGACCGGTTCGCAGGCTCCCCGCCTCCCCGGCGGGCACTTGCGCTTCCACTTCGAGGCGCGACAGATCGACGATCGACAGAATCCGGTTGTCGGGCGAGACTTTTTCTCCAGGCTGCACATAACGTTGCGACACCAGGCCTGACATCGGCGCGGTGATGCGCGTGTCGGCAAGCGATTTTCTCGCCTGGTCGAGAAGCGACTGGGCGCTGTCGCGCGCGGCACTCGCGACGTCTGCGCTCCAGCGGGCATTATCAAAGGCATTCTGCGAGATAAAGTTTTTTTCCAGCAGGGCCTGGTTATTGGCGAGCGTGCGGCGGGCCTGCTCGAGCTGCGCCTGCGCCGACCGGAGCGCCGCTTCGCGCTCGCTCACCCGTAACTGGAACTCGGTGGGGTCGATGCTGGCCACCCGTTCCCCCGCCTTCACCGACATGCCCTCGCGCACCGTGATCTCGCTGATATCGCCCGAGACCCGCGATTTGACGATGGTCTGGATGGTGGCGGTGAGCGTCCCGGTGATGGGGACTACGCGCGTGAGCGCGACCGGCTCGAGCTTGATCACCTCAGCCGTGGAGAATTCAAGCGCACGCGGTTTATTCGAGACGATTGGCGCAGGCGATGGTGTTGCGGGCCTTTGCTGCAAGCGCGGCCACCAGACCAGCGCGCCCGCGACGATGACGAGCCCGACGACGACCAGCCCCAGGGTGCGGCCCTGGCTCATCGCGCTCGCCCCGCCGGCCTGAGCGCCGCCAGCACGAGCTCGGTGTGGGTTCTGAGGAAGCGTCCAGTGGGCACGACCTCGATCTCGGCGCAGCTGGGTGCAATCGATCGCATCCAGATCGCTTTCAGGATCAATGGCGACATCCAGAGGACGGTGGCGGCTTCAACATCGACCTCACGGAATTCACCCGAAGCGATGCCGCGGTTGAGGATCGAGCCCAGCAACTGCCAGGTGGGAAGCGTGACCTCTTCGAGAAAGAAACGGGTGATATCGGGGAAATTTCCTGCTTCGCCCACGATCAGTTTGGCAATCCCAGCGAGCCGGGTTTCGCCGACCTGATCCCACCAGTCGTGGAAGAACCGGCCCAGCAGTTCGGCGCTGGCGAGCGTGGAGCGTTCGATGTCCCGGCGGAAGGCTTCGATGAGGGGCAGGGCGTTGCTGCGGATGACCGCCTTGAAAAGATCGTCCTTACCGTCGTAATAGAGGTAGAGCGTGCCCTTGCTCACGCCCGCGCGAGAGGCGACGTCTTCCAGGCGCGTGGCGGCGTAGCCGCGCTCGACGAAGCAGTTAAGCGCGGCTTCGAGCAGCTCGGCTGGACGACTTTCCTTGCGGCGCTCCCAGCGCGGGGACGCAGTGGACGGGTAGGGCGAGGAGTTGGCCATGGTGGGGAGGGGAGTAGGCAAGCCAGTCTATTACTGACTGGTGGGTCATTAAGTCTACATGATTGCTTACAACTCTTGCAGAGATGGTCTAGTTGAAGGTTGACGATTCCCGGTACTGTCGGGCTGTCCCAACTTTTAGATCCCCAGGAGTATCGAACATGAAGGCCCGATTTCCGATTGCGCTCGGCGTGTGTCTGCTTGCGTTGGCTTTGCCGCCGGCTGCGCAGGCAAATGATGCGGTTCTGGGGGCGGTGGTGGGTGCAGGCGCTGGCGCGCTGCTAGGCCAGGCGATCGGCGGTCGTGATGGCGCGATCGCCGGTGGGATGATCGGCGCGCTCGCGGGCGCGACGCAGAGCGCACACGCGCCGGTGGTGCGGGCTGCGCCGCCGGTTGTCTACCATGCTCAGGCATATCAACCTCAGGTGGTCTATGCCGCGCCGGGCCCCTACTACCCGCCGGTCTATGGCACCCATCCCGTCTATGGGCCTGCCTACACCTACAGCGCGCCGCCGGCGGTGATCTATCGGAGCGCGCCGGTGGTGGTGATCACCCATGGTCGCCCGCCTCATCGCCACGGCCATCGTCACGGTTACGGCTACGGGCACGGCTACGGGCACGGCTACGGGCACGGCAACGGACACGGCAATGGACCCGGCCATGGCCATGGCCACTGGCATCGCTGACGCGCCACAGCGCCGTTGAGGCCTCGCGGCTCCTTCAGTCTGCGCTCAGTCTGCCCAATTCACTACACCCGTCCAGGCGGTGATCAGCACCACGGCGCCGAACACAATCCGATACCAGGCAAACACCACGAAGCTGTGCGTGGCGACAAAGCGCATGAGCCAGTGCACGCAGGCGAGCGCACTCGCAAATGACACGATCAGGCCCACGGCAAAGAGCGGCAGATCGGCCGTATCGAGCAGTGCCCGCTGCTTCCAGGTGTCGTAGGCGCCCGCGCCAATCAGGGTGGGAATCGCAAGGTAGAACGAAAACTCGGTGGCCACCTGCCGTGACAGCCCGAACAGCATGCCGCCGATGATGGTGGCGCCCGAGCGGCTGGTGCCGGGGATGAGCGCTGCCGCCTGAGCCAGGCCCAGTTTCAGCGCGTCAATGGGCGCGAGTTGATCGATCTCGGTCACCCGCGGACGCGAGGTGGCGCGGGCCGCTCGTGCTTCAGCCCACATGATGATGAGCCCGCCCGCGATGAAAGCGGTGGCCACCGGAACCGGCGAGAAGAGGTGCTGTTTGATGGTTTTTGCAAACAGCAGACCGAGCACCGCCGCAGGCAGGAACGCGATCAGCACGTTGATGGCAAAGCGAGTGGCGCGCTGATCGCGCCCGAAGCCGATGAGCGTTGCGCCGATTCTTGCCCGGAAGTAGACGATGACTGCGACCATTGCTCCGGTCTGAATGGCTACGCTGAACAGTTTGGCTTTCTCGCCGTGAAACCCCAGCAGGCTGGATGCCAGGATCAGATGTCCGGTACTCGAAATGGGTAGAAATTCGGTGAGCCCTTCCACCACGCCCAGGATCAGTGCCTTCACGAGGAGCGGCAGGGCAACCAGCAGTTCAAACATGGACATCGCTCCGGTCAGTGGCCGATGGGAGGGGGAGGCGGCTGCCGTTGGCGACCGCAGCCACGGGAACATTGACCTCGTCGGCGTGCGTGCCGCCGTGCATGCCGACAAAAGTGGCGGGTGCTTCGCCTGGCAGCGACTGGGTGAGGCAGAAGTGGTCACGGCCGATGAGGGTATGCGTGCCGATCCGATCGCGCAGCAAGGACGCACTGCAGGTCGCGGGGCCGAAGCAGCCGGCTTCGAT
>Ga0315906_10010501_pt1 | contig 10877 bp, 8 predicted proteins | sample LakEriMetagenome_4_FD_203526 | JGI IMG/M metagenome (GOLD analysis project Ga0315906, IMG submission 203526) | Freshwater fungal communities from buoy surface, Lake Erie, Ohio, United States - Buoy 2 MA122 | ecosystem: Environmental > Aquatic > Freshwater > Lake > Lake biofilm | place: USA: Lake... | reverse complement strand
GCGCGGACGGGTGACCCGCAGCCGGACGCTCCCGATCACGAGGAGGTCACCAATCCACACCTGCGACTCAGTGAGGCCGATCACCGTCAGGTTTTCGCCGAGCGCGCCTGCCTCCGGGAGCGGCGGTCGGTTGTGCTGGCGGGCGAGCGACTGCCAGAACACGTAGTGCTCGGCCGGGTAGACATAGACTGCCTGGAGCGGCGGGCCGTGGATGCGACGCTCGACCGACTCGTCGCCCGCCAGCCCGGTGTCGCTCACCGTCCAGGGGGTCGGGGTGGTGAGCGTGCTGACCGGGCGCTTGTTGATCGCGCTTTCGGTGGCAAACCGCTCGCTCCCGTCCTGGGCAAGGAGCGGGGCGGCACGGCCGACGCTTGCGGCGATCAGCTGCGCCATTGGCTGCGCAGCGTCAGACCGGGAAGCGCGATGGCCTGCAGCTCGGTATGCCAGAGGCCAGGTTCGCCGAGCGGCTGCGCGTCAGTGACCGTGCCGGTGGTGATGACATCGCCGGTTCCGAGCTGTTCGCCGCGCGCGGCGAGTTCGCGCACCAGCCGGCCGAGCGAGGCGAGCGGGCTGCCCATCACCACGGCGCCGTGACCCGACCAGCGCTCGCCGCCCTCGCGGGTCATGGTGAGCGTGAAGGTCTCGAGGGCACGGGCGAGCGCCGCGGGACTGTCCGCCAGTTGATCGGGACGCAGACGGGGGCCCACGATCAGCGCGGCGTGCATGGCTTGAGCGGCGTGGCTTTCCATGGGGGCCGATCGCCAGTCGGGGTAGGGCGTGTGGACGATTTCAAAGCCGTGGGCGATCCAGGCGCAGGCCTCAAGGAGCGCGAGCGGCGTGTCGGCGGCCGGGGTGCGGGCAAGCCCCACCACGATTTCGGGTTCGATCCGCGGCGTGGAGAGGCCATCGAGAAACAGCTCGGCGCGGGTGCTGTCCAGCAGCGTGACGGTGCGGTCATAGATCCGGCCCCAGATCGGTCGGTCGATCCCGAGTCGCGGCCAGGCCGAGACATTGGTGAGGCCCACCTTCCAGCCGATGGGCCGGTCGCCGCGCGCCCGCCGGAGCGCGACGATCGCCTGCGCGACCCGTTCGCCGTCGGCCCAGTCGGTGATCGGCAGGGTCTGGTCACGCTGCACGGTGTGGCCCGCATCCATCGCGGCGAGCAGCAGCTCGGGAGTGAGAGGTTTCATGGCGGAGTCCGGAATTGACGGCTTGGAGATGAGCCCGAGTGTAAGATCGAAAGTTTTTCCGAGTCGAATTCTGCCGGGAAGTCCGGCGGTTCGCACGGGTCGTGAGGAGATCCATCTGATGAATGCGCCAAGCGCCGCTTCTGCGGTCAGCCCTACGCCGGTCTGGAATGCCGCCAACGTGGGTGCGCCCGCCCATGTCCGTCATCGTGGCGTGATCGAATGGGTCGCTTCCATTGCCGCGCTCGCGCAGCCTGAGCGGATCGTCTGGTGTGACGGCTCGGATGAGGAATACCGGCGGCTGTGCGACCAGATGGTGGCGGCGGGCACGCTGCGTCCGCTCAATCCCGAGAAGCGGCCTGGCTCCTACCTTGCCTGGTCGGACCCGTCAGACGTTGCCCGGGTCGAAGACCGCACTTTCGTGTGCCCGGCGCGGCGCGAAGACGCAGGCCCCACCAACAACTGGGTCGACCCGACGGAGATGCGCGCCACCATGCGCGGCCTTTTCCAGGGCGCCATGCGCGGTCGCACGCTTTACGTGGTGCCGTTTTCCATGGGACCGCTCGGTAGTCCGATCGCGCATCTGGGCATTGAGCTCACCGACAGCCCCTACGTGGTGGTGAGCATGCGCACCATGACCCGCATGGGTCAGCGCGTCTATGATCTGCTGGGCGAGTCGGGCGCCTATGTGCCGTGTGTGCACACGGTGGGTGCGCCGCTTGCGCCTGGCGCGGCCGACGTAGCGTGGCCGTGTAACCCCACCAAGTACATCGTTCACTATCCCGAGACGCGGGAAATCTGGTCGTTTGGTTCCGGCTACGGCGGCAACGCCCTGCTGGGCAAGAAATGCTTTGCGCTGCGAATCGCCTCCACCATGGGTCGGCAGGATGTTGCGGCCGATGGCGAGGGCTGGCTTGCCGAACACATGCTCATCCTGGGCGTCACCAGCCCTGAGGGCCGCAAGTACCATGTGGCGGCGGCCTTCCCGTCGGCCTGCGGCAAGACCAACTTCGCCATGCTGATTCCGCCGCAGGGGTTCGAGGGCTGGCGCGTGACCACCATTGGCGATGACATCGCCTGGATCAAGCCCTCGCCGGATGGCCGGTTGCGAGCAATCAACCCTGAGGCCGGCTACTTCGGTGTGGCGCCTGGCACCAACACGCGCACCAACCCCAACTGCATGGCGTCGCTGCGCGAAAACACCATCTTCACCAATGTGGCGCTCACCGATGACGGCGATGTCTGGTGGGAGGGCATGACCGATGCCCCCCCCGATCACCTGGTCGACTGGCAGGGGCGCGACTGGACCCCCGCGGACGGCAAAGCGGGTCGGAAGGCCGCGCATCCCAATGCGCGGTTCACGGTGGCGGCCACCCAGAATCCGGCGATCGACCCGGCATGGGATAGCGTCGAGGGCGTGGCGATCGATGCCTTCATCTTCGGTGGCCGGCGCTCCAGCACGGTGCCGCTGGTGACCGAGGCGCGTAACTGGGTCGAGGGCGTCTACATGGCGGCCACCATGGGTTCGGAAACCACGGCTGCGGCCATGGGCCAGCAGGGTGTGGTGCGGCGTGATCCCTTCGCCATGCTGCCGTTCTGCGGCTACAACATGGCCGACTATTTCCGCCACTGGCTGGAGCTCGGCGGCAAGCTTGCCGCGCGCGGGTCGGTGCTGCCCCGTATTTATTGCGTCAACTGGTTCCGCACCGATGAGAACGGTCGCTTCGTGTGGCCGGGCTTTGGCGAAAACATGCGGGTGCTGCGCTGGATCGTCGAGCGTGTCGAGGGTCGGGCGGAGGGCGGTGAGCATGTCTTTGGTATCAGCCCGCGCTATCGTGATCTGCACTGGAGTGGTCTCGCGTTTCCCGAAGAGCGGTTTGCGCGCATCACTTCGATCGATCTTGCTGCCTGGCGCGAGGAGTTCCGGCTGCACGGCGAGCTCTTTGAGTCGCTCGCGCAGCGCATGCCCGCAGAGTTGCTGGCGGTCAAGCGCGAACTCGAGCACAAGCTCGCAGCCTGACCGCCCAGGCGAGGTCGGCTTCGGATCGGCGCGCGCGCGCTGATCCGGGTCAAGTGCGCTGCGCGTCCCGAGGCGCGCGGCGCCCCTCTTTTCACTAAAGTGACAGCGATTCCCCTTTCGGGCAGCGCGTTGGCTCATGGTGACCAGGTTTTTACATCGAGGCGGTGCGCCTCGCCCGGCGGTTGCGCTGTGTCAGCGGTGCGGGGTCTGTGCGTGGGAAGCGCCCGGGTTGGCGGGTGACCCGGCCGCAGCCGGGCCGGGTGATGAGCGCGGTCAGCGCCTGCTTGCACCGGAGGGGACAGTTGAGCGGTCGTTCGCCCTGGCGGTGCGGCTTCGCGCCGGGCAGGCGCTCTATGGCGCAGGTCAGACGGGTGACGCGGTGTTTGTGCTTCATCGCGGGCTGGTGAAAGAGACGCTTGAGGCCAACGAGGGTGAGCGGGTGGTTCGGTTGATTGGCGTGGCTGGGGTCACGGGCCTCGCGGCGCTCCTGGGCGAACCCCATCGCCATTCGGCACAGGTGGTGGGTGACGGCGAAGCCTGTCGGGTGCCGGTGACGCGCCTGCGTGAACGGATTCGCTCTGACCCGCAGGGGGCTTTTGCGCTCCTTGCCCACTGGCAGGGCGCGCTCGATGACACGGACCACATCATCGCTGCGTTTGCCACGGGGCCGGCCCGGGCGCGGCTTGCACGCTACATCCTTTTTCTCCTCGATACGCTGGGCGCTCAGGCACGGCTACGTCGGCAGGAGGCGGCCGAGCTGATCGGCGTCACGCCGGTGAGCGTCACCCGTCTGATCGGGGAGTTCAAGCGCGAGGGGCTGGTTCGTGAAAACGGTCTGCAGCTGCTGGTTGACTGCGATCGGCTGCGGCTCGTCCGGCTGGCGGGCGGGGCTAGTGGGGCTAATGGGGCGAGCGGGGCGAGCGTGACGGGGGATGCGGGCGAGCCGAGCGCGGCGATCGACGAGGGTGGCCCGGATAGTGCGGGTAGCCCGGGTGGCGCGGCCGCGGCGGCCAGGGTGGGTCGCGCCCCCGTGGGCCGGTTGGACGATCAGGTGGCAGCGGCGGCGCGCGAGAGTTGATCGGCCTCCGAGAGGGCAGCGATCAGGCTCGCCGGATCAGCGAGCCCGCGGCCGTCTGGGCCAGGCACGCCCGCCAGATCAAACGCGGTGCCGTGATCGGGGCTGGTTCGGACGAAGGGCAAGCCGAGGGTGATGTTCACGCCCTGATCCAGGCCCAGGTACTTGATCGGAATCAGGCCCTGGTCGTGATACATCGCGATCACGACATCGAATTGCGCGAAACCACGGGCACGCATGAAGACGGTATCGGGAGCAAACGGGCCCTGGGCATCCATGCCGCGGGCGCAGGCCTCGCGGACGGCCGGCGCGATGATGTCGATTTCCTCGCGTCCGAAGAGACCCGATTCGCCGGCGTGGGGATTGAGACCAGCGACCGCCATCCGGGGCGCCGGCAGACCGGCTGCGCGAAGCGCCCGATCGGTGATCTCGAGGGTGCGCACGATATCGGCACGGTTCAGTGCCCGAACGGCCTGCGAGAGCGCGACATGGATCGAGACCAGCACCACCCGCAGCTCGGTGTTGGCGAGCATCATCCGGACCTCGACCCCGCCTGCCAGTTCGGCGAGCAGCTCGGTATGGCCCGGGTAGCGGTGCCCGGCTGCCTGCAGCGCTTCTTTGGAGATGGGGGCGGTGACGATCGCGCGGACGGCGCGAGCCTGCGCGAGCCGTGTTGCGGCGACGATGGCGCGATAGGCGGCCTCCCCCGCGCGGGGGTCGATGCGGCCGTGAACCAGCTCGGCGGGCAGGCAGGCGACGGGCTCGATGCGAGGGGGGAGCGGGAGCTCAAGCCGCCGGGCCTCGGCTGCGAGCCAGTCCGGGTCACCCACCACGATCAGGCGAGTGGGGTCGGGCGCGCGAGCCACCGCCTTCAGAACGATCTCGGGCCCGATCCCGCAGGGGTCGCCCATGGTGAGGGCGATCGGTAGCGGGTGAGGCGGCGTGCGGGGAGTCGACACGAGCGGCCTGCGGGTCAGTTTGAAGCGGGCGCGCGGCCGGCCGCCTCGATCATGGCATCGAGCAACACCTGGGCGCCCGCAGCCAGATGTTGGGGCTGCGCATTTTCAATTTCGTTGTGGCTGATGCCGCCCTCGCAGGGCACGAAGATCATGGCTGCCGGGCAGGTCTTGGCGACATACACGGCATCGTGGCCGGCACCGCTTGCAAGCCGTCTCACGGTGTGCCCGCGGGCACGGGCAAACCCCTCAATGCGGCTCACCCAGTGCGGATCGAAATGGCAGGGCTCGAAGTGCACGACCTCGGTGAGTTGCGCGGAGAGCCGCTCGTCAGCGGCGATCCGGGTGATGCACGTCTCGATATCAGCCACCATGGCGGCGAGTGTCTCGGCGCGTGCGTTGCGCAGATCGATCGTGAGTCGCACACGGCCCGGGATCACGTTGCGCGAATTGGGCGAGACCAGAAGCTGTCCGACGGTGCCGCGCGCATTGTTCGGATAGTCGGCAGCGATTCGTCTCACCTCGGTGATGACGCGCGCCGCGCCCACCAGGGCGTCGCGCCGCATGGCAAGCGGCGTGGGGCCTGCGTGTGCGTCCTGGCCGGTCAGCTCGAGATCGAACCAGCGCTGGCCGAGCGCCCCCTCGACTGCGCCAATGGTCATGCCTTCCGCCTCAAGGATCGGGCCCTGCTCAATGTGCGGCTCGAAGTAGGTGGCAAAGCGTGGCGCCTGATCGGTGCCGGCGTAGCCGATTCGGGATAGCGCGTCGGCGACCGTGATGCCCTCCAGGTCGGTGCGCGCCAGGCAGTGCTCGAGGCTGAAGGCGCCTGCGTAAACGCCTGAGCCCATCATGACCGGTGTGAAGCGGCTGCCCTCTTCGTTGGTCCAGATGGCCACCGCGACCGGACGCTCGGTCGCGATGCGGGCGTCGTTGAGTGCGCGGATCACCTCGAGACCGGCGAGCACGCCATAGTTGCCGTCAAACTTTCCGCCGGAGGGTTGGGTGTCGATGTGGCTGCCGACGCCCACCGGGTCGGTATCGCGCGCGCCCGGGCGGATCGCGAAGATGTTGCCGATGGCATCGACCCGGATGCTGCAACCTGCCTCGCGCAGCCAGTCGCAGACGCGGTCGCGGCCCTGGCGGTCGAGGTCGGTGAGGGCGAGGCGCCGCACGCCACCCAGTTCGGTTGCGCCAATGGCGGCGAGGTCCATGAGGCTCTGCCAGAGTCGATGGGTATCGATTTGGGGGGAGTGGGGCGCGGGCATCGGCGGTATCCTTCCGGGGGTCAGCTTGAGGGGTTACGGCGCGGGGTGGGGCGCGGGGTGGGGCGCGGGCCCGGGGGCGGGGTGCGCCGGGTGGCGTTGCCCGCGGGCGGCGACTTGATCGCTCCGGCAGTCGGTCTGGGTTCGGCGGCTTTGGGCGTCGGTGCGGGCGGTGATGCGGGCGGCGTCGACGAGGCGTGCGCGGGGTGCGCGGCGCCCAAGCGCGCCGAGAGCTGTGCGGCGAGCCCGCGGATCGCCGCGAGGAGTTCACCGCGGCGGGCGTCGCTCGTGCCCGCCTTGATGAGGCTCACCGCTACCGCGGCCACCGCCGGGCCACGCGCGGCGGAAAACACGGGCGCGCCAAAACATTCCATGCCCTCGGCCATTTCCTCATCATCGGTGGCGTGGCCATCGGCTCGCGCCTGTGCGAGCTGGCGCAAAAGCGCGGCCACGCTTGGCACGCTATGACGGGTCGGGCGGGGCAGACCGCGCCCGCCTGCAAGCAACGCGCGGACCTCGCGCGGATCGTGCGTGGAGAGGATCGCTTTGCCGCTCGAGGTGCAACTCGCCGGAAAGCGGCCGCCCACGCGAAAATTCACCGCGAGCGCCCGCGTTCCGGGGCGGCAGCCGAGGTAGAGCACATCGGGTCCGTCCAGCACCGCGAGCATGACGGTTTCAGAGGCAAGGGGTCCCGTATCTCCCGCGAGCTCGTGGAAGGCACTTGCGACATCCGAGTGAACGGACCAGGCGCCTGCCCACTGTAGCGGGCGGGTCCCCAGTGAGAATTCGCCGGTGTCGCTGCGGCGGACCAGATCGAGCTCGACTAACGTGGACAAGAGCCCGTGCACGCTGCTCTTGGGCGCGGCAAGATCGCGCGCAAGCTGCGCAAGACTCAGCGGCCGGCGGGCGCGCGCGAGCGAATCGAGGAGCCGGACCGCCCGCTCGACCGCCGGTACCAGCCTGGGCGTGGTTTGCAGGGCGGCGCGCCCGGCAGTTCGGGTTGACAGGGTTGGATCGGCCATTTAAGGTTGGCTTGGTATTCGCTCAAATGAACAGTTGTTCAGCCGGTTGAACGGCTGGCAGGCTTCGATTGAAACCCAAACGCAAGGAATCCGCAAGTGGGCAGCCCTGAAAGCATTCTCTCCCAGACCCTGGTCGGTCACTGGATCGGCGGCCAGCCGGTCGCTCCCAGCCCGGCGAGCCGTCGCGCCCCGGTCTACAACCCGGCCACTGGTGCGGTGGCGCGCGAGGTGGGCTTTGCCTCGCCAGGCGACGTCGATGCGGCGGTGCAGGCGGCCGCTGCTGCGGCGCCCGCCTGGGCGGCCACGCCCGCGCTGCGCCGCGCGCGTGTCATGTTCCGCTTCAAGGAAATCGCCGAGCGTCGTGCCGACGAACTCGCCGCAGCCATCACCGCCGAGCACGGCAAGGTGCTCTCCGATGCACAGGGCGAGGTGGTGCGCGGACTCGAGGTGGTCGAATTCGCCTGCGGTATTCCTCAGCTCCTGAAGGGCGAATACAGCGAGCAGGTCGGAACCGGCATTGACATGTATTCCATCCGCCAGCCGCTTGGCGTGTGCGTGGGCATCACACCGTTCAATTTCCCGGCAATGGTTCCCATGTGGATGTTCCCGGTGGCGATCGCCTGTGGCAACACCTTCATCCTCAAGCCTTCCGAGCGTGACCCATCGGCTTCGCTTCTGATTGCGTCGTGGCTGAAAGAGGCGGGCCTCCCTGATGGCGTCTTCAATGTCGTGCAGGGCGACAAGGTGGCGGTCGATGCCCTCCTCGAGCATCCGCTCGTGAGCGCGGTGAGCTTTGTGGGGTCTACGCCGATTGCGCGCTATATCCACGACACGGCGGCTGCACACGGTAAGCGCGTGCAGGCGCTCGGTGGCGCGAAGAATCACATGGTGGTGATGCCAGACGCTGATCTTGAGCAAGCGGTTGATGCGTTGATCGGCGCGGCCTACGGGTCGGCGGGCGAGCGCTGCATGGCGATCTCGGTGGCGGTGGCCGTGGGTGATATCGCCGATCGGCTGGTTGCACGACTGGCCGAGCGCGTGCCCGCGATCAAGGTCGCCGACGGCACCGACCCCAAGGCCGAGATGGGCCCGCTCGTTACACGGGCGCACGCCGACAAGGTGCTGGGTTATGTGGATTCGGGCATCGCAGAAGGCGCGAAACTGGTGGTCGATGGACGGAGTCTGCGCGTGACCGGGCGCGAGCAGGGCTTCTTCGTGGGCGGCTGCCTGTTTGATCATGTCAGCCCCGGCATGAAGATCTATCGCGAGGAAATCTTCGGCCCGGTGCTCTCCATTGTCCGGGTGCCGAGTTTCGACGAGGCGCTTGCGCTCATCGACGCGCATGAGTTTGGTAACGGCTGCGCGATCTTCACCCGTGAGGGCGATGCGGCGCGCGAGTTCGCCGCCAGGGTGAAGGTCGGCATGGTGGGCATCAACGTTCCCATTCCTGTGCCGCTGGCCTTTCACTCGTTCGGTGGCTGGAAGGCTTCGCTCTTTGGCGATCATCACATGCACGGGCCCGAGGGCGTGCGTTTCTACACCCGAGCAAAGGCAGTCACTCAGCGCTGGCCGGCGGGTATTCGCGCGGGCGCCGAGTTTGTGATGCCCACCATGAAGTAAATCGTCGGCCCGGCGGTCGGGGCCAAACGGCGCCCCCGCCTGGGACGGCTTCTGCACGAGGGGAAAAGTAGTCATGGTTTTCACGTTAAAGGACCCGGCGCTCCTGCGCGCCGAGGGCTATATCAATGGTGCGTGGACAGCCGCCGATAGCGGCGCGCGCTTTGCGGTCACCAATCCGGCCAATGGCGCAGAGCTGGCGCGCGTAGCCGACATGGGTGCAGCCGAAACCCGGCGCGCCATCGCTTCGGCCGAGGCTGCGCTTCCGGCCTGGCGCGCACGAACCGCCAAGGATCGTGCGGCGATTCTGCGGCGGTGGTTCGATCTGATTCTCGCCAATACCGAGGATCTGGCCGCGCTCATGACGGCCGAGCAGGGTAAGCCGCTTGCCGAGTCGCGCGGTGAGGTCGCCTACGGGGCATCGTTCATCGAGTGGTTCGCTGAAGAGGGTAAGCGCGCCTATGGTGAGATCATCCCCACTTATGCGGCAGACCGGCGGATACTCGTCATGCGCCAGCCGATTGGCGTGTGCGCGGCTATCACGCCCTGGAATTTCCCCATTGCCATGATCACTCGCAAGGTCGCGCCAGCGTTTGCGGCGGGCTGCACCGTGATCGCCAAGCCCGCGGAGGCGACGCCCCTTTCGGCGCTTGCGCTCGCGGAGCTTGCCGAGCGTGCGGGCCTGCCGCCCGGGGTGTTCAATGTGGTCACCGGCGATGCGGCGCGCGCGCCCGAGATCGGGCTTGCGCTCTGCGAGAGCCCGGTGGTTCGTAAAGTGTCATTTACCGGTTCGACCGAAGTCGGGCGCATTTTGTTGTCGCAGTCGGCGGGCACGGTGAAGAAGCTCTCGCTCGAGTTGGGCGGTAACGCGCCCTTCATTGTTTTTGACGACGCCGACCTTGACGCTGCGGTGGAGGGTGCGATCGCCTCGAAGTATCGCAACGCGGGCCAGACCTGCGTGTGCGCGAACCGCCTCTATGTGCAGGACGGCGTCTACGACGAGTTCGCAAAGCGGCTGTCTGCGCGCGTGGCGCAGTTCAAGGTGGGTGCAGGGTCCGAGCCGGGCGTCACCATCGGCCCGCTGATCGAGGCTGCCGCGATTGCAAAGGTCGAAGAGCATGTGGCCGATGCGCTTGCTCAGGGCGCAACGGTTCTGACAGGCGGGCGTCGTCACGCGTTGGGAGGGCTCTTCTTTGAACCCACGATCCTCGCCAATGTCACGCAGTCTATGAAGGTTGCGCGCGAGGAAACATTTGGCCCGGTCGCCCCGCTCTTTCGGTTTCACACCGAGGCTGAGGCGATCGAGATGGCTAATGCCACCGAGTTCGGACTCGCCGCGTATTTCTTCTCGCGCGATCTGGGGCGAGTGTTTCGCGTCGCCGAAGCGCTTGAGAGTGGCATGGTGTGCGCGAACAGCGGGCTCCTGTCGACCGAGGTGGCGCCCTTCGGTGGGGTCAAGCAGTCGGGTCTCGGTCGAGAGGGTTCAAAGCACGGGCTCGACGAATACCTCGAGATCAAGTATCTGTGCCTCGCGGGTATCAACTAAATCGCGATCGAGCGGGCGCGCGGGGCCGTTGGCCGCGCGTGTTCAAACAAGGCGGAGGTGATGATGAGAGTGAAGGCCGCGGTATTGCGAGAGATGGGGCTGCCGCTTCCCTACGCACAGAGCAAGCCGATTGCAATTGAAGAGGTGGAACTCGCGCCGCCCGCGCAGGGCGAGGTGTTGTTGCGCATTCAT
>Ga0315906_10010500_pt1 | contig 10878 bp, 8 predicted proteins | sample LakEriMetagenome_4_FD_203526 | JGI IMG/M metagenome (GOLD analysis project Ga0315906, IMG submission 203526) | Freshwater fungal communities from buoy surface, Lake Erie, Ohio, United States - Buoy 2 MA122 | ecosystem: Environmental > Aquatic > Freshwater > Lake > Lake biofilm | place: USA: Lake... | reverse complement strand
CGTTATTGCTGGACGATCGTGCAGCGTGCGCATGCGGCGGGCATGGCACTGTCTGCTGATGTGAGCCGCGCGTTTTTCTGAACGCCGTCCCGCCGCCTCACAACGCCCGACACCCGACACCCGACCCTCGACCCTCGACCCTCGACCCTCGACCCTCGACCCTCGACCCTCGACCCTCGACCCTCGACCGATCCGTCCTGACCGACACCATGACTGCATCCGACCTCAGCCCCACCATTCCGAGCGCCGACACGCCGCTGTGGCGACCTTCGGCCGAGCGCATCGAGCGCGCACACCTCACCCACTACATGCGCTGGCTGCGCACTGAACACGGGCTGGACTTCCCCGATTACGAATCCTTGTGGCAGTGGTCGGTGACCGAGATCGAGGCCTTCTGGGCCAGCATCTGGACCTACGCCGGCTTGCGTGCGGCCACGCCGTATCACACCGTTCTGGCTGAGCGTCGCATGCCTGGGGCACGCTGGTTCGAAGGGGCCACGCTGAACTACGCCGACCAGATGTTGTGGCATGCGAGCAAGCCCGGCTGGTCAGACCGCCCCGCCATCATCTTTCGTTCCGAACGCACCGCGCGCCGCGAAATGTCATGGGGTCAGCTCGCAGCCCAGTCGGGTGCGTTGGCGGCCACACTGGCCCGGCTGGGTGTGCAGCAGGGTGATCGTGTCGTGTCGTACATGCCGAACATCCCCGAGACCATGGTCGCGTTGCTGGCGGTGACGGGCAGCGGTGCGGTGTGGTCGAGCTGCGCGCCCGACATGGGGTCAGCCGGTGTGCTGGATCGGTTCATTCAGATCGAGCCCACCGTACTGATTGCCGTGGACGGGTATCGCTACGGAGGCAAGGATTTCGACCGCCAGGATGTGGTGCGCGAATTGGTCGCCAAGCTGCCTTCTCTCAAGGCGGTCGTGTTCGTGCCGTATCTGAACGACGCGGCATCGCTCGGCGAGTCCGTCGTGTTGCCCGCTCAGGTGGGTCAACCTGCCCGCCATGTGCCTGTGGTGCTGTGGACTGTTGCACTGGCGCAGCCCGCAGCGTTCAAGCCACGCCCGGTGCCGTTCGATCATCCCTTGTGGATCGTCTATTCCTCGGGCACCACCGGTATGCCCAAACCGATCGTGCATGGACACGGTGGGACGGTGATTGAATACCTGAAGGCCATGCGCCTTCACTGCAACCTAGGCGAGGATGACCGGTTCTTCTGGTTCACGTCCACGACCTGGATCATGTGGAACATGACGGTGTCCGCGCTGATACCGGGCAGCACCGTGTTGCTTTTCGATGGCAACCCAGGCTATCCCGACCTGGACACGCTGTGGCAATTCGTCGCGCAGGAGCGTGCAACGTTCTTTGGTTTGTCGCCTGCTTTCGTGCAGCTCAACATCAAGAACGGCATGCGTCCGTCGGAGCGCTTTGATCTGTCGGCGCTGCGCACGGTGGGTGCTACGGGCTCGCCACTCACTGAAGATGCCTATCGGTGGATTTACGCTCAGGTGCATCCGGACATTCTGCTGGCATCGATTTCGGGTGGCACCGATCCCAACACCGCGTTTCTGGGCACCTGTCCGATTGCGCCGATTTACGCGGGCGAAATGCAGGCACGCGGGCTCGGTTGTGCGGTGTACGCCTATGACGATGCCGGCGCGCCGGTGTTTGGCGAAGTGGGCGAACTGGTGTGCGCGCAGCCGCTGCCATCCATGCCCCTGTATTTCTGGGGCGATACCGGCGGGCATCGCTACTTCGAAAGCTACTTCGACATGTACCCGGGCGTATGGCGCCACGGTGATTGGCTCAAACTCATCCGCCGCCCCGAAACGGTCACTGGCGTGATCTACGGGCGCTCCGACTCCACTATTAACCGCCACGGCATCCGCATGGGGACGAGCGAGTTGTATCGCGTGGTCGAGGGCTTTGATGAGGTGGCCGATTCGCTGGTGATTGACCTGGAGTACCTGGGCAAGGATTCGTACATGGCATTGTTCGTGGTGCTGCGCGAGGGCATCACACTGGATGTCACGCTGCAACAGCGGCTGATGGATGCGATCCGCACGCAGCTCTCGGCGCGCCATGTACCTAACGGAGTCTTTGCCATTGCCGAGGTGCCGCGCACTATTTCTGGCAAGAAGCTCGAGGTGCCGGTGAAGAAAATCCTTCTTGGGCAGCCGCCCGAGAAGGCCTGTAATCGCTCGGCGATGGCCAACCCCGGTTCAATCGACTGGTTCATCGATTTCGCAGCGAAGCGTGCGGCGGTGCAGGGCTGATGAGCCAGGGTCCGGTGCGCATCGATATCCGGCAAATCCGCCCGGGCTTGTACATCTCGCTGGGCGAGCGCTGGATCGATCACGACTTTCTCTTCAATTCGTTTCGCGTCTCCACGCCTGCTCAGATCGCCAAGATCCGAGCGATGGGGATCACGCATATCGACTACTGGCCGTCACGATCGACCGAGCAACCCCTGGACCTGCCGGCCGACGACGCGGCGCCTGCGCCCCCTACTGCTGCCACACCGCTCGACCCTCACCCTGCCAAGGCTCCGCCAGACCTCTCTACGGACGGTGCCCAAGGCGCATCAAGCCCTGACCCTGCGAGGGTCTCCGATGAACCGGGACGCACACCGCAAGCGTCACCGGGGCCTGCACGTGCTGCAGCCAGCCGCCTCTCGACTGAACCGGTGCCATCCACTGCGCAAGACGACGAACGCGAGCGCGCGGCGCGCGCCGTGAGGGTGGCCGCCCGACGTGTGGAGTTGGCCCGATGCGAACGCAACTACCGACGCTCGGTCGATGCGGTGCGTCAGCTCATGGGCGAACTGTTCACAGCCCCGCGCGAAGCCAATCAGCGCGCTGAAACACTCGTGGGTGACATCGTGACCGACCTGCTGAGCAGCCCGCATGCGGTGGTCAACCTGATGAATGATGCAGTACCTGATGCGGCGTCACGCCATCATGTGCTCAATGTGACGATCCTGTCCCTGCTGCTCGGGCGCGTGCTCGATCTGGACGAGGCTGCTTTGGGGCGATTGGGCCTTGGCGCGCTGCTGCATGATCTGGGCAAAGCGATGCTGCCGCAACGGCTGCAACGGCTTGACCCCGAGCAGCGCACACGCCATGAAGAGTCCGCCTACCGGCTGCATGTGGACCATGGGGTCGACCTGTGTCGCAATCTGGGGATCACCGATACCGAGGTGCTGGCGATCGTGCACCGTCATCATGAGCGCATGGATGGCAGCGGGTTTCCGGATGGGCTGTCGGGCGACGCGATCGGTTTGTCGACGCGCATCGTGGCGATCGCGAACCGTTTCGACAATCTGTGCCATCCCTTCGATACTGCCCGCGCATTGACCCCGGCCGAAGCCCTGGCGGCGATGTACCGCCGAGAGGTGCAGGCCTTCGACAGCGGCCTGTTGCAGCGGTTTATCCGCGCCCTGGGCGTCTGGCCCCCGGGCACGCTGGTGCAGCTGTCCAACGGCGCGGTGGGGTTGGTCACGGCGGTGCTGCCCGAGGACACGCTGCGCCCCACTGTGATGGTGGGTGACCCTTCAGTGCCGCGTGCCGAGGCCCTGATGGTGGACTTGCGTGAGGCGCCCGATGTACGCATCGAGCGCGCGTTGCGCCCAGCCGATCTGGAGCCTGAGGTGCTGGCCTATTTGTCGCCCCGCTCAAGTCACCCGTGGTTCGTGGGGCGCGACGAAGGCCGATAAACCGTCAACGCCGGCGCGCACAGAGCGGGTGCACGCGCCGCGCACGAGCTGATCTGATTGCTCGTCAGCACGCCAGCGCCGTAGCTCTGGCTGCCGCGAGGCGCCATCTTTGATGCGGGCTGCGAACCGGTTGCACGGCACCAGGTGCTGTGTGTGCGAGGTTTGCCCCGGACCGCGAGGCTGGTTGCCGGCTTGACCGACATGCGGTCAATGGCTGCGTTATTGATCACCGGTGTGGGCGGCGCACTGGCCGTCTGCGCCGCTGCCTGCGTGCTGAGCGTTGCGGCGATCAGCGCTGGGATGGCAAACAGTGCGAAATTCGACAGTCGCGCACGCTTCACTTGGTCACTCCTTTCCGATCAATGCAATGGGTTGCGTCCGAAAACATCGGAGCAGTACGACGTGTCTCCGAGCAATCGCTGTGCCATGGCCCGTATGCCCTTGATTTGGAAACGGTTGGCGATGACCCGCTTGGCGTCGAGGCGACCGGTCGTGTGGTGACGGGCGGTACACGTCACAGGTCTGATATGAGACGGATGTCATCGTCTGCGCGGACTTTTCGCATCGCGCCGCCGCCTCTGATGGGCATGCGTGTCCGTCAGGCAGTGAATATCCCGAGTGGGTATGCGGTGTTGTGCCGGCCCGATCCGGCCGCGTAGTGCGGGGTGCGGTGTGCGGGCAGCCGGTGCGTCGCGAGGGCTGTGGAGCCGTTCAGCCTCGAGAGTCGAAGCGAAGAATCTCGCTGGCGACGCGATCCAGCGGCACCACCGCATCCGCAGCGCCCAGCTTGATCGCTTCCTTGGGCATGCCGAACACCACGCAGCTGGCTTCATCCTGTGCAAGCGTGCGCGCGCCGGCCTGATGCATGGCCAGCAGGCCGCGCGCGCCGTCATCGCCCATGCCGGTCAGGATGATGCCCAGCGCATCGGGGCCAGCACATTCAGCCATGGTCTTGAAGAGCACATCGACTGCAGGGCAGTGGCGATTCACCGGCGGCCCGGAAATTACCTCGGCGTAATACTGACCGCCTTGCTTGCGCACCTGCATGTGTTTGCCGCCCGGCGCAATCAGCGCCACGCCGCGTTCAATGCGATCACCGGTCCTGGCTTCGCGCACATTCATGGCGCAAATGCCATCCAGGCGCGTGGCATACATGGCCGTGAAGCGTTCGGGCATGTGCTGCACGATCGCAATGCCCGGGGCATCGGCCGGCAATTGCGTGAGCACCTGTTCGAGCGCCTGCGTGCCGCCGGTGGAACTGCCGATCGCTACAGGCTTGTTGACCGACAGGGCATGCAATCCGGCAATGACCGGCCTTGCGGCGGGCCGTGCGGGCGCACTTGCGCCGGCGGCAGGGCCAGCAGAGGGGCTGGGGCCTGCGGCTGCGCGTGACGGCATGGCGGCACGCGGGCGCGCCAGGGCCGCCGCTTTGAGTGTGCGCACCAGTTCGCGGCGTGAGTCTTCGAGGAACTGTTTGAGGCCCAGGCGGGGTTTAGCCACGATCGCAACGGCTCCAGCCGACAGGGCTTCGAGCGCCGCGCCGCTGCCAGCGGTGGTGAGTGTGGAGCAGATCACCGTGGCAATCGGCGAGCGCTCCATGATCTGACGCAGGAACGTGAGGCCGTCCATGCCGGGCATTTCAATGTCGAGCAGCAGCACATCGGGTCGATTCTTGGCGATCGCCGGGCCCGCGATCAGCGGGTTGGGGGCGCTGCCGATGAGTTCGATCTCTGGATCGCCCTGCAACAGATGCAGCAGGGTTTGCCGCACCACGGCCGAATCGTCCACCACATAGACCTTGATTGCCATCTCAATTCCTCAGACCGGAACGCACACCACCTGAGGCGGCTGCGCGCCGACGCTCCAGGCAAGCTTGCGGTAATGCGCACCGCCCAGGTCCGCATCGATGACCCGAATACCTTCGGCGTGCAGCGTGTCGAGTGCCCACTGTGCGTTGCACTGACCCACATGCGTACCCGTGAACCGTTCGGGGAACATATTGCCCCCGCCGTAGACCCAGGCCTCGCACTGCCGCGGATCAATCCCGCGCCCTTGCAGCAGGCCGTAGACCTTGCGCAGGGCGGCGTCGCCCCAGGCGCTGTCATCCTGATGCGCAGCCGGCGCGGGTGAGGTGTGCACCACATGGCACATCGCCCCAAGCGTGCGGCGCGGGTCGGTCAGAACAATCGCCACACACGAGCCCAGCAGGGTTTCGAAGCGCTCACCGCGCTCGCCGCAGGCCACGTCGCCCGGGTGCAACACGGTGACCTCGCTACCGGCTGGCGGCGGCGTGCCGTGCAGGCCTCGCAGACTCATGCGGCCGCCTTGCGAAAGGCGCCTGGCGCGAGCGACTGCAGGGGCGTATTGCAGGGCACCCTGCCTTCTGCGGTGCCGATGAAAAAAAGGCCTCCGGGCTTGAGCTGCGTGAGCACGCGATCGACCACTTCGCGTTTGGTCTGTGCATCGAAATAAATCAGCACATTGCGCAGAAAAATCACATCGAAGGGACCGATGTCTTCAATCGGCTTGCACAAATTGAGCTGCCCGAAGCGCACATGCTCGCGCACCTTGGGATGCAGGCTGATCAGCCCTTCATAGGGCCCTTCGCCCCGCAGGCAGTAACGCTTGAGCCGCTCGGGCGAGACATTGCGCAGCCGGTCTTCCGGATACACCGCCTCCATGGCACTGCGCAGGACACGGTCGCTGATATCCGTCCCCAAGATCGACCAGTCGCTGCCGATGCGACCGAGCTGTTGCTGGTCGGACAGCAGCATGGCGGTGCTGTAAGCCTCGTCGCCGAACGATGAGGCTGCGCTCCACACCGACAGCTTGCGTGGCCGTGTGCGGGCCAGTTCCTGCTCAAGCAGATCGTAGTGCGCCGGTTCGCGAAAGAAGTAGGTCTCGTTGGTGGTGAGCAGGTCCACCGCCATCTGGAACTCGCCGCCATCGGTATCGCTGGTGATCAGCGACAGATAATCCTCGAAGCCATCCATACCCAGCTTCTGGATGCGGGGTGCAAGCCGTGACGATACCAGCGGCTTTTTGCTCGGATTGAGCGACAGGCCGATGGCGCCGTACATGAGCTCGCAGATGCGCCCATAGGTGTCGTCACGCAGTGCATGCATGGCGCATCAGACCGTGGCAGCGGCTTGCGCCGATTCACACAACTGGGCCATCTCGGTGACGTCGAAGGCCTTATCGGGCTCCAGCACGATCACGAATCGGCCCGCCACTTTGCCCATGCCCTGGATGAAGTCGCGGCGCACGGCGGTGCCGAAGTTGGGAGGCGGCTCGATCTGATCGGCAGCGATCTCGATCACCTCGCTCACGGCGTCGACCATCAGACCCAATTCGACCCGTTCGCCATCGCGCATCGAGTCGAAGATGACGATGCAGGTCTTCTTGCTGACATCGGCAGCAGGGCGCCCAAAGCGCGCCTGCAGATCGATGACCGGCACCACGGCGCCGCGCAGATTGATGACGCCCCGCACGAAGGCTGGCATGAGGGGCACGGTCGTCATGGCACCGTACTGGATGATTTCGCGCACCGTACGGATGTCCATGGCGAAGACCTCATCGCTCAGCGCGAAGGTGAGGTATTGCGCGCCACCTTCGAAGGTGGCTTGGTCAGCTGGCTGGTTCATGATGTCGGCCTGCTCAGTAGGGGCGGAAATTGCCGTGTGTGCCGGTGGCGCCCGCAGGAGCCCGCACGCCGCGTGCAGCAGCCTCGGGTGCAGGCCGTGCAGCGCCGCGCATCGGCGAAGCCGTGCTGCGACGCTCGGAGAAGTCCGAACGGCCGGCAGGTGCAGCCGCTGCTGCTCCGCCCAGGTTGAAGAAGGCGACCGAGTGTTGCAGTTGCTCGGCCTGACCCGACAGCTCTTCGGATGTGGCGGCCAATTCCTCGGAGGCCGACGCATTTTGTTGCGTGGCCTTGCTCAGCTGACCCATGGCGCCGCCGATTTGCGTCACCGACTGGCTCTGCTCCTGCGAGGCCGCAGCAATCTCCTGCACCAGCTCGGAGGTCTTCTGGATGGACGGCACGATCTCGCCCAGCAGCTTGCCGGCACGCTCGGCGGTGCTCACGCTGTTGCCGGCCAGATCGCCGATTTCCTTGGCGGCTTCCTGGCTGCGTTCAGCCAGCTTGCGCACCTCGGCCGCCACAACTGCGAAGCCCTTGCCGTGTTCGCCGGCTCGAGCGGCCTCGATCGCGGCGTTGAGTGCCAGCAGATTGGTCTGGTAGGCGATGTCATCGACGATGCTGATCTTCTGAGCGATCTGCTTCATTGCAGTGACCGTCTGCAGCACCGCTTCGCCGCCGTCGCCGGCTTCCTTGCTGGCCTTGGTCGCCATGCTGTCGGTGACCTTGGCGTTGTCGCTGTTTTGCGAAATGGACGCCGACATCAGATCAATGGAGGCGGTGGTCTCTTCAACTGAAGAGGCCTGCTCGCTGGCGGATTGCGACAGCGACTGTGCGGTGGCGCTCACCTGATTGGCAGCACCGGTCAGCGCGTCGGCTGCAGCACGCACTTCTTCGATGATGCTGGCGAGCTTTTCGCTGCTGCTGTTGGCGTCCTGCTTGACCTGCTCGAAGACGCCCTCTGCGTTGCGGGTAATGCGTTGCGTGAGATCGCCGTTGGCCAGGGCCGAGAACACGCGACCCACATCATCGATGATGCCGGCCAGCCGCTCGGAGGTGGCGTTCGCGTCTTCCTTCACCTTGCCGAAAGTGCCGTCGTAGTCGCGGCTGATGCGCTGCGACAGGTCGCCCGCGGCCAATGCGCCAAACACACGACCGACATCGTCAAAAATCACCGAGGTGGTTTCCATCAGCGTATTGACGCCGGCACACAACTCACCGATCGGGCCGGTCTTGCCTTCCAGAGGAATGCGCTGCGTGAGGTCGCCATCACGTGCTGCGCTGGTGACCTGACGGGCCTGCTCCACGGCTTCCTTGAGCATGCGGTTGGCCACCACTTCGGCGGTCACGTCGGTGGCGATCTTCACAATCTTGGCGACACGGCCCATTTCGTCGCACACCGGGGCATACACCGCCTGAATCCAGATTTCACGTCCGTCCTTGGCGACGCGTGCAAAGACATCGTTCTGAGCCTTGCCTGCATTCAGGTCACGCCAGAACTGTGCGTAGGCTTCCGTGGCTGCAAAGGTGGGCGGAACGAAGAGGCGATGATGCTTGCCCACGATCTCCGGCAGTGTGTAGCCCAGCACCTTGAGGAAGTTCTCGTTGGCGTTGAGGACAGAGCCGCTCAGATCGAATTCGATGAAGGCATAGGACTGATTGATGGCATCGATGATGCCACGGGCATTGTGGCGCTCAAGCTCGGCTTCGGTGATGTCGTAGCGCACGCCCAGGTACTTCATGGGCTTGCCGTTCTCGCCCAGGATCGGAGCGACCACTGCATCCACGTAGTAGGGCGTGCCATCCTTTGCGCGGTTCTTGATCACGCCGCGGAACATTTCGCCGCGCCCGATTGTGGACCACATCTGCTTGAAGGTTTCCTTGGGCATGTCAGGGTGCCGCGTGGTGTTATGCGGCGCGCCGATCAGCTCCTTGCGGCTGTACTTGGAAACCTCGATGAACTTCTCGTTGATCGAGAGGATGTCGCCCTTCTTGTCAGCTTCCGAGACGATGCTCGTGACGTTCATGATGTCGGTGCGCACTTTCAGCTCCGACTCGACCTCGGCGAGCTTGGCCTGCACGGTTTGCAGCGCGGCTTCGGCCTCGGCGCGTGCGCGCTGCTGCTCGGCGAGTGCCTGCTCGGCCTGCTGCAGGGCGTGCTGTTGCACAGAGACGGTATCGGCGGCGTGTTTGAGTTCAGCGCCGGCAACGAGGCGCGCCATCCAGGAGGGGGAATGCTGATTCATGGTGTGTGTCCTTTGGTTCAGATGAGAGCGTTCGTTGAGGAAGCGCCGGCGGCCGGCAGGTGAGAGCGTTGAGCGGGCGGATGCTCCGCAAGTTGGCTGAGTGAAGTGACGTCAACAATCAGTGCGACTTCGCCGTTGCCCAGAATGGATGAGCCCGACATGCCGCGCAGGCTTCGGAACATGCGGCTGAGAGGCTTGATCACGGTCTGGTGCTGGCCGAGCAGTTGATCGACCAGCACACCGTAGCGTCGGCCGCCTGACTGAATCACGACCACGCTGCTGCGGTCGGGCTCGGGTGATTCGATACCGTAGAGCCTGCGCAGGCTGAGCACAGGCAGCACCTGCCCGCGCAACTCGACCACACTGCAGCCCTGCGCATTGAGATCGGTTTCGGTGGGTCGGTTTTCGATGACCTCGACCACCGCTTCAAGCGGGAAGATGAACTTGGAGGGGCCCACGCCAACCAGGAATCCATCAATGATCGCCAGCGTGAGTGGCAAGCGCACATCAATGGTCGTGCCATGGCCCTGCTCGCTGTGCAGATCGATACGACCGCGCAGGCTTTCGATGTTGCGACGCACGACATCCATGCCCACACCACGCCCGGACAGGTTGGTCACCTGCTCGGCAGTGGAAAAGCCAGGCTCAAAAATCAGGGCCAGCAGGTCGGCATCGTTTGGCGTGACGCCCGGCGCAACCAGGCCACGTTCGCGGGCGCGCGCCAGCACCCGTCCCCGGTCGATGCCCCGGCCGTCGTCGCTGATGCTGATCAGAATGCCGCCGGCGTCATGGCTGGCTGCAATGCGCAGCGTCCCGCTTTCAGGCTTGCCGGCTGCCACGCGCTGCTCACGGGTTTCCAGCCCATGGTCCAACGCGTTGCGCACGAGGTGCATCAGCGGATCGGTCATGCGCTCGACGACGGACTTGTCGAGTTCGGTGTCCGCACCCTGGATGTCGAGGTGTACGTCCTTGCCCAGTTCCGCGGCCAGGTCATGAACCACGCGACGGAACCGTCCGAAGGTTTCGCCGATTTGCACCATGCGCAATTGCAGCGTGCCGTTGCGGATCTCTTCGATGAGTCGACCGAGCTGATGGCTTGACTCGATCAGCTCGGAGTCGCCGGTGCGCTGCGACAGCAATGCGGTCCCGGCACCGGCAATCACGAGTTCACCCAGCAGGTTGATGACCTCATCGAGCCGATCTGCCCGCACTTTCAGAAAGCGTGCGTCTTCATTTGCGCGACGCTCCTGGCCGGCACGCCGGTCTGCAGCCGGGGCCGA
>Ga0315906_10010499_pt1 | contig 10878 bp, 7 predicted proteins | sample LakEriMetagenome_4_FD_203526 | JGI IMG/M metagenome (GOLD analysis project Ga0315906, IMG submission 203526) | Freshwater fungal communities from buoy surface, Lake Erie, Ohio, United States - Buoy 2 MA122 | ecosystem: Environmental > Aquatic > Freshwater > Lake > Lake biofilm | place: USA: Lake... | reverse complement strand
CTTGCGTTGAATCTGGTGGTTCTGACCTTTGATTTCCCTCGTTCCACTTCCTTGACTGCCTTTATCTCGGTGGTCGCGGTGGTGCTTCTGGTGATCCTGTTGAATCAGCAGTTTTCGATCATCGCGCCCGTCAAGAAGTGGATAGAAAGTTTGCATGTCGCTGCCACGCGGGATTTTTACTGGGGCATGTTTGCGATGCTGTTTCTTCTTTTCATGGGCATGATCTTCGTGACCCGATTCGATTATTGGGTTTTGACTTCCAACGAGCTGATTCGGCATTCGGGGTTGCTTGGCGATAACGAACGGTATTCGACGGCGGGACTGAAGTTGAACACCGAAATCAACGATGTCTTCGAGTACATGCTCGCCGGATCAGGCCGGATTGTGATGAATATCCCAGGGAACTCCCGGCCGGTGGTGTTGGATAATGTCCTGCGTATCAACTGGTTGACTCAGCAGTCGACCGAGATGCTCAGCCACCGCGTGGTGGAGGTAAAGGATTCCCGCGATGGGTCCGACGGCCAGAGCAGCGCGGAAGGGGATTACGAGTGAACAGAAGATCGGTTGGGAAGATGAGTCGCCGCGGGGCGATCGGGATGCTCAGCGCGATCCCCGTGGCACTGGCATCCGATTCAAGGGCATATGCCGCTGCGTACCCTGGACCCGTCGATCGGGATCCTCGCTGGGAGACAGCCATTCGCAATGGACTAGACTACCTAGTGCGCAATCAAAGCTCGCGGGGGCAGTGGAATACGCCCCCCTATCCAACGGCGATTGCCGCGCTGGCCGCGACCGCCATGCTTTGTTCTGGATCGACGGCGACGCAGGGACCCTATGCCAAAGCGATCAGTCGGGCTGCCGATTTTTTGCTCAGCAAGAGCCGCGACAATGGTTTGATTGGGGAGCCGGTGGCGGACATTCGCTACACCTACGGCCATGGCTTCTCGATGCTCTTTCTCTCCCAGGTGCTTGGGGAAGAGGGATTCCTGGAGCGCCGCAAGGAGTTGGTGGAGGCGCTTCGCAAAGCGGTTCAGTTCTGCGGGCAGGCACAGACCCCTTCCGGTGGCTGGGGTTACGTGAGCGCTCGCGATGGAAACGACTACGACGAGGGCTCGACCACGATCACGCAGGTGCAGGGATTGCGCGGATGTCGCAACGCCGGTATTCCAGTTCCTTCGCAGATCATCGAAGCGGCAAAGAAGTACATCTACTCCTGCCAGAACCCCGATGGTGGCATCAGCTATTCCAGTAAGCAGATGGGGACCTCTCGCCCTGCTATCACCGCCGCTTCGCTGGCGACGCTCTACAATGCCGGCGATTACGACAGCAAGCATGTCCCGGAGATGCTCGCCTACGCCAAGCAGAAGCTGCACGATATCAACAACGAATCGGAGACATTTGGTCACTGGCACTACACCTATCTCTACTACAGCCAAGTCGTTTATCGACAAGGCGATACCGAATGGCTACCCTTCCGTGATCGGCTCTACAACAAGATCGCCAATGAGCAGAAGCCGGATGGTTCGTGGGATGGTCAGATCAACCCGGTCTACGTCACAGCCTGCAACCTAATCATGCTGCAACTGGATCGCGGATATCTGCCAATTTTTCAGCGGTGATTGGTGGCCGGGCTGGGGAAGGACTTTTCCGATCAACTGGCCCCTTGGCTGGAATGCCTAGTCCATCGACAATCAGTGCCTGTCAGGTCTTCCTGGGCTTTGCCGGCGGACGACCGATAGAGATCTCTGGTATCTCCTTTTTCATGCGATGGATGACATTCGATGGACAGCTCGTTGGCTCTGGTTCAGATCGATGCTCGCGGTCCCCTGCAGCAGGAAGCCTGGAGTCGGCTTTGGAAGCGGTGGGTGGGAGAAGGCCAAGTCGTCAGCCAGCGAAGCCGGGATTTGACCATGGCCGTCTTCGGTGAGCCGCTCAGTCCGCAGCAGGTGGTGGAGCGGATTTGTGGAGAGGTGCGTCGCGAGGGAAGCGAGGCTTTGGTGAGGTATTCCCAGAAGCTAGATCGTTCCGATCGCCCGGTCGATCAGATTCGAGTCCCGATCGATCGGTTGAGGGAAGCGCATCGTGGGGTAGATCCAGAGTTTCTGCAGACGGTGCGTCGCATCCGTGATCGTTTGATGGTCTTTCAGAAGGCGATCCTGCACCAGGATGTGGTGGTGGAACCGGAGCCGGGTTTGAGGCTGCAGCAGCGATACAGGCCACTGGAGCGGGTCGGGATCTGTGTTCCAGGGGGCGCCGCTGCCTACCCGTCGACCGTCTTGATGGCGGCGGTTCCCGCAAAGGCTGCCGGGGTCAAGGAACTGGTGGTGATGGCCCCGCCCACCCCTTTCGGCGCCGATAATCTTCATGTCCTGGCGACCTGTGTCGAATTGGGGATCGAGGAAGTCTATGCGATGGGTGGCGCTCAAGGAGTAGCAGCTCTCGCCTACGGTACCGATCGAATCCGTCCGGTCGATATGATCGTGGGGCCCGGCAACCAGTTTGTCGCGTTGGCCAAAAAGGAGGTCTTTGGTCAGGTCGCGATCGATTCGATCGCCGGTCCCAGCGAAGTGGTGGTGCTGGCCGACAGCAGCACGCCTCCCGACTACGCGGCAGCCGATCTCCTGGCGCAGGCCGAGCACGCTCCGGGGGCCAGTGTCTTGATTTCCTGGGAGCCTTCCTGGATGGAGGAAGTCAGCCAGTCGCTCCGGCGTCAGTTGGCGAAGCTGGACCGATCGGAAGTGACCAGGCAGTCGCTGGAGTCCTATGGCGCGCTGGTGCTGGTCGACGATCTCCAGCAAGCCTGTCAGTGGACGAACCGGCTGGCGCCCGAACACCTCCATGTGGCGACTGGCGATCCCCAGTCGCTGGTGGGGCTATTGCCTCACGCAGGGGCCACGTTCCTCGGCCCCTTCGCACCGGTGGCTCTCGGAGATTACGCTGCAGGCCCCTCCCATGTGCTTCCTACCGGCGGCACTGCACGCTGGGCGTCCGGACTTTCCTCCAACCATTTTCTCCGCAGTTCCAGCGTGATCGCATGCGATGAGCTGGCGTTGCAGAGGATCGGGCCGGAGATCGAGCGGTTGGCGACTGTGGAAGGCTTGACCGCGCATCGCCAAAGCGTCACGATCCGAACGCAGCCCCATGGCGGTGGCTGACGATAGGCCAAAGAGACGGCCAAGCAGAGACCTGCCGAATCGCTTGTTCTGTTGTCTTTTTTAGATCTCCATTCCAATCGTATCGTCCCGATCTGTTCGATCTCTCCTGTCCTGCTACGGATTGCTCATCATGTCGAATCTGGAACCGATCGATCCTGGCCAACTGCAGCGATGGTTTCGCACTGATGTGCAGAGCATGACTGCGTATCAGCCGGGGGAGCAGCCGCCCTGGGGCAAGACGATCAAGCTCAACACGAACGAAAATCCTTATCCGCCAACAACGAAGATTCGCGAAGCGATTGTCGAGGCGACTGGTCGGCTGGAGCGATACCCCGATCCACTGGGTACTCCATTTCGGATGCAGGCTTCGCAGCTACTTGGGGTGGAGCCTGATCAGATCCTTTGCGGCAACGGAAGCGACGATATTTTGACGATCGTCACCCGAAGCTTGCTCGATCGAGGCCAATTGCTCCGTTTCCCCTATCCCAGTTACATCCTCTATCGCACACTGGCCCAGTTGCAGGGCGCGGTGACCGAAGAGGTTCCTTTCGCCGATGGATTTCGACTGCCGGAAGGGCTGTGTGCCCCCCATCCGCAGCTTCGACTGGTGGTGATTCCCAATCCCAACAGCCCCAGCGGCACCTGGATCGAACCAGAGGCTCTGCTGGATCTAGCCAGGCGGCTTCCCTGCCCTCTTCTGATCGACGAAGCGTACGTCGATTTCGCACCGGGCCATTGCATCGATTTGATCGCCCAGCAGCCGAACATCATGGTCTCCCGAACGCTCAGCAAGTCCTACGGTCTGGCTGGTCTTCGGTTTGGTTACCTGGTGGCTAGGCCCGAGGTGATCCAGATGATGCGCAAAGTGAAAGATAGCTACAACTGCGACGCGCTATCGCTGGCGGCGGCGACGACGGCCATCAGCGACCAGGGGTGGGTGGAAGAGAATCGCCGAAAGATCGTGGCGACCAGGCAGCGGATGCTGGAGCGCGCCCGCGCGATCGGTTTTATCGTTCCAGATAGTCACGCCAACTTCATCTGGTGCACGCATCCGACTTGGAATCTGAAGGAGATGTACCAGAAACTGAAAGATCAGAGAGTCCTGGTCCGCTACATGGACTATCCTGAATGGGGCGCTGGCCTGCGGATCTCCGTCGGGACCGACGCGCAGAGCGATGCGTGCATGGATCTGTTGGAGTCGATGCGATGAGCGAGATGGAAGGGGCAGCGCGACGCGCCCGGGTCGAACGCAAAACAGGCGAGACCCAGATTCAACTGGTGCTGGATATCGATGGAGATGGCCACCATAGCATCGCCACCGGTATTGGTTTCCTCGATCATATGCTCGTCCTGCTGGCTCGCCATGCCCTCTGGAATCTGGAGATCCATGCCGAGGGAGATCTCCATGTCGACGACCATCACACCACAGAAGATGTCGGCATCGCGCTGGGGCAGGCGCTGCGAGAGGCACTCGGGAGCAAGGCTGGGATCTCACGCTATGGCCATTGCACGCTGCCGATGGATGAGACGTTGGTGACCGCTGCGGTCGATCTTAGTGGTCGGGCCGCGGTCGTCTACCAAGCGCCCATCGCGTCCCCAAAAATCGGCTCGTTTGATTCGGAACTGGTGGAGCATTTCTGGACCTCTTTCGCGCATCAGACCGCCTGCAATCTCCATGTTCTGCTCCATCATGGCAGCAATTCCCACCATATAGCCGAGGCTGTCTTCAAGGGGCTGGCGCGAGCCCTTCGGATGGCCTGTCAGATCGATCCTCGACAAAGCGGCATTCCAAGCAGCAAGGGCCGACTGGTCGATTGATCCGCTTGGACGAAAGTTGGGCGATGCCACGTATTTGGCAGGGGATCTGTCGGGTGGATGCATCCGGGGAAGATCGATCGAGTCCCAGGGGCAGCCAAGGCCGAAGGGGCTTAGTTGCAGCGTTTCGCAGAGCGTCCGAAGGCCATCGCTAGAACTACCCTTCTGCTGGCTTTGTCGAAAAACGCGGGGTGAAGCTGGTCCAAGCAGCGGAGGATCAGCTTGGTGGCTTGTCGGATCGCTAAGCTACCCCCAGGGAGATCGTCTGGGATAGAGCTCTGGTCCGAGTCTATCGCGATCTTCAGCCTCGCACGGCGGCAGGGTGCCGCAGTCGGATCGCTTCGTATGGAAGCCAGGGAACTTGTCGACAGTCTTCCACCGCATCTTGCCGAGCGGTGTCGATGGATGGAGTCGCCCAGGGGACCAGGGGACTTTATGCGATCGGGCATGGTGGTGTATTGGACCCACCATGCGCTGCGCACGGCGGAAAATCCCGCGCTCGACACCGCCAGGTGGATTGCCGCCACTCGGAACGTGCCTCTCTTGGTTTATCAAGGGCTGTCCGAGCGCTATCACGACGCATCGGACCGCCATCATCGATTCCTTTTGGAAGGTGCGGCCGACCTGCAGCGCCAGTGTCGGGACCTAGGGTTGGCGTATCGATTTCATCTGGAACGGCCTGGTCATCGGCAGCAGGTGTTGGTCGACCTAGTGCGAAGTGCGTCGGTGCTGGTGACTGATGACTTCCCGCTGGCACCCACCAGATCCTGGGTGGAGCGATTGCGGAGGTTGACGTCGCTTCCCATTCTTCTGGTCGATGCTTCCTGCGTTCTTCCGATGACCAGGGTGACCAAAGCGTACACCCGAGCGTTTGCCTACCGGGATGCATTTTGGAAGGAGTACCAGAGGCGAATCCCGATGCCATGGCCATCGCTGGACCTTCCGGCGGCCATCCATCCCGAGAATTTGCCGATCGAGGAGATCGAAGTCGACTCGGCGAAGTTCTCCCAGTGGATTGCCGAGTGCGAGATTGATCACAGCGTGGGGCCGGTATTGGAGACACGAGGCGGTAGTGGCGCGGCTGAAGAGCGATGGGAGTCTTTCCTCCGGGCTGGAATCGATCAATATGCGGCACGGCGCAATGATTGCGCGGTGGCGGGTGTCAGTCGCATGTCCCCGTATCTGCACTATGGAATGATTGCCCCGATGCGGATGGCCCGAGATGCCGATGCTCGGGGAGCGGAGAAGTACTTGGAAGAGCTGCTGATCTGGCGGGAGTTGGCATACGCGTTCTGCTATCACACCGAGGAGGTCGATGACCTTTCTGCGATCCCCGAGTGGGCCAGAAAGACCTTGATGGAACATCAGAGGGATGCAAGGGAATCGATTCATGCTTGGGAGTCGCTGGCGCGTGGCGGTTCCGGTGACCGTCTATGGGATCTCGCGCAGTGCAGTTTGTTGCGGCATGGGGAATTGCATAACAACCTCCGAATGACCTGGGGCAAAGCGATGCTCCAGTGGACTCGCAGCCCCGAAGAGGCGTTGCGGATGATGGTCGACCTGAATCATCGTTACGCGCTGGATGGGCGTGACCCGGCATCGTACGGCGGGATTCTCTGGTGCCTAGGGCAGTTCGATCGTCCTTTTGAGCCACCGCAGCCAATCCTAGGAACGGTTCGGCCGAGACCGACCGACGAGCATGCTCGTCGGGTCGACCTGAAGCGGTTGGAGCGACATGTCAAGCGACCGGCTGGAGCGAGGCGGTGGCGCGTGGCAGTGGTCGGTGCGGGGCTGGCAGGGCTCCATGCGGCTCGCATCCTTTCTGATCACGGCCATGAGGTCGAGCTGTTTGATAAGGGGAGAGGTCCGGGTGGGCGAGTCGCAACCAGGCGGATCGAAGAGGCGTTGCAGTTCGACCATGGAGCTCAGTACTTCACGATCCGAGACCGACGGCTTGTCAGACTCTTGCAAAGCTGGCATCAGATGGGAGTGGTGGCTCCGTGGGAAGGGAAGATCGTTTCCATCCAAACCGACGGTACCGTCACACCCACCGAACCGATGCAGCGATGGGTGGCGGTGCCACGCATGAGCCAGTTGGGGCGGCATTTGGCCGAGGGGCTGCAACTGCACGCACAGACGCCGATCTCCCAGGTGGTCGCTCAGGACGACATGCAATCGATGCTGATCGATGGCAAGGGGGATCGGCATGGTCCATTCGATGCCGTGCTGTTGAATCTTCCCCCCAGGCAGATCGGACCGCTGTTGAAGCAGCCATGCCAGTGGTTGGGGATGTTGGAACAGACTCAGTTGCTACCCTGCCTGGCGGCGATGGTTGCGTTTGCCGAGCCGTTTGAAACGGGGTGGGACGGAGCGTTCGTGCAGGAGCACCCTGTGCGTTGGGTTGCAAGGGACTCCAGCAAAGTGGGGCGTCCGAAAAAGCTCGACTGCTGGGTCCTGCATGCCGATGCGAATTGGTCCATCGATCATCTGGAAGAGGATCCGGATCAATCGGCTAGACAACTTCTGAGATACTGGAATGACCGATTGGGTGGGGGAGTGCCTGAGCCGATTTTTGTGCAGGGGCATCGTTGGCGCTACTCTATCCCCAGTCCCTCGCTCGACTGCCAGTCGCTCTGGGACCCCGCCCGAGGCTGGGGAGCCTGTGGAGATTGGTGTGCGTCGGGAAGGATGGAAGGGGCTTTGCTGAGCGGAATGGCGCTGGCGGGGCGCGTCCTGAACCATTTGCACGATCCGTCGCTGCGACCGACCCCGCCGCCGCAGCAGGCACTTCTGCCGCTGCAGTGATCGTCACCGAGTTTCCGCGGCCTACTTCGCAAACAGTTGGCCGTCGATGTCGGCAAACGCTTTGAATTCTAGTGCGTTGCCTGTTGGGTCGAGCAGAAAGAAGGTGCGCTGTTCACCGACCTGCCCCTGGAACCTGATGGTCGGTTCGATCACAAAACGGACGGCGGCGGCTGTCAGTCGGTCGGCCAGTTCCTGCCAACGATCCAAATCCAGCACCACGCCGAAATGAGGCACCGGCACACCATGTCCATCGACTCCGTTGTAGTGGGAGGTGATGGTGCCGTCGTTGCCAAGATTCGGATTCCAATGGACCACGAACTGGTGGCCGAAGAAGTTGTAGTCGATCCAGTGTGAATCCGAGCGACCTTCGGCGAATCCTAGAAGATCGCCATAGAATGCCCTGGCTTCCTCGAGGTCGCGCACCTGGATCGCGACATGGAAAGGAGTCAAAGTTGCCATCGAGTCGGCTCCGTGAGGGGCGATGGACCATTGCGGAAGTTCGTCTGAAAGCGATCCATCCAATGGGAATGAAGATCGTTCCTTTCTTTGTTCGGGAATATACCGTACGGATCGATCGAGGGAAATGATCGATGGAGTCATGCACCGCGGCGCAAGGGGTTCGGTGGTGCGTCAGTGGCGATGCGTTGCTACTGGCAAAGCGCTTTCGCATTCGGAAGCCGGTGTCGCTCTGGGGGGCCGGTGTCGCTCTGGGGGGCCGGTGTCAGGCGGTGAGGGATTGCCCGGCAAGCCGCAGTCCCTCTTGGAGGTCACCGGCAAGAATTCGTTCATCGTCCACTTGGCGGCCGACGACAAAGCCGTATTGCCCGATTTCCTTCGCGCCAAGTTGCTGGTAGAAGGCCATGGCGCGGTGGTTGCCGCTGTAGCAACTGACGACCCACTGGGTTGCCTGTTGTTGGATCGCCGCGAGAAAGAACTGCTGCATCATGTGGTGGGCGAGTCCCGAACCGTGCAGGCTGCGGTCGACGTAGAGTTGTTTCAGTTCGATCGACTTGCCGGGGGGGACTTTCGGAAGGCTGGGGGGCATGGCCTTCATGTGCGCAGCCAAGTGCCAGAGGGTCTGACGGGGCAGTTGCACTTCCGCTACCCAGCACTGGGCACCCCGATCGAGATCCGAGGCGATGGCTTGCGCGGTATAGCACTGATTGAGGAATACCTCGAGGTCTTCGGGATCGTAAAGGTAGCTCCAAGTCTGAAGACCCAGGAATCGCCCCAGTTGGGAGAGGCCAATGAGATCCGACGATCCAGCTCGTCGGATACGAAAACGGGTGTCACCGAGTTTCCCCTGCCGCTCGATGGAAGCAAGGTCGATGGTTTGAGGGGCTACAGGGAGCATCAGGGGGGATTGCGTTGAGTACCGGGTTTGCCCGATGCACCTTTACGTCCGGGGCGATAGCCACTGGTGTTTCGGGCGCGACGTTGTCGCTTTCCTTGCGCGGGAGCCGCTGCTGGGGGCGGCTGGTTGTCGGGCGCGGGCATGCGGTGGACGTACTGCCCCGAGAAGCGGGCGTTGGCGTCCTCGCGGCGGCGCAGAAGCGCTTCCCGAGGCGGCTTGGAGGGAATCAGGGAGTCGCAGCCATCACCAACCAAGTCCATTCGTCCGGCCTGTCGCAACGCCTCGCGCACTTCAAAATAGTTTTCTGGCTTGAAGAACTGCATTAGCGCCCGCTGCAGTTTCCTGTCTTTGAGTGCCTTGGAAACGTAAACAGGCTTTTTGCTGAAGGGATCGATTCCGGTGTAGTACATGCTGGTGGCGACATCCATCGGTGCGGGGATGAAGTCCTGTACCTGGTCGGGCTTGTAGCCATTGCGTTTCAGAAAGAGCGCCAGTTCGATCATGGCATCGATGTCGCTACCGGGATGGGATGCGATGAAGTAGGGAATCAGATACTGCTTTTTGCCCGCTTCGGCGGAGGCATCGCGGAACTGATCGGTGAAGAATTCAAAGTCGTCGTTGGCGGGCTTTCGCATCCGATCGAGAACCCCCGGATCGACGTGCTCTGGAGCCACTTTGAGATGGCCGCCGACGTGGTGGGTAGTCAGCTCGCGGATGTATTCGGGAGAGCTTCTGGCCAGATCCATCCGGACACCGCTGGCCACCAGGACCTTTTTGATCCCCGGGATGGAGCGGGCCTCTCGCATCAGCTGGATGACCGGTTGGTGGTCGACTCCCAGCAGCTTGCAGATTTTTGGATGAACGCACGACTGCCGCCGGCAGACCGCCTCCACTTCGGGGCGAGTGCAGCGCATCTGATACATGTTCGCTGTGGGGCCGCCAATGTCGCTGACAACGCCCTTGAACTCCTTGTCCTGTGTCATCGATTCGATCTCGCGAAGGACCGACTCCTTGCTTCGCGACTGGATGATACGGCCCTGATGAGCGGTGATCGAGCAGAAGGTGCAACCGCCGAAGCAGCCTCGCATGATCGTCACAGAATCCTTGATCATCTGATGCGCTGGGATTGGTTTGGTGTAGCTGGTATGTTGCCGTCGCGTGTAGGGCAGTCCGTAGATCCGGTCCATCGCTTCTTGGGAGATCGGATGCTGCGGGGGGTTGCAGACCACCCACTGGTTGCCATGCTGCTGCACCAGCTGCCTTGCGTTGAAGGGGTTGGTTTCGTGGTGGATCATCCGAGTCGCTTCGGAGAATTCCATCTTGTCGGTGGAGACAGCTTCGTAACTGGGAAGCACCAGAGCGGTTTCGGGTGGTTTTTCGGAGGCACCTAGCGCATAGGCGATGCCGCGCATGTCGCGCAGTTGCTTGACCGTATCGCCACGTTCCAGTCGCTGCGCGATCTCGACGATGGCATTTTCACCCATCCCGAAGACCACCAGATCCGCCTTGCTATCCAGGAGGATCGACCTGCGTACCTTGTCGCTCCAGTAGTCGTAATGCGCCAGTCGCCGGAGACTCGCTTCGACTCCGCCAGCGATGACGGGGACCCCTTTGTACGCTTCGCGCGCCCGCTGGCAATACGCCAGAGTAGCCCGGTCGGGCCGCCTGCCGATTTCGCCGCCCGGGGAGTAAGCGTCATCGTTGCGAACCTTGCGGTTGGCGGTGTAGTGGTTGATCATCGAGTCCATG
>Ga0315906_10010498_pt1 | contig 10879 bp, 3 predicted proteins | sample LakEriMetagenome_4_FD_203526 | JGI IMG/M metagenome (GOLD analysis project Ga0315906, IMG submission 203526) | Freshwater fungal communities from buoy surface, Lake Erie, Ohio, United States - Buoy 2 MA122 | ecosystem: Environmental > Aquatic > Freshwater > Lake > Lake biofilm | place: USA: Lake... | reverse complement strand
CCATCTAATACCACAGTACCGGCTGATAGGTCTTGATTGGGTATATAGTGTCTAAAGTCGAATTTAACGGTAATTGGTGGAGGTGGCGGAGTAGGCATTATATTTTCCTTGTGTCTGCTTTAACTATGTAATACACTAAAACTAACAGTTGCCGCACCTAAATACGGCCGCCGATTGAACAGTATTATTCTCGTCAGATAGGCCAAATTCCACCACATAATCCTTACAAGATTCTGGCAATGTTATGGTGGTATATACATAAGTTGGATTTTGTAAAATAGTAATAGATCCAGCCGTATTAGATATTTGTAAATCTACACCGGCCATATCTGTACCAAAGGTATAATTATAAGTTTGATTAATATCTCCATATGCTTTAGCTCGTATTAGTACCTTGTTGCACGTTGGTAATACGTTGATCAGTCTATCGAATGCGGTTCTAATATTGAGAGTTGGTTGTGGAGACGGAGGTGGCGGTGTTTGTGTGGGTGTTGGTGTAATGGTTGGGGTTATTGTAGGCGTAACCGTTGGAGTGGGAGACAACGGTATACCCGTACCACAAAGACTCTCACATGATATCGATTTATAGTCTCTATGTATTAGTTCATTCGATTCATTATAAACACTTAAACTGATCAAATTTAAACTAGCATTATTGGAATAGTTACTCGCAGATTTAAAAATAGTAGAAAGTACTGGTGATGTTTCTGATGGAGCCAATAAAAATCCAGTAGGATTTAAAGTAACATTAGTAGCCGATGGAATAGTACTAAGATTATCAAACTTGATACTGTATAATTCATCTAGAGATAGGTCTAGTCCACTAAAAGAAATAACAACGCCACTGTAGCAGATTGGTCCTGAGTAACTTAATTTTTCTACCATGATTATCCTGTGCAGTTACGACAACAAATATTAACTAATTTTTCTGAGCGTAGCATATTTGTGTCTGTAGTATTAACTGTAACAATTTCATAAACACTGACCTTGAACATTGATAGACTTTGTAGCTCTTTATCTATGTTAATGTTAAAAGTTGCTGATCTATCTGATTTATTATTGGGTAATAGTGTTGGGGCTGCTGGAGAAGATGTGGCCGTAGAATCTTCTATCAAATCTGAGATTGTGCAGAAGTATCTGTGTCCTACTAATAGATTACTAACATAAACAGTTAAGCTATCTCCACCACAACAGAAGTTGGAAACATCACTAAAAGTAATTTCTGGAACTGGCACTGGACAAAGTGTGCTAATATCTGTTTCACAAACTGGTGCTCCTAACCATTTGATTATTGTTCCATCAACCAATTTAGAATATAAAATTCCTGTTTTAGCATTGATAGCTAATTCACCAACTTCTAATTGATCTGCTGCTGGAGCCGATTCCGATAGAATATCTCTTTTAATTTTCATGAACACACTCCAGTAAATGTGACAATCCCACCATCTAACAAGCTTATTATAGGACTATTATTAATGCTTGTCAAAATCAAATTCCCGCTACCATCCGACATCATAAAGCTACCACTAGCAGCCACCTGATTAGATCTTAAGGCGCCATTTAATTGAATACTACTATTACTAATTATAATAGAATTATTACCAACAGAAGCAACAAGTCCAGTAGGATTAATTCTTAATGCCTCTACTAATGATCCATTATTCTGTATAGCTATAGCGAACTCACCACTACTAGATACAGAATCAGAATTTACAATCTTAGATCTTAGTTGGGCATAATTAACTTGAGCATTAGCTGAATTCTTAGAAGATAAATTAATAGTCGATACTATACTACCATTAGACGGTAATGTAGATGGTTTATGATAAAGAGTTAAGTTTGCTGGATAACAAGAATTTCTATTTTCTAGCCTAATACCCTCTTGACAAGCATAACTTAATACATGCAAAGCAGTTTGTGGCAGCGAACCACTTGGGATATTTAATCCAAGTCTTCCATCCTTAGTAAATATTAGATTTTTATCACCAAGTCCCTTAACGACAAAATTACCAGAACTATTTGTGTTATTAAAGACAGTATCATTATTAGAAAGAGATAATGGAATAATATTTTGTGCCGATGATGGATTTGTCGAGTTACTACCTAATAATAATAATCCACTACTAATCACTAAACTAGAACCATCAAAAGATCCGTTATTGTTATATTGAATAGATCCATATATGCCAGAAGCTTCTACATGGCTCTGTGTGCCAAAATAGTTGGATTGGTCCTCTGTCGATAAAGATACAACACCTAAAGAATCCATTACACTATATAGTTTGATCCAACTTTTGCCATCGCTAATAAGTTTAATATATTCGCCAGGATCACAAGAGTAAATTTCTCCATTATTGGTATTATGCAGATTAAGGCGAGAGTCTGATGAGTTCTTAAACTCTAGTGTGAGTCCTTGGTTATTTGAGCTTGATGGAAGGTCATACTGATTATTAGAGTCGTTATTTTTAACATATGTACATTTGATATTAGATAGTTCTGTGGTGGCTTCTAATATAACACAATTATTTAGTCCTGTATTAAAATTATACTCATTAGCAAATACATAGAATAGGTTATTATTGCCAACAAATTGATAATTTTCTGAAGACTTTTTGATAATCTGTATGCGTTCCACAACTACCTTAGAATCTACGACCAACACCAAACCAATGCCTATTTCCCAGTTTTTAAGATCAAAAGACTTACAAATATAGGGAATATATGTATTATTATGATTAATAGATAAGCCAGCATATCCATCTAGAATCTCGCCCAAAACTAATCGGCCATTAGTCTCGTGGCAATAAGATCCTATATTTTCAACTACTCTTATGGGGGATTTGATCATTTTTCTTCCTTTTAGAATATATTATTAAATACACCTGTTACCTGTAATTTCATCATGGGGCTTTATATGTACCCTGTAAATCATTAATACTCAAAAAATTATTAAAGGCTTTCTTAATGGCTCCGTCTATTAGACTTTGGGCAGCATCTGTAAGACCCTGAGCACCTGTGATATTCACCTGTACTGGCTGCATACTAAATCTAATTTCTGGAGGAATATTGACTTGCGCTAGTTGTGAAACTAGATTGGTTAGGTTCGTACCAAAAGATGCAAGTATGCTACGGTCTTCTGCTTGTAATCCAAATATATTTTGGAGTTGTGTTTTAAGTTGTTGCGCTCCTGTGTTAAACGCAGACTTTAAATCTGATTCTAGTGTTTTTGTGTCTAATTTGATACCAATCATACCAGCAATAGCACCAGCCGTTTGAGCCATACTAGAAGCCAAAGCCCCATCTTTGTAATACTTTGGCGCTACCACACCACCAGTTTGATATCTATTACTATTAATAGCTCTTAGTAGTGGTAGGTTCTTAGATGTTGATTGTCTATTAACTACAAATTCTCCTGGAGTTAACATTGCCGGTACGGTGTCAGTGCCTCTGGGCTGGTAGTTAACAAGAGTTCCTTGACTGGCATATATCATTCCGCCAAATTGTTTGGATTGAGCAGTGGCAGTTTTGCAGTCCTCAATAGCCTTTTGGAGTTCTTCTTTGTTGCGAGCTTTGTTTTCGTCTAATGCTTTGGGTTTGGCGGTAGAAAAGCTTTTTGCTCCAAAAGCCTTAATATCAAACATATTCTTTATATCTTCTGCCGCAGCAAAAGTTTGAGTATTTCCGTTAACAGTATTTAAAATTTTACTTAGGTTATCTCTAAAGTTCTTTACATTTTTATCGATATCTTTACCGCTAAGTTTTGTAACATCTCCGGTAGATTTGGTAAATTCACTTTCTGCTTTAAGTCTTGGAAACTTCGCAAATATATCCGCTAAAGAATTAAGGCCTGTTTCTTCTCTAATAGAGGCCAAGTCTTGTCTAAACTGTGCAATAAAACTGTCCTGCATACGTTTGATTTCGGTGAAAATTTCTCTTCTTTTATCCATAGATGCCATTCTGGCTTCTTCTGTTTGTCTAATGCTTTCTCTATATTCTTCACTACCAGTAGCCTCTAATCTCTTAGACTGTTTGGTTTTTTCTTCACCATAAATTTTATCTATACATGCTCTGTCTTTTTCTTTTTGTTTAGCCATTTCATTAGCTTGTGTGGCAGTTTCTTGTTTTACTTGACTAATTCTATCCGCATCCGGATACCATGATCCTAAGTCAGCAAAAGACCGCTGTAGTTCTGCTAGACCTCCCTCGGCTAGATAAGCCATGCCTCCTTTGCTTAGTTTCTTGGGATTTGTTACTCCATTATTTATAGCTCTTAATAAAGGAAGATGCTTCTGTGTAGCTGATCTATTGACAACAAACTCGCCGGGAGTTAACATAGCCGGTACTGTATCTGTTCCTCTGGGTTGGTAATCTACTAGTGTTCCAGTACTAGCGTATATAACTCCGCCCTTAGCTGCTGTGGTTGGTTGCTTAGGTTTATTTTCTTCTTGGATTTTATTCCCCTCAACCAACTGCATAAACTTCTCAAAAGAAGGCAATGGCCCCATAGCATTTTGAGTCAAAAATAGGTGTGACTTTGCTGCTGTTTCTAATATCTTGCTATAGTCTGTCTGAAGGTCTGTAGCAGCTCCTATTTGTTCTAATATATCTGCTGAATTAACACTACTGTTAGTATAATAATCCAAACCCTTAAACTGGTTTGTAGTACCAACATAAAATGTCTTTAAATTAGCTATATCTTGTAGTATTTTAGTTTTTATTTTGCCGTTATATAGTGGTCGATTAGTGTTATCTTTTCCGTTTGCTACAACTTCGGATAATTTATCTAAATATTGACCTCTAGCTGTATTGTTTGGGAATCTATTATATGGATTAAGGGAGAAGTTGGCTATATCTTGATATGTTTTTGGTATATTTTCCTTAAGTGACTTATATACTATATTGCCGTTGGCATCTCTGGAAGCTTCTTGCACTCCTTCTAATTTGAGGGAGTTCTGGGTGTCTGTATCTAATTTATTTTTTTGATTAAATTGTCTAAATTTATTTCCGGCAGACTCTGAATCTAATAAGGTCTGGAATGTTGCTTCTAGTTTTTTCTGTGCCTCTTGCTTAAACTGATAATAAACAGTAGTTAGTTCTTTTCCTCTCATGCCTGGTTTAGCAAGCTTGCGTTTTACTTCATTCTTAATATTATTCTGGTCTTTGTCAAATACAGTATTAAGATTAAATCCAGCACTGGTAATCCAAGTTTGTAACTTATTACCTTGATCAGTTAATATGGTATTGAACAAAGCTCTAGCGGCATTGGCTTTAGTAGCAACGTCGTTGCTTAGGCGAGGCATCGAAAGAGTTCTACCAAGCATATCTATATTTCTATAAATATCTTCTTGTTTGGTGGGTATAGGACCTACCATACCAACTCTATTTTTCATAGCCACTCTATGTAATATTCTAGCCAAACTAGTCCTATGAGCAGCTGTAACAGGTATTACTACTTTTTCATTGGCTCCAACTTGTGCTGCCGCAGCTACTTTTTCTTCTTTTTCTTGTTGGGCCATTTTGGCCTGATATAGTTCTGCAAAAACCGGCGTATTCCATTCTGGTTGTAAAACACTATCTGATTTTGTATAAATGTTATTTTTAGTAGCATCATCCAATATACCCAATCCAGATATCTCTTGACCACCAGGATCTAATCGATTAATAACATATGCTTGTTGTTTAGCTAATGAAAATTTAGCACCTTGATTAGCTTGTGCTTGTTGAACAATTATATTTCCTAGGTCTTTAGCATTTGGTGTTCTAATAGCGCTAAATGGACCTAAATAATTTAGTTCATTAAAAGGATTAGGATTATTTTTATCTCCTATTCCACCAATATCAATAACATCAAATGGACCTTCTGTTTTTTCATCGAATCTACCCTTTTGTGTGTTCCATAATTTGGATGTTACTGTTCTATATGGAAACGAGACACCTTTTCCTGTAAAGAAACCATCTACAACTTTTACTATAGCTTTGGTTTTGTCTTGTGCTCTAGCGGCTTCTAAATTATTAAATCTATTAACACCAGTAAAACCGCTATTAATCCATGGAAAAGATTTCTTGATTCCTGCTATATTGCCTTTTTCGTCCAAAGAATAAACTTTAATAAAATCATCTGGAGTAGCGGCATACGATCCTTCTGTAGCCTCCTTGTTGTTTTTGGCCCCTTCTGTTATCTGTTTCCAAATATCAAACTGATCAGCCATATCATATAAAGTATATGGCCCCTGGCCCCTATTCGGCTTAATCTCTGTGTCATCAAATGTCTGCTTAAATACTATTCCATCAATTAATGATTGTAATTTACTAGCGTATTTCTTATTTCCTGTTGATGAAGAGCTTTCTATAAAACTCTTTGGGTCTGTTAGCTGACTTAAAGCTAGTGCGGCTTTTTCTTTAATTTCGAATATCTTTGATAATGATGAGATATTAGAAGACATACTATCCATTACGTTTTTACTTAAGCTATTAGGCTTCACATACTTAGATAGAGCTTCTCCAAAATTCCATGAGTCAAGTCCGAGAGGATTACTAGAAACAGACCGTCCAGCTGTTATAGCTGTGCCTAGAATACCAGTTTCGCTTTCTCCCATTCCTTTAAGGGCCAAGTATGAAATACCTTCTAGTATTGCACTACCCACAGAAGTAAAGTCTTGTCTAGCAGCTATGAAGTTGCCCTTGTCATCTCCACTATTAACCGCGTTATATTGACCATTGTCTAATAGTAAAGAATGTATATTAGATTTAGGTTTCTTCGATAGTCCGGATACTGTGAGTCTATTACCAGAAACAGTAAAATCAATATTGGGATCGCCATCGGCAACAACACCTCCTGCATTTTTAGATAAATTCAATAGTTTGCCGCCAACAGTAAGACCCAAAGAATCAGTTTGGTCTACAATTTTAGGAATACCTCCCTTTTTACCTTCATCATTTAAAAACTTATTAAGTTTAGCTATATATTTCTTGGAATCGTCTCCTTGTTTGATTTTCCTTCTTTCTGCATTATCATTAATTTTGCTTATCCACTCCCAAGTTGGTAATGACAAACTGTCCCAGTCTCCGGGAGATGTAGTTTTTACATTAGATAAAGAAGATACTCCAGCACCACCGCCTAGAGGTAAACTAAATGACTCATACGAAGCACCAAGTCTCCATTGCAAACCGGCAGTATTGACATCAATATCTTTGGCTTGAGCACCAGGAAATAGCCACTGCCTAGTTAACATATCTGCTTGATTGTTTACTATATAAGATGGTGCATTTTTCACTGTCCATAAATCTTGTAAATCTACTTTATCTAAATAATCAAAATTTAATAATGGTAAATAGTTTTTTGTTTCCTTTTCATCAATCGAATTATATCTACCAGCTGATCTTTTTTGTGCTCCTTCGTCAGAATCAACTAAATTGGTTCTAGGAGTCCACTCTTTATCAAAAACATATCCTCCATCAGCATAGTAGTTTACTTGACCACCACTAGAGTACGATCCTCCATTAATACGTTTTAATAATCCTAAATTTTTCTGAGTAGCTTTTCTGTTTACAACAAACTCACCAGGGGTTAACATAGCAGGAACGGTATCTGTTCCCTTGGGTTGAAAATTAACCATTGTACCTTCACTAGCATATATGATACCGCCTCTAGCTTTGCCAACAGCTGGAGCACCTCCCAGACCAGCACCATTGTTCTTTTTGACTTCCGCCAATAATGACTGTATTCCATTATTAATGTCGCTTAAACGAGCACTATCAAAATTAAGAGCTACTCCTTGTAAACTTTGAACCAGTTTTTGTGCGGCGATATCCGCTGTGTTTTGTGACATCAGTTCAGATAATCTAGATAATTCTTGGTTGGCTGTCGCCTGCATGGCAACACCCTCTTTATAGACCTGAATAGCTTCTTGCATAGCCGGATCTGCTTCTGGATTCCTCAATGAATCAAGAACGTCCTGCATCATAGGACTAACGCCCACTCCAGATTCTTGTAGCATCGTCTCTAATACATTAGCTTTCATTTCTGATTGTCTGTCGCCAAGCAGTGGGGCTAATTCATTAAATAATTGTAGATCAGCGGATCTTTGTCCAGCATTAGATACATTCATACGTCCAGCCATATTGTTTTGTAATCTAGCCATAGACATATTAAGATTAGCTAATTCTTTAGGGGTACTAGAGACTAGCTTTTCAGCAAATCCAACACCAGCTTGTCTTTGTTGTCTGATTTCTGATATTTTATTGAGTGCGGCCCCTGCGATTTCTGTATTATCCGCCATACTCTTTAGAGCATCATAATTTTCTCTCAGAGCCATATTTGTTCTTAACAGCTGATCACCCATCATTTGGACTTCGCCGGTTGCTCCTGGACCTTTATTTCCAGCACTATTAAATAAAGACTGTTGTTCTGCTCTAACGCTTTCTAAGTTTCTAATATTACGACCAATTGCTCTAGGATCAGAAATACCTCCTGTCTGATCTTCAAAACCTTGTAATGTATTATTTCTGGCATCCCTTAAAGAAATTTCTTTACCCAATGCTCTTTGTAGATCATTTTGTCCTTGAATCATAATAGAGTTAGCTCTGCGAGATCTAGCACTAGCCTCTATTTGCATTTCTGTGATCTGATTAATGGCATTGGCATATTCATTAACGGCGCCCTGCCACTGTTCTAGCGCTCGTTTTGCTATTTCATGGGCGCGTTTACTACTCTCAACAACTTTAGATAATTGAGGTATTCTTTCTGTAAGTTCAGAAAAATCTACTTTATCTTCTCCCTTCTTTCTCATCTCCTGAATAGCAGTACTCATTTCCTTACCAAGATTTAATGCAACATCATCTGGAATTTGTAGATCATTTAAAGCATTAGAAATTACATTATCTAATCTAGCACCAACAGCCTCGTTAGTTGATCCTTTATTTTCTTTAAGGGTATTATTAATGGTTGCCATTAATGAACCCTCTAATTTATTACCAAGTTGTAATAATCCGCTCATCTTGTTGGCTTCGGCACCAAAAATACTAGATGCTTGAGAAACGGCCATTTTATTAGCTTTGCCATCATAAGCTCTAGGATTATCTAAAACATTAATACTATCTAATTTGAAATTAGTGCCAATTTTAGCTTGTCCAGATAATGCGGAGGCTGTTAGTTCTGCTTGATTACTAAGCTTATCTAGAGATGCTACATTAGCATTAATAGCCTGATCCATATTCTGGAACATTCTCTCTAGGGAATTTTGCAGAATATTGGTTGTCTTATTTAGTTGTTCTAATGATTTATCTCTAAGAGCTTTGGTGTTTATATCTCTGGCCTTCTTTTCTCCTTCTTGTGCTATGATAGAATCTACGGTTTTTTTCTTCTGTTCTGCCGTTAAAGACGTAGAATTCTGAATAGTCATAATCTGTTCTTGTATAGCAGCATCGGCTAAAGCCAAGCTTTTTGTTAACTTAATAAATTCTTCAGGATCTGTAGCCTTCATTTGATCTATATTGGTTCCGGAACGTACTTTTGCTTCCAGGAATGATGCGGATGCTTCGGAAGCTCCGGTATATCTTTTTGCTCTCTCAGAAGAGAGTTGAGGTATTAATTCTTGAAATCTAGAAGATTGATTGCTGCGAGCTTGCTCTTCTGATCTGAGCATCCCGCCCAAACTAATAGTGCTTAGATAACCAGAAATACCCTGGTTACTATTAAGTATTTGGCTTCTTTCATAAGAACCGGCGCCTCCTTCCATAGCGTCGTTCAGATTAAATAATCCAGCTTGTGCTTTTGTAGATGCTGTGTCTAGTGCATCTGCGGACCTAATCGCAGATAGGGTATTTTCTTTAGCTTTAGCTGCTAGGGTTTTATCTGATAAATTATTACTAAATTTTTCTATAGACTGGTTGGCTTTTTCTAAAGATTCTCCAAGTTTATTATTTGCTACATTAATAGCGAATTCTCTAGCTGCATTATGCGCGGCTTTAAGTCCTTCTGCAACTGCTAGGGCGCCAACAGCAACAACCCCGAGTGCTGTTCCGATACCTCCAAGCATTGACATACCACCAGAAGATCCTGTTCCTCCACCCGCTGGTACTCTAGGTGCTCCTCCGCCTCTGCGTGACGAACCTGATCCGGCACTTCCTGATCCACCACCTCCTCCGCCAGCAGGAGGAGTTCTAGGCGGTCTAGTTGGCGGAGATCCTCCTCTATTACGAGAGCCACGACCAGATGATCTGTTTCTATTTCGGTTTCTCGGAGAATCATCATCGCCACCACCACCACCAAATAGATCGCCAATACTACCAGCTACGGTAGCACCCATACCAATAGTACTAGTAAAGCTCTCTGTGAAGGCTGCGTTCGCAGCATTTGTAGCACTAGATTCTGGATTAAAGAATTGACTACCAAGACCACCCATCATACTAATGCCGAATCCTGCCTGGGTTAGTCGTCCCATACCCATAATACGACCATTGCCACTGCCAGACCCTGGCTGTCCAGCGCTACTCGAACCTCTTCTTCCCCCTGACCCACCACCTGTTACAACCGCGGCGGCTCCTCCTCCACTAGCCGCAGCTCTGGCCTTAGCGGAAGCGTTTGTTTTGGCTCTTTCGTTAGATAGTTGTTTGGCTGTTTCGTTTGCTCGTTTAGTTTCTAATTGTAATATCTTCTCTACTTCTTGACGGGCTTGTGCCATTAATGAAGCATCAGTACGTCTAGTTGGGGCAGTACCTCCGGTTAATCTATTTGATACCGCATTTCTCAAAGACTGTATACGACCAGGATTATCCTGCTGTAGTGCCTGAAATCTACTACGAACTAATGATTCTTTTCTGCCTTCTATGGCTTTTTTGTTGAGATCTAATGTTCTACTAGCATTTTCTCGTATTTGTT
>Ga0315906_10010495_pt1 | contig 10880 bp, 5 predicted proteins | sample LakEriMetagenome_4_FD_203526 | JGI IMG/M metagenome (GOLD analysis project Ga0315906, IMG submission 203526) | Freshwater fungal communities from buoy surface, Lake Erie, Ohio, United States - Buoy 2 MA122 | ecosystem: Environmental > Aquatic > Freshwater > Lake > Lake biofilm | place: USA: Lake... | reverse complement strand
GTTTTGTGGGGCGATCATGGGTGGAAGCTGGGCGAGCACAACGGCTGGGGGAAGATGACGAACCACGAGGTCGACACGCGGGTGCCGCTGATTGTGCGCGCGCCGGGGGTGCGGCCGGGCGTTTGCCGGGGGCTTGTCGAGGCCGTCGATATCTACCCGACGGTGTGCGAGTTGACGGGCGTGGAGCGGGCGGCGGAACTGGAGGGGCAGAGCCTGGTGCCGCTGCTGCGCGCGCCGGGGCGGCGGGGGAAATCGGCCGTGTTTTCGCAGTATTTGCGGGATGGGCTTTGGGTGGCTCCGGATGGGGTGCCGTATATGGGGTACGCCATTCGGACGGAGCGGTACCGGTATGTGGAGTGGAAGAAGTGGCCGGAGGGGACGCTGGTGGCCAAGGAGCTCTACGATCTGCAGCAGGACCCGCGGGAGGACGTGAACGTTGCCGGGCGGCCGGAGGAGCGGGCGGTGATGGCGGGGTTGGCCGCGCGGTTGCGGACCGGTTGGCGCGGCGAGCGCTTTACTGATAGAACTCTTCGACCGCGATGACGGCGGTTTGGGAACGCAGTGTGGTGACACCGATTAGGTTGCCCATGCTATCGAACAGCCCGCCGCCGGCGGTGGTGGCGGTGACGGGAGAATTGGACACCAGCAGCTTGATGTTGCCTTGGAGTTTAGCCGCCTGGAGCGTGCCTTCGGCGAGGGCGCCGGAGCGGACGGTGTAGGTCTTTTCGCCGGCGCTGAGATCCTGGGCGTAGCGGACGCCGTTGACCGGCTTCAGCTTGACGCCGCCGGCCTGGAGGACGCAGAGGCCCGCGGCGCGTTTGGCCTTGATGAGGCGGACGGTTGTGGTGACGAGTTTGCCGTTCTGGTAGAGGCCGGTGGAGCCGGCGTTTTCGAGGACGTCACAGTTGGTGAGCAGCAGATTTTCCGACACGGCGACGGCGGCGCCGTGGAATTCGGTGGCTTCCTGTTTCAACTGGGATGCGTCGCCTTCGGTGGCTAGAGAGTAGATGGTGCCGCCCACTTCCTTCCAGATGGCGGCGGGATCGAGGCCTTTGGAGAGCGTGCCGGGCGGGAGATCGGAGATGCCGTTGGACCACGAGGGCCAGGCGGAGCGGGGGGCGACCGAAGGGGGCGGCGGCGGGGGGGGGGTAGCGCGCGGCGGGGCGTTGGAGGCGGCGGGCGCGGGCGCGTTGGCCGGGGCGGCATCGAGGCGCGCCAGTTGGATTTTCACCTGTTGCGCTTCGGGAGAATTCGGGTCCTTTTTCAGATAGGCGGCGAAGCTTTCCTTGGCGCCCTTAATGTCGTTTTTCTGGGCGAGGATGATGCCGAGGAGCTGATCGATGCGGGGCATCTGGCCTTTGGGGTCGAGCTTGCTGGCCTCGCGGGCGGCCTTTTCGGCGTCGTCGAGTTTGCCCAGGTTCAGATTGGCGACGGCACCATAGTAATAGAGCTGCGGGTATTCGAAGGGGTTGAGTTTAACGCCCTTGGCGCTGATTTCGGCGGTCTTCTCCCAGTTTTTGTTCTGGGCGTGGATCAGCGCGAGATTGGAGTACGGCTTGACGTATTTGCCGTCGGCTGCGATGGCGGCTTCAAAGGCTTTCTGCGCGTCGGCGGGGCGCTTCTGCATCTCGTACAGGCGGCCCTGGTCGTACCAGGCAATGGCGTATTTCGGGTAGGCCGCGGTGGCTTTTTCGATCTCGACGAGCGCCTCGGGCAGCTTCTTTTTCTTGATCAGGTCGAGGCTCTTTTCGTAGCTCTTTTTGGCTTCTTTGGGAGCGAGGGCTGTGGTCATGGAAAAGGTGAAGCCCTCGACGTTGGCGAGGCGGCGGAGGATGATGGTGCCGATGTCGGGGTTGTCCATGAAGCGGCGTCCGGCGAGGTTAACGCTTTCACCGCGGAAGCCGGGGAGATTGGCGCGGATCTCGCAGCCCATGAGGTCGCGTTCGGAGATGGCGGGGGTACCGCCGAGGCCAACGTTGCGGGCACCGCCCATGGTGGCTGCGCCGGCGCGGCCGAAGAGGCCTTCGTCGAGGCCGTTGGAGGTGCTGGCGTCGGCCATCACGTTGTTGTTGCGGCCGAGTTCGAAGCTGAATTGGCCTTTGGAGTTGGTGTAGCCTTCGGGGCGGGTGACGCCGTTGCAAACGCGCTCGATGGTGACGGAGTCCGGCGGCGGGGTGCCGTCTTCGAGCATGACGCGGCCGGAGATGTAGATGGGGCGGTTCTGCTGGAGATCGGGGAAGCGCGACTGGTCGTTCGGATTCTGACCGGGGAAGGGGGAGCGGCCGGGGTTGCCGGGATTGGTGTTGCCGATGCCGCCGCCGGGGTTGGTGTTACCGGTACCGCCGCCGATGCCGCCGCCACCCGCGCCAGCGCCGGGATTCGTCGGCCCCGTGGCACCGGGTCCGGCCGCGGGCGGGACCTGGGCCATGATGGACAGGGACAAAAAGAAGGCAAAAACAATCGACGAAAGCCGCACGGGACTCCCTCCAGGATGGCCACATTATGCCATATGGGATAGGGCCACCATGTAAACTCGCGGTAACTCCAGGGGCGTGGCGGGTTATCATGACTGTTGGTGGCGCTGCGCACTCGCTGGATGAGAATTGTGTCGGTGCTGGTTGTACTCTTCTGCACCGCCATTAGCCATGCGCAGGATTCTCCGTACGCGGGGAAGCGCATTGCGGGGATTCGCTATGCCCCGGAGACGCAGCCGTACTCGCTGGCGATGATGGAGCAGATGAACCCGGTGAAGGTGGGGGATCTGTTCGACAGCCGGAAGGTGAGCGCGGCGATTGAACGGCTGTATGAGACAGGGCGATTTTATACGGTGGATGTGGACGCGGTGATGTCCGGGGAGGACGTCATCCTGGAGTTCCGGACGGACCCGGCATGGTTTGTGGGGAAGGTGACGGTGAATGGGTCGGCGGACCCGCCGAACGACAGCCAGTTGATCTCGGCGTCGCGGTTGGAACTGGGGCAGGACTTTACGGAAGACTACCTGTTGCAATCGAGCCAGAGCATTATTGCGCTGATGCGGGCGAACGGAATGTACAAAGCCACGGTGGACCCGCGGTTTGCCTACGAGCCGCTGACGCAGCAGGTGAATATCACGTTCAATTTGAAGCACGGGCCACGGGCGCGGTTTGTGGCGCCGGTGATTGAAGGGCAGACGGGGCGGACGGACCTGTCGATTCTGCGGACGACGCGCTGGCAGCGGCTGTGGGGGCTGGCGGGGTACAAGCAGGTAACGGAAAGCCGCGTGCAGACCGGGCTGGAGCGGATCCGCTATTCGTTCCAGGCGCGGGATTTTCTGATGGCGAAGGTGGCGCTGGAGCGGCTGGAGTACTTGCCGGAGGCGAACCGAGTGCGGCCGCACCTGCGGATTGAAGAAGGGCCAAAGATTGAGATCCGGACGGACGGCGTGCGGCTGTCGCGCGGGAAGTTGCGCCAACTGGTGCCGGTGTATCAGGAGCGCTCCGTGGACCGGGATCTGTTGCAGGAGGGGAGTCGCAACATCGCCCAGTATTTGCAGGGGCAGGGGTACTTTGACGCGACCGTGGATTTCGAATCGTCGCCGGTGGCGGCCAATGGCGCCCAGACGATTTTGTATTCGGTGGATCGGGGGCCGCGATACAAGCTGACGCGGTTGGACATCAAAGGGAATGAATATTTCGACACGCGGACAATTCGCGAGCGCATGTCGATTACGCCGGCGACGATTCTGCGCTATCGCAACGGGCGGTACAGCGAGGAGTTGGTGCGGAAGGACGTGGAGGCGATCGAGTATCTGTACCGGGCGAATGGGTTTCGCGACGTCAAAGTATCGACGCGCGTGGAACGCGACAAGCAGGCAAAGGCGGAAGAGGTATTCCTGTTCCTGACGATCAACGAAGGGGCGCAGTGGTTTGTCTCCGGGGTGGAGATCAACGGCGTAAACCTGCGCGACTTCGAATATTTGAAGGGCCTGCTGCAGACGGCGGAGGAGCAGCCGTTCTCGGAGACGGCGTTGGTTTCCGACCGGGACACGATCCTGAATTTCTACTTCAACAGCGGCTATCCGGACGCGACGTTGGAAGTGCGGACAGAGCCGGACGCGGCCGCGCGGCGTGTGAACGTGAAGATCGACGTGACCGAGGGCCGGCGGAATTTTGTGCGCCGCGTTTTGGTGGGCGGGTATAAGACGACGCGGCCGCGGCTGATCTACGACCGCATTCCGCTGGAGACCGGCGACCCGCTGTCGCAGAGCGCTATCATCGACGCACAGCGCAGACTGTACGATCTGGGCATCTTCGCAAAGGTGGATATCGCTCTGCAGAATCCGCAGGGCAATGAGCGGGATAAGAACGTTCTATATCGGTTGGAGGAAGCCAGCCGGTACAGCTACACGTTTGGGTTTGGCGCGCAGTTGGCGCGGATTGGCGGCGGGTTGGGGACGTTCAACGCGCCGGCCGGGGCGCCAGGCTTTTCGCCGCGGGTGAACCTGGGCGTGAGCCGGGTGAATTTCATGGGACTGGGTCATACGGTGAGTTTCCGCGGCCAGCTTTCGGCGTTTCAGGAGCGCGTGGTGGTGAACTACTATGCGCCGCAGTTCACCGGGAACGACAAGCTGAACTTGAGTTTCACCTCGCTCTACGACAACTCGCGGGACATCCGGACCTTCGCCGCACAGCGCGTGGAAAGCAGCATCCAGCTGGGCCAGCGGCTATCGAAAGCCAACACGTTCCAGTACCGCTTCACGTTCCGGCGCGTGCAGATCGATCAATCCACATTATCGATCGACCCGGCGCTGATCCCGCTGTTTTCGCAGCCCGTGCGGCTGGGCATTTTTTCGGCCTCGTTTGTGCAGGATAAACGCGACGATCCGATCGACTCGCGGCGCGGCGTTTACAACACCGTGGACTTCGGGTTCGCCGGCAGCGCGTTTGGGTCGCAGTCGGACTTCCTGCGGCTGCTGTACCGCAACTCGACGTACCACCGGATTCGTAGGGATGTCGTGTTGGCGCGGCTGACGACGTTGGGCGGAATGTACAGCCTGAGCGGGCGCGAGCTGGCGCGCGACGTGCCGCTGCCGGAGCGATTCTTCTCCGGAGGCGGTTCGACGCACCGCGGGTTTCCGGACAACCAGGCCGGGCCGCGGGATTTGTCGACTGGCTTCCCGATTGGCGGCAAGGCGCTGCTGATGAATACGTTGGAGCTGCGGTTCCCGCTGATTGGCGATACGATCGGCGGCGTGGTGTTCCACGACATGGGGAACGTGTACAAGGATCTGGACAAAATTTCTTTCCGCACCACGCAACGGGACGTGCAAGATTTTGACTACACCGTGCACACGCTGGGCTTCGGCATCCGGTATCGCACGCCGGTGGGTCCGGTGCGGTTGGACGTTGGGTACTCGCCGAATTCGCCGCGATTCTTCGGCTTCAAAGGGACGCGGGAAGAACTGGTGCAAGGCGGCGGATCGCGCCTGGTGCAGCGAATCAATGGGCTGCAATTTCACTTCTCTCTGGGGCAGACGTTTTGAGGAAGCTGAGCCTCATCTTCGTGCTGGCGCTGGCGGCTTCGGCGGCGATTGTGGATGGCATTGTGGCCACGGTGGGGCGGGCGGTCATAACCGACAGCATGGTGCGCCGGTCCTTGCGGAACGCGGCGCTGTTGGCGAAGGAGCCGCTGCTGGAGACCGAGGCGGTATGGGAGTTGAATCGGAACCGGTTGATTGAGCAGGCGCTGGTGAAAGAGGAGATTCGCATCAGCCGGTATCCGGTGGCGCAGCCGGACGAGGTGCGTGCCGGGGTGGACCAGATTCGCGCGCAGTTGGGCGGGCCGGCGGCGTTTGCGGTGAAGCTACGGGAGTACAAGCTGACGGAGGCCGATGTCGCCGAAAATGTGGCGTGGCAGATCACGTTTGCGCGTTTCATCACCTACCGTTTCCGGCCCGCGGTGCAGGTGACGGAAGACGCCCTGCGCGCCTTCTACGCCAAGTGGAACCCGGCCGGCGCCAAGCCGCCGTTTGAAGAGACGCGAGACGCGTTGGAGACGGAATTCATCGCCGAGGAGTCGTCGCGCTATCTGGACCGGTGGTTGAAGGAAGTCCGGCAGGTGACGCGGATCGAAACGCTGCAGCCCGGGGGCCCCAAGCCATGAAGCGGTTTCTGCGGCGGGGGATGACGGCGTTGGCGGTGCTGGCCGTGCTGTTGTATGGCGGCTGGTGGTGGGTGTTGCGCAGCGAATGGTTGCGGGAAAAGCTGCGGGCGCGCGTGGTGCAGGAAGTGGAGAAGGCCACGGGCGGGAAGACGGAGTTGGGCCGGTTGGACTTTGACCCCGGGATGATGTGGGCTACGGTGGAGCGGTTCACTCTGCACGGCACGGAGCCGGCCGGGGCGGCGCCGCTGGTGGCGGCGGAGCGGGTGCGGGTGGAGTTGAAAATCCTGTCCTTCCTGAAGAAAAGCGTGGATGTGGGTCGGATTGAAATCGTCCACCCGCGGGTGAATGTGATCGTCGATGCGGAGGGCCGGACCAACATCCCCTCGCCCGCCCAGAAGCGCACGCCGTCCGGACGCGGGCCGGTGGAGGAGATCCTGCGCCTGGCCGCCGATGGCTTCGTCGTGCGTGATGGCGAGTTCAGCTACGACGCAAAGAAGTATCGCTTTTCGGCGAGCGGGAAGAACCTGCAGGCAAGCTTCGACTACTACGCGACAGGGCCTGTTTATAAGGGCAAAGTGGCGTCGGACGCATTGGAAGTGCAGGCCGATGGATTGCCGCGTTTGCCGCTGAACGCCGCGGTGACGGTGGAGGTGGAAAAGGACGCGCTGACGTTCCCGGCATTGCGATTGGTATCGGGGCCGAGTATTGTGACGGGCACGGGGCGGATCGCCAGTTTCCAGAATCCGACCGGGGAGTTTGCGTTGGACGTGGAGACGGACCTGACCGAGGCCGACCGACTGTTTCAAGCTCCCGCGGGGCGGGGAAAGATTCTCACCTCGGGCAAATTCGAGTGGCTGGGCGGGACGCGTGTGCGCTACGAGGGCGACGTGCGGGGGGCGGCGCTGGATGTGACGGTGGCCGGCGTTCGCGTGACGCCGGTGGCGGTGACGGGGCGGTTGGTTGCCACGGAACAGGCGTTGAATTTGGCGGCGTTGCAGGTGCGCGCGGCGGACGGCGCGTTTGCGGGGACGGCCGCGCTGCCGGGCTACAACGGGTATGTGGTGGATGGCGCGGTGAGCGGTTTATCGCTGGCGACGGTGATGGCGCGAAGTGGGAACAAGGCGGTGGGGTACAGCGCGGTGTTGTCCGGGCCGCTGCGGCTGGAGGGGAAGTGGAAGGGAGGGTTGGCTCTCGATACGGACCTGACCGTGACGGCCGCCGATGGCGGGATTCCGCTGGACGGGCAGGTGACGGCGAAGTTTGATCGGGCAACGAATCAGGTGGTGCTTCGGGACTCCCATCTGGCAACGCCCAACATGCGTCTTGATTTTGCGGGCACCCTGAAACAAACGCTGCGGGTGAAGTTTTCGGCGACCAAGCTGGATGATCTGCGACCGGCGCTGGCGTTGTTTGGGGAGAACGATCCGTTGCCGGTGACGCTGGAGAAAAACGGATCGGTATTGTTTGAAGGAACGGTATCCGGCGAACTGCATGAGCCGCTGGTGGCAGGGCAGTTGCGGGCGTTGGAGGCGCGGTGGCGGAACGTGCAGTTGGACGCGCTGAGCACCACGCTGTTGGCCTCCGCCGACAAGCTGACGCTGACGCGATTCAGCGTGTCCGAGGGTGGGGCCACGGCCACCGGAAGCGGAACGATTTCGCTGCACAACTGGAAGGCCGCGGGAAACAGCGCGGTGGACCTTCGCGTTGAAGGAAAGAATTTGAACGTCGGGAAACTGCGGAAAGAGGCGGGGTTCTCCGAACCCGTCGAAGGGCTGATGAACGCCAACGCGCAGGTGCAGGGAACCGTGGACGACCCGCACGGGGAGTTGCAGCTGGACTGGTTCCGGCCGGCGTATGGGGAGCAGCGGCTGGACCGGATCCGGACTACGTTGAGGCACGCGCAGAGTCAGTTGCAGATCGTGTCGATGGAGGCGCAGCGCGGGCCGTCGCGGTTGACAGTTTCGGGTACGTACGCCCACCGGCCGGCGGACTGGAAGAACGGAGCCGTGACGGCGGCGTTCCAGTTGGGCAGCCTGGATCTGGCGACAGTGCCGGAGGTGCAGTCGTTGCGGAAGGGAACGGGCGGAGTGGCGACGGGAACCGGGCGGCTGCAGGCGCGAATCGTCAACGGGGAGTTGCAGGTGACGGCGGTGGACGGCGAGAGCCGGTTGGCGAACGTGCTGATTGACGGCCGCCCGTATGGGGAGATCGCGCTGACGGCGTCGACAAAGGGTTCGGCGGTGCAACTGGGGGCCAAAGGCTCCCTGCGCGGCGCCGCCATCACTGCGACCTCGCAATGGCAGCTGAGCCCCGGATACCCAGGGACGGCCCATCTGGAATTTGGCCAATTACCCTTCTCCGTCTTCAACGAACTTCGCCCCACGCAGGTGGCGGCGGAAACCTGGCCGTTCGTGGGCGGATTTCGCGGGACGGTGGACTTCAGCGGACCGGCGCTGGATATTGACCGTTGGAAAGTGGACGTTAAGCTGCAGGATCTCAGCGCGCGGCCCGCGCGGCGGCAGACGCTGCCCGGAAAGACGACGGCGCAGGACTTTGAACTGCGCAATGACGGCGTGGTGCACTTCAGTGCCGACGGGCGCACGGTGACGATTCGGGCGGCGCGATTTGTTGCCAAGGACACCAATCTATCGGCGGCGGGCAGTTTCTCGCTGGCTGAAAAGCGGCCATGGGATTTGAAGGTGGACGGGCAGTTGAACCTGGCTGGACTGCGCGCGTTTAGCCCCGATATTGTTGCCAGCGGCGTGGCCACCATGCAGGCCAATATTCGCGGGGAGCTGGCCAGCCCGCAAGTGTTCGGGGCGCTGGAGTTGAAAAACGCCACGCTGAACGTGGAAGGGTTGCCAAACGGGTTGGACAAAGTGAGCGGCCGCGTGCTGTTCGACCGGCGGCGGGCGACGATTGAGAACAAGCTGACGGCAGAGAGCGGCGGGGGCGGGCTGGCGTTGAGCGGGTTCATCGATTTCTCCGGCGAGGATACGTTCTATCGCCTGCAGGCGGAGGCGGCGCGCGTGCGCATTCGCTACCCGGAGGGCGTCAGCACCGTGGCCGACGCCAACATCAGCCTGAGCGGTACGACGGAGCGGAGTTTGTTGGCCGGAACAGTGACGGTGTTGCGCTCCGGCTTCACCCCCCGGACAGACATCGGCAGTTTGCTAGCCGAATCCAGCCGCGTGCAGAGTACGCCGAAGGAAGGCAATAAATTCCTGGCGAATATGCAGATTGACGTGAAGGTGCGAACGGCGCCCGAGACGCAGTTCACGACGTCGCTGACGAACGATCTGCAGGCGGAGGCGAATCTGCAAATTCGCGGCACGGGCGCGCGGCCGGTAGCGTTGGGGCGGATTACGATCAGCCAGGGCGACATCAACTTTTTCGGCAATAAATATTCGATTAAACGCGGGGAAGTGAGCTTCTACAATCCGACGAAGGTGGAGCCGACGCTCGATCTGGATTTGGAAACGCGTGTCCGCGGTGTGGACGTGACGGTGAACTTCACCGGGCCTATCGACAAGCTGAACGTCAGCTATCGCTCGGATCCGCCGTTGCAGCCGGGCGAGATTATCGCGCTGTTGACGGTAGGCCGTTCGCCAACGGCGTCGACCGTGGGCAGCAGCCAGAGTGGGGCCACCGGTTCGTTCCTGCAAAGCGGGGCCAATTCGCTGCTGGGCAGCGCGATTTCGGCGCCCATCTCCAGTCAACTGCAGCGCTTCTTCGGCGTGAGCCGCATCAAGATCGACCCGACCATCGCCGGCCTGGAAGGCACGCCGCAAGCGCGCGTGACCGTGGAGCAACAAGTGTCGAAAGACGTCACCATCACCTTCGTGACCAATCTAAATCGCTCCCAGCAGCAGGTGGTGCGCTTTGAGTGGAACCTCAGTAAAGAGTGGTCGCTGATCGCGCTGCGGGATGAAAACGGCGCATTCGGGGTGGATTTCCAGGTCAGAAAGCAGGTCAAATAGACCATGCGGCTGCGTGCGGAAAACAACCGGCTGAAGATTGAACACAGCATTCTGGACGGGGTCCGGGGCATGCTGGAACGGCTGTTGAAAGAGCGGGATGAGATTCGCTCGATCGTGCCGGGGCGGATCGCCATTGTGCGCGACGCGCGCGGCCCGGTGAAGGTGCGGGTCACGGTTCCGGTTACGAATGGGTGGAAAGCCATCGCGTTAAGTGACGGCGCGCGGCAGGAATTGTTCATCAGCACCACGCTCGGCAAGGACGAGCTGGAGGCGGCATTGCGGCAGGCGGCGGTGGGTTAACGATACACTAAGGTGAGAGAAATCCACACCTCTTTTTTCGTAAGGAGCATTCATAGAATGGCTGTCAAAGTAGCAATTAACGGCTTCGGCCGCATCGGTCGCAATGTTGTGCGCGCTGGGCTGAACAACCCCGGCATCGAGTTCGTTGCATTGAACGATCTCACCGATAACAAAACTCTCGCTCACCTGTTGAAGTACGATTCGACGCTCGGCCAGCTGGACGCCGAAGTTTCCCACGACGCCGATTCGATCACCATCAACGGCAAGCGTATTCAGGTTTTCGAAACGAAGGACCCCGCCGCCATCGACTGGTCGGCCTACGGCGCCGAGATCGTCGTCGAGTCCACCGGCCGCTTCACCGACGCCAGCGACGCTTCCAAGCACCTCCGCGGCAGCGTGAAGAAGGTCATCATCTCCGCTCCGGCGAAGGGCGAAGACATCACCATCGTGCTCGGCGTG
>Ga0315906_10010494_pt1 | contig 10881 bp, 9 predicted proteins | sample LakEriMetagenome_4_FD_203526 | JGI IMG/M metagenome (GOLD analysis project Ga0315906, IMG submission 203526) | Freshwater fungal communities from buoy surface, Lake Erie, Ohio, United States - Buoy 2 MA122 | ecosystem: Environmental > Aquatic > Freshwater > Lake > Lake biofilm | place: USA: Lake... | reverse complement strand
CGGGCTTCGCCGCCAACGATGCGGCGCCCGCCTCAAACTACTGTCGCAACGCGTCCGTGCCAGTGGCGCTGCGGAAGATCGGGTCCAAGGCGACGGGGCCCGCCGAGCGGGCGGTGTGCGCGGCGCTTCTTGCGCGATACGAGCGCGCGGCCAGCCACCAGTGGCCCGAGCTCGCCGGCGTGACGCACTCCGACTACCACCCCGGCAACGTGCTGCTCGATGGTGCCGAGGTGGTGGCGATCATCGACTTCGACTCGGCCCGCGTGGCGCCGATCGTGAGCGACCTCGCCAACGCCGCGCTGCAGTTTGGACTGCCGCCAGTTGCTGGCAGCGATCCCGCCCGCTGGGAGCCGCGCTTCAACGAGCACTGCCTGCGCGCGATCGTGCGCGGCTATCGCAGCGTGCGCAAGCCGCCCAAGGGCACGTCCGCATCGATCGCCCCGCTCATGATCCAGGCCGCGATCGCGGAAGTGGTGGCGCCGGTGGCGCGCAAGGGCGCCTTTGGCCACATCGACGGGCGCGCGATGCTGGCGTTCGTGGACCGGAAGACGCAACGGATCGAGGAAGCCGCGGCCGGAATCGCTACCTTGTGCGGGTGATGCACGCCCTCCTGGTCGTTGTCCTGAGTTGCGCCGTCTTGGCGCAGGATGCAGCCAAGCCGCTGCCGGGGGATGCGTTCGGCCGCCAGCAGGGCGTGGTCGATGAGCGCGCCCGCGAGGATGCGCGTGAGCTCGAGCGTGATGCTGAAGTGCTCCGCGCGCTCGCGCAAGCACAGGCCATGCGGCAGGGCGGCATCGTGCTGGGCCCCGGGGTTCGCATGGCCGACGATGCGAATCTCTCGCTCGCCCGCGCGACGGTCGGTCGCGATGCGCCTCGCGCCGCGGAACTTCCCAGCGGGCTTCGTGCCATCGTGACGCGCATGGATGATCCGGCGTGGTCGGTGCGCGAGGCGGCCTCGAAGGAAGCATCGAGCGGCACGTGGACGATGCAGGAGCTGCGCAAGGCGCTCGACGAGCCGTCGCTGTCGCTCGAGCAACGCTCGCGGCTTGAGGAAGCGCTCTGGCTGCGGTGGGAGTCGAAGCCCCGCGGCGCCATCGGGATCACGATGGGGCAGGGGCTCGGCGGCGTGCTCGTGACCCAGGTCCACGAGGGTTTCCCGGCATCACGCGTGCTGCGCGTGGGTGACGTGATCGCGGCGATCGAGGGAGTACCCACGCCCAACAACGATGGACTCGTCGCGGTCGTGCAGCGCCGTGGCCCAGGGGAGCGGTTGCGGCTTTCGGTCGTTCGCGGTGGCCCGGGAGCCGGGGCCGCGGTGGCGGTGCAGCAGCCGGCGAAGGCCGAGCGGCTCGAACTCGATGTCGAGCTCGGCGACTTCGCGGCACTCGAGCGCACGAATCCTCGCAACGCGCTTCGGCCTGCCAGTCGGCGAAACGCCTTCGACTCGGTCATGCGTGAGGAGCGGGAGGTGTCCTCGCTGAAGCTCATGCCTGTCGAGCCGGCCCTGCCGCCGGGCTTCGTGGGGAGCACAGTCGTGGCCGGCGGTCGCCAGCCTGCCGGAACGAGCGTGAACCCGAAGATGGCCATCAACCAACTCCGCAACACCCTCGAGGCCACGACGGACGAGAAGGTGCGCGCACTGCTGGAAGCGCAGATCGCGCATCTTGAGCAGGTGCTGCGCGATGCACAGCGGCAGGGTGGATTCGGCACACCGTCGAAGCCGCAGAGGCCGCTGCCGATCGTGCCGAAGCCTGAGCCTGTTCCGCCCAAGCCCGAGTGAGGGCGTGCCGGCTGGCCCCGCCACACGCTGTGCCCCGAAGATCACCGTGCGGGGGGCTGGCGATGACAGCTCAGCGCGATCTGAGGATCACCGTGCGCGGCCTGTCGATCACAGCGCGCCGAGCGGGTTCTTGAAGTGGGCGTCCTGCACGGGCACCACGACATCAAGCACCTTCTGCAGCACGTTGGCCGGTGAGCCGATCGCATCGACCTCGCGGATGATCGAGTGCGGATAGCACTCCAGCACCGGGCGCGTCTCGCGCTCGTAGACCTCGAAGCGGCGACGGATGACCTTCTCATCGGCGTCGTCGATGCGGTTTTCCTTCAGGGCGCGGCGGCGCATGCGGGCCACCATCTTGTCGACGTCGCGGCAAACGAGGTGGATGACGTGCAGCACCTCGATGTACTGCTCCATCTCCTTCGCCTGCGTCACGTTGCGCGGGATGCCATCGAGCACCAGCAGGTCCTCGTGCGGCTTGTAGAGGCTCAGCACGGTCTGCGCGTGGATGTTCTGCCGCCACATCTCGATCGTGAGGTGATCCGGCACGAGTTCGCCGCGGCTTGAATACTGCAGGAACTGCTTGCCAAGGTCGCTCGTCATGTCGAGCGCACGGAAGACATCGCCGCAGGCCTGGTGGAAGAAGCCGGGAATGTGACCGAGGATCTTGCCTTGCGTGCCCTTGCCGGCACCGGGGGCACCGAAGAGCAGGATCGTCTTGTAGCGGTGAGACATGAGCGGAATCGTAGCCATGGCGCACGGGTCAATGGTCACGATTCGTGGGCCTGTGCGTTGGCCCGATAGGCTCTTGCCATGACCATGACGACCGACACGCCATCCGGGTTGAGCGGGCTTCGTTCCGCGTGGGTCATGCGTGGCGCAGCGGCGTCCGGCGGCACGCTGGCGCAGCGGCTCATGGCCGCTCGGGGGATCAGCGCTTCAGATCAGGATCGCTACCTGAAGGCGGGGCTCGGTGACCTGCGACCAGCGCGCGAATTGCCCGGGGCCACCGATGCCGCAGCCTTGATCCTCGACCATGTTCGCGCCGGCCGACGCATCGTGGTGCTTGGCGACTACGACGTCGATGGCACGGCCGCTGCCGCCACCCTGCGTCACGCCCTGCGGGCGATCGCGCCGGGTGTCGATCTGATCATTGACATCCCGCATCGCGCCGATGGCTACGGCCTCACCGATGATGCGGTCGCGCGCGTGCTCGCGCACCAGCCTTCGTTGGTCGTGGCGGTCGACTGCGGCATCACCGCCGTCGCGCAGGTCGCCGCGCTGCGAGCCGCGGGGGTGCAGGTCGCCGTGCTGGACCACCACGCCCTGCGAGCGGATGGCGCGCTACCGGCGGCCACGGTCATCGTGCATCCGCAGCGGCCAGGGGGCGACTACGGCAATCCTGATCTCTGCGCGTGCGCGGTCACGTGGAAGGTCTGCTGCGAGCTCATGCGCCTGCACGCGGGTGAGAGCATGAACGGGGAACTCCGCAAGCAGCTGGCGCAGCTCCTGCCGCTGGCAGCGATCGCCAGCGTGGCCGATGTGATCCCCATCCGCGGCGAGACGCGCATCATCATCCGGCAGGGGCTCGAGTGGTTCCGGTCCACCGACCTGCCTGGGCTGCGGGTGATCGCCGAGCGCATCGCCGAGGTCGGCAAGGTGAACAGCCAGGGCGTGGCGTTCGGCATTGCGCCGGTGCTGAACGCCGCTGGCCGCATGGGCCATGCGGGCATCTGTGCCGAGCTGCTTGGGCTGACGGCGGGCGAGCCGCGCGCGCGCGAGCGGGCGTCGGCCATCATCGATGAACTCACGAAGCTCAACGTCGAGCGCCGCTTGGTGCAGGAGCAGGTCAGCGAACAGGTCCTGGCCCTGATCGAGCGCGAAGGGCTCGACCAAGGCGATCCGACCGCAGTCGTGCTCGCCAGCACCGAATTGCCGCACGCGCTCGTGGGCATCGTGGCCGCCAAGGTCATCGAGCGCACGGGCCGGCCCGCCTTGCTGGGGCATGTGCAGCCCGATGGCCGCGTCAAGTGCAGCGGTCGCTCCGTGGCTGGTTGGGACATCGGTGCGGCGATCGGTCGTTGCGGCGAGTGGCTCGAGTCAGGCGGCGGTCACCCCATGGCTGCAGGCGCCACGGTCCGTGCGGGTGCGTTCGATGCGTTCGCCGCGGCACTGCGTGACGATGCTGCATCGGCACTCGCCGGGCGATCGCTCAAGCCATCGTTGCCGTGGGATGCGATCGCCAGCGTTGGCGAAGTCGACTGCAACGCGATCGATGCGCTCCAGGCCTGCGGTCCCTTCGGCCAAGCCAATCCCATGCCGGCCTTCCTGTTCCAGGGCTGTCGCTTCGCTGCTGATGCCGGGCACATGAAGCCCGGCAGTCCTCACCTTCGCGTGCCGATCGCGCAGGATGGCGCACGCATCGATGCGGTGTGGTTCGGTGCCGGCGACCTGGCCACGCGTCTACGCCGCGGCGTGCCGTGCGATGTGCTTGCCGAGGCCAACATCAATGCGTGGAACGGGCGTCGCACGCCCCAGCTCGTCATTCGTGACATCAAACTGGCGTGATGGCCAGACGGTCGCCGCGCGCGACCGTGCGTGCAGCGAGCTTGGCGCATGCGGCGTCGCAGGATGCAGCCAGCGGCGAGAGCTCGATGGTGCAGTCCGGCGAGCCATCGGCGGAGCGGGGGATCGCCCAGCCCGCGGCCGCGAGCCAACGTGCGGCGCGAGCGCTCTGCGCCGCGATGCTCGTGGCGGGGCTGTCGTCGCCGTCGGCGTTCTTGATCGGGGCGAACTCCTCGGCCCGGTCGGTCTCGAGGACCACGCTCGAGCGCGCCATCGGGATTGCATCGAAGACGAAGGTCTCCATCTTGATGGCGTTGGGTGAGGTGGGCTCCACGCGCGTACCGTCGTCGCCGACGTGCGGCACCTTCTTGCGCGCCTTGTGCAGCGGAAGCGCCAGGCCGTGTGCAGTCAGGCGTTCGACGAACTCCCGGGACAGCATGTGGATCGCGATGCTCCCGGCGTCGAAGCGAAGCCGGCCGGAACCATCGCGCTCGGCAGCGAGCTCGGCCGGCAGGTCGCTGTACTCGACGACCATCGTGCGGCCGCCGGATGAGCAGAACACGCCGACCTTCTCTGCGGCATCGCGCTTGGCAACCATCTTGCTCGTCATCTCGCCGCTCGAGTCGGGGTGCGCGGCGTGCACGCCGACGAAGCGCGGATCGACCCCGTGCACGAGCGGGTTGTCGACCTGGAAGTAGCTGATGTGCTCGATGCCGTGGGCGCGCATGTCATCGAGTGCGCCGGAGTGGCGCAGGGCGCGCAACGAGCCGCCGTGGCCATCGGGATTCACGGCGATCTCGTCGGTCTCGGCCAGGAGTAGCTTGCCGTCGAGCGTCAGCGAGGGCAGCGTGCCCTGCGGGAAGAACATCACCGTGTCCGCCCCGAGGCCGAAGTGACCGTGGCGAACGAAGAACTCGCGCGTCGGTGCATCGTTCATCGGGCTGGTCATGATGTACCAGCGGATCATCGCGCCATAGTGCTGCCGTGCGGCGAGGATCTGCTCCGCGAAGACCTGGAAGAGCGGGGCTTGCGTGATCGGCGTGGCAGGGAAGGTGCCCTTGGGCGCATCCCAGCCCAGGCGCGTGCCCTGGCCACCCGCGACCATGAAGCACGCGACCTTGCCCGCGCGAATGAGCGCGTCGCCATGCGCCGTCCACGGTGCCTCGAGCGGCGAGCTGCGCACGATCGTGGCCGGCGCGAGGTCGGCGGGCAGCACGAAGCCGCCGTCGTCATCGAGCGCGGCGGCCAAGGCATCGACCTGCTCGAGCGAGAGCGCATCGACTTGGTCGAGCAGGTGATCGAGCCGCACCGGATCGAGGCTCGCCGCGTGGCGCAGCACGTGCTCCTGGCCATGACCGGCGAGCCGCTCGCGGGCCCGTTCCAATCGCGAGGTGAGCGTGGTCATGACTGTGGACGCTCAGGCTCCGACCAGCCTTCGGGTCGGTGGCGGACGATCTTGCCGGTCTCGACGTAAATGACCTGTTCGCAGATGTTCGTGCAGTGATCGGCGATGCGCTCGACGCTGCGGGTCACGCTGGTGAGCTGGAAGGCGAAGCGCACGCTGAACTGCCCCAGCGCGACCTGCTCCTGCGCGTGGAGGAGGATCTCGTTCTTGAAGCGGTCGACGGTGTCGTCGAAGAGCAGCACTTGGCGCGCGAGGTCGGGATTGCCCGTGATCAGCGCACGGTTGGCATCGCGCAGCATGCCGAGCACCGAGTTGGCCATGACGCGGAAGGTGGGCGGGATCCGCTCATCCATGCGGGCCTGCCCGGCGACCTGCTCGGCGATGTTCACCGCGCAGTCGGCGATGCGCTCGAGCTCGTTGTTGACCTTCACGATGGTGAGCACGCTGCGGACCTGGTACTCGTCGGAGTTGCCCATCTGCAGGAGCGGGATGCTGGCGCGCTCGATCTCGACGTCGGCCTTGTCGATGGCATCGTCGGCGGCGATGACCGCACGCGCCTTGGCCTGATCGTGCTCGAAATAGCACTCGGTGGCGAGCGAGCAGCACCCCAGGACGCGTTCGCCCTGCGCGGTGATGTCGGAACGGAGCTGCTCGAGTCGTGCGGCAAAGGCCATGACTGGAGGATACCCGCGCGACTATGCCCCGCGGCTCACGCGGGGCGGGCCAGTCGCTGCGCGAGCGCGACCACGGCGGCCACGCATGCGTCGACCGAAGTGGCCTCGGTGGCCAGTCGCAGCTCGGGAGCGCTCGGTGGTTCGTACGGATCGCTCACGCCCGTGAAGCGCTCGAGTTCGCCGGCGCGCGCACGCTGGTAGAGGCCCTTGGGATCGCGCGATTCCGCGACGTCGAGCGGTGCATCGACGTGCACGACGGCGAAGGGCACGCCGCTCGCTGCATGACGCGCCCGCACGCGCGCCCGATCGGCTTCGTACGGGCTCACCAGGCTCACGATGGCGACTGCACCCGATGCCGCGACGAGCAGCGCCGCCTCGCCGGCGCGGCGCACCGCCTCGGCGCGGCCGGCCTCATCGAAGCCAAGCCCGGCACTGAGGCCGTGGCGCAGGTTGTCGCCATCAAGCACCAGTGCGGGCAAGCCCGCGGCGAGCAGCGCACGTTCAGCGGCGAGGGCGATCGTGCTCTTGCCGGAACCGCTGAGACCGGTCATCCAGAGGGTGCAGCCGCGACGGCCAAGCGACGCCGCGCGCTCGTCGGGCGTTGCGGACCCATGCTGCCAGACGACGTTGGGCGAGGCGCCATCCATCGATGCGCGGACGCTAGCACATCGTCTAGGCTTCGGTCGCATGGCGCATGGCCTGACCCATCTCGAGGAACTCGAAGCCGAGGCAATCCACATCCTGCGCGAGACCGCAGCGAGCTTCGAGCGCCCCGTCCTGATGTATTCGATCGGCAAGGACTCGACGGTGCTCCTGCATCTGGCGCTGAAGGCGTTCGCGCCCGGCCGCTTGCCCTTCCCGGTGCTGCACATCGATACGACGTGGAAGTTCCGGGAAATGATTGCTTTTCGCGATGCCACCGCCGCGCGGCTTGGGCTCGACCTACAGGTGCACATCAATCGCGATGGTCTCGCGCAGGGCATCTCGCCGGTCACGCACGGCAGCAAGGTCCACACCGACGTCATGAAGACCGTGGCGCTGCGCCAGGCGCTCTCGGCCGGCCGGTTCGACGCCGCCATCGGCGGCGCGCGCCGAGACGAGGAGAAGAGCCGCGCCAAGGAGCGGATCTTCTCGTTCCGCGACGCGAACCACCGCTGGGATCCCAAGGGCCAGCGCCCCGAGCTCTGGTCGCTCTACAACCCCCGCGTGCATCCGGGTGAGAGCATGCGCGTGTTCCCGCTCTCCAACTGGACCGAGCTCGATGTCTGGCTCTACGTCTGGAAGCACCAGCTGCCGGTCGTCGATCTCTACCTCGCCCGCGAGCGGCCGGTCGTCGAGCGCGATGGCGCGCTGATCATGGTGGATGACGATCGCCTGCCGCTCAGGCCCGGCGAGCGTGTGCACCAGCGGCGCGTTCGATTCCGCACGCTGGGCTGCTATCCGCTGTCGGGCGCGATCGAGAGCGATGCCGACACGCTGGAGAAGGTCATCGAGGAAATGCTGCTGGCGCGCACGAGCGAGCGTCAGGGCCGCCTGATCGACCATGACCAGAGCGGCAGCATGGAAGAGAAGAAGCGCGAGGGGTACTTCTGATGACGGCACCGGTGCTGCTCATTTTCTTCAATCGGCCTGGTGCCCTCCAAACTCTGGTGGACCGAGTCCTGCAGGCTCGTCCGCGGAAGGTGTACCTCGCGTCAGATGGCCCGCGGCCCGGCCGGGAGACAGATGCTCATCTTGTCGAGGAGTGTCGACGAATCGTCCGTACGGCCGGCTGGGAGGGTGAAGTTTGCGAGCGGTTCATGGGGCACAACCTCGGCTGCGGCTTGGCGGTCTCGTCGGCGGTGTCGTGGTTCTTCGAGCATGAGGATCGAGGCATGATTCTTGAGGATGACTGCCACCCACACCCATCATTCTTCCCATTTTGCCGTGAATTGCTGGAGCGCTATCGCGATGACGACCGGGTCATGTCGATCTCGGGCACATCTTTCGATCATCCCGATCGACGCACTCGTCGGAAATGGTCGTACTCCTTCATCCGTCAGCCGGCCGTCTGGGGCTGGGCGTCGTGGCGTCGGGCATGGCATCGGTATTCCTTCGATCTCGATCCTTCATCGATCAGGACTCTCCCCGCGGGCGCCTTTCCCCGGCAGTTCGGTCCTTCCGTTCGGCGGTGGCGAAGGACCTATCAGCGGGTCGCGCGACATCGGATCAACACATGGGATTTCCAGTGGGCATTCTCTCACCTCCTGCATCATGGCTTTGCGATCGCTCCGTCACGATGCCTCGTGTCGAATGTCGTGTCCGAGTCCGGCACCCACGGTTCGGGTGGTGCTGGTCCGTGGCAGCAGCTCCCCACCGAGTCCATGCCGTTTCCATTGGTCCACCCGCCCAAGGTCGAATGGGATGAGGAGTTGGATGCCTTCGTGGACCGGGTGCACTGCAATCACAGAGGGCGGTTTGCACGGGCGATCTGGAAGCATGGTCAGCGCCTCGGGCTGATCTCCACCGATCAGGTGCGGCGCGGAAGCCTCTGGGGGCGGTCATGACGCTGCCCACCTTCACCGCCGGCGAGGATCTGCGCGGCTGGCTCGAGCGCTACGAGCGGCTGCAATTGCTGCGCGTGCTCACCTGCGGCAACGTCGATGACGGCAAGAGCACGCTCATCGGCCGGCTCCTGCACGACACGGGCCGCATCTACGAGGACCACCTCAAGGCGCTCGAAGCCGACAGCCGCGTGCACGGCACGACCGGCGGCGGGCTCGACCTGGCGCTGGTCGTCGATGGGCTCAAGGCCGAGCGCGAGCAGGGGATCACGATCGACGTTGCGTGGCGGTACTTCACGACCGCAAAGCGCGCGTTCATCATCGCCGACTGCCCGGGGCATGAGCAGTACACGCGCAACATGGCGACGGGCGCGAGCCATTGCCAGCTCGCGATCAGCCTGATCGATGCGCGCTCGGGCGTGACCACGCAAACTCGTCGGCACGCCACGATCGCCGCCATGCTCGGCATCCGGCACGTGGTCGCAGCCGTGAACAAGATGGACCTCGTTGGGTGGAGCGAGTCACGCTTCCGCGAGATCGAATCGGAGTTTCTCGGGTTCTGTGCGCGCCTTGGCATCGAGCATGCGGTCGCGCTGCCGGTGAGCGCACTCACGGGCGAGGGCGTCGTGCGCCGTACCGACGCGATGCCGTGGTTCGCGGGCCCTGCGCTCTTGGACCTGCTCGAGGGTGTGGAATTGCCCGGTCCGGGTGATGCCGACCCGTTCCGCATGCCGGTTCAGGTCGTGCTGCGTCCGAACCTTGATTTCCGCGGCTTTGCCGGCCAGATCACCAGCGGCGATGTCCGTGTGGGTGATCGCGTGCGCATCATGCCGCGAGGCACCGAGGCGCGCGTGGCACGCATCGCACGCACGGCCGAGCACGGCGGGGACCTTGAGCGCGCGCAGGCGCCCGAGAGCGTGGTGCTCTGTCTGGACCGAGAGGTCGATTGCAGCCGCGGCGACGTGATCGCGTGCTTCGGCGGCACCAGCGACATGCGCGTCGGACGGCGGATCGTCGCCGATCTGGTCTGGATGGTCGATGCGCCGCTCGTGCCTGGACAGAGCCTGCTCTGCCGGGTCGGCACGCGCATCACGCCGGCGCGCGTCGTGCGCGTGATCCACCGGCTGAAGGTCGACACGCTCGCGCACGAGCCCGCCGAGTCGATGGGTCTGAACGACATCGGCCGCGTGGAGCTCGAGTGTGAGGAGCCAGTGGCTTTTGACCCGTACCGCGTCTCGCGCGGGACGGGCGCCATCGTCCTGATCGATCGCCTGAGCAACGCGACCGCGGCAGCGGGCATGATCCGCACGGGCGATCCGACCGAGCGGGGCGCGCACTGGGATGACCAGGCGCTGGACTCGGTCTCCTCCCCGGTCAGCGGGGTGTCGGCAGCCGAGCGCGATGCTCGCTGGTCGCAGCGGCCCTGTTGCGTGCTGCTGCATGGCCCGCCGAACACCGGCAAAACCGAGGCCGCGTTCGCGCTCGAGCGCGCACTGTGGGACCTCGGCCACGATGTGGTCGTGCTCGATGGCCAGGGCATGCGCAGCGGCCTCTCGAAGGATCTTGGCTTCGAGCCCGGCGACCGCAGCGAGAACCTTCGCCGTGCGGCCGAGGTCGCGCGACTGCTCATGGGGCAGGGGCGCATCGTCATCATGTCGTTCGTCGCGCCCCAAGATGATGTGCGCGAGCGCGCGCGTGCGCTGCTTGGGCCTGAGCGTTGCCTCTTCGTGCACGCGAGCGAGGGCTTCGACGTGCCGGGCATCGTGGCACAGCTTGCCGCGCGCGGGCTGCTCGGTCGTCGTTCATCCACCTGAGCCACGCCATGATCGAACTTGGCTGCAACATTGACCACGTCGCCACGGTGCGCCAGGCCCGCCGCACCTGGGAACCCTGCCCAGTGCAGGCGGCGCACGAGGC
>Ga0315906_10010487_pt1 | contig 10884 bp, 7 predicted proteins | sample LakEriMetagenome_4_FD_203526 | JGI IMG/M metagenome (GOLD analysis project Ga0315906, IMG submission 203526) | Freshwater fungal communities from buoy surface, Lake Erie, Ohio, United States - Buoy 2 MA122 | ecosystem: Environmental > Aquatic > Freshwater > Lake > Lake biofilm | place: USA: Lake... | reverse complement strand
TAGCTCTACATCGTGTACGCCGCGATCCCCGAGCCGGGCACGCTGGTGCTGGCTGGCATCGGCCTGGCCGCCGCCGGCTGGCACCTCCGCCGCCGCAAGTAGCACAGAGTGGTACTCTGTGAAATCCGGCCGGCCACCCCGTTCGGCCACCGCGATGCCATTCGGCGGTGCCACCGTGTGCAGATTGCCAGTCCGCACCTACAGCGCTGCGCGGACGCGCTGCCCCCCTGTAGCCACAGAGTGGCACTCTGTGTCCGCCCACCGTGTGCAGACTGCCAGTCTGCACCTACAACGCTGCGCGGACGCGCTGCCCCCCTGTAGCCACAGAGTGGTACTCTGTGAAATCCGGCCCGCGACCGTGTGCAGACTACCAGTCTGCACCTACAAGCGGCGCGGCATCCAACCCTGTAGCCGCGGAGTGGTACTCTGCGGTTGGCGACCGTGTGCAGACTGCTTGTCTGCACCTACAAGCGGCGTGGCCTCCAGCCCTGTAGCACAGAGTGGCACTCTGTGACCCGGCCGGCAATCGTGTGCAGACTACCGGTCCGAGGCTACAACGCTGCGTTGCGACCCGAGACCGTCGATCGCCAGCGTCACGACGTCGCCCGCCTTCAGGAACACCGGCGGCTTCATCCCCATGCCCACGCCCGGCGGCGTGCCCGTGATCACCACGTCGCCCGCCTCCAGCGTGAGGAACTGCGAGAGGTAGTGGACGATGTGCCAGACGTCAAAGATCATCGTCGCCGTCGAGCCGTTCTGCCGCCGCACGCCGTTGACCTCGAGCGTGAGGCCGAGCGCCTGCGGGTCGGCCACCTCGTCGGCCGTCACCAGCCACGGGCCCAATGGCAGGAAGTTCTCGCAGCTCTTGCCCTTGCTCCACTGACCGCCCCGCTCCAACTGGAACGCCCGTTCGGACACGTCGTTGGCCAGGCAGAAGCCCGCCACGTGATCCCGCGCGGCCTCCTTCGAGGGCAGGTAGCGGGCGTCGCGACCGATCACGAAGCCCAGCTCCACCTCCCAGTCGGTCTTCTCGCTGCCCCGCGGGATCAGGATCGGGTCGTGCGGCCCGCAGATGGCGCTCGTGGCCTTCATGAACAGGATCGGCTCGGCGGGGATCGCGGCGCCGGTCTCCTTGGCGTGGTCGGAATAATTGAGGCCGATCGCGAACACGTTCCGCGGCCGGGCGACAGGGGCGCCGATGCGGGCCCCGGCCGGGGCGTCGGGCAGGGCGTCGGCGTTCGCCGCCACCGCCCGCAGGGCCGCCAGCCCGCCCCCCGCGAAGAAGGCGTGGTCGTAGTCACGCACGTGGGCCGAGACGTCCTTGATGCGGCCGTCGGCGGTGACGATGCCGGGCTTCTCCTGGCCGCGTTGGCCGAAACGAACGAGCTTCATCGCGATTCCTTTCGTGAGGGGGAGGCTGGTGTGAGGCGGGCGGAGATCGTGCGGGCGGTCTTCTGCACGAGTTCGATGAGCCGCCGTCGGCCCGCGGCGTCGAGCCGGGCCGTGGGCAAGCTCACGCTGATCGCGCCGACCACCTCGTCACCCACGCAGACTGCCACGCCGATGCAGGCCACGCCCACGTCGGTCTCATTCTCCTCGATCGCATAGCCCTGCCGCGCGGCCGCGTCGATCGCGGCGGCAAGCCGGCGGCGGTCGGTGATCGTGGCTGCGGTGCGGCGGCTGACCTTCGCCTGGGCGAGAAGGCGGCCGCGGCGGTCAGCCGGCAGCCGGCTGGCGATGGCCCGGCCGAGGGCGGTCGTGTGGAAGGGATCGCTCGTCCGCGTGGCGACGCGGCGGAGCGGCAGCGTGCTTTCGATCACCTCCAGGTAGAGCACGCGGTCGTGCCGCAGCGTGCCGAGGTTCACGGTCTCCTGCGTCTTCGCATGGAGGTCGCGGAGCGGCCGGGCCGCCGCGTCGATGAGCCGGCGCATCCCGGCGTCTGACACGAGCCGCTTCACCTGCAGGCTCTGCCGGTAGACCCCCGCCGCGGGCCGCTCCAGATAGCCGAGCGCCGTGAGCGTCTTCAGGATCCGGTGGGCCGTGGGCTTCGGCATCCCCACCTCGGCGGCGAGGTCGGCGAGCGACCGGCCGCCGGGATGGCCGGCCGTGGCTTCGAGCAGGCCGAGGGCTTTGGTGAGCGAGGTCGATTCCATGATGCGGAAAGTATCGTATCGCCGTGCAGAACTGCAACCGACTACGACTCGAACGGGTGGAGCGGCCGGCGGCGGTGGCGGTAGGGAAGCCGCGGGAGGTCGGCGGTGGTCACGCCGGGGGTGTTCACGCGGATGAAGTCGCGGCAGACCTCGCCGTAGGCCGCCACCGGCGCATGCACCCCCTTGGCCACGAGCATGCGGAACGCGGCGGGATCGAGGCCGGCGTGGCGGACTTGCTCGAGGCTGAACGGGGCCATGCGGCGGGTCGTCACCATGATCATGAGGCCGTGGTCGTGCTCGAGCACCGCCGTCGGTCCCTGGTCGAACGACGTCGCGCCGCCGTGCCGCGGCTGCGGCTCGCTGAAGCGGCCGTCGCTCACGGCCACCACCCGCCACTCCGCGTCGATCGGCTGCGACTCGGCGTCGGTGGCCCACTCCGGCGCGTGTCCCCCCACGGCCAGCCGCAGCCGCGCGCCCGGGCCCGCCCGCGTGGCGGTCGCCGCCGCCTCCGGATCGCACACGCAGGCGAAGCCCCCTGCCCCGCCCCGCCGCAGGATCGCCCGCGGGAGCGCCATGCCGTCGGCGGGCGAACCGCCGCCGACGTTGTCGCCCATGTCGAGCAGGCAAACGGGGCCGGTGAGCGTCGCGGCCCGGTCGAGCGCCGCCTCGATGCCCGTGAGCCGGGGGCGAAACGTGTCGCGGGCCTCCCAGAGTCCGGCGCCGAGGGCGTCGGCATGGCGGCGGGCGGCGGCCGGATCGTCGTTGGTCACCACGATCACGGCCGAGCCCATCTCGGGCACGTCGGCGTAGGGGAAGCCGAGCACGATGCTCGTGGAGAGGACCGCGCCGGCGGCGCGGAGCCGGGCTGCGGCCTCGTAGTGCGGCAGGCAGGGGGCCGAAGCCGGATCCTGGCATTCGATGTTGATGGCCAGCGCCGGAAACGCGGCCGCCTGCGTGGGCCGGATCTCGCCGGCGAGCGTGCGGGCCATGAGCCGCGCCGCCTCCAGGCCGCGGTCCCGCTGATCGACGTGGGGGTTCGTGCGGTAGGCCACGAGCGCGTCGGTGGCCGCGACCATGGCGGCGGAGAGGTTGGCGTGGGGATCGATCGTGCCGATGATCGGGATCGGGCCCGCCCGCCGGCGCACGGCCGCGAGCCAGTGGCCGTCGACGTCGGCCACCGTCTCGCTCACCGTGGCCCCGTGCGGCGCCACGAGCAGGCCGTCGAGGGGCCCGGCCGCGGCGAGCGCGGTGCCGAGCAGATCCATGAGCGCCTCGAGGCAGTCGGCCGTCATCGTGCCGTAGGGCAGCGCCCGCGCGGCGAAGATCGGCACGGCCTCGAGGCCCGCCCCGTCGAGGCCGGCGAAGAAGCCGCCCACCTCGTGGTGGGCCCCGGCGAGCGTGGTGCGAACCGCCTCGCCTGTCGCCAGGAGGTCGGCCCGAAAGTGATCGAGCGTGGTCCGGCCGCCGAGGAACGTGTTCGACTCCTGGAGGAGGGCCAGGATGCCGACGCGGGGACGGGAACCAGTCATGCGAGTGCGGCCGGCGGGGTGTGCGCCGGCGAGGGGGTGTGCGACACTATGGATTCCCGAATTCCGGCGGCTGAAACCGGAGTCTACCGCGATCCGCCGATGCCCGCTCCCGCGCCGCTGCTCGTCCTCGTCACGATGTTCGCCGCCGATCCCGCCGGCGGCATCCGGGCGTTTCATCTCGACCCGGTGGCCGGCACCCTTGCGCCGGCGGCGGTCACGGCCGGCTGCCCGAACGCGTTCTTCCTCACGCTCTCGGCCGACCGCCGCACCGTCTATTCGCTCACCGCCGGCAGGTTCGGCGCCGCCGACACCGAGGAGGTGATCGCCTGGCGGCTTGCGGGCCGGGATGGCGCGCTCGAGCAACTCGGCCGCCGGCCGGCCGGCGGCGCGGCCGCCTGCTTCCTGGCCGCCGATCCCTCGGGCCGCACGCTCCTGCTCGCCCACTACACCGGCGGCACCGTCGCCACGCTGCCCCTCGCCGCCGATGGCGGCCTCGCCGGCGATCCCGTGCTCATGCGTCACGCGGGCTCGGGTCCGAATGCCGCGCGGCAGGACGCCCCCCATCCGCATGCGATCGTCGTCGCCCCGCCGGCACCGGGTTCGCCGTCGTTCGTCTACGCGGCCGACCTCGGCTGCGACGCGATCTTCATCTATCGGCTCGATCCGTCGTCGGGCGGCCTCGTCGCGGCCGATCCGCCGGTCGTGGCGTCACGACCGGCCGCGGGGCCGCGGCACCTGGCGTTTCATCCCGACGGCAGGCGGCTCTACGCGATCAACGAGCTCGACAACACGATCGCGGTGCACGACGTCGATGGGGTCACCGGCCGGCTGACGCCGCGGCAGGTCGTATCGACGCTGCCGGCGGATTTTCAGGGCGAGACCAAGACCGCCGACCTTGCGCTCACGCCCGACGGCCGGTTCCTCTACGGCACCAACCGGGGTCACGACAGCATCGCGGTCTTTCGCGTCGCCGCCGATGGCACGCTCGCGGCCGTGGAGATCGTGCCCAGCCGGGGCCGCGGCCCGCAGAACCTCGCGATCACGCCGGACGGCGGCCTGCTGCTGTGTGGCAACATGGCCGGCGACAGCATCGCCGTGTTTCGCATTCACCGCGACACCGGCCGGTTGGAGCCCGTGGGCGAGCCGGTGGCCGTCGCGGCGCCCTCGTGCCTCGTGCTCGTGCCATGACGACCGGTGACCGGCGGCCAGACATGATTTCCATGCACCACGTTTGAAGGCAGCGACCATTCATATGGCATCCACTTCTTCTCCCACCGGCGGCCCTGGATCCCGTTCCGGAGCGGCCCGCGCGGCCCTCGTCACCGGGGCCTCGGCCGGCATCGGCGTGGCGGTGGCGGAGGAACTCGTCGCCCGTGGCTACGCCGTCGGGATCGTGGGCCGGGATGCCGGGCGGCTCGAGGAGGTGCGGCGGCGGCTGGAGGCGGCGGGGGGGCGGGTGCTCGCGCTGCCGGGCGACCTCGGCGACCTGGGGTTCGCGGAACAGGCGGTGCGGCGGGTGGCGGCGGCGTTCGGCCGGCTCGACCTGCTCGTGAACAACGCCGCGGCCCGCGAGTTGACGACGATGCGGGAGATCTCGCCGGCGGAGTGGGACCGCACGCTCCGCGTCTGTCTGACGTCGCCCGCGTTTCTGGCCCGCTGGGCGGCCGAGGAGATGGAGAAGCAGGGCCGCGGGGTGATCGTGAACGTGGGCAGCATGATGTCACGGCAGGCCCATGGCGTCTCGCCGGCCTACGTCTCCTGCAAGGGGGCGATGGAGTCGCTCACCTACGACCTCGCGGCGCTCTACGGCTCGGCCGGCATTCGCGTGGTGACGGTCGCTCCGGGGGCGATCGACACGGCGATGAGCCAGCAGCTGCTGGCCCCGGAGGGTTCGGATCGCCATGTGGAGGATCCGATCCGCGAGTTCTCGGAGTCGATGGCGATGCTCGGCCGCTGGGGCCGGCCGGACGAGGTGGCCCGGGCGATCGCCTGGGTGGCCTCCGACGAGGCGAGCTATCTGACGGGCACGACGTTGGTGCTCGACGGCGGCTGGTCGCGGATGCACATGCCGCCGGAGGTCACGCGGGTGGTGATCGACGGCAACCGAAATCGCTGACCGGATTTCACAGAGTGCCACTCTGTGGCTACAGGGGGGCAGCGCGTCCGCGCAGCGTTGTATCTGTACGACGCCGCGTCCGCGCAGCGTTGTAGGTGCAGACTGGCAGTCTGCACACGGTGGGCGGACACAGAGTGCCACTCTGTGGCTACAGGCCGACGTCGCGTCCGCGCAGCGTTGTAGGTGCAGACTGGCAGTCTGCACACGGTCGCAAGCCACCAGGCGGTTGCTCTACGCCGGATCGGGCCGCGATACTACTCTTAATAAAACGATCGCCCCCCTGCCCCGCCCCCGATTCCGCCGCCATGCGTCGCCTCGCGATCATCCTGCCGCTGCTCGTGGCCGCGTCGGCCTCCGCCGACACGCCGGTCGATTTTGGACGCGACGTGCGGCCGATCTTGAACGGCCACTGCACCGCCTGCCACGGCGGTGTCAAGATGGCCGGCGGGATTTCCTTTCTGTCCCGGGAGACCGCCGTCACCGAGGGAGACTCGGGCGAGCGGGCGATCGTGCCCGGAGAGCCCGAGGCGAGCGAACTCCTCCGCCGCGTGTCGAGCAGCGAGGAGTTCGAGCGGATGCCGCCCCCCGACCACGGCCGGGCCCTGAACGCCGCGGAGATCGACATCCTCCGCCGCTGGATCGCCGGCGGCGCGAAGTGGAAGGCCCACTGGTCGTTCGAGCCGCCCGTCGAGCCGCCGGCCCCGGCCGTGACGGATGCCGCGTGGGGCCATGTGCCCTTCGACGCGTTCGTCCGCGCGAGGCAGGAGCAGGAGGGGCTCGCCCCCACCCGGCCTGCCGGTGCCGCCGAATGGCTCCGCCGCGTGTCGCTCGACCTCACGGGCCTTCCGCCCACGGTCGAGGAATTCGAGGCCTTCGTCGCCGACGGCGGACCGGACGTCGCGGGCGCGCGGGCCCGCGTGGTCGACCGGCTGCTCGCGTCGCCCCACTTCGGCGAGCGGTGGGCGTCGGTCTGGCTCGACCTCGCCCGCTACGCCGACACGTTCGGCTTCGAGAAGGATCCCGAGCGATCGATCTGGCCGTGGCGCGACTGGGTGATCCGGGCCTTCAACGACGACATGCCGTTCGACCGGTTCACCGTCCGCCAGCTCGCCGGCGATCTCCTGCCGCGCGCCACCGCCGACGACATCCTCGCCACCGCCTTCCATCGCAACACGCAGACGAACACGGAGGGAGGCACCGACGACGAGGAATACCGCACGGCCGCCGTGCTCGACCGCGTGAACACCACGTGGACGGCCTGGCAGGGCACCACGTTCGGCTGCGTGCAGTGCCATGCGCATCCCTACGACCCGTTCCCGCACACCGACTACTACCGCTTCGCGTCCTACTTCAACCAGTCGGAGGACTGCGACCTGGGGTCGGAGTTTCCGCGGTTCCCGGTGTCTGCGGATCCGACCGCCCGCGAGGCGCTCGCCGCCGCCTGGCACGATCGCCGCGTCGTCCGCCACGGGCTCAACGCCGAAGGCGCGGCGCTCGCCAGCGGCACCCGCTGGGAACCGGTCGTTCTCGCCACCGCGACGACGACCGGCGGCACGATCGAGATCACCGGGCCGGGCACGCTCCGGGCCGGCGGCACGCTGCCGGTCGGCGTCAGATACCAGATCGAGGCCGACCTTCCCCCGGGCACGACCGCCTTGCGGCTCGACCTGCCCCTCGACTGCGGCCGTGACGAATCCCCCGTGCCCGAGCGCGGCGCCGTGATCTCCCACGTGGAGATCACGCTTCCGCCGCCGGAGCCCCCCGCCGAGCCCTCCCCCGAGCCCGAGGCCGCCAGCGCTGCCGACGGCAAGCCACCCGCGGCTCCGGCCCCGCCGCAGCGGATTCCCGTGAAGATCGCCGAAGTGATCGGCGACTCGCTCGGCGACCCCTTCGATCCGATGGATGCGCTCACGGCCGGCCACGGCGGGTTCGGCAATTTTCCCGCGGGCGCGCGGCCGCGGTGGTGCGTGCTCGTGTTCGACGACCCGTCGGCCGTGGCCGGCGGCGGCCGGGTGCGGATCACGCTCACGCAGGCGGCCGCGGCGAACGCCGATCAGCAGGGCTGCCCCGTCCGCCATCTCGACGTGTCGGCCTCGGCCGATCCCCGCTGGACAGCGCTCGTGCAGGCCGCCCCGCGCCGGGAGAAGTGGCGGCAGGTCCGCGAGTGGGACGCGGCGCTCGCCGGCAAGGGACTGACGACCGTGCCGGTGATGCGCGACCGGCCCGGTGAGGCCCGGCGGGCCACGCGCGTGTTCATCCGCGGCAACCGGCTCGATTGCGGCGACTCAGTCGAGCCCGGTATCCCGGCCGTCACGCGGCCCCCGGAGGCGATGCCGGCCGACCGGCTCGGCATGGCCGAATGGCTTGTCGGTCCGTCGAACCCGCTCTCGGCCCGCGTGCTCGCCAATCGGCTGTGGGCCGAGATGTTCGGCACCGGCATCGTCGAGACCCTCGAAGACTTCGGCAGTTCGGGAGCCCGGCCGTGCCATCCCGAATTGCTCGACCACATCGCCCTGCGACTGCGCCGCGACCATCGCTGGTCGGTGAAGGCGTTCCTCCGCGAGATCGCCCTTTCGGCCACCTACGGCCAGACCGCGGCGGCCCCGACCGACCTCGTGGCCCGCGACCCGCACAACCGGCTCCTCGCCCGTGGCCCGCGCTCGCGGCTCACGGCCGAGATGGTCCGCGACCAGGCGCTCGCGTGGTCGGGGCTCTTCACGCCGACGCTGTTCGGCCCGCCCGTCTTTCCACCGCAGCCCGATGGCATCTGGAAGAGCGCCTACAGCGGCGCCACCTGGACGACCTCGACCGGCCCCGATCGCTTCCGCCGCTCCATCTACACGTTCGTGAAGCGGACGGCCGGCTATCCCGCGCTGCTGGCCTTCGACGCCCCGAGCCGCGACGCATGCAGCGCCCGTCGATTCCCCACCAACACGCCGCTCCAGCCGCTCGTCACGCTCAACGACCCGATGTTCGGCGAGCTTGCGGCCGGCATGGCGCGGCGGATGCAGGCGGCCGGCGGATCGACCCGCGAGCGGATCGCCTCCGGCTGCCGGCTACTCACGCTCGAGCCGCCCCCCGCGTCGATGGTTGATGCGCTCGTGAAGCTCCATGCCGACGCCCTCGCGGCCTCTGCGCGCTCGGCCGTCCCGTCCGCCGGCGACGCCGCCCCGGCGGCCGACGAGGCAGCGCGACAGGCGGACCTGGAAGCCCTGGGCGTGGTGGCCACCGCGATCCTCAACCTCGACCGGTCCCTCGTGCGATAATCAGTCCTGTCGGAAGGATCACTTCCCATGCACCTCGCCACCTCGCTCGTCCACGACCGTGCCCTCCTCACCACCCGGAGGCACTTCCTCTCGGGCGCCACGGGCCTGCTCGGCGGGCTCTGGCTCGCGGGCGAGCGGGCGCATGCATCCACCGGCACGATCGCGTTCGACCCCACGCGGCCGCTCGAGCCGCGACGGCCGCACTTCCCGCCGCGGGCCACCCGCGTGATCCACCTCCACATGGCGGGAGCTCCGAGCCAACTCGAGCTCTTCGACCACAAGCCGGAGCTCGTGCGGTTCGATGGCCAGGAGACGCCGGCGTCGTTGCTGGAAGGCAAGCGGTTCGCGTTCATCCAGGGCGTGCCGCGACTGCTCGGGCCAGTCTATCCCTTCGCGCAGCACGGCGCGAGCGGCCAGTGGTTCACCGATCGCCTGCCGCACCTCGCGACCCACGCCGACCGGCTGTGCTTCGTCAAGTCGATGGTCACCGACCAGTTCAACCACGGCCCGGCCCAGATGCTGATGCACACCGGCAGCCAGAATCCCGGCCTGGCGAGCGCGGGATCCTGGATCACCTACGGCCTCGGCTCCCCGAACCAGGATCTCCCCGGCTTCGTCGTGCTCACGAGCGGCGGCAAGCTGCCCGACGCGGGCAAGACGGTCTGGGGCTCGGGCTTCCTCCCGTCGCTGTTTCAGGGCGTGCAGTGTCGCTCGGAGGGCGATCCCGTGCTCTTCCTCGCGAACCCGCCCGGAACCGACCGCGACCTGCGGCGGAAGATGCTCGACGCCATTGACACGATCAACCGCGACACGGCGGCGGCGTTCGGCGACCCGGAGACGGTGACGCGGATCGCGCAATACGAGTTGGCTTTCCGGATGCAGGCGGCCGCGAGCGAGGCTTTCGACATCTCGCGGGAGACGCCCGAGGTCCACGCGCTCTACGGCACGGAGCCGGGCAAAGAGTCGTTCGCCAACAACTGCCTGCTGGCCCGCCGGCTGGCGGAGCGGGGCGTGCGGTTCATCCAGCTCTTCGACTGGGGCTGGGACAGCCACGGGGCGGCGGCCTGGGAGGCCCTCAACGAGGGCTTCAAGGGGAAGTGCACGGCGGCGGACCGGCCGATGGCGGCGTTGCTCACCGACCTGGAGCGGCGGGGCCTGCTCGCCGACACGCTCATCGTCTGGACGGGCGAGTTCGGCCGCACGCCGATGCAGGAGAACCGCGGCGGCAAGGAGATGAAGTTCATCGGCCGCGACCACAACCCCGGCGCCTTCACGATCTGGCTGGCAGGCGCGGGCGTGAAGCCGGGTTTTTCATTCGGAGCCACCGACGACCTCGGCTACCAGGCGGTAGAGAATCCCGTGAGCGTGCACGATCTCCACGCCACGATGCTCCACCTGCTCGGCTTCGACCACCTCCGCCTCACGTATCCGTATTCCGGCGCGAACCAGCGGCTCTCCAACATCACGAAGCCGGGCAGCCGCGTGGTGCAGGAAATCCTGGCCTGACCGCGCTAGCGAGTAGGTGCAGACTGGCAGTCTGCACACGGTTGCATTACCGGATTTCACAGAGTGCCACTCTGTGCTACAGGGGGAAGCGCGTCCGCGGAGCGAGTAGGTGCAGACTGGTAGTCTGCACACGGTTGCCGGCCGGATTTCACAGAGTGCCACTCTGTGCTACAGGGGGAAGTGCGTCCGCGGAGCGAGTAGGTGCAGACTGGTAGTCTGCACACGGTCGCATTACCGGATTTCACAGAGTGCCACTCTGTGCTACAGGGGGAAGCGCGTCCGCGGAGCGAGTAGGTGCAGACTGGTAGTCTGCA
>Ga0315906_10010486_pt1 | contig 10884 bp, 12 predicted proteins | sample LakEriMetagenome_4_FD_203526 | JGI IMG/M metagenome (GOLD analysis project Ga0315906, IMG submission 203526) | Freshwater fungal communities from buoy surface, Lake Erie, Ohio, United States - Buoy 2 MA122 | ecosystem: Environmental > Aquatic > Freshwater > Lake > Lake biofilm | place: USA... | reverse complement strand
ACATATACTCGTACAGACACCGATGCGAGACAGATGGGTGTTATTGCTCAGGAAATCATGGACGTTATTCCTGAGGTTGTTCTTGGATCTGAAGAAACACACTACAGTGTCGCATACGGTAACATTGTTGGTCTCCTTATCGAGGCGATTAAGGAACAACAAACACATATAAATAATCTAGAAGAAAAAGTCAATCTATTATTAGAAGGCAAACAATAATGGCACTTACGTATGAATGGAAGATCAAGAGCCTGAAGAAGCAGGACGATCCTTCTGTAGAACTTGATGATATCATCGTTCAAACTTACTGGGAATGCACTGGAACAGATGCAGATGGTAACTCTGGAACGTTTCATGGTGCAACACCATTTGAACCTGATCAAGTAGATCCAGATGATTTTACTACATATGAGAATCTAACTGAAGCACAGGTGCTTGGGTGGGTCCAAGCTGTAGTGGATGGCAATCCTACCTATAAAGCTCATATTGACGACCAGATCCAAAAGCAGATTGACGAGATTGCTCGTCCTAAGGTTGAAGTTTCAGGTGATAATTTACCATGGGCTGAACCAGCAGCAACTTCTAACACAACCCCAACAGCCAATACCTAATTAATGGAGATTTATAATGGCAACTAATCCTGAACTTGACCCGAAGCTTGTTGAAAACCAGCAGGCGCAACCGGTTCCAGTAGTTAAACTTGAATTGAACGTAAATGAGCTTAACGTGGTCATGGCCGCTCTTCAGGAGCTTCCACACCGCGTAGCAGATCCTCTTCTGCGCAAGCTCATGGAGCAGGCGCAAGCACAACTGAACCAAGGGTAATAACATATGAAGAATATAGCATTTCTAGCTCTTGCCGCTGCTTTTCTAGCCGCATGTACACCATCTGAACCAACACCACCAGCAGATCCAAATGTAGGCGGCGAGGCTGGCGGAGGAGAAGGTGATGGTGTTAACGCCCCAAGTCTAGACGAACAACAAAAATAATAAATGACACTACAGTCCTCTGGTGCTATCTCCTTGGCTAACGTTAATGTCGAGCTAGGCAGAAGTTCCACTACCAATATTTCTTTAAACGAATCTGCAGTTCGTACGTTGGCCGGAGTAGCGTCGGGGACTATTTCTTTATCTAATCTTTACGGCAAATCTGCTATTACGTTTACACCTGCATCTGGCGGTACAGTATCGAACACCGGTATTATATCATCGTCTGTAACAGTATCATCTAGTGCTGCTGTTACGTTTACTTTCACTACATCAAGCTCCTCTGGGGGGACTGTTTCTTCGAGTATAGCCTCAACATCGATTACTATTTACTTAGATTCGAACACGTATTGGGACGATCTCAACAACAATGGTATATTAGAAGTGGGTGAAACAGGATATTTTGCAGCCTCCGCTAACGGAACTATAACAGCGACTTCCGGAGGCTCTACAATTGGTAGCTGGAATTGGTCGTTGTCCAACGAAGGTCAGGCGCCCTGATGGCTTATAAAGCCTTAACCCAAAGTTTCTAACCTGTCAGCCGGATTCTAAAATCAAATTGGCATTCTATGAATAAATAAATAAAGAAAAAATAGGATGCTAATATGGCTGTACCAACAACAAAAGCTGAGTTCAAAGAATATTGCCTACGTAAACTAGGTAAGCCGGTAATTGAGATCAACGTTGATGATGATCAGGTAGACGATCGCATCGACGAGGCGATTCGTTATTGGTACGACTACCACTTCGATGGCTCAGACAGAATCTACTATAAGCATCAGGTAACTGATACTGACAAAGCCAACAAGTATATTACTCTTCCAGAGAATATTATCGGCGCGGTTCGCGTCTTCCAGATCGGCGATCCATCAATCCGCGCCGACGACCTCTTCAATATTCGTTACCAGATCGCTCTGAACGACCTCTATACATTGACAAACGTCTCTCTCGTTCCTTACTATATGGTAATGGAACATCTTGCACTTGTCACCGAGCTTCTTGTCGGCCAGCAACCGATTCGTTATGCTCGTCACAAAGACCGCCTCCATGTCGATATGGACTGGAATACTGTTCCGGCCGGTACATACCTCCTTGTCGAGGCGTACGAGGTTGTGAATCCAGAGACATGGACAGATGCATGGAACGATCGTTGGCTCCAGAACTACGCGACGACTCTGATCAAGAGACAGTGGGGATCGAACCTCACTAAGTTTACAGGCATGCAGCTTCCTGGCGGTGTACAGTTTAACGGGGAAAAGATCTACGACGATGCTACCGAAGAGATTCGTCGTATGGAAGACGAGATGATCTCATCTTACTCTCTTCCAGTACTTGACATGATCGGATAAGATCTTGACTACCAATTTCTATTTCAATAATTTTCAGAATAGCCAAGAACAGCTTTTGATAGAGGATCTCGTGCTTGAGTCTATCAAGATCTATGGCCATGATATGTGGTATTGTCCTAGAACCTTGGTAGCAAAAGACGATATCTATGGTGAAGACACGATCTCAGAATATAACAGCGCTTATCTAATCGACCTGTATATCAAGAACGTCGATAGTTATGAAGGCGATGGCACCTTCCTATCCAAGTTCAATCTTGAGATTCGTGATCAGATGACTCTGACCGTGTCATTTAGAAACTTCATGAACGAGGTTGGTAGTATTGCAACCATCGATCGTCCTCGAGAAGGCGATCTCATCTATATTCCAATGCTTGATCGTCTGTTCATCATCAAGTACGTAAGTAAGAACGCCGTGTTCTATCAGATGGGCTCGATCCAGATGTACGATCTGGTCTGCGAGATGTTTGAATACAGCTCCGAAAAACTCAATACCGGCATCGAAGCCATCGATAGTATTGAAAAGGATCTTTCACTGAACGCGTCCGACTACTCGCTTCTTACACAGGACGGGTTCATTATCACTGACCAAGACGGATATCAGATCATTCAAAGCGGATATAACTTCGAAACTCAAGCAAGAGATCCATACGAAGACAATACCGAATTCCAAGTGGAGGGTGAAAGCATTCTTGACTGGACTCAAATCGACCCATTTAGCGAAGGGAACGTATAATGTTCGGTCGCACCTATCACCATGACGTACTGAGAAAGTACGTAATCATCTTCGGAACCGTCTTCAATAATATCTGGATTACCCGAGACGATAAGAACGGCGAGTCTATTCAGACGCTGAAGGTTCCTCTCTCGTATGGTCCGAAGGAGAAGTTCCTGGCCCGTGTCGATAGCAACCCAACGCTGTCGAACAAGGTCGGTGTAGTCCTTCCACGTATCTCCTTCGAGATGACCTCTTTCACATACGACTCTGAAAGAAAACGTAATACGCTAAACAGAATCTATAAACAACCGACAAACAACGGAACAGACGATCGCATCGCCTATCAGTATGCTCCTGTGCCATACAACATCACATTCCAAATGTCGATCATGGTAAAGAACGCAGAGGATGGCACGCGAATCGTCGAACAGATCCTGCCGTTCTTTACCCCGGAATGGACAGCAACCGTAAACCTGGTTCCGGAGATCGGCGGCACGTTTGACATTCCGATCATCTTGAACGACGTAAACGTTAGTGATTCTTATGAAGGCAGTTTCGAAGAGAGAAGAGCCATCATCTGGGATCTGACGTTCACGATGAAGGCATACGTATTCGGTCCGACCAAGAAGTCCGGTCTTATCAAGTTCGTTGAAGCTAACATTCACACAACACTCGACGAGAGTTCTGACCCGGCAGTCACGGTGACAGCACAACCAGGTCTGACTGCAAACGGTCAACCAACAAGTAACGCAGCAAACTCTATTGATTATCTTGAAATCAAATCGACAGATAACTATGGATTCATCAATGACTTTATAGAGAAGTTCTAATGAGTAACCTAGATAAATTTACCGGCGGTGGATTGCCGGCTGTTATTGAGCAGAAGAAGATAACGCAGGTCGATGCAGACTTTGAGTTTGCTCGCGAGAACCTGATGGACGTGATCAACAAGGGCCAGGAAGCTCTGTTCGATCTGATGGATGTGGCTCGTCAGAGCCAGCATCCGAGAGCGTACGAGGTCCTTTCGACTATGATGAATACCATGGTCGGTGCCAGTAAAGACCTACTCGATCTGCAAGCCAAGAAGAAAAAGCTTCTTGAGGACGATCCTGCAGCTACACCGCAACAAGTCACAAACAATCTCTTTGTCGGATCGACAGCAGAATTGCAAAAGTACTTAAAACAACAGAAGTCAAATGGCGAGTGAAAACTATCTCGGTAATCCGAGACTCAAACGCGCAGACACTAAGGTAGAGTATACTCCAGAACAGGTATCCGAGTACATCAAGTGTTCTCAGGATCCGATCTATTTCATCTTAACCTATTGTAAGATCGTTAACATCGATAAAGGCCTGATCGTGTTCCCGCTCTGGGAATTCCAGAAGGAGATGATTCTCGCCTTTGAAGACAACCGATTCGTCATCTGTAAGATGCCTCGTCAGGTTGGTAAGACGACTACCGTTGCTGCCTATCTGCTCTGGAAGATCCTCTTTAACGAAGAATACTCGATCGCTATCCTGGCAAACAAGGACAGACAGGCTCGAGAGATTCTTGGACGTATCCAGCTCATGTTCGAACACCTTCCGAAGTGGCTTCAGATGGGTGTTACCGAATGGAACAAGGGTAACATCAAGCTTGAGAACGGATCTGAAATCCTTGCCTCGGCTACCTCATCATCGGCCATTCGTGGTACGTCTCAAAACATGGTATACCTGGACGAGTTCGCGTTCGTTCCTACCAACATTCAGGACGAGTTCTTCGCGTCGGTATATCCTACCATCTCATCTGGTCAGAGCTCAAAGGTTCTGATCACCTCGACTCCGAACGGTATGAACATGTTCTACCGTATCTGGACGGAGTCCGAAGAGGGTAGAAACGCCTATGCTCGCGTCGACGTTCACTGGTCACAGATTCCAGGCCGTGATGAGGCATGGAAAGAAGAGACGATCAGCAATACGTCTGAGGACCAGTTCCGCCAGGAATACGAGTGTGAGTTCCTTGGATCATCGAATACTCTCATCAATCCGAACAAGCTTCGTAACATGGTTTATAAGCAACCTATCCATACGACGCCGGCCGGGTTGAAGGTATATGAGGAACCGATTAAGGATACGATCTATGCGATCGTAGTCGATACCTCTCGAGGAGCCGGTGCCGACTACTCTGCCTTCATCGTCTATAACGTAAACAACCTACCGTATCGTCAGGTTGCCTGTTTTAGAAACAATCTGCTCAGTCCGCTTTTATATCCTAACATCATCTATGAGGTGGCAAAGAAGTACAATGACGCCGTCGTTCTTGTAGAAACAAACGATATCGGCCAGCAGGTGGCAGATATCCTTCACTATGATCTCGAGTACGAGGGCATCTTTGTGACAGCCAACAATGGTCGTTCAGGTCAAAGCCTGTCGGGTGGATTCGCTGCATCAACTACCCGTGGCGTCAGAACCACGAAGCAGGTCAAGAGAATCGGTTGTGCCACACTCAAGACCCTTGTAGAATCTGACAAGCTTATCATTGTAGACTATGATACCATCTATGAATTGACACGATTCTCACTGAAGAACAGCCTGAAGGGTAATCAGTCATACGAAGCCGAAGAAGGCCATGATGATATGGCCATGTGCTGCGTTCTCTTTGCATGGCTAACAACACAACCGTACTTAAAAGAACTCACGGACCTTGATATCCGCAAGCAGATCTATGATCAGAACGAGAAGATGTTCGAGGAAGAGATGCTTCCGTTTGGTCTTATGAGTACCGGCGATGATGAATATGATAATCAAACCAATGAATCTTTGATTGGTAATGACAATACATACAGAGACGAGTTTTGGGCAGAGCAGAAACGCAATTTCCTCAACTTATAAATAAAGCAAAACTAGTATATAACACCTTCGACTAAGGGAGATAACAATGGCGTTTCAAGTCAGCCCTGGAATTAATGTATCTGAGATCGATCTAACAACTAGCATCCCATCGCTGGCTACCACTGTCGGTGCTTTCGGTGGTGTGTTCCGTTGGGGTCCAGTCGGAAAGTTCATTCTAGTAGATTCAGAAAATACTCTTGCCGCACGTTATGGCAAGCCAACATCAGACAACTTCGAAACATTCTTTACTGCGGCTAACTTCCTTGCATACGGCAATGCTCTGTATGTAAGTCGTGCAGCTGTTACAACTGGTTTTTCGAACACTGTTTCTGCTGCTTCAGCAAACCTGAACAGCAACTCGACGGTTATCCTCACCGGTAACAACCACGGTGTACAGGCCGGACATGCAGTATTTGGTGCTGGTATTCCAGAAGGAACATTCGTTTCGACTGTTACAGCTAACTCAACCGCTCTTGCTGTCGTTCTAACTGCAAATGCCACATCTTCTACAGATGCTCAGCTAAACTTCTATGCAAATACCCTTGCACTGAATGCGGTTGCTAACAGCGGTATTGTTGAGCTTGCAGACAACATCGTCAAGAACGCCGATGACTTCGAAGACAAGGGTCCTGCAAATGCTACCTTTGCAAGCACACAGTTCGTAGCTCGTTATCCAGGTGATCTAGGTAACTCGCTTCGCGTTTCAATGTGTGATTCTGCAGCACAATACAGCCGCACAATCAACCCATTCAGCAATACAAGCGTTGGTGGAACAGCTGCTACGTACCGTCTTGATCAGCTGTCTGCAGCCGGTATCACGATCAACGTAAACTCGACAACAGCTAACGTCTTCCTTACATGGGATTCGGGTGCTTCGACCCTTACATACGCTGAAACAAAGACTGCTGCAAACACAATCCTTCAGTCTCTCTCGGTCGGTGACTACATCGAACTAGGTAACAGCACTGTTGGTACACAGACTCTGAAGATCAAATCGCTTCCAGCAGTTACTTCGGAAGACGCGGTAACCCAGGCATTCTTCAATATCACATTTGAAGATACTTGGAATCGTGCTTCGAACTTTACAGCAAATACAATCTCACGTAAGTGGGAGTTCTTCAATACTGTTCCAACCGCTCCAGGTACTTCGCGTTACCTATCAGACCGCGGTCTAACAGCAGTTGATCAAGTAAGTGTTGTAGTTGTAGACGAGGACGGCATGCACACTGGCACACCAGGTACCGTTCTTGAAGTTTACGAGAATCTATCACGTGCTTCGGATGCTATCGGTGAAGACGGTACAACCGCCTTCTACAAGACACTCATCAACGATAACTCGCGTTACGTGTGGGCTACAAATGATCGTCCAGAAGCAGTTACAACTGCTGCAGCAAGTCTTGCTAACTCAACAACCTCACTTCCATACTCGAAGTCATTCATCGGTGGACGTGATGGTGTGAACGAGAACACGGCTACGGTTGCTGCTCTCGCTTCTGCTTACGACATCTTTGCTGATGCCTCATCGGTTGACGTATCGCTTCTGATGGCAGGTAAGGCTGTTGGCGCATCGAACGGTGCTCAGCTAGCTAACTATCTGATTGACAATATCGCTGAAGTTCGTAAGGACTGCGTGGTATTTGTATCGCCACAGAAGGAAGATGTTGTTGGTTCTGCGGTTGAAGGATCACAAGCTTCAAACATCGTAACATTCCGTCAGAGTGTACGTAACAGCTCGTATGCATTCATCGATTCTGGCTACAAGTACCAGTACGACAAGTATAACGACGTATATCGTTATGTTCCGTTGAATGGTGATATTGCAGGTCTAACAGCTCGTTCAGACGATCTACGTGATCCTTGGTTCTCGCCAGCTGGCTTCAATCGTGGCCAGATCAAGAACCTTGTCAAGCTTGCTTATAGCCCAAGCAAGACAGACCGTGATCTTCTGTACAAGAACGACGTTAACCCAGTAATCACACAGCCAGGTCAAGGAACCGTTCTGTTCGGCGATAAGACTGCTCTTGGTCGTCCAAGCGCTTTCGATCGCATTAACGTTCGCCGCCTGTTCATTGTTCTAGAAAAGACAATTGCAACAGCTGCTAACCAGATGCTCTTCGAATTCAACGATGAGTTCACAAGAGCTCAGTTCCTCAATCTGGTGGAACCATTCCTCCGTGACGTTCAAGGCCGCCGTGGTATCACCGACTTCCGTGTTGTTTGTGACGAGACAAACAATACTCCAGAGGTTGTGGATACAAACCGCTTTGTTGGTGACATCTACATCAAGCCAGCAAAGAGCATCAACTTCATCCAGCTGAACTTCGTCGCCGTAAGATCCGGTGTAGAGTTCAACGAAGTTGTCGGCCAGTTCTAATAAATAAAAGAAACTAGGAGGAAATAAGAAATGGCTTTTAATATCAATGAAATGAGAAGCCAACTGGTCTACGGCGGTGCACGTCAGAATCTTTTCCAGGTGCGTATCAACAACCCTGCAAATTCTGCTGGTGATCTGAAGACGCCTTTCATGGTCCAGGCTGCTCAGATTCCAGAAGCTGCACTCGGTGTCATTCCAGTATTCTACTTCGGCCGACAAATGAAGTTGGCCGGAGATAGAACATTCGGTGACTGGACAGTAACAGTTATCAACGACGAAGACTTCCTGATTCGTAACGCCATGGAAGAGTGGTCGAACCGAATCAATCGTCTTGAGCGTAACGTTCGTGAAATCAATCGTTACAAGTCAAACGCTACTGTAGTTCAGTACGGTAAAGACGGTACGGCGATTCGTGAATACCGATTTGATGGTATCTTCCCAAGCGTGATCTCGCCGATCGAGCTCGACTGGGCAACAACCGATCAGATCGAATCATTCCAGGTTACATTCTCATACGATTACTGGACTGTAAGTGGTGGTACTACCAGCGATGCTGGTGGAAGATAATAAGTAAGGGGTAACCATTCCCCTTACTTTTTTTGTGAACAGGAGTCCAAATGGCCGAATTATTTGGTTTTGAAATTATTCGAAAGAAACCGCAAGAAGAACTCCCTTCCTTCGCGCCAAAGCTCGAAGAGGATGGGGCACTTGTCGTTTCTGAAGGTGGTGCTTACGGCCAATACGTAGATCTTGAAGGCGCGGTACGAAATGAAGCAGAACTTGTTAGCAAGTATCGTGAGATCTCTATGCATCCGGATGTTGAAATGGCTGTTGACGATATTGTCAATGAAGCTATTGTTATGGATCCGAAGAAAGAGATAGTATCACTTAACCTTGACGATCTAGAACAGCCAGAGAACATCAAGAAGATGATTCTGGAAGAGTTCGACAATGTCGTTGAGCTTCTTGAATTTAACCAGCACGCATACGAGATCTTTCGTAAGTGGTATGTCGATGGTAGACTCTATTATCATGCCATCATCGACGAGAAAGCTCCGCGTGAAGGTATCAAAGAACTTAGATATATCGATCCACGTAAGATTCGTAAGATCAAGACTCAAAGACGAGTCAAAGCAAATAAGAATACAAACGTAATTATCAACAAGACCGCCGAAGAGTTCTACATCTATAACGATAAGGGATTCGCCAAGGCACCTACGCAGGGATCTACCTATAACGATCCTGCTTCTCAGGGTATTCGAATCGCCGTTGACTCGGTTGTTAACGTATCATCAGGACTTGTCAACGTCGGTGGTGATATGGTTATCGGATATCTACAGAAGGCGATCAAGCCTCTGAACCAGTTGAAGTCGATGGAAGACTCACTGGTGATCTATCGTATCTCTCGTGCGCCAGAACGTCGTATCTTCTACATCGACGTTGGTAACCTACCAAAGATGAAGGCCGAGCAGTATCTTCGTGATATCATGACTCGCTTTAAGAACCGTGTAGTTTACGATGCGCAGACCGGTGAGATTCGTGACGACCGTAAGCACATGACAATGCTTGAAGATTTCTGGTTGCCACGTCGTGAAGGTGGTAAGGGTACAGAGATCACTACACTGCCTGGTGGACAAAACCTTGGTCAGATCGATGATATCATCTACTTCCAACGCAAGCTTTACAAGTCACTGAACGTTCCTATTACTCGTCTTGATCCAGAAGCACAGTACAACTTTGGTCGTGCTACCGAGATCTCAAGAGACGAGGTGAAGTTCGCCAAGTTCGTGACTCGTCTTCGTGGTAAGTTCTCAGAGCTCTTCAATCGCATCCTTGAGAAGCAATTGATCCTGAAGGGAGTTATCACCAGCGAAGATTGGCAAGAGTTTAGAACAAACTTCAAGTATGAATATTCTGAAGACAACCACTTTGCTGAATTAAGAAACACTGAAATTCTTCGCGATCGTATCTCAATGCTTCGTGATATTGATGACTATACAGGCAAGTACTATTCACACGAATGGGTACGTCGTAATGTTCTGTATCAAACTGAAGAAGACATGAAGGAAATCGACGAGCAGATCGTTGAAGAACAGGATAATGAGCAATACAATCCGCCGGCTGAAATGGGACCTGATGGCCAGCCAGTAGACGCACCAGGACCAGAGGATACAAGTGGAGCACTTGGCCCAGAGACAGGACAAGCAACTAAGGTTCCGTCTCTACCGAAGGTTCCAGACCTGGTGAAGAAACCAGCGTGATTATAAATAATAAAAATTTTGGAGGAAACTATGGCCGATATTGATGATCTTATCAACTTTTCTATGAATCAGCAGCCAACTAAGTTCGCTTCTGCATTCGATGAAATCATGGGTCAAAAGGCAACTGCTGCTATCGATGATATGAAGATCACTGTAGCACAAAGTATGTTTGGTGCAGAAGAAGACGCAGTCGAAGACGATGACGATGACGATTTCGATCTTGACGACGATGATGATCTAGATCTCGATGATAACGACGATCTGGATCTTAGCGACGACGATCTTGATGACATCGACCTAGACGACGAAGATTTCGATTTAGACGACG
>Ga0315906_10010482_pt1 | contig 10886 bp, 10 predicted proteins | sample LakEriMetagenome_4_FD_203526 | JGI IMG/M metagenome (GOLD analysis project Ga0315906, IMG submission 203526) | Freshwater fungal communities from buoy surface, Lake Erie, Ohio, United States - Buoy 2 MA122 | ecosystem: Environmental > Aquatic > Freshwater > Lake > Lake biofilm | place: USA... | reverse complement strand
GCGGCCGGCTGCTCGTCGACGGGCACGTCGCCGCCGCCCGGCGGCGCGCCGGCGGGCCACGCGTCGTTGACGGTCGCGAACGCCGTGACCACGCGCGGGAAGCCGCAGAACAGCACGCACTGCAGCAGCGTCTCCTCGAGGCTGGCGCGCGGCACGCCGGCGGCGCGCAAGGCGGCTATGGCCGTGCGCAGGGCGTCCTGGTCGCCACGCCACGTCGCGACCGCGGCGGCGGCCAGCGCGTGGATGCGGTCGGGTCGTTCGGCGTCGGCGCTCATCGCCGACAGGCTAAGGCCGCGGCGTCAGCCGGTCATGCCGGCTTGACGCGTCGCCGCCAGGATCTCGGCGTGCTGCTGCGGCGTGAGTCCCAGCGCCTGCAGCGAGTCGGCGCAGGCGACGTCGCCGCGGTAGCTGCCGGGCGTGGTCGCTGCCATGTGCGCGAACGAGTTCGCCGCCTTGACCAGGAAGCCGCGCGCCCAGTCCGCGGGCGTGGTCGCCGGCGTGTGGTGGTACATGACCGCGGCCTGGACCGCCGGCGCCAGCTTCCAGCGTTCCGCCAGCAGGCCGCCGACGTGGGCGTGGTGGAAGCCGAACACCTCGGCCTCGGCCAGCGCGAGCGGGATCGCCGCGCGCTGCGAGAGCGCCATCGCCTCGGCGAACTCGCGCGGCCGCGAGTCGATCAGCACGAGCTTGCCGACGTCGTGCACGAGGCCGCAGGTGTAGGCGTCGTCCTTCTGCAGCCCCGTCTCGATCGCGGTGCGCTCCGCGATCATGCGGCAGGCGACCGCGGTCTTGAAGGCGTGATCCCACAGCCAGCGCGCGTCGAAGCCGTCGATCCTGCCGCTGTCGCCGAAGGCCTGCAGCACGCTGGCCTGCTCGACGACGTTCTTGATGACCTTGAGGCCGACGATCGAGCAGGCGAGGTTGATGTTCGAGACGGGATTCTTCAGCGCGTAGAACGAGCTGTTGACGAGCCGCAGCACGCGCGTCGCCATCGCCGGGTCCTTCTCGATGACCTTGGCGGCGTCCTTCGCCGAGCCGTCGGGCGAGCCGACGATCGACTGGATGTCGCGCAGGACCGTCGGCAGCGTCGGGATGCGGACGGTGCCGTCGACGAGGTCTTCCAGTTCGGCCGAGGTGGTGATCATGCGGGCTGCAGACGCTTTCGTCGCGTCGCCGCACCGCCTTGATGGGGGAGATGGCGTAGTCGGGGCGTCAACGCGCGCGCGTGAACGCCGGGTCGCCGTAGCGGGTCCGTGCCAGCGCCGTTGCCATCGCGTGTTCGTCCGCGGCGAGCGCGCCGTCGATCGCCGGCAGGCGCAGCGCCGCCGCGAGACGATCGACGAGCGCGGCGCTCAGGCGCTGGCGCAGCGCGGCGTCCGGTTCGCGCGCGTCGGCGACGGCGGCGACGAAGGGCGTCAGCCCGGGGCGACGCAGCACCAGCGAGCCGTGGTGCAGCACGCGCGGCCGCGGCGCGCGCACGCGCCGCTGCGCCGAGCCGAGCAGCTTGCCGGCCGGCGTCACCAGGTCGCCATCGCCGGGTTCGGCGAAGCACCAGCGTTCGCGCGGCCGCGCGCCTGCGGCCTTGCCGCCGGCGAGGCGCTGGCTGGCGACGCCGACGTCGGCCAGCGCCGCGACGGCCGCGTCGTGCAGCAGCTCGTAGCTGGCGGCGACGTCGCGCGGCAGCAGGTCGGCGTCGAGCGCCAGCGAGAAGGTCAGCTCGTCGCCGTGGCAGATGGCGCCGCCGCCGGTGAGGCGGCGGACGACGTCGATGCCCGGCGGCACGTCGGCGAAGTCGGTCCAGCGCTGGAACCAGCCCAGCGAGACGGCATGGGGATGCCAGCCGTACAGACGGAGCGTCGGCGTCGCCGCGGCGTGCAGCAGCGCCTCGTCGACGGCCATGTTCCAGGCGGCGGGGCCGTCGCCGTCGCGGATCACCCGCAACGGCACGACGGCTCCTCGCTCGCGGGCGTCAGCCTTCGGCCTGGCACTGCGATTCGTACGCCGTCGCGTCGATCAGGTCCTTCGACTCGGCAGTCAGCTTGACCTTGATCATCCACGACTTGCTGAACGGGTCCTGCGACAGCCACTCGAGGTTGTCCGGCAGGTCCTTGTTGGTCTCCAGCACCTCGCCGCTGACCGGCGAGTAGAGGCTGCTGACGGCCTTGACCGACTCGATCTCACCGAAGCTCTCGCCAGCCGTCACCGACGAGCCCTTGTTGGGCAGGTCGAGGAAGACCAGGTCGCTGAGGTGGGAGACGGCGAAGTCGGTGATGCCGATCGTGGCGACGCCGTTCTCGATCTTGCACCACTCGTGGCTCTTGAGGTACTTGCGGTCGTTGGGACGCATGGGAGGGCTCTTGGTTGCCGCCGCGGGGATCAGCGCGCGCGCTTGTAGAACGGGGTGGGGACGACGACGCAGGGCTCGGACTTGTCGCGGACGACGAACTCGAGCTTGGTGCCCGGAGCGCTGCAGTCGGCGCGAACGTAGGCCGTCGCGATGTTCGTGTCCAACGTCGGCGAGATGTTGCCCGAGCAGACATGGCCGACCTTGGCGCCGTCCTTCTGCACGGGGTAGCCCTGGCGCGGGCAGCGCTTGGCGTCGCTGGTCAGGCCGACCAGCTTGCGACCGGTGCCGCCGGCGGCGAGGACCTTCTCCAGCGCCGCCTTGCCGACGAAGTCGTGGTTGAACTTGACCGCCCAGTCGAGGCCGGCCTCGAGCGGATTGGTCGTCTCGTCGATCTCGTGGCCGTAGAGCGGCATGCCGGCCTCGTGGCGCAGCGTGTCGCGCGCGCCGAGGCCGATCGCGGTCAGGCCGTCGGCGGCGCCGGCCGCCATGAACGCGTCCCAGACCTTCTGCTCGTTGCCGGTCGGCACGTAGACCTCGAAGCCGTCCTCGCCGGTGTAGCCGGTGCGCGACAGCGTCATCGGCACGCCGCAGACCGTGGTCTCCATCCAGGCGTAGTACTTCAGCTGCGACAGGTCGCCGGCGGCGATGCGCTGGGTGATCTGCTGCGACAGCGGGCCTTGGATGGCGATCATGCCGAGGCTCGGCGTGCAGTCCTCGACGACGACGTCGAAGCCCTTGGCGACCTCGCGCATGATGCCGAGGTCGCGCGCCGTGTTGCCGGCGTTGATGACGACGAAGAAGCCGTCGTTGCGCGGGTTGCGGTAGACCAGGATGTCGTCCTGCGTCAGACCCTGGTCGTTCAGGATCATCGCGTAGCGGATGCGGCCCGCCGGGATCGCCGCGACGTCGTTGGTCTGCAGCCGCTGCAGGAAGGCTTCGGCCTGCGGGCCGTGCACCTTCACGCGGCCCATGTGGCCGAGGTCGAACAGGCCGGCCTTGCTGCGCACGGTCTTCGCCTCGTCGAGGATCGGTCGGTACTGCACCGGCATGCTCCAGCCGGCGAAGTCGACCATGCGGGCGCCGAGGGCGATGTGGGTGGAAGCGAGGGCGGTCGATTGCATGGCGGCCTGGGTTCGGGGGCGACAAGACTAGCTGCCGCCTCCGCTCGCCGCCAACGTGCCGACTGCGCCAGCGGCCGTCAGTCCGTGAGCCGCTGGAGCAGGTCGTCGAGGTCGCAGCGGGCGATCTCGTCCCGCTGGATCGGCCCGAGGCGCCGCAGGCGCGCGCGCTCGCGGTCCGAGGCGCAGTCGTCGAAGGCGAACGCGGCGACCTCGGGCTCGGCGCGCGCGGCGGTCGGTCGCTCCGGCGGCAAGGCGTCGGCGCCGCCGTGCGCGACCGCGGTGCCGGCGAGGCGCGGCGCCGCGCCGAGCGACGGGTCGTCCAGGCGGGCGAAGCGCTCGGGCGCGCTGGCGCGGGCTTCGTCGAGCAGGCGCCGCCACCGCGCGTAGTCGCCGGCGGCGAAGGCCAGGGCCGCGAGTTCGACGCGGGCGGCGAACGGGTCGTCGCCGAGCGCTAGTGCGCGCTCCAGGTGCGCGCGCGCCGCCGCCGGTCGGCCGAGCCGGCGCGCGAGCCGGCCGAGCGCCCGGTGCCACCGGGCGCGCAGCGACGACAGCAAGCGCGCGAACCAGACCATTGGGGCGAGAGTATGGCGAGCCGCGGCCAGCGACAAGGCGGGGTGGCGTGCAGGCCGCGCTGCCGTCGGGGAATCCGCGGGTTCGCCCTCAGGCGCGCCGGCCGGTCCGGTCGATACCCGACGCGAAGGACTGCACCGAACAGGACGCGCACATGGCTCTACGCGGGGATCTCGCAAGTGTCGATCTGGCCCAGGTGTTCCAGATGTTGGCCCTCAACAGGAAGGTGGGCCTGCTGGGCATCCATGCGCCGCGCGCCACCAAGGTGCTGTACTTCGACCATCGCGGCGTCACCGTGCACCACAACGTGCACCAGGCGCTCGATCGGGTCGTCGCCGCGCTGGTGCGCGCCGGTCGGCTGGCCGAAGCGGCCGTCGAGGAGGTCCGCGACCACGTGGCGCGCACCGGCCAGGGACTGGCCGACGGCCTGCTCGCCGGCGGCTACGTCGATCCGGCCGAGCTCGAGGAGCAGTATCGCAGCGAGCTCGAGGAGCAGATCTACGACCTGTTCTTCTGCCGCGAGGCCAAGTTCGAGTTCCACGAGAACCAGCAGGATCTCGACGGCCGGGACGGCGCGATCGACGAGCGGTTCTTCTTCAACTGCGACTCGATCATCATGGAGGCCGCTCGCCGCATCGACGAGTGGACGTTCATCCGCGAGCGCGTGCCGACGGTCGCCGAGGTGTTCGTCGCCGTCGTCGACGCGATCGACGCCGACGACTTCGGACCCGAGGCGCCGGCGGTGTTCCAGCTGCTCGACGGCCGCCGCAACGTCGCGCGCGTCATCGAGACGTCCGGCCTGACCAACTTCCAGGTCTGCAAGGCGCTCGGCCAACTGCTCGACGCCGGCGCCGCCGCGCCCGTCGCGCCCGAGGAGCTGCCCGCGCTCGGCGACGAGTGCCTCGCCGCCGGCCGCGTGCACGACGCGATCAGCCTGTACGAGCGCGCCATCGAGCTCGGCGTCGGCCTGCCCGACGTCCATGGCGCCGCCGCGAAGGCGTACGCCGCAGCGCAGCACTTCGAGGCGTCTGCCATGCGCCTCCAGGACGAGGCCACGGCGCGGCTCGAGGCCGGCGATCGCGCCGGCGCCGCCGCGCGCCTCGCCGAGGCCAGCGCGTTGCTGCCGACCGACCTGCTCGCGCGCGAGCGACTGGTCGCGCTGACGATCGGCGCGGACGCCGTGTCGCTGCCCGGCTTCGACGGCATGGCCGAGGGCAAGGAACTCGTCGAGCTGCTGACGTCGCTCGGCGACATCCAGCGCGTCCGGGGCCTGTTGGAGCAGCTGATCGTCGTCGCGCCCGACGACCCCGACCTCAAGAAGGCGCTGGTCAACGTCCATCTCAAGGCCGGCGACCAGAAGCGCGTGATCGAGCTCTACGAGTCGATCGCCGCCGACCTCGTGCGCCAGGAGAAGCCGCTCGAGGCGATCGCCTACCTGCAGAAGATCCTGCTGGTCGATCGCAATCGCGCGGACGTCAACGAGCGCGTCCGCAAGCTCTACGAGTTCGACGAGAGCTCCCGTCGCCGCAGCCGCGCCGTCGGGGCGCTGTCGTTCGCGTTCGCGCTGCTGATCGCGCTCGGCGCCGCCTACTGGTGGTACGGCGAGAAGGCCGCCGCGGCCTACGGCGTGATCGACGTCCGGCAGCAAATCGCGGCCGAGGACTTCGCCGGCGCCCATGCCGCGTACGCGGAGTTCGCCGCCGCGTGGCCGTTCACGACCTCGGTCGCGATGGCCGAGACCGAGCTCGCTGCCATCGCGAACCTGCGCGATGCGCACGACGCGCGCCGCGCCGCCGCCGCGCAGGCCAAGGAGCGCGAGCGCAAGGAGCTGCGCACGGCCTACCTGAAGGACTGGACGAACCATCGCACGCTCTTCTCCGAAGGCCACGCCGAAGAGTCGCTGGCGGCGCTCGCGCGCGTCCGCGACCTGCTCGCCCGCGCCGACCATGCGCAGGACGTCGAGTGGGGCCACGCGCAGAAGGTCGAGGAGACGTACGCCCGCCTGCGCCGCTACCTCGCCGACGCCGACCAGCTCGCCGGCGAGTACGCCGCCGGGCTCGCGGCCGGCGACTGGCGCGCCGCCCGCGCCACGGCCCTGCGCCTGCGCACGGAGTTCGAGAACACCGCCGCGGCCCGCCGCAGCCCCGTGCCGGTCCGCGTCGTCACGCGACCGGCGGGTGCGCAGCTGGCGAGCAATGGCCTGCCGTTGACGTCGTCCGGCAGCCCTGACGCGCCGCTGACCACGCCGGCGATCGTGCTGGCCGACGGGCCGGCGTTGCGCCTCGAAGCGGCGCTGACGGGTCATCGCAGCCGCGCCATCGACGTCGACGTCGCCAATGCGGCGGAAGTCGACGTCGTGCTCGAGCGCGTGCCGTCGGCGTTGATCGAGTTCGGCGCGCCGGCGCAGACCGCGGTCGCGCTGGCCGAGGGCTGGCTGGCCGTCGGACTGCGCGGCGGCAAGCTCGGCATCGCCCGCGCCGACGGCGCCAACGTGCGTCAGGTGGCGCTCGGCGGCCTCCGCACCGTCGACGCCGCGCCGGCGATCGAGGACGGCTGCGCCGTGTTCCTCACCAACGAGAACACCATCGAACGCTTCGTGCTGGCGACCGGCGCGTCCGCGTCGGGCTGGCCGGTGACGCTCGCTGCCGGCGCCGCGACCGACCTCGCCGTCGCCGGCGGCCGCGTCGCGGTCGTCGACCGCGAGGGCACGCTGCGCGTCTGGGAACTGTCGAACGGCCGCGAGGCCCTGGCGCTGCCGCTCGAGGGCGCGCCGTCGGGCGCGCCGACCTTCGACGGCCGCCACGTCATCGTCGGCGTCGCCGACGGCCGCATCCTCGTCGTCGACTCGATCGACGGCAGCCTCGTCGCGCAGGTGCGCGCGCCCGGCGGGCTCGCGACGCGCGTGATCGGCGATCGCGGCGCCTTGTACGCCGGCCTCGCCGACGGCCGCATCGCGGCCCTCGACCAGGCCGAGGGCACGGCGCTGTGGACGGCGATGACCGGCCGCACGCTCGCCGACGGCGAGTTCGTCGTGACCAAGGGCGCCGTCGTCGTCGCCGGCGCCGAGCGCCGCCTCGTCGCCTTCGATCGCACCACCGGTCAGGAGATCGGCTCGTTGGCGATGGCGGGCGAGGTCCGCGCCGGCCTGCGCACGGACGGCACGCACGTCTTCGCCGCCGTGCGCGTGCCGAAGACCCGCACGACCCCGGCCCGCGACGGCCTCGCCGTCGTCGACACGCGCGTCATGGCGCTGGCCTGGGAGCACTCCGATTCGGACCTGCGGGCCGGCGGCCCTGCGGTCGCTGGCGACGTGATCGCCGTGCCGCACGGCAGCGGCGCCGTCGCGGTGTTCGGCCGCGAGGAGTCGCAGCGATGAACCTGTTGCAGCGCATGCGCGTCTGGCGCGAGCTCAAGCGGCTCGAGCACCGGGTCCGCACCGAGCCGGCGCCGAACACGTTCGTCGACCTCGGCCAGGTGCACATCAACCTCGACATGCACGACAAGGCCGAGCGCATCGCCGAGGACGGCCTCGCCCTGTTCCCGCGCTCGACCGAGCTGCGGCAGCTGCTCGAGTGCGCCCGCCGCGGCGGCCGCCGCAAGCGCGCCAACGAACTCAAGGCCAAGCTGGTGCGCGCGCCGAGCCCGAAGCTCTACGAGGACCTCGCCGCGTTGCAGGTCGAGATCAACGACCGCGCCGGCCTGCAGCAGACCTGCCACGAGTGGAGCCTGCGCTTCCCGGGCGATCCGGGCAGCTGGCACGCGTTGGCGCAAGCGCACCTCGTCAACTTCTATCGCGATCTGTCGGCGCGCGAAGGCGTCGAGGCGGTGCGCTGCCTCGATCGCGCGTTGCACCTGCAGCCCGACGACAAGCGGGGACTGCGGCTGTTCGGCGAGCTGCTCTATCGCATCGGCGCCGTGCGGCTGGCCGAGGCGCGCGTGCAGCGCCTGCTGCGCCTCGATCCGGCCGACGCCGGCGCGGCGACGCTGCTGCGGCACCTGGGCGACCTCGAGGACATGGGCGACGACGTCGCCTTGCTGCTCGACGACGTGCAGCGCGCCGGCGCGCTGCGCCATCCCGCGCCGTCCACCGGTCCGCGGGCGCCGGACCAGTCGCTGGCGGGCGTGCGCGAGGGGTTGACGGCGGTGGCCAGCATCAAGGGCGTCACCAAGGCGGCCTTCATCCGCGGCTCGAAGGCGCTCGTGAAGGGCGACATCCGCGACGGTCGCGACGCGTTCCTGCGCGTGGCCCGCGTCGTCGCCAAGGCGGCGCAGCGCTTCTCGCGGCGCCTCGATCTCGGCACGGCCAACAAGACCGTCGTCGAGGGTCCGTTCGGCGTCGTCTGCGTCTGCGTGTACGGCGACTCGCTCGCCGTGGCGCAGTGCGTCGCCGGCTCGGACGTCGACCAAGTGCTCGTCGAACTGCAGGAGATCGTCGCCGGCGCGCTCGCCGGCGCCGCGAGGTGACGCCATGAACAAGATGCAAGAGCTGCTGGTCGGCCTGCGCCGCGCCCCGGGCGTCAAGGGCGCTGCCGTGCTCACCACGGACGGCCTCGTCGCCGCGTCGTCGCTCGACGCCGCCTGCAACGCCGACGCGCTCGCCGGTCTCGCGTCCTACCTGCTGGTCACGACGGACCGGGCGCTGCGCGAGGGGGCGATGGGCGCGTGCGCCCGCGTCACCGTGCACGCGAGCAACGGCAAGGCGCTGTTCGTCGACCTCGACGGCACCAGCCTCGTCGTGCTGTTCGACCAGTTCGCCGAGCCCGCCGCTGCCCGCCGCGAGGTCGACGACGCCGCGGCGCGCCTGCGCCGCCTGCAGCGCCTGGGCTGATCGCCCGGCGCCGCCGCAGGTTCGCGACTGCGGCTCAAGTGCCGGCCGGTCGCCTGCCGATGACCGCCGGGAAGGGGACCCGCAACCCGCCGCTGCGGCGGGCTGAAGACCCTCGGGACGAGCGACACCATGGTCCAGATCAACTTCGCGCTGAAAGAGGTCAACTGCAAGGTCGTCTACTACGGCCCGGGAATGAGTGGCAAGACCACCAATCTCGAGATCGTCCACCAGAAGGCGCCTGAGGAGAACAAGGGCGAGCTGACGTCGATCTCGACCGACGGCGATCGCACGCTGTTCTTCGACTTCATGCCGCTCGACCTCGGCAACGTCGCGGGCATGCGCACGAAGTTCCAGCTCTACACCGTGCCGGGCCAGGTCTACTACAACTCGACGCGCAAGCTCGTGCTGCAGGGCGTCGACGGCGTGATCTTCGTCGCGGACTCGGATCCCGAGAAGATGGACGAGAACCTGGAGAGCTACGCGAACCTCATCGAGAACCTCGCCGAGTACGGCAAGGACGTCCGCGAGCTGCCGCACGTCATCCAGTACAACAAGCGCGACCTGCCGAACGCGCTGCCGGTCGAGGAGATCGACCGCCAGCTCAACAAGTTCGGCGTGCCGACGTTCGAGGCCGTCGCGTGCACCGGCGAGGGCGTGTTCCCGACGCTGAAGACGCTCGCCGCGATGGTGCTCGAGAGCATCGAGAAGATCGACGGTCGCAACCAGCGCCGTCCGGCGGCCCGCTCGGCGGCAGCGCCGGCCAAGACGGCCGGTGGTGGCGCCGCGACGGCCGTTCCGGCAGCGCCCGCAGCGCGGCCCCGTCAGGCCGCGCCGGCACGACCGGTCGCTGCGCCCGCCGCCCGCGCCGGCGCTGCGCCCGCTGTGGCGCCCGCTGCGCCGCGCAAGGTCGCTGCGGCCCCGACCGCTCCGGCGGCCCCGGCCCGCGCCCGCCAGGCCGCCCCGGCGGCAACCCGCCCGCAAGCGCCGCGCCAGACCTACGCGCCCGCTCCGGTCGCCGCTGCCAGCCGCGCCGGCGTCGGCGTGATCGTCGGCTTGTCGGTGGCGTTGGTGCTCGCCGCCGCCGGCGTCGCCTACATCGTCCTCGGTCAGCAGTGAACGGAGACGCCGCCATGGCCGACAACAAGCGCATCTCCAAGAACGAACGGCTCCGCCAGGACCGGTTGACCTTCTACAAGGAGGACATCGACCGCATCGACAAGCTGCTGGCCGAGTTCCTCCGCCTGTCGGGCGCCAAGTGCGCGCTGCTCATCGACAAGGAGGGCCACCTCGTCACCAAGCGTGGCGAGTTGCGCACGATCGACATCGACACCATCTCGGCGCTCGTCGCGGGCTCGTTCGCGGCGACCAAGGAGATGGCCCGCCTGCTCGGCGAGGACGAGTTCACGGCGATGTTCCACCAGGGCGAGCGCGACAACATCCAGCTGTCGCTCGTCGGGGACCGCACGCTGCTGACGATCCTGTTCGACGACCGCACGACGGTCGGCATGGTCCGCCTGTACGCCGGCGAGACCGCCAAGAAGCTCGCCGACGTCTACCGCGACCTGATCGAGCGCCCCGAGCAGGACTCGAGCCTGGGCGACGAGTACGGCACCGAGGCGTCGAAGACGCTCGACAAGCTGTTCGACTGAGATCGCGGCCTGCGCCCGGTCGGTCCGGGCGCCGCGCCGTCAGTGCAGCCGCTGGCCCGGCTTCGCGCCGCTGTCCGGCGACAGCAGGTACACCTCGCCGTCGGTGCCGGCCGCGATGACCATGCCCTCGCTCATGCCGAACTTCATCTTGCGCGGCGCGAGGTTGGCGACCATCACGACGAGCCGACCGACGAGCTTCTCGGGCTCGTAGGCGCCCTTGATGCCGGCGAAGACGTTGCGCGTCACGCCGCCGCCCAGCGACAGCGTCAGGCGCAGCAGCTTCTTCGCTTCCGGCACCGACTCCGCCGCCAGCACCTCGGCGACGCGCAGGTCGATCTTCTGGAAGTCGTCGATCGTGATCTCGGCGGCCA
>Ga0315906_10010481_pt1 | contig 10887 bp, 11 predicted proteins | sample LakEriMetagenome_4_FD_203526 | JGI IMG/M metagenome (GOLD analysis project Ga0315906, IMG submission 203526) | Freshwater fungal communities from buoy surface, Lake Erie, Ohio, United States - Buoy 2 MA122 | ecosystem: Environmental > Aquatic > Freshwater > Lake > Lake biofilm | place: USA... | reverse complement strand
AAGAACTTACCTGTTTAATGCTAATACAAACAACCAAAATAATCCCTCTGGGACTGGATACCCATCGAATGGTATCAATGGATATTCTCAAATCGGTATTTTTGAATTTTTTTCCAGTGGAGATGGGTTTTTTAGATATAATCTAACCTCTATCGGGAGCTGCAGTACTGAGAATGATATGGCTTAATTTTTTTGTAACTTTTTTGTATATTTGTATAAAATAGATATTCAAACGATATATAGATCAATTAACATGAAAAAAGGTTTCAACATATTGCCCCTTCATAGTTCGTTATCATCTTCAACAAGAAGACCGATAACCCCTGTGGAGAATCTGGGCAATTAAGAAACTTAAATTCATTTTAGTTCTAAAAAACCCAGATCTCCTTCAAAAGAGGTCTGGGTTTTTATTTAGGGTTCTTTGACATTGTGGAAAATAACGGAGGCTTGGCAGAGCGGTCGAATGCGGCAGTCTTGAAAACTGCTTTACGGGTAACTGTAACCGGGGTTCGAATCCCTGAGCCTCCGCAATTGCCTCCTTAGCTCAGCTGGTAGAGCGACGCACTTGTAATGCGTAGGTCATTGGTTCGATCCCGATAGGAGGCTCGATACTAACGTAAAACTTGTACACTAACATAATCCTTGTTAGCGTACAAAAAGTTCGTTAGCAGTCAAATAGAGAGGTGTCCGAGAGGCTGATGGAGCACGCTTGGAAAGCGTGTTTACGAGCGATCGTAACAAGGGTTCGAATCCCTTTCTCTCTGCACATGCCGGTGTGGCGGAATGATGACTTGGCCAGTCATAGACGTCCCTGATCTAGAGTGGGGGTGTAACCGAAAAGGACACCGTGAAGGTAAACAACCCTTCCACCGGCACCTTTTGCCTGGGTGTTGGAATAGGTAGACAAGACAGACTTAAAATCTGTTGGACTGCAAAGTCCGTGCGGGTTCGATTCCCGCCCCAGGTACAAACCAAAAACAGCGTCGAGCCACATTTTGCGTCGTTCTTGGTCTAGATCTTCTCAACGGGAGAGGTGGCCGCGACCCCGAGGAGATCACCAAATTGGTCCTGTAGCTCAGTTGGATAGAGCAACTGCCTTCTAAGCAGTAGGTCATTGGTTCGAATCCAATCGGGATCACATTAAAATGTTGGATGTAGCTCAGTTGGCAGAGCACTAGCTTGTGGCGCTAGATGTCGCCGGTTCGATCCCGGTCGTTCAACCATTATCGAGTAGTTCGGGAGTCAGGTTACCCGGCTTGGTTTGGGACCAAGACAACTCGCAAGTTCGAATCTTGCCTACTCGACAAAAAGGAGAGGTGCCTGAGTGGCCGAAAGGGCCGGTTTGCTAAACCGTTGTACGGACTTAAATCTGTACCGAGGGTTCGAATCCCTCCCTCTCCGCGTAGATTCTAAGCTAATTTTCTTTCCAGTAGGATATATAAATGGACATAAAAATAGGAAATGGAAATTATCACTAGATTTTTAGACTTCGTTAACGAGTCCATGATTTTAGAGTATCGCCCCAAGTCAGAACAAACCGGGGCTTACTCTATTTTTAAAATCACATTCTCCAATGGAGAAACACATTATGGACAACTAAGGGGTATTATCGACCCCGATGTTTATCTTAATACACTAAGATCCGGAGCTAAAAACGCAGCATCAAAAACGAGGTTGCAAGAAAGAATTCTTTTCGAAGAGCCAAATCCAGACACAGAACTAGTCTTTTTTTCAAAAGACGAGGGTGAGGTTGTTGAAAAAATGAAAGATCTAGTTAAGAATGATCCTGACAGCATAAATACCCTGAATATGATAGGGTTAAAAAGAAGACTCGGTGTCAAGAATAAAACCATTTCAGTTCCGATTGATAAAACATATCTTTCTTCCGATGATCAAATTTTCATAGAAATGGATTATGCTATGAACGATCCGGAATTAAAATTAAGAGTTGATCTAGGAAAGACAGCATATAATCCAATAAACAGGAAAAAGTATGTTAAATCGAAAAACAAGAATTATATTAAACTAATTTCATTGGAAAAACCCACAGAATTTTCTGGCGAAACTGACTATCCCTATAAAGAATTAATACCCACAGAGGAAATGACAGCGGATTATATCAAGCAGTACTTTGGATTGGGTAAATACTCGAGATAAGTCCCTTAAATCACGCAACTTCTTAAAATTTAATAATATTGGACCTGTAGCTCAGTTGGTTAGAGCACCTGACTCATAATCAGTAGGTCCCTGGTTCGAGCCCAGGCTGGTCCACGATATTTTTGTTATGTATGAAAACTATTTGGGTTTTAGAGGACATAAAAAAAGATGGAGAATTTTTCCTTCATGAGGTTGAGCTCGTTTGTCTGATTGCATCAGTTTCGAATTGGAAGGTGTTATATCCGGAATGTGAAACTGTAATTTATGTGTGTCCCTCAGTTTACAATTATCTAGAAAAAATTGGAATTTTAAATTTATGGGACAGTGTAGAAACTAATCCTTTATCAAAAAGTGATAATATTAATAGAAGAGCTTTCTGGACTGCTTCCAAGCTGAAGTGTATGAAAAACATAGAAGCTCCTTTCATAATGATGGATTGTGATTTATATTTCAAAAGAAAAACATTTGAAATCAAGGACTTATCCAAATACGATATAATAGTTAATCAGATCGAAGAAGGAGTAAAGGTTTATCCCAGCATCAAAGACAAAATACTAAATCAGATAGTAAATGAATATCCGATTAAATTCGGATGGAAAAACACACATTCAACCAACGTTTCATTCCTTTATATAAATAATGAAGATTTTAGAATGGAATATGCTAACATCTCATTGGAATGGATGGAAATCCTTTCGCAAAGATTTTGGGACGATCCTGATTTGAACGGAAAATATATGGTTTTTTGTGAACAGAAGATTTTAAAAGAGCTTGGGGATTTAAGAGTTCAAAAGATAGCAGCTCTTTCTCCACAATTCTTTTTCGGAGAAGAAAATACAATTCTGAATATCCCTGATGAATATGGAACTTTTTCAATGAATGACAGTCTAGATTATTCTCATCTCCATGCGAATAAAAGATTTGTTCTCAAGGACAGGAGTCTTTTTTTAGATATAAGAAGCGATATTATAGAATCCATGGTAAATCTAAATAGTTTTACTATGAAACTTTTGCATCAGATATTACTTAAAAATAAAGAAATAATTGGCCCAGTGGCGTAATTGGTAGCCGCACTAGACTTAGGATCTAGTGTCGAAAGACGTGGGGGTTCGAGTCCCTCCTGGGTCACACAGAAAATGATAGTTCACTTTATTTGGGTTGGGGATCGAAAAATTCCTCAGCATTTTTTGTCTAATCTGGAAAAGTTTAAATCCTTAAATCCCTCTGAAGAAATTCTGGAGTGGGACGATGAGCATTTAATCCCATTAATTAAATCTTACGGCAGGGAAGAACTTTATTTTTCTTCTGGTATTTTCCACAAGTTACAAATTGCTAGATACACTGTTTTAGATTACTATGGAGGAATTTACATAGACTATGATCTGAATTGGAAAGTCTCAGTCAAAGAAGGACTAGGATTAAGAACAGAAAGGGATCTGTGTTTAATTAAAAGAAGATCCCTATATTTCTACAAGAAAGAAGAATCAATCTTAAAGATTGATCTATTAGACGATTATGTAATTTTTGCTAAGCCTGGAATTACAAACGGGTTTATAGATTATAGCCTGAACAGGTTCCTAGATAAATCTAGAATCAAAGAATGCCAAACTGAACCTTTCAGCGTGTATTCTTTGACTGAATGGGTTCACGATTCACAATTCGATTTTGATTGTTTCGATCATACTGAGATATATGACAGCGGGGAATGTAAGCTAGCATATCATGATAACAAAAAAACCTGGGAGGGAAAATAAGAATGCCGACTAAAAAAATAAAAGAGATAGTTAAAGAGTATAAGGATGCAACCGCCTTTGAGATTTTTGAGGGAGTTAGAGATAATTTTCTCTTTGGATTTATTGGAGCAACTTTGGTAGTTTTCATTTCGACCCGGTTAGATATAGGAGTTTTATTGGGTTATATTACATATTACTATTTTATGGGAAGAATTGTAAATCGTCCTAAATACGTGACCTCCTTAGGAAAATTAATAGTTTTCCCCATTCCCTCTGCACTTGGGGCTTTTGCAGGATACAAGTTAGCTTATTATCTACATCTGATAATTCAATAACTACACCCGTAGTTCAATGGATTAGAACACTTGACTACGGATCAAGAAATGTGGGTTCGACCCCTACCGGGTGTACATTTTTTATTTTTAAAAAATCCTCGTAAATTTGATCCTAAATTAAAAAGCAATGAAAAAGATTCTTCTATTCTTATTAGTTCTAGGATTTAGCTATTCCGTATTTGCTCAGGAACCTAAAACTGTTGAAGTTACAATTCAAAAATTTAGGGAAATTAAAAAAGATTTGGAAAAGAGGAAAATTGCCTACTATATAGATGCTGGCATTATCCACACAGAAAACTTCGGTAAAGAACCTAAAGAGATCTTGATTTATGTTTCCAAGGATGAAAACGGACTGAAACAGGTTTTAACTACTGGAAGTAGACCTTAATTATCAACCTTACCAGATCCATGGGTGATTCCCCCCGTTCCTATTCCTCCTGTGGACTGTACAGCGGAACCTACCTCAACATTTGCAATCGCACTATTGTATGTTTTTGGCATTTCTCTTAAGATTCTATTTACTATTGCGTTAGAAAGCACGTTCCAGTATTTGGGTAAAAATTCATCAAATTCTGGGTAGTCCTTAAGTGTTTTTGGCTGGTAGATCTTTAGCATCTCCATGATTTGGGTTTTTATAGAGGTGGGATCGAAACTTTTGATGTCATTTGGCTGTGCACTTACAATTTTTTCAGCATATGGTTGGAGATCCACCTTATAAATTTTACTTAAATCCATCGGATAAAAATCCGATAAACCAGCAAGACAATATTGAAAAACAACAGCTAAATAGTACGCCGGCGGTTCTTTTGCGAAAACCTTCTTCATCTCGCTAAATCCGAAAAACGAGCTAAATTTAGAATTCCATTTAGCATTATTTCTTAAGAAATGAGCTGCTTTAATTCCATCAGCGATACTATCTCCTGAAACTACTATTTGATCATTAGAGCTAGTTTGAATTTCGTCTGGTTTTTGATCTTGTGATAAAGCTTCTTTGAGTTGATTCTCGAATCTTTTCACAAGATCGGCATATCCAGTTGAGATCCTAACTCCATTTGCTTGATCATATTTTCCATTAACACTTAGACCCATTCCTTTTCTAGTGACCTCTCCAATTTTGATCATCATGATTCCCTCAAATGGAAACTTATAATCAAACGAATTTTTAGTAACTGCAACATTCAAATAATGCAAAGCTCTTAATAAAGCTAATAATCCATTTCCCGAACCCTCGACTTCCAAAACTGTGGAATTATTGAACGGAATCTTGACGGAACCGGTTTCTGTCATTGTGTATTTTTTGCCATCAGCAGTTATTGTTAAATAATCCATTCCTGCTTTGACTTTTTTCCCGCTCGTTACACTCTCGAATTTTTTTGCAGCCCCTATCTTTATCATCTCTTCTACTCCGCTTATTTTAAGCGAGGTTGTGGTATCCTGTTGAATACCTATAGGATTTGCAGCTCCCGCAAAAAGATTGTCAGTGTCTGTGGATCCTATAACGGCTATAAAACCTTTATCTGTTCCTTCCTGCTCTAAGATTGCATAGCTGTTTCTTTTTAAGAATTGATCGAACGTTTCTAGTATTTTCATAAAGATATATATCTTGTAAATATTCGTTTATATGAGAAAAATACAGTCATTTTCACAATTTGTCAGCGAAGCTCAATTTGCTATAAGTGATCCCTCAACAGCAGGAGAGAAATTAGCAGGTGTCCTAGTAGCTAATAAAGACGCAAAAGAAGAACCAAAGGGAAGTAATAAAGGACCGGAAGTAGACAAATATCTACAATCAGTAGGATTAGGCCCAGGTTTACCCTGGTGTGCAGCCTTTGTTTATTATATTTTTGACCAGCTTTCCAAGCAACTTGGAACTTCAAACCCACTTCCTAAGACTGGAGGGGTAATGAATCACTGGAATAAATCAGACCAGGATGCAAAGATTACCATAGATCAAGCTAGGATCAATCCAAATTTAGTTAGGCCAGGACAAGTATTTATAATGACCAGACCAGGTAAAGGATTGGGACATACTGGTATAATAGTATCAGTAGATCCACAAAAGAAAACCATGACAACTATGGAGGGTAACACCAACGATCAGCTTTCTGGTGAAGGTAACAGAGTCGGAACTAATGTGAGAAAATTGGATCAAGGAACCCTAGTAGGATTCTTGGATTATTTTAAAACAAGTAGAACACCAGAATTTGAAGCAGATCTTTCTAAAGCAATAACAGGTCAAGCCACAGCATTACCTCCTCTTTCAGCTGACGATGTTCCAGGAGACGATGTAGTAGGTCCGGTTAAAACCGATGCTGGAGGACAATTAATGGCTCAAGCTCTTGGTAATGTTGCAGCGGCAACTGCAAATATGGAAGCTCCTAGAACACCAGAAGAAGTTCCGGTGGAACTTAGATAAATAGATTATTAAATACAAAAATATAATAAGTAGATATGAAACATCTTAAAGGATATAACGAAATAAGCGAAAGTTTTTTCGATTTTAATTTTGGAAGGCCTACCGCTACAAAGGCAGCTAAAGACAGTCTAAGAGGAACTGGGGTTTCTGGATATTCAAGGGGAGATCAAAATTACGGAGAAGCTCCAGATCCTAAGAAAGAGGTAGTAATTTTTCAAGGAAGGGAATTCACGCAGGATCAAATAGAATATGCTGGTTATAACGATCTTGGAGAAATTCCAAGAATTGAAGGAGATAAATTAATTATTGCAAATCCTGTTTGGGAAATGTAATTTTTTTCTTAAATTTACACGAAACAAAAAATAACGTTTGATATATAACAAACATCTCATGAAGACTCAGTTCACATATAATTGCAACCAAATGCCTGAACAAGGTAATAAGGGGGATTATATGGATACGGATCTGGGTTAACATGTCTAAAATATAAATTGAAAAACCCAGATCCAAAAGGTCTGGGTTTTTCTTTTGATGGCGATTTGGCCGAGTGGTTCAGGCAGGGGTCTGCAAAACCTCTTACTCCAGTTCGACTCTGGAAATCGCCTCAGAAATTGGGGATATAGCTCAGCGGTAGAGCAAGCGACTGTTAATCGCTAGGTCATAGGTTCGAATCCTTTTATCCCCGCAGATGGTTCTTTGACATATTGGAAAACTTGGCCCCGTCGTCTAATGGTTAGGACGCCTCCCTTTCACGGAGGAAATTTCGGTTCGACTCCGTGCGGGGCTACATTCGAGGATCTCTTAGCTCAATCGGTAGAGCACTACACTTTTAATGTAGGGGTTTTGGGTTCGAGTCCCAAAGGGATCACATAATACCTTATTATAAGCTCATAGCTGAACTCTAATTTTTAATCAGATTTAGATACTATAAGCTAAAATAATCTCTTTAAACAAAGCGGGAGCATCGCATAGCGGCAATTGCAAGGGACTGTAAATCCCTCCTCTTACGAGTTCGGTGGTTCGAGTCCACCTGCTCCCACAAATCAGAAGCGGTAAAAAGCGTTACTTCATCAAAATTGGATTTGACAACAAACACGCTGATTAAATATTCTCTGATTTTATTGCCCGATGGTGTAATGGCAGCACAAGTGGTTTTGGTCCACTTAGTCTAGGTTCGAATCCTAGTCGGGCATCTATTGAATTTTTATCCCATATATAGGGTATAATTAAGAAATTTCAATGTTTAAATATTTAAGCCAGCCAGAAATACAATCTCTTTCTTTTGATTGGAGATACAAAGGGTATTCGGTCTTAGATCTGATAGCCCCAGAGGAAGCTGATATTATCTCGGAAGAGTTAAACTCTTTAAGGAGAGAAAGAAACAAGAAGGATGATAAGTATGGCGAGTATGATCCCTATATACATCCTCACAGAGAATCACTTCTGATACAAAAGATGTTTGGACATCCAAAGATTTTAGAAGCAATGGAATTTCTAATGAACTCAGAGATCCAAGGGATTCAAACCTGGGCATACTTTAAACCCCCTGGAGAATTAGGAAGGGATGCTCATCAGGATGCTTTTTATCAACAATCTGGATTTAATAAAACAGCGAACATTAGCATTTCATTAGATGATACTGGAGATGATAATGGGGGGATTTGGTTTTACGAATGTTCACATTTACTTCCTATACTTCCTATAGAAGTTGATGAGGAAAGGGCAAAAACTAACCCTATCAGATGGAGAAATGAAAGGGGTAAACCCTGTGTTCTTCCCCCAGGACATAATTTCGCAAAAATAACACCCAAAACTAAAAAAGGACAAGCAGTTCTGCTACATTCTCATATTGTCCATGGATCTGATGATAATAATAGTGACAGATTTAGAAGATCGCTTCTTAGCGGATATTGTGTTAAAGGACATAACATAAGAAGTGGGGAACATATGAAAAGAGAAACTGTTGATGTTAATGAACTCAAATCCAAATATTGGGAAATAAAAAAACTTTCCTAATTTCTCATTTTTTAGTCACCCTTTATTTTTTTATATTTGGGATAGATAACAAAAGATTAGATATGAGGGTAAAAACAATACTTGTCATAGGTTTACTTTTCCTAATTCCTGTGTGGGAAATGGAAAAAGAGTCAATAATTAAATTGGAGAAAAACATAGAGGAAAAAAATGAAATTTCCCACCAGAATTTGTACAACTCTATTGTTGAATCTGGTATTAAATTTCCGGAAATAGTTTTTGTCCAAGCTATAATAGAATCTGGAAATTTCGAGTCTAGACTCTTTAAGAACCACAACAATCTTTTCGGTATGAGATTTCCCAGAGTTAGAGAAACCACGGCCACTGGAGAAAACAAAAGGGGTTATGCAAGATATAAAGATTGGGATGATAGTGTTTTAGATTATTATTTTTGGCAGAATTTCTTTCTAAGAAAGAAGGGAGCTTCGAATAGGGATGAGTATTTAGATCTTTTAGATGAAGTTTATGCAGAAGACGAATCATATGTTTCTGTTATTAGAACGAATTTGAAGAAATATAGACACATTTTTAATAATTAATGGACCGGTAGTTCAGCTGGTTAGAATGCCGCCCTGTCACGGCGGAGGTCGCGGGTTCGAATCCCGTCCGGTCCGCAAATGGTCAAAATTCGAGTAGCAAAATGGTCAAAATTCGAGTAGCAAAATGGTCAAAATCGTAGTAGCAGGATCTAGAGGATTTGAAAATTATAATCTATTAAAAGAAACCCTCGATTCCCTAATTAAAGGAAGACCAGAAACTGAAATAGTTTCGGGAACTGCTAAAGGAGCGGATCTTTTAGGGGAAAAATATGCGGCAGAAAGATCGTTACAAATAAAAAGATTTCCTGCAAATTGGGATAAGTTTGGTAAAAGGGCGGGATATCTTAGAAACGAAGAAATGGCCAAATATGCTGATGCTTGTGTTTGCTTTTGGGACGGAAATAGTAAGGGAACAAAAAGCATGATAGATTTAGCTGAAAAGCACAATTTAAAAACCTTTGTTATTAGGTATTAATTACATGAAAGTAATACACACATATATTCCAAGCAATTTGAATTCAGGTAAAGATCGATATAAAATTATCTGGAAAGAGATCATGTATGTTCAGATGCTTAGTGTTCTTTTAGCAAAAAGAGAGCAGGGGGGAATAGATCTTTTTACAAATGAAGAGATAAAAAAACAAATTGTCGAAATAGGTTTACCGTACGACACAATAAACACAGAGGTATTAGAAGAATCTGGATCTGATCTTTTCTGTATTCCAAAACTTAGGGTTTATAATCAAATGAAAGAACCCTTTGTACATATTGACGTTGATACATTAATTTACAAAAAAATAGATTTTAGTAAATATGATGCATCTATTGTTTTTTCTCACCCAGATTTGAAAAAACCTAAGTATGATAAATTCGATGATAGAACGAAAGATATCTTTTCTTCTTATCCGTCTTTAAATGAAGTTGATGCATTCTTTAAATCTGCCGGAGTTACTTATTTAAATTTATTTTATCGTTTGACTTCTGAACATTCTGAATTTAAATTAAATAACATCAGGATTTCTGAAGTACCAAATATGAATATAATCATAGCTAACGATTATAAAAAATTTGGAGAAGCTTCTGTTCTAGCATTAGAACATTATAATAAAAATAAAGAGGTAATAGGTTCAACTAAAAATGGGGAGTGTTATTCTGAACAACTGATGATTCACTTAAACCTTTTAGAAATTAGCGATGACTATAGAAAGGATTTACAGAACGGCAAAACATTTCTATTAAAGGATGTACCAATGAGTGTTGATGCTGATTTTAACTCACACTTGGATTTGCTTAGTTATCCTTTTACAATACTCCATAATTCTCATTTAGATAATAGTATAGAAGAGTTCATATTAAAGGAGGGAGTAACATATAAAAGATTTACTGAATATCATAACCATATAGGAAGAACTACTAAAATAAATTCTAGAGAGGAACTAATAAATTTATTCGATTTCGATTTTTACGGGATTTCTCATTTAACTTTCTACAAATGGACTGAAATATTTCAAGCTATTGTGATAGGATATATTATAAACAATTTCGGCGAGGAATATGTTAGGAGGATATATGAATATTATAAAATAATCTATCCATCTACATACAATCTTCCCAGACTGTCTAAAGGAGAAATACTATATCAAGAATTAACCGGATTTAAATTCGATAGAAAT
>Ga0315906_10010476_pt1 | contig 10889 bp, 19 predicted proteins | sample LakEriMetagenome_4_FD_203526 | JGI IMG/M metagenome (GOLD analysis project Ga0315906, IMG submission 203526) | Freshwater fungal communities from buoy surface, Lake Erie, Ohio, United States - Buoy 2 MA122 | ecosystem: Environmental > Aquatic > Freshwater > Lake > Lake biofilm | place: USA... | reverse complement strand
ACGGCAGGTAGTGTTGTATGGAATGGAGTAGCCCCCACAAGCACAGTTTTCACTGTTGGTGACAATGGTGTAAGTAATGGCTCAGGTCGTACCTACGTTGCCTACCTGTTCGCCCACAACGCAGGCGGCTTTGGCCTGACGGGTACGGACAATGTGATTTCGTGTGGGTCTGTTACAGATAACAACAGAGTTGAACTTGGATACGAGCCTCAATTCTTGTTGATGAAAACAACAAGTGGAACAGGGAACTGGATTCTTGTAGACACCATGCGAGGATTAACCGCAAACACTTCAGGCGGTAATGGTACTTTGTTTGCAAACACTACCGCCACAGAAGCATCTGGTGCTCGATATGCAAACATTGATGCTACAGGATTTACCTCAAACATGGGCGCTCCGGGAACCCATATCTATATCGCTATACGTCGTGGCCCGATGAGAGCGCCGACAACGGGTACGAGTGTGCTTGAGACTATAACCAGGACAGGTACTGACGTAAATACAACCGTTAGTTCATCAGTGCAACCAGACTTTATTTGGATAAAGGCCCGCGCAACATCATCTCAAGATCACCATCTGTTTTCCCGACTTAGGGGCGTCTTAAATTCCTTGATGCCTGCGCGAACTGACGCTGAATTTAGCTACGCCGGTTCAGTGACGGCGATGAACAACAATAGCTTTCAGGTCAACGCAGCGAACGACGTAAACCTTTCATCAACAGCGTATGTTAACTGGGTAATGAGGCGCGCATCCGGCTTCCTAGATGAGGTTTGCTGGACAGGGGATGGAAGCACTGGTCGGCTAATTTCTCACAACCTTAATGCACCCCCAGAAATCATCCTAATGAAGAGTCGGTCAGCAACTGGAGATTGGCGCTTTTGGTGCCGTAGCAATTCTTTCTATGCAGGCACTGCTTCAACTAATGTTTGTCTTTTGCCGATGACAGAAAACGGCTTTAACGATAGTAGTTCTTCATATGGTGAAGCTGCCTATTTCCCTGCTGGACTTCCAACAGCAAGCAACTTTTCTGTTGTAAATGGAGACGCAGCTACGAACGCAACTGGTGTCACGCATGTTGCTTACCTTTTTGCAAGCTGCCCCGGTGTGAGCAGGGTTGGAAGATACACAGGCAACGGCAGCAGTCAGACCATCAACTGTGGCTTCACTGGTGGGGCTAGGTTTATTCTTATCAAACGCACCAGTGCTGCTGGTGATTGGTACGTTTGGGACACAGCCCGAGGTATTATTAGCGGTAATGATCCGCACCTGTCCTTAAACACCAATGCTGTTGAAGTGACAAGCAATGACACCATTGATGCCGACAACACTGGCTTTGTGGTCAATCAAGTGGCTGCTACCAACGTGAACGTCAACGCAGCAACATACATCTTCTTGGCAATTGCTTAAACCATTTCATTGGGAACAATCATGCAAATCAGAATCCGACAAACAGGCACAGTGATGTACGAGGCAGAGTTTCGTGCATACCAGCAAGCCAACGGTGGCCCTACATGGGGTCAAACCACCGAAGAAATCTTGGACAGCTTGGGCGCTGATGTGGTCTTTGAAGGCCCACAGGCGACAGGTGGCACGGTCTATCAATACTCCATGCCTGCTGGTGTTGAGCAGATCGATGGCAAGTGGTACACCAAGCATATCCTTGGCCCTGTCTTCACTGACACCGAGGACGCTACTGCTGCAGAAGTTGAAGCTGCTTACAAGGCCATGAAGGACGCACAGCAAGCTAAATCTGTACGCCAAACCCGTGGCGACAAGCTCAAGGACAGCGATTGGACACAGGTGTCTGATGCTCCAGTGGATAAGGCTGCTTGGGCCATCTATCGCCAAGCCTTGCGTGATGTTACTGGTCAACAAGGTTTCCCTTGGACTATCCAGTGGCCTGAAATGCCTTAAATCTCGGAGCAGTAAATGTCGGATCAGATTGATGCAACCGAAGCACGCCTGACAACCCATGAGCAGGTTTGCGCCCATCGGTATGAGGCCATCCAGAAATCGTTTGAGTCAGGCTCCAAACGCATGACCAAGATCGAATATCTGCTTTATGCGGTGATCGCGGCGGTCTTGCTTGGCCCAGGTGTTGCAGCCGAGTTTGTCAAAAAGGTCTTTGGGTTATGAAAGAATGGGCCGTTGCGTTTATTGCGGCGGCCCTTCTTGTTGGCCTGGTGATCTGGTGCGTGAGAATTTTCATCGAATTCTTGTCATGAGAATTAAAATCGCCATCGGCATCATTGCCGTTTGGTGGCTTCTTCAAGTCGCCTTATTTGTTTTAAGGGGGTTTGAATGATCGATCCAGTCAGCGCATTGGCGGCAGTTAACACTGCGGTCAACATGATTAAAAAGGCATCGGCGACAGTTGATAACGTGGCGAGCCTGGGGCCGCTGATCGGTAAATACTTTGATGCCAAGCACACGGCCACCAAAGCGGCCAGAGAAGCTAAGAGGTCGGGCGGCTCCAACATGGGCAAAGCCATCGAGATCGAACTGGCGATCAAGGCCCAAAAGGATTTCGAGGTCGAGTTAAAAAATCTGTTTTTTTCTACCAATAACATGGACGTTTGGAACCAGATTCAGGTTCGCGTCATGGAGATGAACAAGGAAGACCGGGAAGAGGAAAGACGCGAAGCAGCCCGTGCTGCAAATGCGGCCAAGAAGCGCAAAGAGATGATCGAGTTGGGTGTTGGTATCACACTGATTACGGTTATTTCCGTCATCATCATGTACCTTGTTTTTGAGGTGATCGCGTATTGCTCCTCTGTGGGGTGTGGCTAATGTGGACAAGTGGAAAGAAGTCAAAGATGGTTTTGACCAGTGGCTCAAAATCAGTTGCTACCTCGCCCTTATCGGCGTGGGGTTTGACTTGCTCCAATACTTGCCCGTGCATATCGCCGAGCGAATCATTGAAGCAGCATTGGGATATTTAGGCATATGAAAGTCGAAATGCACCAAAGACACCTGAAAGAACTGCAAGAGCGTTCACGGCTTATGCAAGAACAAAACCTCAAGCGGCTGCAATTGGATGCACTACAAACCAAAGAGCATCACAGCAAGCTGGTCGAGGAAAGCAAACCATCCAAACACATGGTGGACATACGCGCATGAAACAACTTGCATTGATCTTTGCGATGCTGGCGCTGGCGGGGTGCGAAAACACATACCGTTATGCTTGCCAGAATCCTGACAATTTCCACAAGCCCGAGTGCCAAAAACCTCGGTGCTTATTCACGCAAGACTGCCCCGAATACCTGGTGGCCCCTATCTTGGAGAAGCAAATTGACGCAACCAAATCTGCTAATGAAGCACCTAAGCAGTGAAGACATCGAGGTCAGGGTCTGGGGATTCGTGGTCGTCATGATTACCCTGATCCTGGCGGGGATCGTCTTTGCCTTGCTGTATTCAGTGACTTTTGTCACACAGCCGATCAAGTCGATGGCCCCTATCGATCAGGCATACACCAAGATGCTCAACGACATCGTGCTGCTGATTGTGGGCGGCATTGGCGGGATCGTCGGCAAGCGTGCTGTGTCCACAGCGGCCAAGGCGATGACACCGCCACCAGGCAACACGGCCACAGCTACCAACACCAGCACACAGACCACCAGCGCAGCGCCACAGGCTTATGTTGCACCACCAGGCAATGCTGCAATGCCCGATTTCAACTGGATGGGCTACAAAAACCCCGATCTGGACGAAACATGGACACCAGGCCCACCACCGACCACACCGCCAAACCATCAAGAGCCTGAAGAGGATCGCGCTGAGATTGCAGCGGCTCGCAAGGAAGTGTCATGACCTCGATCCAGCGCACTGCCATTGTGGTGCTGCTGGCCCTGCTGGTGGTCTTTGGCATCTACAAGTGGGGCTATGGGCGCGGCTGGGGTGATCGTGATGCCGAGATGCAGGCTGTGATCGCCAAGAAGAATGAAGAGGCAAGGCAGACCGAGCAAAAGCTGTCAGAGGTCATGCAAAGCAAAGAAACCGAACTGCGAAAGGCCAATGATGTCATCGACAAAAAGCAAATTGATCTTAATGCTGCCATTCGTGCTGGCAGGGTGCGCCTCCCAGCCCCAAGTTGCGTACAAGCCACCCCAAATCCCACCATTGCCAGTGGAGATCGGAACGAAGCGCGAGGCCAACCTGACCCAGCGCCTCACACAAATCCTGATGCCAGCAGACCCAGCGAGTCCGGCCCCAGCGAGGCCGAGCGCAAAACCCTAGAACTGATCGCCCAGATCGCAGCCGAGGGCGATAGGGCCATCAATCAGCTAAATGCCTGCATCACGGCATACGAACAAGTAAGGATCACCATAAATGCTAAACAGTGAACAACTCAAAAAGATGCACATTGGCGAAGAATGGGTGGATGCGCTCAATGAGACATTCGAGCGATTCCAGATCGACACACCGATGCGCCAAGCCTCATTCATCGGCCAATGCAGCCATGAGAGCGCCAATTTCAAGGTGCTGGAAGAAAACCTCAATTACAGGGCGGCAACGCTGCTCAAGCTGTTCCCTCGCACGGCAAAGCGCACCTGGGGGTTCACGCCTGAAGAGGCCGCAGCCTATGAGCGCCAGCCCAAGAAGATCGCCAATCGCATCTATGGAAACCGCATGAATAACCGCGATGAAGCATCAGGCGATGGGTTTCGGTTCAGGGGAAGAGGAATTTTGCAACTGACAGGCTCGGCGAATTACCACCATGCAGGCAAAGCCCTTGGCGTGGACTTCATCATGGAACCTGACCTGGTGGCGACACCGAAATATGCGGCCATGACTGCTGGATGGTTTTGGAATACACACAAGATCAACCAGTTTGCCGATGTCCAGGATTGGGTCACCATGACCAAGCGCATCAATGGCGGCACGATTGGCCTGGATGACCGAATCAAACACATCATGCAGGCTTTACAAATATTGTCCTGATTGATGTATGCTGAGGGCGCAGCTTGCCATGCTGCGCTTTTCCTCTGGGATGGGAACTTGCCAGGGCTTTATGCCCTGGTTTTTTTATTGAAGAAATTGACCCAGCAAGACTGACAAAACCAGCGACTGGCGCTGATCTGCACACCGCCATCGGTCAGCCTGTTGCGCTCGCAGGCGGTGCAGAATTTAAAACTCATGATGACCACCAAGCCACCAACAGGGCGGCCATGCCGATGCCGATCACTGTTGCCAGCAGTGGGCTTTGGATGCGCTGCCACAGGCTCGGCTTGCGGCCATATCCCTGAATCCAGGTGCAGTCTGCAAAGTTGCGGGGGGTGGTGAAGTGTGAGGGTTTCATTCGTTTCTTTCGTTTAGATGGGGCCAGTGGCCCCGGTGGGTTTATTGCTGGATGTATTCAAGAACTTGTTTCATGCCATCGGCAGACACTGACCACTCAGGGATGCCACCATCAAGGCAAAGACCGTTTGGATATTGACTTGTAACCAAAGTGGAAATGTAGTATCTAGAAACAAACTGTCCTCGGCCATCAAAGTCGCTGTGGTTATAGCGTGAATCGTAAAACTCAACCATTGGCGCTTTGTCGTTTACAAGGCAATCATTGCGGCCATACTTGTCGCCAGTGTTGACGATGCGGACATTGAATTTTTCAACTTTTTTCATTTCGTTTTCCTCGGTTTTTTCGTTTAGATGGGGCCAGTGGCCCCGGTGGGTTTTAATCACAAGTGGGTGGTGAACTTTTCAGGCTTGTGCGATGGCTGGCTCATTTCCCATTGCCATGCAGCCTCAAGCTGGCGAGCCTTGGCGTGGGCCAGGCCAAATTGGTCGGCTGTACCATAAACATCACCTTCATATGTGATGCGGTAATCGTTTTTACCAGCGTGCCACACGATGTGGTCACCGCAAGCGCCAGCAAACTTCCAGCCTGCTGGGTGAGTGGGGATTGATCGTTTTGTCATGTCGTTTACTCCGTTTGCGTTGTTGATGTGTTGAATCATACACGAAAAAACACAGCAACCAGTGAATCGTCAAAAATCTATTTTTTGCGTAGTTTTTTCACCACAACGTCTTGCGGTCTTGTTTTGCCTTTGAGGATGTCATGCATCTTCTTTTCGGTGACCCGATGGCAGTGGATCATCGATCTGGCCGACATTGCCTGGATAACCATGGCGTAATCTTCCAGCACGGCACGCAGGGTCACAATGCCTTTGGCATCGAGCCGGATCACGCCATGCTTGAAGTGTCTTTGGCCTGCCAGGGCCATGGCCTCGATTGCGTCTTTCAGCAACCCAGAGCCATCCTCGCAGGCTCCAAGTTCCACCATGGTTTCTAGCATGTTCACCGCATCGCTGACCACCTCCCAGTCGCGCTCTGTGGGGTTTGGTGATGTCTCAAGCGCGTGCAGCCCTTTTTCCATTTGGGCTAGTTGGTGCTTGATGTGGGCCTCTGGCAGCGGGTGATCCTTGGATGCCAGCAATTCATCCATCAAGCTGTAGGTGGTTTTCAACTTCATCGCATCAGACCTGCAAACGGGTTGATGCTGGCATTGACAATGCGTCTTGCCCTGTTGCCTTTTACCTTTGCAATCGTGCTTTTGCTCACGCCATAAAACAGCGCCAGCGCCCTGCTGGAGTCGGTGGATTCCAGGATCGCATCGATCTGCTCTGGCGACAACTTGCGCCGAGGTGCGGCGGCGGCTTGCAGTTTGGCGATCCTGATCGGTGATTTATGGTTCACATTTTTCGCCATCGAGATCATGTGCTTTTTGTGATCGACCACCTTGATGTGTTCGAGCCTGACACACAGATCATTTCCGCAAGTGGTTTTGAAATATGCCCGATCAGGCACTTTGCGCTCATTGAGCAACATCACCAGCTTGCGCACGGCCACCATCTTGCCAGCGTGACTGACCTGGGGATTGTTGCCCTCATATGAATAACCGAGCCATTCGATGCAGTCGCCTTCAACACTGGTGCGCTGCATGAGGCTTTCAATCGTCTGGATCGTTACTTGTCGTTTTTTACGTTTTTTGGGTGCGGTCATTTTTGATTGAAATGGTTTTTGAGGATATGCAGCACTTGCGAGGCCACCGTGCGGGTGTTGGCCTCGGCTTCTTTTTTCAGGGCTTCCATGAGCGTGGGGGTCACCCGAATATTCATGAATTTTGTTTTGAGTTCTTTGTCTGTTGGATTGGTCATTTTCATCCTCTTAGGTGCAGGGCTTCCACCTGCTCCCACATCTCTTTATGGTCTGCGTGTCCTAGACCTGCGGGGTGATCTATTTATGCCCAGGCATCGTCATCGCCAGCAGCAGCGGCTGGAGTGCCACCACCACCGATGCCGAATTCATCGGCTGCTGTCATGCGAGGTGCGCCAAGCGGTTCGCCCTTGGCAACCAGCAAGACATTATTGAGGCCAAAAGCCACACCCTTGTTGCCGACTGCATCGTATGCATAAGCATTGACCGACAGCTTGACGTAATCACCAGACACCACAGCATCAGGGTCGATCAGTTCGCGGCCATTGGTGTCAATGATCGATGGTTTGTTGCGGTCGGCATCGGTCTTGCAGTTGAAGAACAGGTGGCCCTGGTACTCTTTACCCATGGGGCTTCCATCATCCTTGGTCGATGTGTCGCCATCGCGCAATGGGTTTTTCAAACCCTTGGGCGGCGTGCCACCAAACTTCTTTTCGATGGCAGCTTTGGCCGCAGCTTTCAAGCCATTGATCGTTTCTGTGTCAGTCTTTGGCACAAGCACCACAGCAGAATATTCATTCTTGCCATTCATTTCGTTCTTGCCTGGGCGCATGATCTTGGCGTAAGACAAGCGAACTTTCCCGGTTACAAAGCGTGTTGACATGTCGTTTTCCTTTCGTTTCGACGTTTAAAAAGCACAAATTGATTGTCAATCAATCTGTGTTACTAGCATACCATGAATCAGAGAATCTGATCGATGATGTGCAATTTTTTAAGGACTTTTTGCAAGATCGTGTGATCCAGGCTGTTCCTTGTGGTCAGGATATACACCGCAGGCGCAATGCCGAATTTCTGGATGTTCTCCACCCTTGCCGATGCCTGCTCAAATGCGCTGGTGGCCCATGTTGCCTCGACAAATATCACGGTGGATGATCTGGACAGATCAACGCCCTCAGAGAGCGTGGCGATGTTGCCGATGATGACCTTGGCCTCGCCAGATTGGAATGCCTCGATGTTCTTTTGCCGATCTGCTGCTGGGGTTTCGCCAGTGACCATCACGGGCTGGTAATCCTTGAGGCCATCATTGAGCATGGCCGCCACATCTTTGTGCCAAGCAAAAACCACCAGCGATTCTGATGGGTCATCTTCCAGCTTGCCTTTGATGAAGTCCAGTGCCAGCGGCACTTTTCTGATGCCACCCTCGCGCATGACCTCGGCCAAGCCATCGAGTGCAAGAATCAGGTTTGGATTGTCAACCAGGGCATCGGAATCGAACTGCTTTTCCATGCGGTCAATGGGCAGGTCGAGTTCAATCAAGCTGATGACCGGGTGTTGATAGTTTTGGAAAACATCAGCCCTTGTCCGGCGCAAAACATGGGGGGCCAGTGCTTTTTTGAGTTCTGGCAAGTTGCTGGCCCCTGACACATCCAAACCCCATGGCGAGTGCCAAGCCTTGGCGTATCTGTACGCGAATTTCAGCCAAGACCCTTTGTAGATGCCCAGGCCGTGCAGCAGCGGCCAGATTTCGATGGGCCTGTTTGGGATCGGCGTGCCTGACAGCGCATAGACCACAGGCGTGGCTTTCATCAACTTCATCGCCACCTTGGTGCGCTTGGTGGTCGGTGTCTTGATGCGGTGGGCTTCATCGATGATGAGGGTCTGCCAGCCGTTGATCGCGGTCAGGTTTGGCAGCAAATCGTAATTGACGATCAGCACGCCACCAGGCACACATTCCTCGGCCATCTTGCGGCCATTGACGATCACAGCGGTGATGCCCAGTTGCTCGAATGCCTTTTTCCAGACAGGCTTGGCAACGGCTGGACACAGCACCAGCACAGGCAGGTTTTGCGCGGCAGCCGTGGCCGTGGGCAGCGTCTTGCCGACCCTGGGCGCATCGGCCAAGATGCAGCGTTTGCGGGTCAGCAGAAAATCGCGTGCGATCTCTTGATGAGGGTAGAGGGTCATTTAACCTTCACCAGTGATGCAGCCTTGCGGGTTTCCTCGATCATGGCCTCTGGCACTTCCAGACCCAATTTCAGGATGGCGCTGGCCGACTTCAACGAAAATGCCTCGGGCTTGCCCTTGAGCAATTCGGCCACCATCTTTTCGTCTTTGAATTTCACCATCCTCGCACCAGGCTTCATCGCCCAGCCCTTGATCGACTCGGGTTGATCGGCCAACTGCTTTTTGGCCGCATCTTGCACTGCCTCGGCCCATGTGCTGCAAAGGGCAGCATCTTCCAGTTGCTGCGGCGTGATGCCCAAAGCGAATTCCTGTTTGGCCGCATTCACTGCAACATCGCGCAGGGCATCGCATTGGGTCTTTGCTCGGCAATACTTGCAGGCATCTTGATCGGGGTTCCTCGGTGCATTGGGTTCATGTGCAGCCACTGCCAGATCGCGCAGTTTGTCCTTCCAGGCCATCAGGTCGGCATGGGTGCATGACCATTCACGCCAGCCACCATGATCGGGCTGGTAGATCGCCAAGCGCACAGTCACTGTCGGCGGTGCATTAAGTGCAATGGCAGCGCCGAGCGCATAGGTCATCAACTGCAAATTGTTCTCGGGCGACACCTCGATGCGGCCAGTCTTGAGATCGCACACGGTCATCACGCCACCACCGATGGCGATCAGATCAGCAGTGCCACCGAGCGATGGGTGGATGGTTTTGAGCGCCTCGGTCACATCCAGTTCGATGTGATATTTCTTGGCATGGGCTGTTTGCTCCATGGCCGTGGTGACATATTTTTGCGCGATGGCGATCATTTCGGCATCAACACCAGTCACAGGCTGCTGGCGCAGTATCTGCTCGGCGATCTCATGAATGTCAGTGCCTCGCTGGGCCGCCTCGCTGGTGCTGTTTGGCAGCCCTTCCTCGGCCAGCAGCGATCCTGGGCAGACAGCCACCCTGGAAATCTTGCTGGCGCTCATTCTGGCGTGCTGGCGCTGGGCGTGGTCAGGGCTTGTCATATTTATCCTTGTTCAGTTCGTTCAAATAATTGTCGAGGGCATCCATGGCTGCTTGCCATTGGTCAGAGCAAAAGAAATCGTCTTTTGTCAGATACAACAGGTTTGAGAGTTCGTGCGCCATCTTGCGAGACAGGGCAGGCAGTTTGTCAGTGTCGGTCATTTTGCAGTCCATGTTGTTTTGAATGTGCCATCTGGCTTGAACACGCTGTCTTCATCGCCCAGCTTGATGTGATTGCCGATCTCAACGCGATGCCAAGACACTCGGTTATCAATCACGCTGCGCACATTGGCCTTGGCCTCGGCCACATTGCGGTCGATCATCGTCATATAAAGTTGATGATGAAAATATCTGGGGTCTTCCCAATGCTTTGGCTGGGGCTTGAGGGTCATCCAGGTGGGCCAGGATGCCCTGTCGAAATAGGTGTCGATCATGATTGCTCCTCCATGCCCTTCAAGAATGCCGACAGGCGCTTGATCTTGATCTTGTGGAATTCGACCATCTTTGTCGAATACTCTTGCTGGGTTTGCGCGGCCAGCAGATCGCGGCGAGATTGTTCCAGTTCGCGCAGCGCCAACACCTCAGCAGTTGGTGGCGCATACAGCGTTTTCAGTGTGTTGATGATGTTCGTCATGATTGCTTTTCCTTGATGGTGGCCCATGCCAATTGAGCGCATTTGGCGCATTGGTAGTGATATTGGGTGCGATGCGGCGATGGTGTCAGCAGCCAGCGGTGTTTGCATTCGGTCATGTGTTCTCCTTGATAGC
>Ga0315906_10010474_pt1 | contig 10889 bp, 16 predicted proteins | sample LakEriMetagenome_4_FD_203526 | JGI IMG/M metagenome (GOLD analysis project Ga0315906, IMG submission 203526) | Freshwater fungal communities from buoy surface, Lake Erie, Ohio, United States - Buoy 2 MA122 | ecosystem: Environmental > Aquatic > Freshwater > Lake > Lake biofilm | place: USA... | reverse complement strand
TCTTCCGGTAAGCTGGCAACGGTTTTTAAGCCTGACTGTGGAAGAATTTTTTGGAAGCGTGTCAAGTGCAGCATAGTCACCCGCAGCTTTCAAGGATTTCCTCTTCTCGGCATATTTTTCAACCATGGCAGCTCTTTTTCTTTGCCTGGCCTCAACTGATTTTTTTGCCATAATCTATCTATTAATTATTTGGTTTGACATTTTTGAAAGGCATACCCAACTCACGCAGCAATTCATAAGCCTCTTCGTTGGTATTGGCAGTGGTAACGAAAGTGATATCCATACCGGTGATCTTATTCACCTTGTCAATATCGATTTCAGGGAAAATGATTTGTTCCGTGACACCGAGTGTATAGTTACCTCTTCCATCGAATGATTTATCATTGATGCCCTTGAAATCGCGCACGCGAGGCAATGATACCGACACCAACCTATCCAGGAACTCATACATCTTCACGCCGCGCAGGGTAACCCTGGCGCCGATAGGAATGTGCTTACGAAGCTTGAAGTTGGAGATATCCTTCTTGGACATCGTAGCGACCGCTTTCTGACCGGTGATGTTACTTAACTCTTCAACTGCAATGTCAATGAGTTTTTTGTCCGCCACCGCGCCATTCACACCCCTGTTGACACAAATCTTGGTCAACCTTGGCGCCTGCATGATGGTCTTGTAATTAAATTTCTTCATGAGGGCGGGTACAACATCTTTCGTGTACTTCTCCGCCAGCCTTGGCTTATTCATTGTAGTGCTCATTACTTGATTACCTCCCCTGATTTTTTGGCGATTCTGACCAGTTTACCGTTCTGTCTGCTACGCTTCACCTTAGTGGGTTTTCCGGATTTAGTGTCCCAAAGCATCACATTACTGATAGCAATAGGTGCTTCCTTTTTGGTAATACCACCTTTGGTATTCTGAGCGGTAGGCTTTGAATGGCGTGTTACAATGTTCACACCTTCCACCAGAATACGACCCTCTTCCGGCATCACTTCCAGCACGGTACGCGGTTTTTTCAGATCCTTGTCGTCACCGGTAATCACCACCACGGAGTCGCCTTTTCTGATGTTAAACTTTGGTTTGAAACGCTTGTTCATTGTTATCTTTTTATTTCCGGTTTGATTCGGATGTTAGTCGATTATTATAGTACCTCCGGAGCCAATGAGATGATTTTCATATATCCCTTGTCCCTCAACTCTCTGGCAACAGGTCCGAAAATACGGGTACCCCTTGGCTCGTCAGATGCATTCAGTAGCACAACGGCATTGTCGTCAAAACGGATATAGGAACCATCTTTCCTGCGCAACTTATTGACAGTCCGAACGATAACCGCCTTGCTTACCGTACCTTTTTTGATACCGCCGGCAGGCATAGCATCTTTCACTGTTACTACGATCTTGTCTCCGATCTTGGCATAATCCTGTCCGCTGTTGCCCAATACACGGATACACAAAACTTCTTTGGCACCGCTGTTGTCAGCCACGTTCAGTCTGCTTTCTTGCTGAATCATCTTATTTAATTTTTTGACTCCCGGGGAATCAGTTAATTATTTCACTTTTTCGATTACTTCTACGAGCCTCCAGCGCTTTGTTTTACTGAGGGGACGCGTCTCCATGATCCTAACGATATCACCGATGCTGCATTCGTTTTTCTCGTCATGCGCATGAAACTTGGTGGTCTTCTTAAGGAACTTACCATAAAGGGGATGCTTGATCTTCCTTTCTACATTCACCGTGATGGTCTTGTCCATCTTATTGCTAGACACTACCCCGGTCCTGGTTTTACGTAAGTTTCTTTCCACTTTGATTGTTGCTTCCATCTTTATTTTTTTAACCCAGTTGTATTTTCCTTAATTGCGTTTTCATTCTGGCGATATCCCTTCTGAGCACACGCATACTTTGAGGATTCTCCAGTGGTGAGATGGCGTGAGAGAAGCCAAGCTTCTTCAGACGCTGCTCATCCTCCTTGATTTTCGCCTGCAAATCAGACTCGCTGATTCCTTCCAGGCTTTTGAGAAAATCTATCTTCTTAGACATCGTTATTATTTTATAATTCTTTAAAACTTCGTTTACGCTTTATAGTCATGTCTGATGACGAACTTGGTCAGGATCGGCAATTTTTGTGCTGCCAGTTCGAACGCCTCCTTGGCAACCTGCTGAGGAACACCATCGGCTTCAAACAGAATACGACCCGGCTGTACAATGGCTGCCCATCCTTCCGGATTACCCTTTCCCTTACCCATACGCACCTCTGCAGGCTTTGCAGTAATTGGCTTATCGGGGAATACCCTGATCCATACATTTCCCTCACGCTTCATGTGACGTGTCATTGCCTGACGAGCACTCTCGATCTGACGGCTGGTCAGCCATACGCTATCCAGAGCCTTGAGTCCGAAAGTTCCGAAAGCCAGTGTAGCTCCACGCTTGGTGTTACCTTTCATCCTGCCTTTCTGGGTTTTCCTGTGTTTGGTTCTTTTCGGTTGTAACATGTTATCCTGTTTTCAACGGCCTTTCGGCCAATATCTGAAATTTGTTAATTCAATTTTACCTTCTGCCTCCACGGCCACCGCCGCCCCTGCGATCATCGCCACCACGACCTCTTCTGTCCATACCCCTGTCGGCTCTGTCAAATCCACCACGCTCACCACCTTCCTTAGGACCGCCACCTGCCATCACATTAGGATTCAAATCACGCTTTCCCAAAACCTCTCCTTTACAGATCCAGACCTTAATACCGATCTTACCATATACAGTTAGTGCGAATACGCTAGCATAGTCAATGTCCATACGGAAAGTATGCAATGGAGTACGCCCCTGCTTGATTTCCTCAGAACGTGCAATCTCAGCACCACCCAAACGGCCACTCACCTTGATCTTGATACCTTCTGCTCCCATACGCAGTGCAGAAGCAATAGCCATTTTGATGGCACGCTTATAGTTGATACGATTTTCCAACTGACGGGCAATAGTATCACCTACAATATTGGCATCCAACTCAGGCCTGCGAATTTCCAAGATGTTGATTTGCACATCATCCTTTCCGCAAAGCTTCTTCAACTCTTCCTTGATCCTGTCAACCTCACCGCCGCCTTTTCCGATAATGATACCGGGCTTGGATGTGTGTATGGTCACGATCAGCTTATTAAGAGTACGCTCAATTACGATCTTAGCGATGCCGCCTTTGCTGATCCTAGCTTCCAGGTATTTCCTGATCTTGTCATCCTCGATCAGTTTGTTACCATAATCCTTTTTGCTGGCATACCAGTTACTGTCCCATCCACGGATGATTCCCAACCTGGCACCTATTGGATTTGTTTTTTGACCCATATTGCGTTGTTGATATTTTTATTAGGCAGCAGAAGTCTTGGCTGCTTTTGATTTTGATTTCGTTGTTACCTTTTCATTAGTACCCTCAGCTGTCATTCCGGGAGTATCTACAATCACAGTCACATGGTTACTGCGTTTACGCACCCTGTAACCGCGACCCTGAGGTGCAGGACGCATACGCTTAATAACGCGCGCGCCATCCACAAAAATAGTTTTGACTACCAGACCACTCTCATCCTGACCCTCATTCTTCTGCTTCCAGTTGCTGATGGCAGAAAGAACCAGCTTACGCAAAGGAACCGCAGGGTGCTTAGGATTATGATCAAGTATGGCCAAGGCCTTTTCAACCTTCATGCCGCGGATCAGATCAGCCAACAAGCGCATCTTACGCGGAGAAGTTGGGTAGTTATTCAATTTTGCTATCGCTTCCATTTTATTTTTTTTCGTCACACGGCGTCACGCCATGTATTGATTAACCAATTTTCTTACTGGAGTGTCCTTTGAAATTCCTGGTAGGGGCGAACTCACCGAGCTTATGACCTACCATGAACTCCGTCACATAAACAGGAATGAACTTGTTGCCGTTGTGCACAGCGAAAGTTTGTCCTACGAAATCCGGGGTGATGGTGCTGCGGCGACTCCAAGTCTTGATCACACCTTTTTTGAGTTTGCCTTCTATCATCGACAAAACTCTGCTTTCAAGTTTAGCTTCTACGTAAGGACCTTTTTTTAATGAACGAGCCATAAATATTTATTTGCTTTACCCTTTTATCAATTAGACAATTTCTTTCCGTTTCTTCTCTGGATGATCAACTTGTCGGATCCCTTTCCACGCGTACGAGTGATCTCTCCTTTTGCATATTTTCCGGTACGGCTGCGAGGATGTCCTCCGGAGGCCTTTCCTTCACCTCCACCCATCGGGTGATCAACAGGATTCATGGCTACGGCACGGTTGCGAGGACGAATTCCCTTCCAGCGGTTACGACCGGCTTTACCCATGCTTTCCAGATTATGATCACTATTACTTACCACACCTACGGTAGCATAACAATTGATCAAAACTTTCCTCAACTCACCACTAGGCATTTTCAATACCGCATACTTTGTCTCCTTATTCGCCAACTGCGCCGAAGTTCCTGCACTGCGAACGAGAATACCTCCCTGACCGGGCTGCATTTCAATATTGTGAACCATGGTACCCAAAGGCATGTTCTTCAGCATCAATGCATTTCCCAACTCAGGAGCAATATCGTCTCCACTGAGCACGGTCTGACCAACCTGAAGCCCCTGGGGAGCAATGATATAACGCTTTTCTCCGTCTACATAAGCCAGAAGAGCGATGAAAGCCGTACGGTTGGGATCATACTCGATCGTCTTCACCGTAGCAGGAATATTCTTCTTATCGCGGATGAAATCCACAATACGATACATGTTTTTATTACCCGAACCTCTGTAACGCATTGACCTTCTACCCTGAGCGTTACGTCCTGCGGTACTTGTCTTCTTTTCCAAAAGACTCTTTTCTGGAACATTTGTGGTGATTTCCGCATAAGCGTTACCAATCCTCCAACGGGTTCCTGCGGTTCTGGGTTTAAATTTTCTTAATGCCATCTCAATCTTTTTATCTTGTCAATACTTTGCGGTGTTGACCACCATTCATTTAATATTATAATGTACCGAAGAGATCCAGTGTCTCGCCTTCTGCCACGGTTACTACCGCCTTTTTTCTTGAAGGCTTGCGACCTACGATAAAACCAGATTTGGTATAACGTGCTTTCAGCTTGGAAGGCATTACAGAAGTATTCACTTCTTTAACCTGAACTCCATAAAATTGCTCAACAGCCTTTTTGATCTCCAACTTGTTGGCCTTCTTATCTACCCAAAAAGAATAGCGATTCATCTTTTCAGACATCTTGTTCGCTTTTTCGGAGAGTAGAGGCTTTATCAGTACATCAGTCAGTTTCATAACGATTTTTGTATTTTGTTTTACTTACGCTTGTGCCGCTGATTTTTCCTCAGAAAATAATTTAGCGGCGCTTTCAGTCATCACCAGAACTCCTGCATTAAGAATATCATAGGTATTCATATCACTAAGCTGCTTACCATTGATTGTTGGAACATTACGCAGACTCAGATAAACATTGCTATCATATTCAGGCATCACAAACAGGGTCTTTTTACCACCCACCTTCAATGCACTCATAATACCGGTGAAAGTCCTGGTTTTAGGGGCATCCATCTTTACATCCTCAAGAATCAGGATAGCATTTTCTTTTGCCTTGTGAGCGAGCGCGCTCATCTTAGCAAGGTCTTTCACTTTGCGATTCACACGGATGTCATAACCATGAGGCTTAGGACCAAAAATCGTACCACCACCTTTATACAAAGGATTCCTGATATTACCCTTTCTGGAGCCGCCGGTTCCTTTCTGCTTATGCAGTTTGCGGGAAGCACCTTTCACTTCCATACGGGTCTTAACCTTGTGTGTTCCCTGACGCTGAGCAGATTGAAACTGCTTCACTGCGAGGTAAATAGCATGGTTATTGGGCTCCACAGCAAAAATCTCTTCCGGAAGATTAATGGTTCTTCCGGTCTTTTCACCCTTTATGTTTAAAATATCCAGTTGCATAATCAGTATTATTTTACTCCCTCAGGATTATTTTTGAATGTAAACGATTGATCCGTTGTGACCCGGTACAGAGCCGCTCACCAGGATATAATTCTTTTCAGGGAAAACTTTCACAACTTTCAAACCCTTCATTTTGACTCTGTCTCCACCCATGCGACCTGCCATGCGCATTCCTTTGAAAACGCGGCTGGCATCGGAAGAGTTACCGATAGAACCGGGTGCACGTTGACGGTCATGCTGTCCGTGAGACTGCTCACCGACACCACTGAAACCATGACGTTTAACAACACCCTGGAAACCTTTACCTTTAGAAATGCCCACAACCTCTACTTTGTCACCTTCAGTGAAGATGTCAACGGTAATGGTCTCTCCGACATTTTTGTCAATTTCGCTATCGCGTATTTCCTTTACGAATCTTTTAGGCGCAGTGTTGGCCTTTGCGAAGTGGTTCACTTCTGATTTGATAGAATGCTTTTCTTTCTTGTCGCCAAATGCGATCTGAATAGCATTGTAGCCGTCTGAATCAACGGTCTTTTTTTGCGTAACTACACAAGGTCCGGCTTCAATGATGGTGACCGCAGTTTGCTTACCACTGGCATCAAAGATGCTGGTCATGCCGACCTTCTTTCCAATAATACTTTTCATTGTATCTGTTTTATACCCAGCGGTCCGTCGAGACGGACATAGGCGTCCAAATTTTCACTAAACAAGAGCTTTACCTGCTGCTTTTCTGCGACCCCCAGGGGGCAGAAGGTTCATCAGGCTTTGATTTCAACATCCACACCACTGGGAAGATCCAGTTTACTGAGCGCATCCACTGTGCGGCTGCTGCTGGTGTAGATATCTAACAAACGCTTATGTGTACACAACTGAAACTGCTCCCTAGCCTTTTTATTGACGTGTGGAGAACGAAGCACGGTGAATATTTTCTTATGCGTTGGCAAAGGAATAGGACCTGTAACCACTGCACCTGTGCTGCGAACAGTCTTTACTATTTTCTCGGCAGATTTATCCACCAGATTGTGATCGTAAGACTGCAATTTGATTCTGATTCGTTGTGACATATGTAAAGAACTTAATTTACCATTTTTTGAAACGGAGTGCAAAGGTAAGGGAAGCCTTTGAATTGACAAAAGATTTAAGAAGAAGTTTTTCTTTGAAGGGCCTTAATGATCAAGGCTATAAATTGGCTAATTGAAACTTGTCAAAAACCCGCAATAAATTGTAATATTGTACCTCTTAGTTCATCAAATCCTAATATCCCGAAATCAGCTAATTTTATAACCGATTGATTTACAATTTTTTATAATGAAAAAATTATTGTTTTCTTCAATTCTGCTCATTTCAGGAGGCTTGCTAAAAGCCCAACTAGTCAATAATGGCGGCACTATTTTGGTGGAAGACGGAGGGTATATTTTCTGTGCCGGCAATTTTCAAAACAATTCAGGAAATGTTGTCAATAATGGGAAAATAGAGGTTCAGGGGAACTTTCAGAATAGCAGCAAATACGCTTCCGGTACAGGGGAAGACACCCTCATTTTGACAGGAACTACCGCGGCACTATTGAACACCGGAACTGATACCATAAATAACCTTCAAATCAACAAAAGCATTGCCACTGCAGAGGTTAAGCTTAATGGAAATGCCATTGTAGCTAAAAAACTCGATTATCTGCAAGGACTTTTTACCACAGACCCCGTTTTAAACCCAGGTTTTCAACTTATTGCCCCAACCACCGCTGTTTTCAATTTTAGTGCAGGTAAAGAAATCATCGGAAAAGTTACCCGTTTCGGTTGGACTTCGGGTACTGCCAAAACCTTTAATGGCTCTAACATGACTGTGTCTACCTCGGGTGGTACCGCACCGACTTCCGTTTCTGTTATCATGATACCGGAGTCTGCTGGAGGGAACCCCACCCTAGCCCAACGCGAGGTAAAGAGAAAGTTTGAACTTAGCCAAGTCGGAGGAACAGGATTCACTGCAGATGTCAAAATGCCTTACGCACAAACAGAAGTCAATACCAATACAGAATCCTTCCTGGTACCTTGGTCTTATGAAAGTGGCGATTGGACCGCACGTCTGACACCTGTCACCAGGGATTCCGTGAACAATTTTGTCAGCACCACGGGAATAACCGCTGCTCAATTCGGTCAGGAATGGAAAATCGCAGATCCCAGGTATACCTTCAATGTCAGCGCTGCCCTAAGGGGTCCCTGGAATGGCTCAACAATGAACACTACCATAAACGCCAATATTCCTTTGGCGCAGCCCTATAATGTCACTCCGTTTAATTACACAGGAACTGAATCCGTATCCAATAAGCCTGTCACAGCCGTAGATTGGGTGTTGGTGGAGTGTCGCAGACCAGTATCCAAACTGCCTGCGGATGCCCTATCAGCCACTATTATCGGACGCAAAGCAGGCTTCTTGCTCAGCAACGGAGCTATTGTGAACCCTGACGGAGTAACGCCTATTTCTTTTGATATCACGAAGCAAGATGCTTCTTTCATTGTAGTACGCCACAGGAATCACCTTCCTGTTATGAGCTTACTGCTTCCGTCTAATACAGCCGGCAGCTTTGCAAATGATTTTACCCAATTAGCCAATGTTTACAAAAATCCGGCAGCAGCTTCCAATCCGGTGGTATTGTTGAGCGGAACCGGAGGCAAATACGGCTTATGGGCCGGCGATGCTAATAAGAACGGAGCAGTCAATGCAACTGATGTAAGTGCCGTCAAACTGGCAATCTCCCAGGTAGTAACAGGCTATCAATTAAGCGATGTGAATTTGAGCAATGCTGTTAACGCAACGGATGTTTCGCTTGTAAAAAGCACGATATCCTCCTCCGCCGGCAGTAGCGTAAGCGCTTTCAGATCTGACAGTAATTCCAACAATAATCAACCAATCTCAGGAGAAATCAGTTCAAGCGTACCTGAATAAATACAAATTCGCTTGAGTCATTCATTACCATACAAACAAATGTCGATGAACTTCAATTTTACCCGTTTAACTAAGTTGTCAAGCCTTTCATTAATGATGCTTTTTGCAGTTTGCACCCAAGCACAGACTTTAGAGTGGCGACTCACCAACCTCAGCTACTCTTCTGTAGATCCTGATGCAGCCGGCCCCGCCAAAGGCTCATTTACATTCGAACTTCAAATCAGATCAACCGGGGCTACGGCTACAGGGATCAATGCCATCTCTACCGGATGGAGCTATGACTCAACCAAGGCTATGCTTCCAACCGGAGCATTATGTATCTCTACAGGTACACCAACGAATGTTGTGCTGACTACCGAATTGACTAATTCATTTTTCACTTTTGGTAATGTTAATCAGTGTGGTAGCTTCACCCAAACTGCCGGTTCGGTAACACTCAACAAAAGAGTCATAGGAACACTTGACGGAACGGGTATTGACATTAGTTCCAGTTGGAAAACGCTTTTCACCGTTACCATGTGGTCTACTGATATCAATACTCCTGAAGGCGGATATGTTGCCATCAATTCTGGTGTTGGAGGAAGCCCATCTCCCTTTGATACTTATGCAGCTGCTGACGCTGCCGCAAATGAATATACCGTTAATTCACTCACTTACTCGACACCGCTCGCAGCAGGAACAACTCTGCCTGTAGCTTTCTCAGGTTTCAATGTCAGCTGCAGAGGAAATGCAACGCTAATTGCCTGGGCAACCGAGTCTGAGCTGAACAGCAGTTATTTTTCAATAGAAAAAAGCCTGAACGGAAGAGAGTGGACGGCAGTAGGTAGGATCAACGCGGCAGGTAACAGCCAGAGCAGAAAGTTCTATCAATATTTGTACCCGCAAACGGGTAAGGCCATGTTCAGAGTCAAGGAATATGACTTTGATGGTAAGACCACTCAAACGGAGATAGCCTCTGCCAATTGCGAAAGCAGTAATCCTACCACCAGCCTGTTCCCTAACCCTGCAAAAGACATAATAAAAGTTAGTATCAGCAGCCAGTCCAGTGAGCGTGTGCAATTGCAGATAACAGATGCGGAAGGAAGAAAGCTTCGTAACAAATCTGTTAGCCTTATAGCCGGAACCAACCAGGTTGAAATGAATGTTTCCGGATTGGCGGATGGCAATTACCTGCTTCAAGTAATTCGTGCCCAAACTGTATCGGAAAGCATTCCATTCATCAAGAATTAATTTTTAAGATATTCTCCAATCCCTCCTCGCGGAGGGATTTTTTTTTGCTTGTCGCGCATGCCTAACTTCGCATTTATGACTGAAAAGATCATCATCCTTGATTTCGGCTCACAATACACCCAGCTTATTGCAAGAGCTGTCAGAGAAGCCAATGTTTATTGCGAAATCCATCCCTATCGTCATTTTCCCGCAGATGATCCAACTATCAAAGGAATCATCCTGGCAGGATCCCCCTGCTCCGTCAACGACAAGGACGCTCCTGAAGTGGACGTGAAAAAGCTGATCGCCTCCTACCCTGTTCTCGGGATCTGCTATGGCGCACAACTCAGCACCAAACTGCTGGGAGGCAGAGTGGAAAAAAGCGAGAAAAGGGAATATGGACGTGCCCAGTTCAGCTTGGAAACAGCGGACAGCCTGATGCAGGGTATTCCTGAAAAATCACAAGTTTGGATGAGCCACAGCGATACCATCACCAGTTTACCCGAGCATGGTATTCTGCTGGGCAGAACCGAGAGCATTCCTGTAGCCGCTTTTAAAGTAAAAACTGAAGGGCAGCATGTACTTTATGGCCTGCAGTTTCATCCGGAAGTATACCATTCGCAAGAAGGTAAGAACATCATCCGTAATTTTCTCTTCCGAATCTGCGGTTGCATAGCTGACTGGACCCCCGCGCACTTCATACAGGAATCTATAGAAGAAATACGCAAACAAGTGGGTGAAGGTAGTGTGGTAATGGGGCTTAGCGGAGGCGTTGACAGCACGGTGGCTA
>Ga0315906_10010473_pt1 | contig 10890 bp, 7 predicted proteins | sample LakEriMetagenome_4_FD_203526 | JGI IMG/M metagenome (GOLD analysis project Ga0315906, IMG submission 203526) | Freshwater fungal communities from buoy surface, Lake Erie, Ohio, United States - Buoy 2 MA122 | ecosystem: Environmental > Aquatic > Freshwater > Lake > Lake biofilm | place: USA: Lake... | reverse complement strand
GCGTGCTGCCAGAGCCGCATGGGCTCCTCGGGCAGCAGCTCGTTCAGGCGCTTGGAAAAAATGAACGCGTCCTTGTGATGCTTCGTCGCGCGCATCGCCGTGATCTTCGCCGCAAGCGCGGGGACGAACTCGGGATTTTTTTTCAGCGCCTTGTCCGCCAGTGCCTCCGCCTCGATCCACCGGCCGATGGAGATCTTGTATCCCGCAAGCCCGCCGAGCACGTCGAGCGAGCGGCTGTCGAGCGCCTGCGCCTCGTCGAGCCAGCGCTTCGCCGCATCCGGCATCCGGATGGCGAGCATCTTTCCCGCCGCCATCGCGAGGAACGTCGCCTGATCCCGCGCACGGATTTTTCCGAGGCGTTGGCGCACTGGGCCGGCGTCGGCGGGCTCCCACGCGCGCGCCGCATCGCGTTTGAAAATGCACGCCCAGTGATCAAGATACACGAGGCGGAAGTCGCGCTTCTCCGGTGCCGGATCGAGGAGATGATCGAGGAGCCGCTGGTAATTGCTCGGGTCGCCCACGAGCACCAGCGTGTCGAAGCGGAACTGGCGATCCAGTTGGCGGAAGAGCTTCGGATTCTGCGGCGCCTGCACGAACGCGCGCCGCCGCGAACTCGCGGGATCGCGATCCTCGGGCGTCAGCAGATCAGGCCGGAATTTTTCCAGTCCCGGCAGCGCGATGCTGTTGAAATAGATCGAGCGTCCCTGCACCTCCGCGCACGCAAGCTGAGGCGTGGTGATCACCGGCGGCGGAGGAAAAAGCCACGTCTCAATCTCCGGCCAATTCCACGCCACGCCGGACATGACCGCGGCAAGCAGCACGACGATCAAGATTTTCCAGCGCGCGGATTTTGAAATTTTCGGGAATGCCATCAGGAGCTTGGACGCTAGCGGCTTTTGCCGCCAGTGTCATTGTGAAGGAGCCGGCGGCTTGCTTCGTTTCCCGCTTGCGTCACGCGGCACTGTGCCTTAGTTGCACCGCTCCTTTCGGCAAACCGGGTCGGTAGCTCAATGGTAGAGCAGCGCCCTTTTAAGGCGTTGGTTGCGAGTTCGAGTCTCGCCCGACCCACTGCCGGTTTCGCCCGGAAACCGGCATGGAAACAGGGTTCCAGCGGGGTGATGGTGGGGTTTCATTGTCGCTCATGAGAACGCAAAATGACCGGAAAATGCGGGTTTAATTGGCACTGCATTGGCACTTCTTGCGCCGATTGTTCATTCGATTTTTGCTGTGTTCTAAAACTGATCCTCACCAAGTCCTTGTTCGCAGGAAATTTTTGCGCTGATCCGCGCAGGTCGAAATTGCACTGATTTCCAGCCGTGTCCTCACCGCGCCCGTTGGATCAAAATCCGCTGGCGGGCATTTTAGAGCGTCAGGTTTTCGAGGTCGGTCGGCGCGTATCGCGCCCACGCAGCGTGCCGGCCATGAAGCCCACGGCACCCTGCGCCGTCACGCTACCTACTGCTTCCGGCGTTGAAGGGGCCGCGACGATTGGCGTTTTTCCTCGCCGGTCTGCGGCGGTGCCCCGATGCTCCGCGCCCCATGCTCAACGGTGAAATTCGCAGCAAGATCGACGCACTCTGGAATGCCTTCTGGACCGGCGGCATTTCCAATCCCCTCGAAGTCATCGAGCAGATCACCTACCTGCTTTTTCTCAAACGCCTCGACGACCTGCACACGCTGGAGGAAAACAAAGCCGCCCGCCTGACGCTGAAGAAACTCGAACGCCGCATCTTCCCCGAAGGCAAAGACCCCAAGGGCCGCGCCTACGACGATCTGCGCTGGTCACGCTTCAAGCATTTCGAGGCCAAGGAAATGTTCGAGGTCGTGGACCAACACGTCTTCCCCTTCCTCCGCACGCTCGGCGGCGACGGCTCCACCTACGCGCATCACATGAAGGACGCGCGCTTCACCATCCCCACGCCCGCGCTCCTCACCAAGGTCGTGGACATGATTGACGGCGTGCCGATGGAGGACCGCGACACCAAGGGCGACCTCTACGAATACATGCTCGGGAAGATCGCCAGCGCCGGGCAGAACGGCCAGTTCCGCACCCCGCGCCAGGAGATCGCGCTGATGGTCGAACTCCTCGAACCGAAACCCACGGACATCATGTGCGACCCGGCCAGCGGCACCAACGGCTTCCCCGTGGCGGTCGGCGAATACCTCCGCGCGCATCACCCGGAAATCTTCCGCGACCCGAAACTCAGGCACCACTTCCACCACGGCCTCTTCCACGCCTTCGACTTCGACAACACCATGCTCCGCATCGGCAGCATGAACATGCTCCTGCACGGCGTGGAGAATCCCGACATCCGCTACCGTGACTCCCTCGCGCAGGACCACGCCGACGAGGCAGAAAAATACACCCTCATCGCCGCGAACTCCCCCTTCGCCGGGTCGCTCGACTACGAGAACTGCGCCAAGGATCTGCTCCAGGTCGTGAAGACGAAGAAGACCGAGCTGCTCTTTCTCGCCCTCTACCTGCGCCTGCTCAAGCCCGGCGGACGCGCCGCCGTCATCGTGCCCGATGGCGTCCTCTTCGGCTCGTCCAACGCGCACAAGACCCTGCGCAGGATCCTCGTCGAGGAACAGAAACTCGACGCCGTCATCTCGCTGCCCGGCGGCGTGTTCAAGCCCTACGCCGGCGTCTCCACCGCCATCCTCCTCTTCACCAAGACCAACTCCGGCGGCACCGACCACGTCTGGTTCTACGACGTGGAGGCCGACGGCTGGAGTCTCGACGATAAACGCACGCCCCTGCTGCCCGAGGAAAAGCTCGGCCCCGTGCCGAAAGTCGCCCTCACCGCCGACGACCACGCGAAGAACAACCTGCCCGACATCCTCGCCCGTTGGACGCAGCGCGACCGGGCCGAGCGCCAGAACCCGCGCACCGCGCAAAGCTTCTGCGTGCCCAAGGCCGACCTCGCCGCGCAGGGCTACGACCTCTCGCTCAACCGCTACAAGGAAGTCGTCCACGCCGAAGTCGCGCACCGCCCGCCGGGCGAAATCCTGAAAGCCCTCGGCCAACTGGAGGCGGAGATACAGCAGGGCATGAAGGAACTGGAGGGGATGCTGAAGTGAGCCTGCCTAGAAAGCCATTCGGCTCAGTCTGCCATTTGGTAAACGGTAAGGCGTTCAAGCCTACCGACTGGAGCACTGCGGGCGCACCCATCATTCGCATTCAGAACCTCAACGGTGCGGATAAGCCGTTCAATCATTGGGCGGGCGCGCTGGACAGACAGGTGCTCGTGAAGACAGGCGACCTTTTGCTTGCTTGGTCTGGGACGCCCGGCACTTCGTTCGGCGCTCACATCTGGAGTGGGCCGAATGGCATTTTGAATCAGCACATCTTTCGGTGCGACCTCGACGAGAAAGCAGTCACGAAGGAATGGGCGAGAATCGCCGTAAATCATCGGCTGCATCGGCTCATCGAGCAGGCGCATGGCGGGGTCGGACTCCAGCACGTCACGCGTAGCATGGTGGAAGAACTTGAAATCCCCCTGCCGCCGCTGGCGGAACAGCGGCGGATAGCGGAGGTGCTGGGCCGGGCGGAGGCGTTGCGGGCCAAGCGCCGCGCCGCCCTCGCCCAACTCGATGTCCTCACCCAATCCCTCTTCCTCGACCTCTTCGGCGACCCGCTCACAAATCCAAAGGGATGGCCGCGCGTCGAGTTCGGCGAATTGCTCGACAACATTGACAGTGGTTGGAGTCCGACTTGCCTCGACCGTCCAGTCATGGGCAAAGAGTGGGGCATTCTGAAACTCGGCGCAGTGACGTGGTGCGAATACAACGCGGCAGAGAATAAGGCGCTCCCTCCTGATGTTGAACCGGACCCCACAATTGAGGTGAAGGCTGGTGATTTGCTATTCGCGCGAAAAAACACCTACGAGTTGGTCGCCGCTTGCGCGCTGGTTCGCGAAACCCCGCCCAGATTGCTGATGTCCGACCTCATGTTTCGTTTCCGTCTGCGACCGGACGCGAAACTTGATTCTACCTTTCTCCAACAGCTTTTGATTTATCCGACGAAGCGCCGCGAAATTCAGAAGTTCGCCGGTGGTTCGGCTGGCTCAATGCCAAACATTTCCAAGGCACGTCTGAAAAAAACTCCCATCGAAGTTCCCCCCATCCCATTGCAGCGCGAATTCGCCCGGCGAGTAACGGCGGTGGAGGCGCTGAAGACGGCGCAGCGCGCGTCGCTGGCGGAGCTGGACGCGCTCTTCGCCACCCTCCAGCACCGCGCCTTCCGCGGGGAGCTTTAGCGCGATGGCTGAGATGCTTTTGCCTTCACAAATTAACGCGAACGGCCTGCTGCCATTCATCGCGCAGCTCGGCAGTCTGGAATCGGAGGAGCAAATCGAATTGGATTTCACCGCATTGCGACGCGTGACGCCTGCCGGACTGGCCGCTCTCGGCGCTGCGGTTCATCGCTGGAAAAGAAACGGCCGCAGCGTGCTTTTCCGAGGGCTCGTCCGGTGTGAGATCACCGGATACCTCCAGCGGATGGATTTGTTTCGCGTGTGTGGAGTGGATTTGCCGGAAGGCTCCCGGTGGCACGACGCAAAGGGGCGGTTCGTGTCACTGAGACTGGTGGATCACCCGGTTGACCAGATGGGGCATGAGATGGCGGCCTGCCTGGCACCGGGAGGTGAGGATTGGGAGCACCCGATGAGCAGCCTGTATGAGATGGCATGGTATGTCCTCACGGAGGCGGGGAACAACATCCGCCAGCATAGCGCAGGAACAGGCTTTGCCTCTGCGCAGGTGAACCGGCAGGAAGGACTGGTGCGCCTTGCGTTGGCGGATAACGGGATGGGGATTCTCGGGAGTTTTCGGAACGCAGGACTGCCGTGGAGCACGGGCTTGGACGATGCCTCGGCCATTGTCAGAGCGCTGGAGCCGCGTGTCTCCTGCAAACCGAATGATCCCAATGAGGGCGTGGGCCTGACGCTCGTGAGCGAGCTGGCGCGGCTGACGAAGGGGTGGCTGCTGATTGTGAGCGGGAGCGGAATCTTGCAGATTTCAGCGGGTGGGGCGGTGAAGGTTTCGACCCTGCCGAACTCAGGATATTACCACGGGACACTTTTCACGCTGACGCTCGCGCAGGATTCCGCGCGGGGCTTTTCCGAACTCCTGCACGACGCGAAGATTCAGGCTGGCCTGTTGCGAACGGAACATGCTAGGGGTAAGTTCACCCCATGAAATACCAACTGTCGCTTGCGGAGGATTTCGGTCCGCGCCTCGCGGATGGTGCGGAGGCGTCGAAGTATCGGCACACTCGGATCGATCCCTACGTGGCGATCTGTGAAGAGATGGTTCTGGATTTTACCGGTGTGCGGACTGCGAACAGTTCCTTCGTGAATGCGCTGGTCGCGGCGTTGCTGGAACAGCACGGGGAAGCGGTGCTCTCCAAGCTCGTGTTCAAAGGGTGCAACCCTGTAGTACGCGTTTTGGTTGAGGGTGCAATTGATCTCGGCTTGCAAAAGGTCGAAGGACGGACGCGAGCTTAAAATTACGCTGCATTCTGGAGCTGGACGCGCTTCCGCCGGCAGTTGCGGACGGACTCGGACGGACTCGGGGCTTGAGCCTTGCTGAAATCACAGCCAGATTGTTTCCACAACGATGCCCGGCGAACTTTCCAGCCTCGAATTTGCGCTCGACGACACGATCGGCGGTCAGCGGCTCACCCCGGAGACGGTCGATCTGCCGACGCTTCGCGCATTCCTCGCAGAGGTGGAAAAGCTGATCAAGGGTGATGTCCCTGCGGCAAACCTGAACGACTCGCGCGTGCGCATTGAGGAGGGGTCGGTAAAAGTAGTCGCGATGGTGGCTCACTTGCTCGCGGCAAACGTGCGGGCGGATCTCGCGCGGCTGGAAGCCACGGGCGATCTGGATCAAATCCAGCCGCGCCGCGCGGAGGTCATCGAGCAATGGCAAAACCGCGCGCGCACCGCGCCCAGCCGGAGCTACACGCTGCCGGGCGAAGCGGGTGCCGCGCCGCTGCGCGTGGGGAGCACGAGCCAGCTCCAGCACGGGAGCGAGAACGCCTGGGTTACCGTGGAGAAATATCTGACCGGCAAAGTGGTGAATGCCGGCGGCAAACAGGAGCCGAATGTGCATCTCGTGCTGACTGATTCCAGCGAGACGGTGAAGGTGAGCGCGACGGAACAGCAACTCGGCGCGGAGAAGGAAAACCAGCTCTACAAGACCGTGACTCTGTGGGTGCAGGCGGAGCAGCATCTCCGCACGCACGAGCTGCGCGCGGTGCGCCTCATTCAGTTCCTCCCGCAGTCTGGCGAGGCCGATGAGCGGGCGCTGGCAACCCTCTGGCAGAAAGGCCGCGAGGCGTGGCGGGAGGTGGGGCCGGCTGTCGGCTGGGTGGAGGCAATCCGGGGGAATTCGTAGGCATGGTGCAAGTTTCACTGGATACGAGCTTCCTGATTTCCTTCGCCGATCCAGGCCGGGCGAATCATGCGGTGGCGGTGGATTATTTCCGGCACTGTCTCGCGCAACAAATCCCGATGTGGCTCTCCACGGTGGCGGCGGGAGAGTTCGAGGTGGGCCAGCCGGTGAGCGATCTGCCGCTGCAAAACTTCCGCATTCAGCCCTACAACCTCCCACACGCGATCCGGGCGGCGGCCTTTTTCCGCGCGCTGCGGCAGGACGACGCCAAACCGGTGGACGACCGGCGTCCGGTGGTGATCAACGATCTGAAGATCATCGCCCAAGCAGCGGAGGAAAATATCGCGGTGATCCTCACCGAAGATCGCAACACGCTTTCCAAGCTGGCCGAACGTTTGCGGGCTGCCGGACAGTCCGAAGTGCGGGTGCTGCTGCTCACCGAAGGGTTCACTCCCGGACGGTTGGAAACTCCCGCTCAAGGTGAGTTCCCGTTGCCCGTCCCCCTGGCCTGACCAATGTCGAATTTCAGTTTCCTACAACCCGAGTGGGCGCATTTGGCGGAGCCAGCGACGCGGGCGGAAACGTTGGCGTTCAGCGACGCGCGTGCGGCGTGCTTCTACGCGCGGCGGACCCTGGAACTGGCGGTGGCGTGGCTGTACAAGAATGATGCGTCACTGAAGCTGCCGTATCAGGAGCATCTGAGCGCGCTGCTCCACGAGCCGACTTTCCGGGCAACGGTGGGCGATGTGATTTTTGCGAAGGCCCGCGTGATCAAGGAGCTGGGAAATCTGGCCGTCCACAGCCACAAGCCCGTGCGGCAATTCGATGCGCTGACGGCGGTACGGGAGCTTTTCCATTTCACCTTCTGGCTGGCGAGAACGTATGCGCGCGGCGCAAAGCCGCAGCCCACGCTCGCATTCAATGCGGACCTGCTCACCACGGCCCCGAGGGTGTCGCCGCAAACGCAGGAGCAACTTCAACGGCTGGAGACGCAGCTCCGCGAGCGGGATGAAAAGCTTTCGGCAGTGCTCGCCGACAAATCGACGCTGGATGCGGAACTTGTGCGGCTGCGGGCCGAAATCGCCACCGCGAAGCAGGCGAACGCCGCACAGCCGGACACGCATGACTACTCTGAGGCGGAGACGAGGGATTATTTCATCGACCTGATGCTGAAGGAGGCGGGCTGGCCGCTGGATCAGCCGCAGGATCGGGAATATGAGGTGAGCGGGATGCCGAATGAAAAGGGCAAAGGCTACGTGGATTACGTGCTCTGGGGCGACGATGGGAAGCCGCTCGGGCTGAACGAGGCGAAGCGCACTAAGAAAAGCCCGCAGATCGGCCAGCAGCAGGCGAAGCTCTATGCTGACTGCCTGGAAAAGCAGTTTGGGCAGCGGCCGGTGATTTATTACAGCAACGGCTACGAGCATTGGATTTGGGACGATGTAAGTCACCCGCCGCGGCCGGTACAGGGCTTCCACAAGAAGGCGGAGCTGGAGTTGATGATTCAGAGACGGGCAATCCGGAAGAGGCTCGCGGACGCCGGGATCAATACGGAGATCGTGGAGCGTCCCTACCAGCACCGCGCGATCCGCCGGATCGGCGAGGCGTTTGAACGCGACAACGACCGGAAGGCGCTGATCGTCATGGCGACGGGGGCCGGAAAGACGCGGGTGGTGATCGCGCTGTGCGATCTGCTGATGCGCTGCAACTGGGTGAAGCGGGTGCTTTTCCTCGCCGACCGCAAGGCGCTGGTGAAACAGGCGGTGAACGCGTTCAAACAGCATCTTCCGGATTCTTCCCCCGTGAATCTCGTGACCGAGAAGGACAAGGAAGGGCGCGTGCATGTCTCCACTTACGCGACCATGATGGGGCTCATCGACGAGGCCAAGGACGGTCAGCGGCGTTTCGGCATCGGGCATTACGACCTCATCGTGATCGACGAGGCGCACCGCTCGGTTTACCAAAAATACCGGGCAATCTTTGAATACTATGACTCGCTGCTGGTCGGGCTGACGGCGACGCCGAAGGACGAGATCGACTTTAATACCTACGGACTCTTCGACCTTGAGCGTGGCGTGCCCACGGACGCCTACCCGCTCGAAGAAGCGGTGAAGGACGGCTTCCTGGTGCCGCCGCGTTCGGTGTCGGTGCCTCTCAAGTTTCAGCGCGAAGGCATCAAATACGACGACCTCTCCGAGGAGGAAAAGGAGCAGTGGGATGCGGCGGAATGGACCGAGGACGGCGACGTGCCGGATCGCGTGGAAGCGGAGGCGGTGAACAAGTGGCTCTTCAACAAGGACACCGTGGACAAGGTGCTGGAGCATCTGATGACGCGCGGGCAGCGCGTGGCGGGCGGCGACCGGCTCGGGAAGACGATCATCTTCGCGAAGAACCAGAAGCACGCGGAGTTCATCGCGGAGCGGTTCGATGCAAACTACCCGCACTACAAGGGAGCGTTCGCCCGCGTGATTCATTGCGGGCTACCGTATGCGCAGACGTTGATCGATGACTTTTCGATTTCTGCCAAAGCGCCGCACATCGCGATCTCGGTGGATATGCTCGACACGGGGATCGACGTGCCGGAGGTGGTGAATCTTGTTTTCTTCAAGCTGGTGCGCTCGAAGACGAAATTCTGGCAGATGATCGGGCGCGGTACGCGGCTCTGCCCCAACCTGTTCGCGCCCGGTGAAGACAAGAAGTTCTTCTACGTTTTCGACTACTGCCAGAATCTTGAATTCTTCAGCCAGAATCCGGAAACGACTGAGGGTTCACTCGGTGCTTCGCTAGGCAAGCGGCTCTTTACCGCGAGGCTGGAGTTGGTCACGGCTCTCGACAAGCAGCTCGCCGAGGAACTCGCGTTGCGGGAGGAGCCCGCGCGGTTTGCAGGATTGCGGAAGGAAACGGTGATGCTGCTGCGAGATGAAGTGGCAGCGATGAACTTGGACAATTTCATCGTGCGGCCGAAACGGCGGCTCGTGGAAAAGTATGCCGCTGCGGACGCGTGGGCCACGCTGACCGGCGAATCGCTGGGCGAACTGGCATCACAGATCGCAGGGTTGCCATCGGAAATCGAAACTGACGACGAGGAAGCCAAGCGTTTCGATCTGCTCATGCTCAGGCTCCAGCTCGCGCAGCTAAACTCAGAGCCGGGATTTGCGCGTCTGCGGGATCAGGTGAAGGCCATTGCCGGACTGCTCGAAGAGAAGGCGAGCATCCCGATGGTGCAGCAACAGATGGAATTGATTCTCGCGATCCAGTCGGACGAATGGTGGCAGGATGTGACCGTGCCGCTCATTGACGGTGCCCGGAAGCGCCTGCGCCTGCTCGTGAAATTGATCGAGAAGGAGGAACGCAAGCCGATCTACACGGACTTCGAGGATCAGATGGGAACGGAAACCCCCGTCGAACTGCCGGGATTTTCCGCGCCTGACAGCCATGAGCGCTTCCGCGCAAAGGCCCGACATTTTCTGAAGGCGCACGAGGATCACCTGACGATCCACAAGCTGCGAACCAACGAACCGCTCACGCGAACCGATCTCGCCGAACTGGAAAGGATGCTGATCGAAAGCGGCATCGGCACCGCACAGGAAGTGGAAAAAGCGAAGACGGAGAGCAGCGGCCTCGGGCTTTTCGTGCGCTCACTCGTCGGCATGGACCGGCAGGCGGCCAAGAATGCCTTGGGCACATTCCTCACCGGGGGAAATCTTCGGGCAAACCAAATTCAATTTCTCGAAGAGGTCGTCACTCATCTCACCGAACACGGCTGCATGGAGCCGGCACGCCTCTATGAGTCACCCTACACGGATCTGAATCCGCAGGGAGTGGATGGGGTTTTCAGCTCCCAGCAGGTGGATTCACTGATCTCGATTCTCGACGACGTTCGTAAACGGGCCATCGCGTAGCCTCTTAGGTCAGAGTTGCTGCGCGGGGAGCCGAGCGTGAGGGCAGCAGGCCGGTGTCCGAGTCGGCAATCAGGCGGGTTCGTCGCGACGGTTCGCCGTGTGGACGGGTTGCACTGCGGCCCAGTTTCGTCTGGCAACCTTCTGAGGCGTTTCAGCACCGCATCGAGAAGGCGTTGGTTGCGAGTTCGAGTCTCGCCCGACCCACTGCCGGTTTCCCTCTGAAACCGGCATGGATACAGGGTTCCAGCGCGGTGATGGTGGGGTTTCATTGTCGCTCATGAATTCCCGTCCGATCGCGAAACAATCCATTTGAGGTCAAAAAAATTGCAACTGTTGGAATCTGCCCGCATGTCGAAAAGCACCTGCCGGAGCAAACCCCACCAGCATCCACGGCGGCAATTCGTCGTTCGCAAAAAAATCCAGTTCATCGGGGGCAGCCAGGACGGAGCGATTGTGGAAGGCGCGGTTGCGCCAGATTTATGCGACCTGACTGTTGCCGACGGCGTGAGGGAGATTTACGAACGGCAGAACAGCGAACCTCCTTTCGTTTACGTGCAGATCGGGTATGCTGAAACCGAGCCTTGGAGGT
>Ga0315906_10010472_pt1 | contig 10891 bp, 13 predicted proteins | sample LakEriMetagenome_4_FD_203526 | JGI IMG/M metagenome (GOLD analysis project Ga0315906, IMG submission 203526) | Freshwater fungal communities from buoy surface, Lake Erie, Ohio, United States - Buoy 2 MA122 | ecosystem: Environmental > Aquatic > Freshwater > Lake > Lake biofilm | place: USA... | reverse complement strand
TAGACGTTGTTTTTTTTTGGTTGCTAGTGCTGGCCCTTTGCGAGCTGTCCTTGTCCACGTCAACGGCGTCCCTATTGGGCTCGGGCGGAGTGCTAATTTTAGCCTCCTGCGCGTGGCTAACCCGCTTTGACCTAGACCTGCTGGCCTTTTTACTTGCGGCCACATACAGCTCGGTGTTGGTCTGCCTAAGCTTAGTTCAATCTAACCTAGAAGGGTACCCTGGAACAGCCGCGCTGCCCTCCTCCAGGGGTAACTTTTTTGTGAGTGACGCCCTAGTGGTCGTGGCCTTTGGGACTGTCTTAGTTGGTTCCGAGGGCGACGTCTCCTTTGTAACCTTCTTCAACGACCTGGGGCAGGGCGAGGGGGACTGGCTTGAGCAGGTCGTGGCCGCCTTCCATCTCTTCTTTTACCGTACGGCCTCTTTTGAAGCCGTCCTACTTAACCTCTTTCTATTGCTAGCCCTCATAGCCAGCCTTGCCATCGCAACCAGCTTGGGCTCCGGAGCCGGCGGCCTCGAGAGCCCAGCCCTCAGGGGGGCCTCAAGGGTACGGCTAGTTCGGGCTTTTCGGAGGCAAGTCAGGCGCAAGAATTCCTCCCAGGTACGTTCTGCAAAGGGGTAAGGCCCTTGGGTAGGGATGCTACAAAAGTTGTCTAAGGCGGTTGCCACAGACCAAAGCGGCGTCGGGTGGGTCCAGATCTTCCATCTTTACGGGGGCAGCTCCCGAAGAAAAACAACGGGGGGGGGGTTTGTTAAGGGGGCTGTGAAGTCTATCGCGTTTTACCCGAAGTACATCCGAGGGAAGAGGTACAGGCCCACTAGGCAGGGTTTCGTCGTACGGGGCCTTGTCATGACTACCCGCTACGCTCAGAGGTTTGTAGACAACTCGAGGGTTTGATCCCTCCGAAACGGACTCAACCTAATAAAGAAAAGGGGCGTCTTCAAGGCAAAGCATACCCAAGGCGTCCTCCTACGTTCGATTCGCCGGCGTAGGTATCGGTCCCTCTTTGACGACATAGTTTAGCTCCTTTGGCCTCCCATGCGGGTCTCAGCTCTTACAAAGACCCTCCTCAGGCCCCATGGCTTTGTCAGTGATATCAGCCCTGATGGGTGCCTAGGGATCGTCGGTATGGGGCACTGGTCCATAGCCCAACCCCGGACCCCCTCATTCCAAACCCTCAGCCCAGCGTCCCTAATTCGGGTCTTAGACAAGGGTTTTTTTTTCCCCGCCTCCGCGCCGTGAGTTCATGGGGGGGTGGCTTACAGGGGGCTAGTTTTAAATGCCAGAGGGCGTAGGCTGCCGCCCCCTACTTTTCGCCGCATGGCCGCCCTCTGAGAGATCCTCGAAGGGGGTTCTATTGAGCTGATAAAAAAAAAAAAGAAGCCTCGAGTAAAGCGGGCCAACGAAGGATACACCAGCTCAGACCTCCCCAAGTTCTATAGCGGGCTAAAGCCCCATAAGCTCCGTAAAAGGCGGAAACGTCTAGCTAAGGCCCCCCTCAGGCGCCTGGGGAGGGCAAGGAGGCGCCGAATCAAAAGGATCGCAGGCTTCAAAAGGGCCCTAAGACTGTTGCCCCGAAGGGGGCGTCGGGTCAGGTCCTACAGGTACCTTAAATCGGTGCGGCCCAGAGCGGCCCTAAGGAGAGTAGCCAGGTTCTCGCTTTTGAGGGCCCCCCTACCCTGGTCTAAGAAGGCCCTTAGGGTGAATAAAGTAAGGCCAAACTTAGGGTTGCGGGGGGGTTTGGCCAAACTAAACCCCAGGGCCTCAGCCCCCCAAAGATCTTTTGAGCCACCGAGGGGCGCCCTCAGCGCCCGCCCGGTTAGGCCCGGGCAAATTAGGAGGCGGGCCCTGCGGGTTCCCCAGACCCGGTACCGGCCGGGGCTCTCCAGGGCCTGGCGCCTCCTCAGGCTGCAATTTTGCCTGGCCTGGGGCCTCCCTTGGCTACGCCAGCGGAGGTTTACAAACTATGTAAGCCAGCTGGTTGCAGTAACCGGGCTAAGCTTTTTGAAGATGTGCCTTTCAAGTATTGGCCTAGTGGTCAGGGCGTCTGCCCTCCTCCCCCCCTCGGCCTCCCTGGGGGACAAGGTGTTCGTAAACGGTCGGTACGTTGTTAACCCATTTTTCCAGGTCTTTAAAGGCGACAGGGTGAGCCTGGTAGCACCCTCCCTCCCCTCGGCCGCGAGGTGGCGGGCCTTTACCGACGTTATTGAGATGCCCCCCCTTGTGGGCTGGGAGGTCGACGGGCTCTCTAGGTCCACGACGGTATGGGCCGAGCCCTCTGCGCGGGAGCTGCAAGCGTTTGCCTTCCGCAAGCCCCTACCCTTCTTGACTTTTAGGATGTACAACTGGAAGTACAGGCACTAGCCTGCCTAGGCATGCGCAACAACAACATGGGCTTAGCAACACTGGCCTGGCTTGATCGTAGGCGTCTTTGGGCCTCGGCTAACAGAGCTACCTCTCTTGGGGCCGCCCCCGTCCCGACCCTTCCCTCCACCCTCGGGGGGCAGAGCTCACGCCCCGGTGTACGTTACAGAAGGTTCGGCCCCCACCTCCCTCACCTCCCCGTAGCTGCGCTGTTTGGGTCCGGGCTGGCCCTGGCCTTATCCGCGGTTGGGTCCCTTCTAGGCTTAGCCCCCAAAAAACTGTCTTTACTCCTTGATAGGGCTCTCAGCCCTACGGGCCCAAAGGAGCCCCAGAAGTGACCCCTCTCCGAGCCCGGTTTCTGTGGCCTGGGGGAGTCGGGCCCATCCCTTGACTTTGCCCACCTACTCTACTCCGTGGTAGGGTCCCTGGGGGCCAGTCCCGGCGCTCCTTTATGCCCCCTAACAGTGGCCCCCCGAACTGGCAGCTGGGAGGCTGCGGGGCTGCCCCCGATGAAGGACGGCTGGGCTCTGGGCCTAAGCTCCCCCAACGCTGCCCCCGTTCGTGCCTACCTGGGGGAGTGGAGAAGGTTGGCTGACCAGCCTTCCGCGGCCCTTGCACCCCTTGGTGCCCAGGGTCATGTTCGAACAACTAGGGCCAGGTTGGTTATACCCGGTTCGAGGGCCCCAGCCCACCCCGCCTGGGCGGCCCGTAGGGGCCTCCCAGGCGCTTTGGCGGCTAACAGCCCAAAGGCCTACCCTCTGTACCTCTCCTCCCCATGGGTGCTTTAACGCCTGCCCTGTGATGCCCTCCTCCAGTATGTTGAACCCAGCTAGCCAAGCCGGTAAGGCCCCCCTCTCCTCCCTTTCGAACAGGGCATCCACGAGGCACATAAAGAGCTTTGTACTCAACTTTGGCCCGCAGCACCCCGCCGCACACGGGATCCTAAAACTCATCGCCCAGATGAATGGGGAGGTCATAGACAGGGTGGACCCCCAATTCGGCCTCCTACACCGGGGGACTGAAAAGCTTTTTGAGGCAAGGCCCTTTCTCCAAGCCCTCCCGTACTTTGACAGGTTTGACTACGTCGCAAACCTGTTCCAAGAGCACGCGTACTGCCATGGGCTAGAAAAGCTAAACGGGCTCCAAAACAAGCCCTTGGACGGGGCTCTTCTCGTTTACAGGACCCTCTTTGACGAGATGAGCCGCATAATGAACCACCTTCTAACCCTGTCAGCTACGTCTTTGGACCTCGGTGTCATGGGCCCCCTTTTTTGGGCGTTTGAAGAGAGGGAGCGCCTCATGGAGCTGTTTGAAAGGGTCTCAGGGGCCCGGATGCATACGGCCCTTTATAGGCCGTTTACTGTGGACTTGACGCCCCTAACGGCCGGTTTTTTTAGGGACCTTGCCCATTTTTTAACCAGGTGTGGGCGGTCCCTGTCGGGGGCCTTCCTTGGGTTACTGCATAACCGGGTTCTCAAAACCCGCTTGGCCATGTTGGGCCAAATTAGTAAGAACAAGGCCCTTGCCCACGGTATAAGTGGCGTTATCGCTAGAAGTACGGGCCTGTGCGTTGACCTACGCCTGACGGCAGCTCTGGGCTACGGCGCTTACCGGGGCCTGTCCTTTAGGACATTTTTAGGCCGTCGGGGGGACAACTTGGACAGGTTTGTCCTACGTATAAAAGAGATGGTAGAGTCATTTAGGCTTATAAGCCAGGTAGCACAGATGCTAAGCCCCCTTGCCATTGGGGGCCCTTCTTTGGCCGTTACCCTTAACAGGGGGGCCCCCCTGACGGGGCTTTTGAGCCAGCCTCAACCCCGGGCCGACCTGACCTCAACCCACAGCCCCCGTTCCCTGTTTTTGATACCCAGCAAGGGGGCCTATGCGTCCATGGAAGCCCTCATCCACCACTTTAGGCTGTCCAGTGAGGGGCTCCCGTCGCTGCCGGGGCTGGCCTACGGGGGCGTGGAGGGTCCCAAAGGGGAGGTAGGTGTCACGATTCTGAGTGGGGGCGGTGTGCGGCCTTACCGGCTAAAGGTTAGGACTCCTGTTTCCCACAATATGCACCTGATCCCTTTGGTTGCAAGGGGTGTGCTCTTCGCTGACTTCGTCGCCACTTTTTGCTCCCTAGACATTGTTTTGGGGGAAATAGACAGGTAGCCCCCATGGCCCTGGATGATTTTTGATCGCGATCTACAAACCTCGCGTAGAACTAGGCAAACAAACCTAATACGGGCAGAGACCCTGCGGGGCCTAGCCATAGCTAAGTGCCAACTGAGGAGGCAGGTGCTGAGGCTTATCACTAAAGATCACCACGCCCCCCTCTACTGCCGCCTAATCGCGGCCCAAAGGATGCGGCAGCTGACAGGCCTAAAGACCCTAACAAGGCTCACGCAAAGGTGCCGGGTGTCCGGCCGCCCTCGCCAGGTTTTACGTTTTGGAGGGCTGTCACGCATGCACCTCCGGCAGCAGTTTCATGAGAGGCTAGTCCCTGCCTTGGTGCAAAAGCGCTGGTAACCAGTATTAGTTTGGCCTTTGATGGTAAAGCTGGGGGTCGGTAAACCTAAGACTCTGGGGCAAAACCTATCCCTTGGGGGCTGGCAGCCCGTGGCCACAAACAAGGCCACCCACCCAACCTCGGGGCTCCCCCCCCTTAGACCTTTAGTGGGCCTCAGCTGCTATTTTGTACCCTCAGGGGCCCTAAATGGGGGGCCGACCACGCCTAAGCCCACCAAAATAGGGGGCTCCTGGGCGCCCTCGGGGGCTCAGCCCCGGAGCTGAGCTCAGAACTCACGGCTTCGGGCCGTCACCCCCCTCAATGCCATGGACATCTGGAGACGGGCCTGGTTGGTACAACTAATTCTTAGGCCACATCGGTGATCAAAGTTTATACAGTTTTAACCTGAGCTCCAATGGTTATTACGGGTTTGGCTGCGGGCTCTATCGCTTTGGCCCTTGCAGTGGGCTACGCCAGGTGGTTAGACGACACTGTTATCGCCGACTTGGTCCTCTGGATACTCCTAGCAGAGCTAGGCTTGGGCATTCTGGGCTACGGTTTTTTAGAGACGACAGACACCGCCCTTGTCATAAACGTCGGGACCCTCTCAACCCCCAGCCCCCAGCCCTCGTTTAGTTTGCTGCTAACCTTTGATGACTTATCTGCAGCGCTTTGGGGGGTTCTGGCCACAGCCCTGATCGGGTGCTTCTACTTTCTTTTAGAGTACTTTGACTTTGACGCCCAAGGGGGCTACATCGCCCTCCTCAGCGCCTCATTTTCCCAAGCCGCCCTAGCCTATTTTGGGGCCACGGATCTGTGGCTCATAATTGCTCTTTGGGAGCTGATCAGTTTTATCTCCTTCCTCCTCGTCCAATTCTGAACACACAGGGTTTGCACGGTTAAGGCCGGCTTGAAGGTGTTTTGCATTTCCCAGGTAGGGGACATGTTTTTCTTTGGCTACCTGTTCCTTGTGACCCAGTATCTAATGTCAACCAGCTGCCTGGAGATTGAGGCCCTCCTGCCCCTTTTGGCATTCGAGTACGTTTTTATTGGCCCAGCCTGCGTTCACCTCTCAACCCTCTTAGCCCTCGGCCTGACAAGCGCGGTTTTTTTAAAAAGTGCCCAGACCTTTTTCTACCCATGGCTCCTTGACGCCATGGAGGCCCCAGTTCCCATATCCGCTCAGCTGCACTCTTCAACCCTAGTTATCATCGGCTTTTACCTGTTCTTTAGGCAAAGGTCCCTCTTTGAGCTAGCACCCAACCTAATGACAATATTTATTTGGGGGGGCAGTTTGACCGTTGTGGGTGCTAGCACCCTAGCCTTCTTTCAGCACGACGGCAAACGTTTGCTTGCCTGCTCTACGGCCAGCCAGCTTGGCTATGTTATTGTCGGCATAGGCGTTAGGGCCTGGGAGGAGTCCCTCCTGCTCCTAATTTTTTGCTGCTGTAATAAGGCCTATACGTTTGTGTGGTTTGGGGCAATTATGCAAACCCATCACGGGGTTTCTGACTTTAGGTTTGTAGCCACACACCCACGGACCACCTGGTTAACCCACGCCGGCTTGGGCCTAGCTATTGCTAATGCGACCGTGGCCCCAGGGGCTTTTGCCTGGCACGTTAAGGCCTTGATTACCACCTCAAGCCCGTGGGGTGGCCTAAGCGCCCAATGGGGGTTGGAGGTTCTGCAGCTCACCTGGTTCTTTTCCTCCCTGTACCTCCTTGCGCTGTATACAACTATGTTTTTAAGGCCCTTGAGGGGCCCTAGCGGTGAGCTGAGGGGCGCCCGCAGCTCCCTCCCCGCTCGGTTTAGTGCTTGGGAGCCCCTGCCCTATAGCCCGAGCTTTGTCCTTGTCATGCTGGCCCTTCTCGCGGCAGTAGCGGCCCCAACGGGGTTTTGGAGCGCGTATGCCCCGGTTGAGTGGCTCCGCCTACCCCACTCCCTGTCCTACTACTAGGACCTGCCCCGCCATGATGTTTAGCGTCCTAAACGCCGACTTTTCCTCGGTTGTCCAGGTTGTAGTTTGGTGTTTTTTACCCCTCTATGGGGCCTTTTTGGGCCTTACTGCCCCCCTCCTCTCGAAGGCCAGTACCCTGACGGCGCCTAAGCCCATGAAGGAGAGATCCCCCGCGGGGCTATACCACACCCAGATCCTATTTTTTATGGGGAGCCTAATGGCCATTTCTTGCTACCGCGGCTACGCGGGGTCGTTCTGCCAGGGCCAACTTGGCTTAACCCAGTTTGGGGCAAAGTTTTCCTTTCTAATCCTATACGTTTTAGGGGCCGCTCTAGCCATCTCTACCGCCATGGGGGCTGCGACTTCCGGGGCTAGCTCTTTGGGTTTCTCAGTATGGTATCTAGGGCCTACGCTAGCTGTCCTGTGATCCTTTGTACCCTTGGCTGACCAGCTTACGACCACCCTCCTCCTCCTAGAGCTGATAGGGGTGGGGTTGGTTTGGGGGTTAAGCAGCTCGGCTTCAAACCCCAGCTTGGCCGTCCAACGAGCCTCAACATCTGCACCCGGCCTGGTCTACGCCCTGGTAATTTTTGTTTGGGCTTCGGGCCTCAGCGCCCTTGGGCTCCTAGCTGGGCTAGGGCTGACGACGCTGGAAGGCGGGGCCCTGAACTTTGCCGGTTGTAGGGGCCTGGCCAACCCCGATAGGGCTTTTATCGGCCTCAGCGAGGCGGCCCTTGCCCTAGTCCTTGTGCTAAAGTTTTTAATGGGGGGGGGGCAGTTCCTCCTCCTCGCCTGGTACAAGTACCTGCCCCCCAGCGGCTTGGTTTTTTACCTGTTTTTTTACTACCCCGCCCACCTCCTAGTCGGCACCACCTTCTTCCTGGGGTTCTTTTTAGGCCCCCTGGCCGTTGCCTTAGCCGTAATAACCGCCGCCCTCATTGCTGCTGCCTTTGCCCTCTTACCTCACCTTGGGGCCCAGACCTCGCCCTCCCTAACCCTTGGGGGCAGCTCCTTTGTTGGCCTTTCATTCCTAGCCCTAGCTCTTCTGAATCTGGCGCCCTAAGACTGAGTGGAGAGACGAAGCCCGTGCCTAAGGGTATGGTCTTTGTCAAAGCTGTCAAATGTCTCGCAATGGGATTCGCCGTCACTCCCTTGGGCGGATGCGCAATCGGGGTCGGTGCGATTTTTGGCTCTTTCATCAAGGCTTTGTCCTTTTCGCCGGACCTCGAGGACGCCCTGTTCACTCAGGCCCTTCTTGGCTTTGCCCTGATCGAGACCTTTATGGTCATCACCGTCGGCGTTATTGGCCTGATCTACTCCTTCTAGTGCGTGGGCTCTCATGTTTGAGCTGGCACCACACACTTCGGGTGGGGCAACGGCCCTGGTTTTATTTCTGTTAGGCTACCTCTTCGTAGTAGTTATCTTTGCGGCCCTTTTAGGCCTTGGGTGAAGCCTCGAGGGGGCGCCAAACCCTAACTCCTGGCCCCAACCCCAGAGGTACTCTAGGCCTTTCAGCCTTGCCTTCCTGTCCTTGTTATCGGCCCTAGGGGGCTTCCCCCCTTTCTTTTTGCTTGGGCCTAAGCTTGCCATATTTTCCTGGCTAGTAGCCCTTGGGGCCTGGGGGTCGGTGTTCCTGGGCTCCCTCGTCCTCCTTATGGGTTGGTATATATATTGACAGGCGGCTACGGGGCTCTTTGACGTCGGGGGCGGCACCATCAAGCGCTCACGGCCCCTGACGAGGGGGGGGGCCCTAGTTATTTTGAGCTGCCTCGTCCTGCCGTTGGCCCTAAGCGGCCTCCTACTAGACCTGTGAACCCTCGCCCATTGGGCTGTCTAAGCTTGGCGCGCCATGGTGTTGAAGCAGGTCTGGGAATTCCTAAAGCGGGCCGTCGGGTCCGTTGCCACCACCCTAGCCCGCTGGCCTTGAAAGGTTGGGCGGGCGCTGCGCGACTTATGGAGGCCCGTTAGGGCCAGGCTCAACCCTCTGGGCCCCTACATCTGCAAGAACTTGACCCCATGGCTTGGGATCCTTGGTTGCCTCGTCTTTTTGGCCCTCCCCGACGCCCCTCACTTGTTATGGGAGGCCCTCAAGGTAGGCTATTTAAACCCACGCGACTTGTGCAACGCTCTGGTAGAGGACCCGGTACAACCCGCCCCCCGCCCCACAAAGACCCCAGGGGCCAGGCCCCCCCTTTGGCTGCTCCCCTCCGTTGCCTCCGCCCTCGTGATGGCCCTGATTTCCCTCGTTCGGGTGGCGCTTGTTCCTTTACAGGGCTTAGTAGCTGGCCTGAGGCCCTCACGCCGTGCCGGGGCCCGATCCTGCTTAGCGGGGGCGGCCCTTTCTAAAACCCCGGGTTACCCTGGCGGTGCTCCCACTGGGGGGGCCCCCCTAACCCGCCAACGAGGCCCCCTCCCAGCTAACATTGCCCCCCACGTTAGGGGGGCGTTGGCCCCCTGCGCAACCCTTGGCGGAGCCGGGGCGCGGCTCGTCGGCCCAAAACCTCCCTTGGGGGCCCTCCTTAAGAGGTGGCTTTTAGCTGCCTACTTGCTTGGGCTTCTTGCTCCTTCTGTAAGCACCCTTGCGAGGCCGGGCCTACCCGCCCCCCTTTGGGAGGCGTCCATAGCATGGCACCCCGTCCTGAACGAAACCCGTGGCGGGCTCGGCCCTACCCCCCCGGGGGCGCAGTCGATGGGGGGCCAGTTACCGGCTGGGGCCTGGCGGCCCCCCTTTTCCAAGGGTAGGAGGGCAGCGGCGTTTAGGCCCTGGCCCGCAGTGGTGGTTATCTATCAGAATTCCCAAAGCTCCGGGGGAAGCCCCCGTTTTAGGCCAGTGGTGGTCTGGGTCCCGCAGGGGGGTTGGGGCGGCCCCGTATGTTCTGTCTCTACCGCGGGGGTAATTAGCATGCTGGCCGAGGACTACGACTTGCATAGGGCCGTTAGGGCCGCCCACCCCTTCCCTACTGGTTTACTTGGCTGAACCCCTAAGTACCTAGACGTGAGCCTAGGCGCCCTAGGGGCTGGGTTATTTAGCAAGTTTCGGTCCGGGGTCACTGAGTTCTGGGTGCAGCTGATGGCTGGCCTGCGACCGGACCTAACTACTCTACGAAAGGGGTGGGGGCCGTGAAAACGTTGCCTCGGCCCCAGGCTAAGGCTTGCTGCTACGAACGCTCTTGGGGCCGGGCGCCCGTCGAACCTCTCAGGTAACCTCTTCCTCTATGAGCCCCTCCCGGTAACCAAATACCTCCTCCTGGGGTGGTGGTCGGCCCCTCACATGCTACGTGTTGAGTGGGCTACTCTCGCAAGGGTGGCAACAGCCCCCCGCCTGCCGTACTCGTTTATAAGCATAAGGGCCCTTTGCGGGAGCTTCGCTCTAAACCTTTTCTGGTTGGCCAACTTTTACAGGGCAGCCCTGAGTCAGGTAGTTGGCCGGCTGTTCCTGCACCCACCCCTTGTGATAGGCGGGTTTGTCTACTCACAGACCTTCCGCGGGCCCTACGTTGGCCTAAAAAAATCCATGGGCCCCCTCGTTGGGGCAGCCCTAACCTGGCCCAGTGCGGCCGAGCAGGCCCCCTGCCACGAGTTAGTGGACCTACCCCTCATTAGGGCCTATAACTTTGGAAGCTTGTTACAGCAAAACTCGTCCTTACCCGCGCTGTTAAGGCGGAAGTACGGTAGGGGGGCCATCCTACTTCCTGCGGGCCTGGCATACCTCTTCTTGGCCCTGTGCCTCCTGTGGTTTTTTGTGGCCCCCCCCAGAGGGCTACGTGGGATTTTTGGCGGCGGGTCTTTAGGGCCCAAAAGGCTCCCTAGGTACTACCTGGGGGTGGGCGCGGTACGACGCTGGGCTTTGGATGTTGTAACTAACAAAAAAGGGGCAGAGAAGGCCGTCCTCTGGCGTTGGTCTTTTAGGGCCCTGGGGTTGGCCCACGGATCCACCCACGTTACGCGCACTGTTACAAACCTCCCCAGTAGACCCTCCACCCTCGCCCCCAGGTGGGCCTTCCCTTTTAAGGGGAGGCACCAGGGCTACGACGACGCCCCTTCGCCTTGGTGGTTACGGGCCCGATTGGTGTG
>Ga0315906_10010467_pt1 | contig 10894 bp, 13 predicted proteins | sample LakEriMetagenome_4_FD_203526 | JGI IMG/M metagenome (GOLD analysis project Ga0315906, IMG submission 203526) | Freshwater fungal communities from buoy surface, Lake Erie, Ohio, United States - Buoy 2 MA122 | ecosystem: Environmental > Aquatic > Freshwater > Lake > Lake biofilm | place: USA... | reverse complement strand
TTCAGTCTCCTTCGTCATGTATTTGGAGACAATCAATGTCTTCCTAATATCGTGTCTTTATCTCATCTGTCTAATGCCAGTATATTCACAGATAATGTGATTGTTACTATGTTTTCGGAGCTATTGGCAGATGCAGAGATCTTAACTGGTGGTGAAATACCAGTTACAACAGCAGCTATTAAGGCAGCAGCTATTCGCATCAGACAACAAGGGGCAAGTACGTCTGCATCTGTTACAGATACAGTTACAGTTACAGATACAGTTACAGTTACAGATACAGATGATATCGAGGAGCATATTCAACTACTTCAACAACAACATCAGCAGCAACAGCAGCAGATATCACAGTATTTACAGGAGATTCAGGACTTGAGAGAACAATTAGGTTTATTACAACTTCAGATGATACCAGATGTCATAACAGGTAATACTATATATATCTAATAACTAATATTATTTATTTACATATAACTAATTATTTGTTATGTTTGCAGATTCTGTTCTTCAGCCTCAGTATCTACAGCTACAGTCTCAGCATCTACAGCTTCAGACACAGTCTCAGTCACAGCATCTACAGTCTCAGTCACAGTCTCAGTCTCAGTCTATACATCATAGACAAACAACACAACAACAAGCAGCAACAAGAAGCACAAGAAGCACAAGAAGAAGGAGGATAAAAAAAGGTAATATTTTTTAATTACTTTTTGTAAATCTATAAAGATTTATATATTATTGTTATTATATAATTATTTATTGTTGTAGATGAAGATGAAGATAAAGATGAAAACGCAAGTGATCATCCAGTACCAGGGACTTCCTCAGTAACACCAGGGACTTCCTTAGCAGCACCAGGGACTTCATCAGCTGCAGGTCATCTACTATATGATAATCAACTAGAAACAGATATTATATCTGAAATATTAGCTTATGATATTGTTGATCAACAGGCAGGAATACACATTGGTGATATGAATGTCTCTAGACAAGCAGAACAGGATGTACCAGTACCTGAACATGAGCAGCAAGTACATGTACTACCTGAACAGGTGCAGCAAGTTCTAGTACCAGAACAGCTTATACAAGTTCCTACATTACATGTAGTACCAGAGCAGCTTATACAAGTGCTTAGAGTACCAGAGCAACAGGTTCCAGAGCAGCAGGTTCCAGAGCAACAGGTTCCAGAGCAGCAGGTTCCAGAGCAGCAGGTTGAGCAGCAGGTTGTGCAGCAGGTTCCAGAGCAGGTTCCAGAGCAGGTTCCAGAACAGGTTCCAGAGCAGGTTCCAGAGCAGGTTCCAGAGCAGGTTCCAGAACAGGTTCTAGAGCAGCAGGTTCCAGAGCAGGTTCCAGAGCAGGTTCCAGAGCAGCAGGTTCCAGAGCAGGTTGTGCAGCAGGTCCCAGAGCAGCAGGTTCCAGAGCAGGTTCCAGAACAGGTTCCAGAACAGGTTGTGCAGCAGGTTGAACCTGTTGTTATTGCCATGGAAGTACCTATAATAGTATCAAATACACCAGTAAATAATGTGTTTAATCAGGGTCTGATTCTCTCTGATGAAGAAGGACAAGTCGTAATTCAAGAGGCAGCTACTGTAGCAACAGGGACTTTGTCAGCAGCAGGACCCATTATTATACCTGATGTTATACCACCTCCAGGTGTTAATATAGCTCAGATACCTATACAAGTACCAGCAATACCAGAGATTCCAGAATTACCAGAGTTATCAGTAAGCAAGCAGTGGGTTCCAGAGCCTGATGGATTCATGTATTTCTCAGAAATTTCCAGTTCGAATGTTTCTGAGAAGAAGGTGCTGAATACTTGGAATAATCAGGCTATTGAGGTGGGGAAAAGTATTCTGGATAATATTATGCTACATCAAATAGAGAAGTCTTTTGGTGTATATGTCAGAGCTCAGTCAGAAGATAGGGGCAATATGAAGGAGTTTAATGTCAGTGATTATGTGTCAGTTAATATAGATGCTCTGCTGCAGGTAGGAGGTATCATTCCACCATATGTTGCTGATTGGTGGAAAGGATATTTTAAGAAGGTATATGATGATTTCCATAATGTAGCAAAGTCATGTTACAACAGGGATGTTATGTTCCAGGAGCAGCTGAAGGCTTATGCAGAGAATATGCGTACTCTTCTTGTGGTCACTAGCTGCAACACTGTTAATGCTCAAGTTCAGTCTGCAGTGATGCAGATGAGAGAGATTATTCAGACAGCTAAGGATACTCAGAAAGCTGCAGTGGTACTTATCGCAAGCAGGACAAGAGAGTTAGCATATCTACAGCAGAAGATAAAAGGTATTAGATTGACACAACAAGCAGCTTCAATATTCCCTGAGTATATGTTTAAGACATATCAGACAGTAGCAGATCTTCTGCCAGATGGGGATATATGGGATGTGATGAAATCAGCTTCAGCAAGTGAGATAGCTACTGCATCATGGGAAGAAGCTACTTCATCGTCTTCATGGAGTGGAGAACTTTTAGAAGGTTATATTATTAATCACAGTAACATCATGAAGATAGAGGATGAAATGCTGCTATCTGATATTGAGATATATGCATTATTAGCAACAACTGCAGCTTCTCCTCGTATCTGTAATGGTCGTAAGGTTGTTGTCTTACCTTATATGACTGTCAGAGATGCTTATATGAGGTACAGCAACTCTGACTTGGGTAGCAGCAGTAAGGGCAGCAGCAGCAGCAGTCAGTTGAAGGGCAACAGCAATAGTCAGATGAAGGGCAGCAGTAGCAGCAAGATGAAGGACGATTCTCCATTTAGCCCATCAGTAACAGCAAAATTAATTGATACGGATGCAGTATTATTTGCTGTTAATACTGATACTTATGGTGGTGGTATTCACTGGGTTTTGGGTGTGGTAGAGCCCAAACAGTCAAGGTTTATAATGTTTGATTCTATGGAGTCAGTTACAGATATCAGTCATCTTCAGTCCATCAGGGAAGCTTTCCAGGTTGTGTATCAGAAGAAGCTAGGCCTGGAAAAAGTTGCATTAGATCAACAGTATGATGAGTTGTCTTGCGGGTATCATGTAGTCGTCAATGGTATCAGGTATATTCACTACAATAACATCAATTATTGTAGTGATGAACAGTCCAGGAAGCTTACAAAAGTTATGGCAAGGATTATGGTGGGGTTCTGGTGTGAAAAGCGTATGCCTGAAGATGTTAATGTATTTGAGCAGCTAGTGGTCAGACTCATGGATACAGCTAAGGAGCAGCTAGAAGCTAAGATACCAGCAGCTATTGTCAAGGATCTGGATGATGAAGCAGATATCTTACTGGATACTGAAAGTAAGATGGAGTCTTTGTTCAGTTGGATGATCAGTCAGTTAAAGACAAGTCAGTTAGATTCTGGAGCAGGTGGTAAGCCCATGGCTTCAGGTAGTGAGCAGCTAACAGTGGTACCTACTCCATCAGTAGCAGCACAACCATTAAGAAGGAAGAGATGATATGTTATAGTTACTGTAATATCCTATATCCGACTGAATATTATAGAATATATTAGATATTAGATAATTTATAAAATAATTTATAGATAAAATAACATATAAACATATAAATATAAATGAGTAACAAATTATATTTACTATTAATATCGTTAAATATACTTAATGTATATAGTTTTAATTTAATTAATTTATTATCATATAAAACTAGAGTTTTGAACTTGTCAAAAAAAAATTTAAAAATGTGTACAAATTCTTATTTAGATAATTTACATAATAAACCTACGAATAATAATTTACAAAATATTACTTTATTGATTAATAATATAGATGTAAAAACTAATAATTTACAAAATATTACTTTATTGATTAATAATATAGATGTGGAAACTAATAATTTACAAAATATGAGTTTATCATTTAATAATATTGAATTAAATAATTTGTTTTTTAATATTTATAATATTTACAGGTTTAAATAATTTATTTAAAGATATAAAATTTAATTATTTGCAAATTTATTAATTGCAATTTATTAATTTGCAATTTATTAATTGCAAATGAAATATACTTTATCTCCAGGACGTTATTATATTGGTGATATTTATTATGTTCTTGATAAAAGAATATATTATTATATTTGGGGTAAAAAATTTGATTTTTCTGAAGGTAAAATCAAAGTAAATAATAGTGTTTTTGTTGTAGGCAATACAACAAATAAAAATGGTTTATATTCATATAAAGGAAGTAATAATTTCATTTATGTTGTAGAAACAGGTGTTATTGGTATAGTACATGAAGATTTAATACATAAAAATGATATATCATTAGGTACAATACATACATTTACAGATAATGTTACATTTTCATATGATAATTATGGCTTATTTATTATCGAAAGTAATGATTTTTTTTTACAAATAAATAATAAAAAATAATTATTTTATTATTACAAGTTAAAAAGATATTAATAATAAATTTTATATAATAATGGAATTACCAATAACGAAGTTACCAATAATGGAATTACCAATAATGGAATTACCAATAACGGAGCTACCTATAATGAAATCACCAAGGATAGAATTACCTATAATGAAATCACCAATAACGAAGTTACCAGTAATTAATGAAAATAATATTTTTTTAACAATAGATGAAAAAATGTCTATTAACGTCGCATTTGATATATTAAAAACTAATATATCAAATATTGAATTTATGCCTTTTAATATTAGAGATAATGAAAATATAATGTTATATATAGTAAATAAAGATGGATTATTAATAATTCATGGTTCATTGCGAATCCAAAATACAAAATCTATTATAATAGCTGCTATATTATCAAATAAAAAAGTTTTAGATTATGGATACATTAACATTAATAATTTTAAAAACGATAATGATATTATACAAGCAGCAATACTACAAGAACCAATATTAATTGCAAATTTTCTAGATAACAAAGATTTAGCATTAAAAGCAATTAGTGTTGATTATTCTGTATTTGAATTTATTTCAAAAGATTTAAAAAAAGATAAAGATGTTATAATTCATTCAATAAATAATGGATTAACATTAGAATATATAGATAATGATTTAAAATATGATAAAGATATATTAGATATTGCTTTATTAAAAAATATTAATAATCATAAATATTTACCTAATTTTTTAAAAATAAAAATATTAAAACAAGGTCATAGTTGTTTAATAGATAATAAAGAATTCATGTTAGATATTGTTAATATAGATGGTATGTTAATTAAATATGGTTCTAATAAAATAAAAAATAATTATTCTATTATTATTGCTGCATTAATTAATAATAAACATGTAATTAATTTATTAAATAAAAAAAATACTTTAATTAACTTGATTTATGAAATTGAATATAACTATGAAAAATCATATTTAAAATTAAGAGATATAATTAAATATATTGATTATGTATCTAAGACAAATAATTATAATAAATTATTAAAATTATTATTAACAAAATATAGAAATATATGTATAAAAAAAATTAATAAAAAATATATATAATATTATATAATACAATGGGTATATGTTTTTTAGGAATGGGAGATTGTGGTAATAAACAATCTACAATTTCAACAACAGAAATAAAAAATAAACTTATAACAGATATTCAAGATACAATGAAATCAAATTTTACTAGTACATTTAAATCAACTACAAAAAATACATGTAATCAAACAGCAACTAATAAAACAAAAATAGGAGACATTGATTTAGATGGAGGGAGTAAATTAACGATAACAAATGAAATGAAATTAAGTTTAAAATGTTCATTAGAAGAAGCAAATGAACAAGATATGCAAACTAATATAATTAGTTCATTAAGCGCGGCTATTGAAAAAAATTTAGATGCAGAACTTTTAAAAAAATTAGATCAAAAAGCAGAATCTCAACTTGGATCAACTGGTAATACCCAAAGTAGTACTACAAAAACAGACGTAGAAAATACTTCTTATACTAATATTAACAAACTAATTGACATTACAGTTAAAACAGAAGTTACAATTGAAACAATTTTGGAAGCTAAACAAGAAGCTTATAATAGTATTGAAGTTGGTAAAATAACTATGAAAGGTGGTAGTGAATTTACACTTGGAAATTCACTAAATGCCTTTTTAGATAGTGAAATAATAAGTAAAGCAGTAAATAGTGTTATAAATAAAATTGCTGACGATACCATTATTGAAGAACATATAAAAACAAACACTAAAGATAAAGTAGAAGTAAAACAAGATACAAAATCTACGGGGTTTGCACAAATATTTGAATCAATAGGAAAAATGGTTGGAAATATTTTTGGCGGATTAGCACTAGGGGCAATGACGCCAATTTTCATTGTAATTGGTATTATAATAGTATTTGTAATATTATTTAGTTTAATGGGATCTTCAAAACCACAATATTATCCACCACAATATTATCCCCAACCATTTTCACCACAACAACCATTTTCACCACAACAACCATTCTCACCACAACAACCATTTTCACCACAACAACCATTTTCACCACAACAACAATTTTCACCACAACTACCAAATAAATACTAAATATTATTTTTTTCACATCCACAATATAAATTGTAATAACAATTATTATTAAAACAAAATTTTTTAAGTAAATATTTATTATTATTTTTATAATTATCATTATTTGTTTCGCATATTTTTTGATCATTACAATAATCAAAAAAATTTGTATTTGTCATTTGATTAGTTTTTAATTGTTTTTTTGCATATAATTCTTTATTAATACAATTATTTAAATTAAAACATTGATTAACATTTTCAATATCTTTACCTTTTTCAATTATATTTGCAAAATGTAAACTATTAAACTCATAATTTAAAGGTAATACATCTTGTGTTTTTTGATATAATTTACCTTCATAATAATCAATTCCATAATTAATTGTTTTATTTGTATCTGTATATTTAGTACATTCTAAAGTACCACTTAAATTACTTGTATCTTCAAAAGAACATTTTAGTTTGTTTTTATCATTAACTTCAAATACATTATAATAATCCATTTTATATATAATTAATTTAGAAAAAAATAATTATTAATTTTTTTTCTATTTTAAAATATATAATAATGTTTAATAATGATAAACAAAAGTTTATTATTTTATTATTAATTACAGTACAAGAACCAATTGTACAAAAAGAACCAATCGTACAAGAACCAATCGTACAACAAGAACCAATCGTACAACAAGAACAAATTGTATAATTAATAATAATATAAAAGAATAATATATTAATATTAATATATTAATGAACAAAGAAGATTTTAAACAATATGGAGGTTCAACGCCTGAATTATCTATTAATGGATTAAAATGCTATGGTCGATTAATAGATGTTTATGATGGCGATACTGTCAAAGTTATATTACCTACTTTTAATTCTTATTATAAATTTACAATAAGATTAAATGGTATTGATACTTGTGAAATTAAAAGTAAGGATAAAATATTACAAGAGAATGGAATAAAAGCTAGAGATCGAGTTTTAGAATTATTAACAAATAATAAAAAAAATACAAAAAAAGATATAAAAAATTTGTTAGAATCTGAAGTATTTTTAGTATGGGTTGAATGTTTTGAAAATGATAAATATGGTAGAATTCTAGCAAATATATATAAAGATGAAAATGAAAAAAAAAGTATTTCAGAAATTTTATTAGAAGAAAAATTAGCTTATACATATGAAGGTAAAACAAAATTATCAAATGACGATATTAAAGAAGAGTTAAATATCTAAAAAATCTTTATAATCAAATTTTTTTTTTTTATTAATATGTATAATTTCTTTTTTATAATATAATTTATCATGATGTTTATTTAAAAAATCATTTATAAAATTAAATGATTTTAAAAGTTCATTTGGTGTTTTTATTCCTGAAATAAGGATACTACCTGTATAAAATACCATAATTGATGTATTTCGGTCTTCTATTTTTAATTTAATTTTAACACTCATATGTCTTTCTAAATCATATGATGCAAAAACATTATCTTTTATTTTATTAATTTCTTCTTTTAATATATTTAAATTAATATTATAATTAACTTTATAATGAGTGTTAATTAATTGAATATCAAAATCATCTATAGATGTTTCAATATCTAATTCTTTTAGTAATTCTTTAACTAAAAGAATACTATTATCAATATCACTATATCCAGTGATATGAATATTGCCATTTGAAAATATTTTAATAGCTAGATTATTAATATTAAATGTAATAGAATTGTAAAAAGATTTTTTTAAACTTTTTTTGAAATCCGATTCAGGTGAAATATTCAATACATCTATATTTATTTTCTGTATATTTAATTTTAATAATATTGTCATTGTAGATATTGATAAAATTTTAATAGTACTTAATACATTGTTTAGTTCTTGTTTAAAAAAATCTTTCTTTGAAATGAAGTTATGATTATCCATTATTTATAATTAATATATTATAAATAATATTTATAGTATTAGTTGTAATTATACTTATTTAAAATAATAAATTAGTAGTTATTATTACTTAAGATATAATTACCATAATATGGAAAAACAATCTGTTAACTTTATAATTAATAATTCAGAAACATATGTACATTATTTATTTCCTAATGAACCAATAATATGGATACAACTAGAATTATCTAATAAATTCGGATATCCTATATATTTCATTAAAGATGATTTATTTTTATCACCTTTAAGTCCAAGTAGTATATTAATAAAAATGAAAAATGTTGTTATTAAAAGATATTATAAAGATAATTTTATTTTTAATAAAATTTTAGAATTTGTTAAAGATACAAGTCCGTTGTTATATAATGCTAAAAAAATATATGCAATTATAGAAAACAATAATATAATTACAAAAATAGATCTAACCACTATTGAAGATTCAAAAGGAATCAAAGTATTATTAAAAGATTCAAAAACAAATATTACAATTAGAATTACTGAGCAACAATTAGAACTATTATCTGCAATTTCTGAATGTTCTAACAATAACACCAAAATTACAATTGAGATTATTGTTAAAAAAATTCCATGTAAAGAATTATTAACTAAACAAATTAATTATATTTCTGATATTATTTATAATACATCTTTGAAAAAATATTTATATTTACATATTTCTGATATTAATAATAATACATTGTTTTATTTTAATAATTTTTATATTGACTTGCTCGCTATTTAGACATTGTCTATTATTTGTTGTACAATATCTATGATCTTTAACCTATCTATGTTGTCCAATTGTCCGATCTATGTTGTCCAAGCGTCCTATGTCCACGTGTTCGTTGTCTGATGTCCGATCTATGTTGTCCGTTGTCTATTATTTGCAGTCAGATATCACATATCAAGAGTATGACGTATATAATTTATTACAATATATAATTATTTTATTGAATAACTGTTTTATTGAACAAAGCTATATAAGATTTCAATTGTTTTATTGAATAAAATTATATTATTTATAACAAGTATATAATTATTTTTTTTATTTTAATAATTATTTTATTTAACACTCTTTTTTGCCATAATAGACCTTGTGTTAAAATGGTTGCCTTTTTGCTTCTCAAACACACTCAAATAAATCGCTGCATCACATACATCCGAATCATACCCTAAATGATTCTCATAGTGCTTCTCACACCAGATAGACCCATGACAACTCTTTTTATTACACATCCCTTTACCAGGGATATCAGCGCAGCACTTCCTACACAAAAACATCCCAAAAACCTCCATTAACTTAGCATCAGTAAGACTCTCTTCATCTTCTTCTGCCATATAAGCTATAATACTCAATATCAATCTGTAATCATAACAAGCCCTATTTAGATGATAAGCTGAAGGATGGTTAGAGATCATTCTGTGATTTAACACTATCTCCTCTTCATCTCTCATATTACTAAATATCTGCAGGTTGTTCCTCCTCACTTCTGACTCATCAAGAACATTCTCTCCAGAACTCTTAGCCACATGACAATGGTTCATGTCTTTAGGAGTCTTTTTATTTAATGACGATGTATGGAACTTCATAAAAGGCCTGGCTTCATTGTAGATATCAAACTCTGTCCCAATGATATTCCAGTCGCTGCTTTTTCCATTTTCTAGTCCATTCTCATATACATGATCGTGGCAAAAGAGAGTGCCACGCTTCGGATGGTTCTTACACGGGATCACCTGTAAATAAAATAAAACAGTTTTTAAATACAGTTTTCAATTTATAGTTTTTAGTATAAATTACGCTTACCTTTTTATTTAGAACATCATAAGTACCACAGCACGACCTGATGAAGAAGTCTCCAAACATGATATCCAGGTCTCTCTCCTCACACCTCTCAGTATGACGCATATCTGCAATAATCTTTAAGATTAATCTCATGTCATAACAACTGGTAATGATGTTAATACACCCTGGCACATGTGTTATCAATCGAGGTACATCTGAAGGGTTGGTTTTCAATGTCTGACTGTACTCCAAATTATTAGACCGTACCAAACCTTCATCCACAATATTCTCCTTTATGATTATCACAGGCTTTTTATTTGGATTTCGTCTCAGACTACAAGCTGATTTCACAGCATTAGACGACACCTGTAACACATACAAAACATTTACATTAGTAATTGATTTTTATATTTAAACTATTGAAATTATATGGAATATTACCTGTGTTGAATCACATTCTATAGACATTGGATATACTGGTTGTACTGGCTGCTCTGGTTGTCCTGGTTGCTCTGGCTGTCCTGGCTGTCCTGGCTGTCCTGATTCTCCATATATATAACTTCCAAAGCTCGATAAGCTAGGAACATACTCCGTAGAATAACCAGCTTGTCCAGTTTGTCCAG
>Ga0315906_10010462_pt1 | contig 10897 bp, 10 predicted proteins | sample LakEriMetagenome_4_FD_203526 | JGI IMG/M metagenome (GOLD analysis project Ga0315906, IMG submission 203526) | Freshwater fungal communities from buoy surface, Lake Erie, Ohio, United States - Buoy 2 MA122 | ecosystem: Environmental > Aquatic > Freshwater > Lake > Lake biofilm | place: USA... | reverse complement strand
CCGCTCGCCGCCACCGGGATCTCCCGCGATGGCGATCTGGCGCCGACAGCGGCGACATGGACGAGTGCCAACCCCGCGGTGGCCACCGTGAGCGCCGAGGGCGTGGTGGCGGCGCGGCGTGCCGGCAAGACCGTCCTCACGGCCACGGTCGGCGGCGTGTCCACCACGCTCCCGATCGATGTCGTGAGCGGCGCCGCCGCGCGCAGCACCCTCACCGCGTCGGCGACGCGCGTGCGTCAGGGTGATGTGGTGCGCCTTTCGTTCGCCATGAATGCGGGTGGACGCCGACGCACCGATCTGTCGCCGGTCTACACCATGTCGGGCGGTAACGGCCAGATCGACGCCGATGGGCGCTTCGTGGCGTATGCCGAAGGCACCTACGTGGTGACCGCCGTTGCCGGTCCCGCCACGGCCAGCACCACCATTACCGTGAGTGAGCGTGATGTGGGGCAGCAGTTCGAACTGGTGGGCAAGGTGGTGCGCTCGCGGTTCACCACCGAAGAGGTGTGGGTGCACCCCAATGGCAAGGTCGCCTACCTCGGCTCCGGCAGCGGCGGCGATGTGGCCTATGTCATCGATATCAGCAATCCGGCCGATCCCAAGGTCGTCGATTCGCTCTTGAGCAATACGCGTCGCGTGAACGACCTGATGACCGACGTCGAGGGGAAGATCCTCGTGCACACACGCGAAGGCGCGAGCGACCGCAAAAACGGCATCGTGATCTACACGCTCGAAGATCCGCTTCACCCGAAGAAGGTCAGTGAATACACCGAGACGGTGACGGCTGGTGTGCACTCGAGCTTCGTGTATCGCGACAAGAAGACCGGGCAGCTCAACGTGTTCATCACGAACGACGGCACGGGCGCGGTGCACGTGATCAATCTCGATGACCCGTCGAAACCCCGTGAGCTTGCCGTGTGGGCCACGCCGCGCGCCGAGGCGGGGCGGTCGCTGCACGACATCGACGTGCAGGATGGACTGCTGTACGGATCGTTCTGGAACGACGGCCTGGTGATTCTCGACGTAGGCAACGGCATCAAGGGCGGCACGCCGACGAAGCCACAGTTCGTGTCGCAGTACAAGTACGATCTCGACAAGCTGTACAAGCGCGTGGAGCTCAAGGGCGGCCCCGGCTTCATCCGTGGCACGCACACGGCGTGGCGTCACAAGGACTACGTCTTCATTGCCGACGAGGTGTTCGGTGCTGGCTTCGGGCAGGCGGGTGGCAGTGAACTGACGCAGGCGTGGGGACGCCTGCAAGTGATCGACGTGTCGGATCTCGCCAACCCCAAGTCGGTTGCGTGGTGGGAACCGGATTACGGTGGGGTGCACAACGTGTGGGCGCGCGGCGATACCCTCTACATGGGCGCGTACAACGCGGGGTTCCACGCCATCGACGTGTCGGGTGAGCTGCGCGGTGATCTGCGCGCGCAGAACCGCAGCATCGCGACCTTTCGTCCGTCCGACCCCAAGGCGCATGTGCCCAACGCGACGATGACGTGGGGTGTGGTGGCGAAGGACGATCTCGTCTTCGTGAACGACATGAACGCCGGGTTGTTCATCGGAAAGATCAAGCCGAAGCCGGGGAGAATCACGCCGTGACGCGAGCGTGGTGGTCGGCGGCCGGCGCGCTCGCGCTGGTGGCCGATGTACTGACCGGCAACGCGTTGGGCGCGCAGGCGAGTCTGCCGGCGCCCCCCACGCGCACGTACGACGTGATCGTCGGGGCCGAGGCGGTGGACCGGATGCAGGTCGTCCGCTTCGGTCCCGATGGCGCCCGTGTCGTGCGCGAGCGGGTGATCGGCAGAAATGCCGTAGACCCCGACGGACCACACGGCGTGGGGGTCTCCCCTGATGGCCGCACGTATTTCGTAAGCACCGCGCACGGCGCGCCCAACGGCACGTTGTGGAAGATCGACGCCGAAACCGATCAGGTGCTTGGCCAGGTGGACCTTGGTGCGTTCCCCGCCACGTTGCAGGTGACGGCTGACGGGGAATTTGCCTGGGTGGTGAACTTCAATCTGCACGGCGAGATGGTGCCGTCGAGCGTCTCGGTGGTGGGAACGCGCGACATGGTGGAGCTCACGCGCATTCCTACCTGCACCATGCCGCACGGGTCGCGCCTGTCACCGGACGGTGCGCATCACTGGTCGGTGTGCATGATGGACGATGTACTGGTCGATATCGACGCCACGAAGTTCGAAGTGGCGCGTCACTTCTCACTCGGAAAGGGATCCGAGATGGGGATGCCCGGCCTTCCGCCGCAGCGGGGGCGCCCCATGTCGGCCGATCATGCCGGGCATGGCATGGAGCCGCCCAAGCCCGGTGACGTGAGCTGCTCGCCCACCTGGGCGCAACCCTCGCGCGATGGACGCACCGTGTGGGTCGCGTGCAATCGCGCTTCGGAGCTCGTGGAAATCGACGTGCCGTCGTGGACGATGCGTCGCCGCCTGCCTACCGGAGCGGGGACGTACAATCTGGCCACCACACACGACGGGCGTCTGCTGATTGGCACGAACAAGCGCGGGCAGTCCGTGAGTATTCACGATGCGGCAACGGGCGCCGAACTGGCGCGTGTCGCCACGTCGCGTCGCATTCCGAGCGGATTGGTGGTATCGCCCGATGACCGCTACCTGTTCGTCACCTGCGAAGGCGTGGGCTCGGAGCCGGGGAGCGTGGACATCATCGATCTGGCCACGCGGACCCGCGTGGCCTCGGTGGATGTGGGACAGATGGCCGGCGGGATCGATGTGTGGCGGGCGCACTGACCGTCAGCTGGCGGCGTGGTCAGGGCATCCGCCCGTCCCACGCTGCCGCCCGCTGGCGGAGAACCGACAGCGGCAGTGATCCGTTCTCCAGCAGCATGGCGTGAAAGGCGCGCAGGTCGAATGCGCTGCCGAGCCGCGTCTTCGTTTGGCGGCGCAACAGCTCGAACTCCCGGCTCCCGGCGCGATAGGCAAGCGCTTGCCCGGGCAAATCCGTGGAATACCGGAGGGACTCGGTGAGGATCTGGGTTTCGCTTTCGAGCACGTGCGCGCGCATGTAGTCGCGGACACGCTCCAGGGACCACCCGAACGCATTGGTCCCCGTATCCACCACGAGCCGGCAGGCGATGAACATGGACATCGCGAGCCGGCCATACCGATCGTAGGGATCGCTGTACAGACCGAGCTCACCAGCCACCAGACTGGCGTAGTCGCCCCACCCCTCAGAGAACGCCGTGTACGAGCGATTCCGGCGGAATTTCGGTAGCGTTGCGTTCTCGAGGGCGAGAGCGACCTGAAAGTGATGACCGGGCCACAATTCGTGTGCGATGAGCGGCGCCGCCGTCAGCAGCGAGCGTTGATCGAGACCGGTGCCATTGAAGTAGTAATGGCCGATCGTATCGCTCGGCGTTGGTGGCTGATAGTACCCGAAGGTGAGCGCCGGTTCGAGTTCCGGTGCGAGGCGACGCACATCACCGGCCGCACGTGGCTCACGACTGAACGCGGTAGCCAGCAGCGGCTTCAGCCGATGGGCATGGCTCATCAGCCGCGCACCGAACTCCTCCGGTGTCTTCGCGAAGAGCCGCGGATCGCGCGCCAGCTGCGCGTGAAACTCCGCGCGGGTTCCGGAGAAGCCGACCTCGCGCCGGATCGACGACATCTCCCGTTCGATGCGTGCGACCTCGGCGAGTCCGTACGCATGCAGCTCTCTGGCCGTCACCGGAAGTGTCGTATGCCACTGCACCAGCCAGTCATAGTACGCTCGCCCCCCCGGGTACGACGCCAGACCAACGGCATCGTGCGCGGCGTCGGCATATGGGCCTTCGAGCAGCATGGCCAGGCGTTCGGCCGATGGCGCGATGGTGCTGTCGACGATCATTGCCGCGCGCCGCTTCACCGCCGCGACCGTGGTATCGTCCAATCGTGACCACTGGGCCGGTGACAAGCTGAATGGATTCGCACTCCCGCGCACGGCGAACGTTCGTAGCAGTGACACGCTGGCCGGAAGCGCCGGCCTCGCGAGCCGTATGCCGCGCGATGCCCGTTTGACGAGACCGCCATGGATGGAATCGAGCAGCGGCGCCACCTGTACCAGCAACCGCAGATACCCCGTCGTGTCCGCTGCGGTTGCCAACGTGCGCGCGCGGATGCGCTGGGCAATACTGCTTATGGGCGACGCATACGGCGTGATGTCGGAGAAGTCGACCCACCAGAATGGGGCCCGCCTCGACTGCAGGCTGGCTTCCCACGCCAAGGTCTGCTTCGAGACCCGCTCGACCGGTGAGAGTTCACCGTCGCGCAAACGCGCGAGCGCGGCAGCGATGCGCTGCCACCGGTCAGCATCGTCGCGCCAGGCGTCCTCGGTCACCTCCTGCAATCGGAGATTCTCAAGGTTGTTCTGGGCCACTGTGCGCATGCCGAGCGATGCGGTGTCGAGGAGGCGTGCGAGAGCCCGGGATGCAGCGGTGGAATCGGTCTGTGCAGCCAAGGGGCGTACTACGGCCACCAACAGCGAGATCACCGCGATGACGCGCGGAATGCGGCGGTAGATGGGAGCAGTCATCATGAGTCTGCGACGGCAGGAGTGAACGGCACGCTCAATGTTGCGGTCAGGACGGCGGAACGGCTATATCCATCACGCACCTCCTCCATCCTCCAGACGTCCATGAAGAAGCTCCTCGTCATGATCGGTTCTACCGCGGGCAGTGCTCTGGGGTGGTGGCTCGGTACACCCGGGGGCATCTTCGGCAGCTTCATCGTGAGCATGGTCGGCCTCGGCGTGGGCCTGTGGGCCGGCGCGCGTATCGCCGATCGGCTTGGGGCCTGATGTACCTCTCATTCACGTCGGTATGACCACGCTCGATCTCGTCGCGCTCATCGTCCCCGATTACGACGAGGCCATCCGCTTCTTTGTGGACGTGCTGCAGTTCACTGTGGCAGAGGATCGGGCGTCTCAGACGAGCACGGGCCACCCGAAGCGGTGGGTGGTGGTGCGGCCGCCGCACGGGGGGACGGGTTTCGTGTTGGCGCACGCCGACGGCGAGGCGCAGCGGGCCGCGGTGGGGGCTCAATGGGCCGGGCGGGTGGGGCTGTTTCTCCGCGCGTCGAACTTCCTGGAGACGCATCGGCGTCTTGCCGACGCGGGGATCGTGTTCGAGGGTGAACCCCGCACCGAGCCGTACGGCCAGGTCGTCGTGTTCCGCGACCCCTTCGGCAACCGCTGGGATCTGCTCGGCGAATCGTGAGCCGCACGATCAACATTCCCAATAGACCTTCGTGACCACGGTTCGCATCGCGCTCGCCAATCTTCGTACGCCGTCGTCACCCGAGGAGTCGGTAGCGCTGGCCGTCGCCGCCATCGGTGACGCCGCCGCTGCCGGCGCATACATCGTGTGCTTTCCGGAGTGCTTCGTGCCGGGGTACCGCTGGCCAGGGACCACCCGGTCGGCGCCTGATGCCGTGTTCCTCGAGCTGGCGTGGCGCGTAATCGCGAATGCCGCCGCGCAACACGGTATTGCCGTGATCCTGGGCACCGAGCGCATAACGCCGAGCGGGCTACAGATCACCGCGCTCGTCATCAACGCCGACGGCACGATCGCTGGCTGGCAGGACAAGGGACAGCTGGACCCTGGCGAGGAGTCCACGTATCCCGTGTTCGGCACCACGCGACACGTCTTCACGGCCGGGCCGCTCACCTTCGGCGTGGTAATCTGCCACGAAGGGTGGCGTTATCCCGAGACGGTACGGTGGGCGGTGCGTCGTGGCGCGCAGGTGGTGTTTCACCCGCACTACGGAATTGCCGAACCGGGGAGCTATCGCCCCACCTCGTTTGCCGATCCCGCCAACACCTTCCACGAGAAGGCCATTCTCTGTCGGGCCGCGGAGAACAGCTGCTATGTGGCCTCGGTGAACTGCGCGAGCGAGGGGTCGCCCACGACGTCGGCGATCGTCGCCCCCGACGGCACCCTCATCTGCCATCACCCGTACGGCCAGGAGGGGTTACTGGTCGCCGATCTCGATCTCGACCAGGCCACCGGACTGCTCGCTTCGCGCTGTCGCACATCGCCGTTGTGAGGCGCAGACGGGCCGTTACATCACGCGGAGCGCGTATAAATCGTCACGGGGCCCGTTGTGCCATCGAGCGCGTCGGTGATCGCACGGACGCTTGGAAACCCGGCGAGTACATCTTCCCCGTGTTCGATGAGATCGTCCCATCCGGGCGCATCGTCGTGCGCCGTGAAAGTCTTGCCACCGGTCAGCGACAGTCGCAGGGTAATCACCAACCCTTCGCGCTCGACTTCGGCGCGCTCGACATCGTCCCATTGCCCCGCCGCCACCGGGCGGGTGCCGCGCAGCCGGCTGAAATCAAGATCCGTGGCAACGAGCAGTTCGGGCAGCATTGACTCCTCCTTCGCATTAGGGGTGATCAGCCGATCGAGGGATCAGTCGGGGTCACGTGGGGTTACTTCGGCGCCGGGTTCGACCCCAGCACCGCTTCGGCGATGCGATTCGCGACACCACCCGGCGCCACAAGTCCCGATGTATTGAAGAACACCACCACACTGAGTTGTTCACCGGGGAAGTACATGTTGTGGGTGGTCCAGCCATTGATACCACCACTGTGTGCATACACGCGCTGGCCGAACAGCTCACGCTGACCCAACCCCTTGCTGTATGCGATGCGCTTGCCGCTGTTCAGCGTATCGGGAGTCATGAACTGCGTGTACGTCGAGGGCTTCAGCAGCGTGTTGGTACGGTGCAGCACACCATTCCATCGTACGATGTCGGCCGTGCTGCTGCACAGCGAACCGGCAGCGTACGGCCATACGTGCGACAGGGCCGAGTGCTGGACGAGCGTCTTGCGCTTCGCGTCCCACTCATAGCCCGACGTCTTGCCGCGACGTACGTCGCGCTCGCTGCAGTATGAGGCTGATGTCATTCCTGCGGGGGTGAAGAGATGGCGCTGTACGTAATCGACGTACGGCTCACCACTCACCTTCTCGATCACGAGCCCCAGCAGGAAGAAGGCGGAGTTGTTGTAGCGTTCCCTCTCGCCCGGCTCGAAGTCGAACGGCCGCTTCTCGATCAGGCGAAGCAGCGTGTCGCGCGGCAGCTCGTGCGCCATCAGCAGACCGAACTCGGGAAAGTCCGTATAGTTGGGCATTCCTGACGTATGGTCGAGGAGTCGGCGAATCGTGACACGCCGTCCCTTGACATCGATGTTCACGTACTTCGTGATCTCATCGTCGAGCGAAAGCTTACCCTGCTCCACCAGTTGCATGATGGCAACACCGGTGAATTGCTTCGTGATCGACCCGATCTCGAAGATGGCGTTCGGTGCCATCGGCACATCGAGTTCGAGATTGGCCTTGCCGTACCCTTTCACGATGAGGGTATCGTTCCCGCGCACGACGGCTATACCGATACCGGATACCTGCCCCGCCACGATCGGTGCCATCGCTACCGAATCGATGAACGCGATCAGCGCCGTTCGTGGCGAAATCGGCGCGCGGGGCGCGGGCGCGGAGCTCAGGGCGGGCTGGGCTTCGGCAGACGGGACGGCGAGCATACCCATGACACCCGTCATGGTCACCGCCGCGGCGAGAAGGAATCGATATGGGCGCATGGTCATATTCGACGTCCTGCACGCGCAACTGGCAAGGGGCCACGTCCCGCTCCGCGTGGTGGAGTCGTACGGTCGAGAGGGTATGTCGCGGGTGGCGGAGCGCCACTGCGCCGTGTATATCCGAAAGCAATGGCGACACCGCCCACCACCCACGGTCGTGCGGGAGCGCCGCTCGTGAATGCCGCATGATGCGTCATACGGAAGGACATCGCACCGAACACATCGGCTGGCTGCGCGCGGCGGTACTCGGTGCCAACGACGGCCTTATTTCGACGGCGAGCCTCATCGTGGGCGTGGCCGCGTCCGGTACCGAACGATCCGCCGTTCTCGTGGCGGGGATCGCCGGCATGGTCGCGGGCGCCATGTCCATGGCCGCGGGGGAATATGTGTCGGTGAGTTCGCAGGCCGACACCGAAACCGCCGATCTCGCCCGTGAGCGCCACGAGCTGGCCACGATGCCGGAGGCTGAACTCCGCGAGCTTGCGGGCATTTACGAGGCGCGCGGCCTCACGCCCGACCTCGCCCTGCGTGTCGCCGAGCAGCTTACGGCGCACGACGCACTCGGCGCTCATGCGCGCGACGAACTCGGACTCTCTGAAATCACCGCCGCGCGACCGCTGCAGGCCGCGCTCGCATCGGCGGTGGCCTTCGCAGTGGGGGCGACACTGCCGGTGGTGGTGGCCGCGGTGGCCCCTGACGCATGGGTGTCGCGCATCGTGACCGCGAGCGCCCTCGTGCTGCTCAGTGTGCTCGGTGCGGTGGCCGCTCAGGTCGGCGGCGCGCCGGTGCTCACCGGCGCGGCACGTGTCACCTTCTGGGGCGCCATCGCCATGGGATCATCGGCCCTGGTGGGCCGACTCTTCGGTACGCAGATCGGCTGAGTCGCGCTTACGGCACCACGACCGTGCGTACGGGCGCCCGGTGCTGGTCGAGCGCGTCGAGGATGTCGTTGATGACCGCCGCATCGAGCGGAACCCGGTTGGTCACCACCTCGTCGAGCACGAGGGCACCACGGGCCGCCATTGCGGTGAGCTCCTCGAGTTCACCGAGCAGATGATCGTTGGAGCCGATCAACTCGGCCTCACGACCAATGAGATCGCGGTAGGTGTCGACAGCCACGGCGGTGTCATTGAGCCCAACGACCACGGCGCGCCCCAGCGGTGCCACGCTCTTGAGGGCGAGCTGTACGGTATCGGCGTGCCCCACCAGTTCCACGGCCACGTCGACGCCGCGTCCGTTGGTGAGGGCACGCACCGCCTCCGCTGCCGCGCTCGGGGTGAGTCCAGTGGTGTCGAGCGGCGTCGCTCCCAGTCGTTGTGCCAGCGCCAGTTTGCGCTCAGCGCGATCGGCCGCGATGACGTACGATGCGCCGAGTTCGCGGGCGATCTGGATGGCTGACATACCAAGCCCACCGGCACCGATCACGAGGACCGTATCGCCCGGTGCGCAGCGACCCTTGCGCAGCGCGTGCAGCGACGTGGACGACGAGCACATCATGACGGCGCCGTGCTCGTACGATACGCTGTCCGGCAGGAGCACCGCGTTGCGTTCGGGGACCACGATGTATTCGGCCCAGCCGCCATCGGTGAAGTGACCCAGCATGAGCCCGGTGTGACAGAACTGCTCGCGACCGGCCATGCAGTGTTCGCACTGTCCGCAGATGACGAGATAGTGCAGGCACACCCGATCACCGATGGCCCGTGACGTGACCGCACTCCCCACGGCCACCACATCGCCGGCCACCTCGTGGCCGAGCGTGAGCGGCAACGGCTCCACGCGCGAACGCCCCGCGCGGTAATGCACGTCGGAGTGGCAGATGCCTGCCGCGCGCACGCGCACGAGGACATCGCCCGCACCGATGGCAGGGATCGGCACCTCGGAGAGTGTCACCGGGTGTCCGGGCCGCTCGAGGCGCACGGCGCGCATGGTCGCCGGGATGGCCGTGGGGAGGGTCATGTGATTACGCGGCCGGCTTGGGGTCGCGCCCCTGCCAGAGATTGGCGGTGTTGAGCTCATCGCGGCCGCACAGCTTGAGGTAGCAGAACAGCTGCGTGCGGTACGCGGCATAGTTGGCCAGCACCAGCGTGACCAGATGCACGCCGCGGGACATCGGGCCGCCGAACAGCTGAATGTCGGCGCGCAATTCGTCGTCGGTCATGGCCCCGATTTGCTCGGCAAACCACGCGGGGTGCGTGGCGAGGATGGCATCGAGGCCGGCGAGATCCGACTGATCGGCCTGCGCCTGCGCCGCGCCCCACATCGCCCGGTCGAACGCGCCGTTCCTGATCGCCTGCACGAGCGCCGGCCCCTGCACGACCAGATAGCGCACCACCTCGATGCTGCTCCGCTGCTTCGGCGTGGGCCGATAGTCCACGGCATCACCGTCGATTTTGGTGATGAGGTGACGGAGCACGTTCACTTCGTGCGTGAGCGCGCCAATGAGTTCGTCTTTCGTGAGAACCATGAGTCGGGGAGTGAGGAGGGGGAAACCGCCAAGCTCGCTAACTTGCCCGCCACGAGCGGATTCCACCAGCCACACGCGGGCGCATCGTCACGCGCGCAACACTGAGCGCGTCATTCGGCGAAGCCCGGCGGCATCGCCGTGCCGCCGTGAGCGACACCGAGCCGTGCGATGACGTCGGCCGCCTGCGAATGACTCAGGCGCAACTGGTCCGCGCGCCCTGCTTCGAAGCACCGGCCGGTGAAGCCGGGGGCCATGGTGCACCCGAACAGGGCATAGCGCCCGCCCGGAGCGAGTTCGCCCGCCTGCCAGGTGCCCGCAGGCACGACGTACTGCGCGTACTCTCCCGCCGCCATGTCGTGACCCATGCGCACCAGCTCGCTGCGTCCGTCCGCATGCAGCAGATGCAGAAGAAAGCTGTCGCCACCGTAGGCGTGCCATACTTCGTCGTGCGTGAGCCGATGAAACAGGGAGACGCTGCGCGGACTCTCGGTGTAGCAACCGATCATGGCGGTGCCCACCGGTCCACCGCCATCGAACTCCTCCGCGGAGCGCCACGTGCTCCGGTAGAGGGTTCCCTCGACCGGCAGTCGTTCGAACCGATGGTGCCGCAATACCGTCATGGTATCGGCATGCGGTGGCTGGCCGTCGAAGTGCGCGAGGTCGATGACGTCGACGATCGCGTCGAGATCGAGCGGTCCGTAGCCGTGCGGATAGAACTCCACATCGCCGACCTTCGGTTGAGCCGACGGCAACGGCGCCGGCGGTTCATAGCGCAACGGAGCCGTCAACAGCGTCGGGTCGATCACCAGCAGCACGAGATCC
>Ga0315906_10010460_pt1 | contig 10898 bp, 7 predicted proteins | sample LakEriMetagenome_4_FD_203526 | JGI IMG/M metagenome (GOLD analysis project Ga0315906, IMG submission 203526) | Freshwater fungal communities from buoy surface, Lake Erie, Ohio, United States - Buoy 2 MA122 | ecosystem: Environmental > Aquatic > Freshwater > Lake > Lake biofilm | place: USA: Lake... | reverse complement strand
GCATCCGAACAAAAGTAAGGAAAGCGGGCGGTATTACAGATCAATTGTCCAGGCAACTGCAGAACGATCATCGCCCGCTGAAACCAGTAAACCCGGATTCAACCATGTCAGATCGTTAACGGAATTGGTATGACCACCGACAGCAGCATCCAGACGTAAAAGCGGCTCCATGGTATTGGTATGCCAAAGCTTCACGGTTTTATCGCGACTTGCAGTAGCCATTATTTCCGGATTTCCGGACATAGGGGCAATACGGTAAATTGCATAATTATGCGCGGGAACAGATTGCAATATCTCACCGCTTATAGGATCAGAAACAATCAAATGTGCATCACGTCCTCCACTCACCAGCAATGACTTATTTAACCACAAGGCATTCACACCAAAATTATCCTGATGTGCCTGATAGCTATTCAACAATGCAAACGCTGAAGAATAACGAAGTATCTTTCCTTCAGAAGTTCCCAGAATAAAATAATCATCGGCAAAGGTTATCGTACGCAGTTTGCCTTCTGAAGCTCGCCATGCATAAATAGGATTCAGTGCTGCATCATAGACCTGCACGGACCCATCGCCTGCCAGACTAAAAAACAAATTTTGCTGTTCCCAGAAAGCAAGCCGGAAAACAGGGGATGAATGATACTGCAACAAACGCACTTCACGACGCAAATTCAAATCAATGACATGCACTTTACCCTGTGCAGTTCCTGCAAGCAGAACTTTATCATCCAGAAAACACAAACTATAGACTACACCAGGTACACGTGCCAGCATGGCTCCACTTTCGGGATCGGCAGGATTCCACTGCGCAATAATTCCCTCACTGCCGGAAGTAAAAAAGGTGCCATCGGGCCCGGGCTCAATGGCATAGACGCTTCCTTTGTGACCGGTAAAGCGCGTGAGTACCTGCATTTGCATCATGCAAAATTGGGAGATATATTCGATTAAACCTTAAATTTTTTCAAAAACACTTCCGGACTAAATAAACCCAACGACCTCAATGTCCTTACCTTTGTAATAATGCGACCCGAAGAACATTCCATTCTTAAAAGTTTCTTTCCAGGAATTCTGCTGGCTGCTATCATGTGGATGGTGAAAGGTGCAGAAGTATATCTGCACAGGGACTTTCATCAATGGGGTATTTATCCCCGTAGTCTGGAATCTTGGACAGGCATCTTCACTATGCCGTTTGTACATGATGATCTGAAACATTTGTTTTCGAATACTATTCCACTAATCATCCTTGTTGCTGCCATGGTATTTTTCTACCGGATTATTGCCATGAAGGTAATTCTGCTGGTCTGGTTGCTGGATGGTGTCTGGGTTTGGCTTGGAGCCCGTCCGGCCTGGCACATTGGTGCAAGCGGAATTGTTTATGGCCTGGCAGCCTTTCTTTTTTTCAGCGGAGTGATCCGCAAACATATCAATCTGATGGCGCTTTCCTTACTCATTGCCTTTCTCTACGGCGGACTCATCTGGGGCATCTTTCCACTTATGATCGGCATGTCGTGGGAAGCCCATTTGTACGGAGGAATTGCCGGAGCAATGCTTGCGTTCGTATATCGCGGAGAAGGACCTCAACGCAAAGTGTACGATTGGGAAAATGAAGAGGAAAGTGAAACTGATTCGCCTGAAATTATTGAACTTCCAGAAATTAAAGAAGCAACGGAATCCGAATCAGGCATAATAACTGCACCGCAGATTAGTTATGATTATGTAGAAAAAAATAAAGATGGTTCCTCGCAAGCCAATCAGGAAGAGGCAAAAAATAAACCGGAATAAATTACTCAGACTATTTCCTGGCAAAGCTCAATAAGCACACCGTTCGTTCCTTTTGGATGTAAAAAACAGACCAGTTTATTGTCGGCACCTTTCTTCGGTTCTGCATTCAGCAAAGTAAATCCCTCCTCCTGTAATCGCTTCATCTCAGCAAGGATATCCTCCACTTCAAAGGCAATATGATGAATTCCCTCTCCTCGCTTTTCTATGAATTTAGCAATCGGGCTATCCGGGCTGGTTGCCTCCAACAATTCAATTTTATTTGGGCCAATTTTAAAAAACGATGTAGCCACGCTTTCCGAATCTACCGTTTCCAGTTTATAGGCCGGTTGATTGAATAATTTTCTGAATAAATCATTGGAAGTGGCTATATCCTTAACAGCAATGCCAATATGTTCAATGCGAATCATGTTCTGTTTTTTGTAAAATTACAAAAGCAGGAGCAATTCACCCCTTCAAAAATTGTTTTCAATTAATGCAAACAGACTTGTATTCAGGATGACATTAAAAGTCCTGCATACTTCAACTCAATGGACTCGCCGGGCAAGAGAAGTTCAGCCTGAATTCCTGCAACTTTAGCGCCATCGATATGCTGCGGGCTATCGTCGACAAAGAGGGTCTCTGAAGCCCTTAAATTATTCTCCTGTAACACCAGTTCAAAAATCGACGGATCAGGCTTACGAAGACCAATATCGCAGCTATAATATATTTTTTCAAAGGCGTTCTCAAACCGGGTTTTGCCCACCTGCTCATCAGCTAGCATTAAAAAGGCGTTGACATGAATAATGTTGGTATTGGAAAGAAGAAAAATTCTATAATTATTTCGGAGCTCATAGATGAACTCGAGCCGTGAAAGCGGAAAGTCCAGCAACATGGCATTCCAGGCATTATCTACATCCGAATGATTTATACCGGAAGGAAGATTCCGTATCAGTTCTTCTCTAAAATGATCTTCATGCAAATGGCCCGTTTCAAGCTTATCAAATAATTTTTCCTGCTTGGCCTGAGAATAAATCTCGTCAAAATTATTTAGTCCAAGTTTGCGAAAGGCTTTGGCTGTTCGTTGATAGTCGATGTTGATTATAACACCGCCAAGATCAAAAATAATGTTGCGAATAGGCTGAAGCATAGATACGAATCAAAATAAAGAAGTACTTCGTAACTGATGCACTTTCTATTCCTGCGAAATTAGAAGATTATTCTTTAATCAGCCTTATCACGACTGAACCATCGCTTGTTGAAAGCTTCAGGAAATAAATACCATTCTGCAGACCGGAAAGATCCAGCATATTACCGGATACTGAATTCCCTGAAGAATGAATCCGGCCAGACAAATCAGTTATTGTATAGTTTGAAACAACTGTTCCTTTACGATCGATATACAAAATATCTTTTACCGGATTGGGCCAAAAATCAATATCCGCATTATTCAGCTCAGCAAGGGATGTGGAAACGGAGCTGCAACGAACCGTATAGACTCCGGTATAAGTAAGGTTAACAGGTGCAACACGGGTACCGGTATTTACAAGGGCAGCAGAATAAGGTGAAGGGGAGGATGCGGAGTTTTCGATAGAATTTGCAACCGTGACATTACTTAGCGTAAAATCACAACCGGCAGCACCTGCACTATCCGTTTTATAAATCAGCATATCATAATTGTTAAAGGACCCTCCCACAGTGTATGAACCAACCAATGCATATCCGCCATCGAAAGTAGCAATTACATTTCCAGGCTGATGATCATAAGATGCGTTAATACCATAAGTATGCTGCCATTTAATCGCACCCGTTAAGTCGACAGCAATCAACACCATGGATGCATTAAAGGTTGAAGGGTTACGTTTCATAACAGCTAACAATATGCCACCATGTCCATCCGGCTTCACCCATAATGGAAGGTCATCATCGTTAGTTGTGAATTTTTTATTCCAGACTTTCACGCCAAGAGTATCGGTTAGTAACAGTCCCGCATTCGTACTTGCAGATCCATAATCTGCCCAATAAACGGATGCATAATAACCTTGTGGCAGGTAGCAGGCATCGATACTTTTTGCTGCGGAACCATAACTAAGTACTCCGGAATAAATACCCAGCGTATCGGTAAAGATCATCATCTCGCTTCCGCCTGTAATACCCATTTTGTTTCCATGGAGGTAGTGAGCGCGATAATCGGGACTGGCAAACTGATTCGCTACAAAATTAGCTGCTATGAAAACGCCATTCGAATCAACCGTCATTATACCGGGCTTGTTTGTTCCGCCGGCAAAATAAACACCGTTGATACGATAGTTGCCACCCGCTGTGAGTTCCAGCACTTTACCATAATCATCTCCTGCAGTACCATACACCTTCGACCATAAAGTATCGCCATTTGCATCGGTTTTCACAAGCAATACATCGCCACCGGTTCCATAAGATCGGGTGTTTCCGCACAACACGAAACCACCGGAAGGCAATGAAACTAATGACAAACCTTGATCATTGGCAGTACCACCATACTTTTTCTGCCATAGCAGATTACCATTTTTATCCAGACGTGCAAGAACCATATCGGAGGTGCTTCCCGTGAAAGAAGTGCCGACAACAGCAAATCCACTATCCGCAGTTTGCACAATATTGTTGGCCTGATCAACCCCTGTCGCACCCAAGGTTGTTACAAAAGTGGACTGGGCAAATCCTGAGTGTGACAAAAGAAAGGATATCGCAATTATATAGGGTGTAAATTTCATTGAGCGGAGTTTACTGTTTTACAAATCGAATAGCGCTACCCGAAGAAGCATCGTTAAGAATATACGTTCCGTCAGTCAGCGAAGAAACGTCGATTGTATTTATGCCGGAATGAAGTGCAGTATTAATAAGCACCTGTCCGAGCATATTGGAGATCGTTACAATCAGCTCATGGCGGCAATTCAGTGTAATGAAGTTGTGAGCCGGGTTAGGATAAAGAAATTCCAAAGTTTCATTGTTGACCGAAGACATCCCGGTAATGGCAGCAATCGGTTTGAGTTTCAAAAATGCCATATCTTCATTAATGGCTGAAGAAAAAACAGTTGTGCCGGATACAATTATTTTTCCATCTGAAAATACACCCATTGCGGCCGCCTGATCATTAGACGAACCGGCTGCAATCCGATGAGAAGTATAACCAACTCCATTAAATGTTGAATCCAATCCTCCGTTCTCCTTTAGCCGAGCCACAAAGAAATCATCAGCACCGGTAGTTGTAGTCACTGTACCGGACAGGAGAACTTTATTTCCCGCAACAATTTCGATTTCTCCGGGTTCAGAATTCTGACTGCCAATACTAAGTGTTTTTACTCCGTTAATAGCGAAAGTTGAATCTAAATTTCCGTTTGGCTGCACACGCGCCATTCCCAAAACTCCTGATCCGGAACTACCATAAACAACAATACGCTCAAGGCTATCCAGCTCCAGATCCAGCATTGCGGAAAATGACCCTATGGAGATCAATCTTGTTCCAGTTGTATTAAAGGTCAGGTCCAGAACTCCGGCACTGTCGATTCGGAAAAGGTACATCCCACCCCCGGCAGTTCCGCCCACTACAATTTTACTATCCGATTGAACTGCAATGCCCAAACCGAATTCTGAACCTGAAGTCAGGTTGAATAATTTCTTACCATCGTTATCGAAAGTTGGGTCCAGTGTTCCATCAGGTTTCACTTTAACAACGGCAAACTGGTTATCAAAAGGAGAGCCTCCATTTCTAGTTACTCCGGCGATCCAGATATTACCCGTGGCATCAAAATCAATGGCACTGCCAAGGTCAGGATAGGCAGACCCCGCCATATCTACGAAAAGCACACCAGTACCATTAAATGTATTATCGAGATTGCCTGTTGAGTCAAGGCGACAAATCATCATATCCAGACCACCATTGCCAGAATTACCGGCATTGCATGCAACAAATCTCCCCTCGTTATCCCGCTTTAGTTTAGGGGCCTGACCGCCAATCGACTGCTGGGATCCCATGGAAACTTTGCGTACACCGCCTGAAGCAAAGGAATTGTCAAGAGACCCGTCGATATTAAAACGGCTAAAGCACAATTCAAAATAAGTGGTACCCGGGTTCTTACTCAGGCCGACTGCCACAAACTTACCATCCGGCTGAACCGCCACTCCAAAACTCCGGTCAATGTTGGAATACACATTGTAATTCCTGACTCCGGAAAAATAAAACAAAGAGTCGGGTACATAATTCTGAGCAAAAACAGTGACCGTCGAAAACAGAGCTAAGAATAGGAGTATGCGATTTTTCATTGATATACTTTCCGGATTAAGACTACAAGATTACAAAAAAGGTCTGGCGAATTCAGCGGAATGATCAAAATCAAAGACAATTTATTGAATTGTAAGAATATTTCTACTTTTGAAAGAAACGAACTATGAAAAAACAATATCTGCTCAGCCTTTCCTTTGTAATTCTGACCAAACTCATGAACGCACAGATATGCCAGGTATTCATAACGCATGTGATCAACGGCAATACCGTACAATACTCAGGAAGCAGTCCCGACAATCCGACCAACTGGTCATGGTTTTTCAATGGAGGCTCACCCCTCACCTCTTCCCAGCAAAATGTAACGGTTACGTATTCCGCTGCCGGAACCTATATTTCTGCGTTATCGGTTTTTGGAGGGCCTAACAGCTGCTCTGCTTCACTTTCAAGTAAGACAGATACGGTTACCATAGGTACGGTTTCAATTGAAGAAACGAGTACGCTGGATGATATTCATATGACTTCTACCGGTGGCCACCCTGTTTTTGAAATTAAGAGCAGCAAAACCAAAAGCGTAACGGTTCAGTTATATTCTTCCGATGGAAAACTTATAGAAAACATCTTTACAGGAAAATTATTGGAAGGTACTAATACTTTAAATATGCAGGCGTACGGATTAGCCACCGGGAATTATATACTCACCATTATAGATGAAAATAAAATCAGTCAGAGCCGGAAGTTTTTCTGGACTGGCAACTAGAAAAATAAAACCAAACTAAAAAGCCCTGAAGCATATGCCTCAGGGCTTTTTAGTTTAATCCATATCCATTTACTGAGTAAAATCAAAGGTTGTAACACTCGTAAATGTGACTGGCAATTTACTCCATGTCTCCAGAGAATTTCTGTGTTTCACAACCAGATAATAGGAGTTGCCTGATACGGAAGCCGGCAATATTGCCTGAGCGGTACCATCCGCTGACACCAATAAACTACGCACAGCGACAGGTGGATCACCGGGAGTAGTTGCAGAGCGCAATTCAACCGTTACTGTATCACAGGCATCCGGATTTGTACTTAAACCGTTATTAAATAAAACCGGTGTCATTAAATCGCCTCCAACATAAAAACCCTGAAGGAATAATTTGATGTTAAGTACTACTGAAGAGCCTGGAGTAGTAACAGTAAACGGCAAAGCGGAAACTCCGGAACAACTTCCGGCAGTTACTGTAACCGGACCGGTAGTTGCACCCACAGGAACCGTAACGGAAATAGAAGTAGCACTGCTCGCCGTAAAACCAGATGCTGAAGTACCATTAAATGAAACCGCTGTTACATTCACAAATCCGCTTCCATTAATTGTAATTACGGAGCCAGCATTAGCCGAAGCGGGCGCGAATCCCGAAACAACAATTGGTACAGGTTCAGTAAGTGTCTGATAAAATAATTCTTCACAATTATTTGCATCAACTACAAAAAGCTGGTAATCACCGGCAATAAGGCCAGTAGCGATTGCAGAATTACTTACAGGCTGCAAACCATTTATCGGGTCATCATAATACCACTCCATGAGATAAGGTGAAGTTCCTCCACTAACCAGAGCGCTTAAATCACCATTGGCAGCACCAGCACAGGTTGGATTAATTGGTGTTACTACAGCGGTAATCGAAGTAGGTTCAGTGATGCTTACTGTTTCAATATCAGTGCAACCAACCGCATCCGTTACTGTTAAGGTATATAAACCTGTGCCAAGACCTGAACGGAAAGCAGCAAAACTACCATCCTCCCATAAATAAGAAAGAGTGCCAACACCTCCAGAAACAGTTACAGCAATAACTGCGTTCTGATCTCCATTACAACTCAGAGAAGAAGCGTTAAGCGTAACAGATGGCGGAACAGTATAGTTCAATGAACTTGCTATGATACCGGAAGAGCATCCACCAGGATACAAGTCAGTAATTTCCATCGAATAGTTGCCCGGAGCCAAACCTCTGATAGTATGAGAAGCAAGATTTGTTACTGTATCCTTTATAATCACATTATTCAACTTCCAGACAAAACGATAAGGAGCTGTACCGGCTGTAACCGTACCGGTAATTGAACCATTGTCAGAACCACATGCCGGTTGAACAACAGAAGTTGAAGTTGAAACTGAACGTGTCAATATAGTACGTACACTGCTGGTAGCGGAACAACCGGAAGGAATAGTAACCACTACCTGATAGTTGGTGCCATTATCGGAATTAATAGAATCTGCTTGTGTTCGTCCATTTACGATGCCAAGCCAGTCGATAGTTGTTCCAACCGGATATCCGGAAGTATAGGCACCTGTATCTCTGACGGCCAACTTCAGAATAGTACCAAAACAAACTGCAGTATCACCGGGTGTAATGAGCGGTAATGGCCTGGCTGTTGTATTTACAAATACAGAATCTGTTGTAGCACAACCTGAAGCTGTATTTTGAGCTGTAACGTAGAACCAGGTTGGTGCATCAATTAAGGCTTTAGGGTTTGCTATTGCAGGATTACTCACCAGGGTTAAAGGTGTCCATGCATAAGAAGGCTCTACCGGATTTGCAAATGTGATACTAAAGCCACCGGAAATAGATCCACCATCTTCTTCATTATCATCTACTATATATAGTGACCAAACGCCATTCAGATTTCCCGTAAACGTTGAGAGGGGAAGATTATTGGTAATGCTTTCTGGTCCGGGAGTCGGATAAAAATCTGTGAGCTCCAGGTTAGTTGGAGCGTAGGTGCCGGATGTAAACGTAGAGGTAGTTAGCGCAGGAAAACCATCGCGGAATGTCAGATTGCGCCCGCTGATAGTAGCCGAACCACCGCAATCTGAAATTAAGGTTACTGCCTGACCGGCTGGTGAGACAAGCACCATATCAATATCTGATGGCCAGGTATGCGACAGGCCGGTGATCGTTACACTTTTTACCGTTGCGCCCGATGCAAGTCCTGTAACAGAGGTAATAGTGGCCGGATAGGGGACACCTAAACCGGTAAGATCATTAATAGAAATTGATGAAGTGTTGGAAAACACGATATCTGCCGTTCCTCCTCCGGAAATAAGATTCACGCCAAGTTGCACACTGTCGCCAGCGCAAATAGTAGATGGATTTGCTATCGCATCAAGTACCACTACTGGAAGAATAGTAACTGTTGCAGTTCCTAAGACGGTACATCCTTCAGTAGTTGTTATTGCAACTGAATATGCGGTGGTTGCAGTTATTGCTGTTGCCAGCGGATTACGAATCGTGGTGGCACCAGCAATGAATGATGAAGGAGACCATGCATAAGAACTTATGGAAACCGGAGAATTGTATCCACCATTATAAGTTCCGATTGTTTGCGGCGTGCCTGCACTCGACTGAACCCAGTCTGCGCCGGTATTTCCATCGGCTGCCGCTACACGGATTGTTCCGGCAAAGGAAGTAGCAGCTGGAGCAAATCCAGACCAGTTGGCTGCTGTGACTCCGGTACCTGAAGAAAAGGAATAACCGGAATTTAAGCCAACTGCATCCATTACAGTTGTACCATTCTTTAATACGAGTCCCATTAATGCACCAGAGCTATAAAAGTCCGAAGTACCACCGGTGTTGAAATAAAGATTTGCCAAATCGTTCGTGCCAGATCCAAGATTTACAACAGCAACAGCATTCCCGGGAATAATAGTTCCTGTGGGAAAAGTTAATGAATGCGTAGCGGTTGAACTGGCACTAGAATAATCCGCAAGCGTCCATCCGCTGACATCAACCGGAGAAGACGATATATTGCTAATCTCTACTAGATCAGCGCCTATAACATAGGCAGGGTAGCTTACAGTTGTACCTACACCCGCACTACTTAAAGTAACCTCTGTAATTAAAATACTCTGGCTGCCCGGAATACTTGCCACCGTTACATCAAGCTGCGAATTTTCACCGGGACATAAAGAAGAAGGAGTAGCCGTGGCTACGATGCCGGTTGGCGCCTGCTTAACGGTTACTGTTCTTGTTGCTGTGGACGAACATCCATTTGCATCTGTACCTGTAACCGTATAGGTTGTGGTTGCAGAAGGAGTGGCATTAACCATAGCTCCGGTTGTCGGAGACAGTCCAGTAGTTGGAGAATAACTATAGCTAACTGCGCCATCTGCGGTAAGCACAACTGCAATTCCTCCGGGAGTACAATAATTAGGTGCCGATGAAACAAGTGTTACAGGCGGAAGCGGATTAACAGTCAAAACAGAGACCCCATTACTGATAGCAGGAGTACCACAACCACCGTTTACAAATACAGTATACACTCCTGCATCAGTGGCAGAAACACCTGTAATATTTAACGTAGCAGTTGCTGCACTTGGATTGGATAAAATAGATATATCCAATCCGTCTTTTTGCCATTGGTAGGTAAGATTTACCCCACTGGCCACAACATTAAATGAAGCAGAAGCACCTGCACAAACTGTCAGTGGTGTTGGTTGAGTAGTAATTACGACTGCATCTGAAATAGAGACTGCCGCCTGTGCCGTTGCTGAACATCCGGAAGAAGCAGTTGCGGTTACTGTAAATGTTTCTGAAACCGACAGAGCTGTTGTGGACGTCACAGCAGCATTAGGAGTCAACAAATTAGCAGGCGAAGACCAGGAATAGGAAATAGAAGCTGGAGGCGTAAACGAATACATTCTTCCGACTGCTGGTAAAACTGCATTATTATCATTTGCTAACGATGAGGATGCAGTATTCGTTGAAAAGGTTATACTCTCAAAATTTGTCGAAGTCAATCCGGTTAACCCCGCAGACACAGATGTACCCGCGGTACCGGTCATGCTTCCATAACGTAACTCTATAAGACCACTTGATTCATACAACCATGCCTGGAAAGTACCTGT
>Ga0315906_10010455_pt1 | contig 10901 bp, 8 predicted proteins | sample LakEriMetagenome_4_FD_203526 | JGI IMG/M metagenome (GOLD analysis project Ga0315906, IMG submission 203526) | Freshwater fungal communities from buoy surface, Lake Erie, Ohio, United States - Buoy 2 MA122 | ecosystem: Environmental > Aquatic > Freshwater > Lake > Lake biofilm | place: USA: Lake... | reverse complement strand
CCTGTCCGTAGCTAGCTGTAGCACACAGGAATAATAATGCAAGTTGGAATACAGCTCTTTTCATAGGTATAAAGATACGCAGTAGTTCGTAGACTGATGGATAATTTCAGTCAGAATACGGGCTGAGGAAGTTAATACAAACTATTGAATCCGCAGGAGGCTGAAGTTCCCGGATAAGGTTCCTGGTATACTGGTTATTCCACCGGTAAGGGAAACTGAGCCACTAAACGATCCGTTCATTAAACTATTCATTACAGAAGGCTCCGGACTGGATACTTTTAGAGGTGGTAAAGTTCATCCGGATATCTTCCGGAATTACTTTTCAGCGCGGAGTATGTCATGAATAATTCCCAGATGGTGACGGGTATGAATCAGCAGAAATTTGATGGTGGCCTTTACATCCAGATTTCCAAAAAAGGGGTGTTCAAAATAATGCCGGTGATTCAGATCTTTTAGTTTCTGAAGTGCTGAACGGGTTATTTTAATATGGGCTTCAAGTGTGGCCGTTGTAAAGGTTTCCGGTTGCACCACCTGTGGTGCTTTTCCACGTCCCCTGGGAATTCTGTTCAAGGCAAAAATCAAGATCCTTCCCAGATTAAAGTTGAATTTATATCCGGAGGGATTCGATTTGCTCACAGCATGAATTATTTTGTTCAGCGCAAGCAAGCTATGTTCTATGTGCCATCCTACGGTAGCAGAGGATATGCGCGTATTTTGTTTGTCCTGAAATGGAATGGCCTTTTCCAGTTCATCTAGGATGGCTGCCAGTTTTTTCAATTGTATCTATTAGATTTGCCTTTAAAGGTAATTGAATTTTCTAAAATCATATCAGTGGCAAGAAGGCATAAAAAAACCTGCCGTTGGGCAGGTTTTTTTATGGAGCAATTGATTATTTCGTTTTCTCAATGAAAGGCATTTCATCGCCCAGTTTAGCTTTGATGTGGTTTTCAAGGAACATTTCAATTTGAGTAAATTGTGCTGCACGGGCAGGAGTAATTGCTTTCGAAAGTTCTTTGAAAGTCTTTTGCTGCAGCTTAATCTGTGCACTGTTGTTAGCTAATGCGGAAGTTACTAGTTTAGTGGCTTCTTCATTTGACATTGCTTTGTAGTTCTTGGAGTATTCTACAATGTTCTGGATACGCACCTTGCTCAGTTCTTTTCTTGAAACTTCGTATTTTTCATAAATAGGCCAGAAAGCCTGAGCTTCGGTTGTACTCAGTTTCATTTGTTCGGTGATCAAAGCTCTTTTATCCATGCCATAAGCCGACTGAATAATGCCAATTTCATCTGCATTTTGTGCTATTGATTGAGCAGCGATGAAAAGGGAAAGCGATAATAAAATAATTTTCTTCATTGGTATAAGGTTGATTGTTTTTTTGGAACCCTAAAAATAGGAACTGGTTGTCAAATCTCACGCTACTCGATAAAAATTGATAAATTCTTGTTTTGTATTAAATATTTATAAATCAATTAATTATAACTATAATGATCTGTTTTGAGATTAATTTATTAGATCAATAAGTTAATTGCAGGTATAATGCACCGAGTTTAGGAAAATGTGGACAATAAAAAAACCTGCTGAATAGCAGGTTTTTTTATTGCAGTTGGGGTAAATTATTTTTTCTCTTCAATGAAAGGCATTTCATCACCCAGCTTAGCCTTGATGGCATTTTCGAGATACATTTCAATTTGAGTAAACTGAGCAGCACGGGCCGGTGTGATCGCTTTTGAAAGTTGCTTGAAGGTTTTCTGCTGAAGTTTCATGATGTTCATCTGGTTACTGTAACTAGCGTTGATTAGTTCAGTAGCCTTTTCGTTGGAGAGTGACTGATAATTTTTTGCGTACTCCATAATGTTTTTAATACGGGTCTTGCCATATTCCTTGCGAGCAACTTCATATTGCTCATAGATTGGCCAGAATGCTTCAGCTTCATTAGGAGTCAATTTCATTTGCTCGGTTACAATAGCTCTCTTGTCCATGCCATAAGCTGACTGGATAATTGCGATTTCGTCTGCATTTTGTGCAATGGACGCCAAAGAGAAAAATAAGGAGATGGATAACAACAGGACTTTTTTCATTTTTAATTTTGATTGGTTTATTCCCGGCTAAGTTAAATATAATCCGCATTTAATTCGGAATGCAACCTTCGTAACTGATGTGATAATGTGGTCTAAATAGTTGATTGATAGTTATATATAATAGTTCCTTTAGGTGCTGACATGAATCATTTCATCTCTACTTTCACGTTCGATCTATAGCGATGAAAAGAATACTGGTTTTTTCCTTCATTCTGGGTATATATCTGCTCTATGCTTTAACGTCCTGTAACAATCAGTCGTCTGATCAAAAGGAAGTTGCATCTGCGGATTCTGTCTTTTTTGTAGGGAATGAATCTTGCAAGTCCTGTCATGCACAGGAGCATTCTGACTGGCTTGGTTCCGATCATTACAAAGCCATGTTGCCTGCCAATGATTCAACGGTCCTCGGTGATTTTAACAATGCGGAGTTTATAGCAGATGGCGTCACTACCCGACTGTTTAAGCGGGAAGGTGAATTTTTCATCCATACGCAAGGTGAGGACGGGGCTTACCATGAGTATAAAGTGCTTTATACTTTCGGTTTTTTCCCATTACAGCAATATCTGACTGCTTTGCCGGGTGGAAAGATGCAGGCTTCCAGAGTAAGTTGGGATGCGAGGGAAAAAAAGTGGTTTCATCAGTATGCGGGTCAGAAAATTCATCACCGCGACTGGATTCACTGGACTGGTAATGGGCAAAACTGGAATACCATGTGTGCATCCTGCCATTCAACCGATCTGCAAAAAAATTATGATGCGGATAAGGACACCTATCGCACCACCTGGAAAGATATTAATGTTAGCTGTGAGAGTTGTCACGGCCCTGGTAGCTCCCATCTAAAGCTGGTAAAATCTGCTGACTATAAGCCCGATCATGGTGTATTGAATTCTGGATTTATCTATTCAAAGGATACTATTTCTGCATTGCAATTGAATACCTGTGCTCCCTGTCATGCGCGCAAGAGTGATATCGCTCAACATTTTATTCGTTCTTCAGAATTACTCGATGATCTTATTCCGCAGGTAATCAGTAATGAGTTTTATTTTGCAGACGGTCAGATTAAGGAGGAAGATTATGAGTACGGATCATTTGCGCAGAGTAAAATGTTTCATAATAATGTCCGCTGCAGCAATTGTCACAATCCGCATTCAGGTAAATTGAAGCTCGAGGGCAATGCGATGTGTACCAGTTGTCATGAAAGCGAATTGAATACTCCGGCTCATCATTTTCACAAGCAAAACACCAGCGCAGCGCAATGCATAAGTTGTCATATGCCGGAGCGAACCTATATGGGCGTGGATCATCGCAGAGATCACAGTTTCCGTATTCCCCGCCCTGATCAATCGGTAAAGTACGGTACTCCCAACACCTGCAATAGTTGCCATAAGGAAAAGTCAGCAAAGTGGGCCGCGGATGCCATCGTGAAATGGTATGGCCCGAAGCGTACTTATCATTTCTCGGATGATTTGTTGCCAGGAAGTTTACTCAACGATCAAAGTGAAACGCATCTGATCAAGTTGTTAATTGATTTATCACAACCTGAAATTGCGAGAGCAACTGCCGCATCTTATCTGGCTTCTATAATCACTCAACCGTCTGCTGATGCATTATTGACTGCCACCAAAGATTCAAAAGCGCAGGTAAGGTATCAGGCAATCAGAGCGCTGGAAAATTTCCCTCCGGATGTCTGGCTGAATCAGGTGTCGGGCTGTTTATCGGATAAGGTCAGAGCTGTCAGAATTGCTACAGCGGATCTATATCATCGTCTTCCTAAAGATCAATTACCTTCATCGATTTCAGCAGATTATATACGGGCAGCGGAAGAGAACCTGAATTACCTGCATTATCAGCAGGATTTCGCAATTGGAAACGTGATGCTGGCCGATTACACGTTGCAGGACGGTGATCAGTTAAATGCAATCCGGTATTATATCCGTGGCCTGAAAAAAGACAGCCTGATGAATTATGCACGGTTAAATCTCGCCTCCGCCTATAATGGCGCTGGCAAGAATGTTGAATCGCTGCGTACCCTGAATGAAGCTGCTGCAATTGATCCGCGAAATGAACGGATTTTTTATAATCTGGCTTTACTCAATTATGAAATGCAGGATATTCCGGCTGCTCTGTCGAACTTCAAAAAGTCGATGAATCTCGGTTCAGTAAATCCGGGATTGTATTACAATTACGGATTATTGTTGCAGCAGGGGGGTAATGTGAAGGAGGCAGAGTCTGTCTTGCTGAAGGGGTTAAAGATAGCGCCTCAGGCAACAAATATTAATTACGCACTGGCATTTTTGTATTTGCAAAAGAATCAGCCGGTGGAAGCGAAAAAGTGTGCCAGGGTATTACAGCAAAGTGATCCTGCAAATCCGCAATACCGCGATTTATTTCAGCGGCTTGGTATTTAGACGAAAAGGTATGTAAATAAAAAATGGTGTACAGATAAGTTTCTGTACACCATTTTTTTAATGCACTTTCTTAATCGCGCATTTTTAATTTCGCATCTTTCGCCAGATCGATATATTGTTTGGATTCCAGGTTGATCGTTACAAAGTCGATGTGTCCTCCGTGAAATTCCCCTGGCGATTTATACAGAGCGCTAACATTGTCACCGCTGTCGAATCCCACACAAAGTCCATCACCGGAGAGGGTGAATTTACCAACCTGCGCACGCATTGGTCCGGTAGCCACCATCTGGTCGTTCACATACAATTTTGCTATGCCCACTGACTCACGGTTTTCACCTGCTTTTTCGCGAATGAATTCCATACCAACGGTGTACTTGCCCGGTTTCAATTCGCCTGAAACCAGTTGTTGTTCCGGTTTGATGCCCAGAAAATTATATACATAGTACAATTTATGATCTTTGATAAAGAGGCTATGTCCTCCGAATCTTGAACCATGCGCAAAGATTACACCCGAGCAATTTGCATCTTTAATTTCCACGTTTGCCAGAATCTTATAATTGCGGCCGCGGATATTTGGTGCTACAGATTCCGGAACCGGGCTTGTGTGGGGGTAATAGGTATAGCTTTCACGGGCTGCTTCTTCAGAAGGTCTTTCAACAGCAAGTTGATCAACGGCTGATCGATCATCCAGTGGTTTTGCAAAGTTCTTATCGGCTTCTTCGTTCCATACTTTTATAAGTGCCTGTAATTTTTCCGGATATTTTTTTGCAAGATCTTTAGATTCAGCACGATCAACGTCGACATGATAAAGCTGCCATACATCTTTATCGAAATTTCCTTTGCCTGTGAGGGGGGCGTGAACCGCTACAGCTTTCCATCCATCTTCCCAGATCGCACGTGTTCCAAGCATCGCATAGTATTGACGGTGTTTCTGCGTGGGAGCATCCGGTGTAGCATCAAAAGAATATTTCATAGAGACACCGGATAATGGATATTGTTCAACTCCATTATAAACCTTCGGCATTTGTATTCCGCAAATTTCCAGGATGGTAGGTACGATATCCACAGCATGATGATACTGGTTGCGGATTTCACCGCGTGCCTTAATTCCTTTCGGCCAGGTTATTACCAATGGATCGGAAGTGCCACCGGAATAATTGGAATAACGTTTGAACATTTTAAAGGGAGCTGAAAAGGCCGCAGCCCATCCGGTAGGATAATGCTCGTAGGTATTGGGTCCGCCCAATTCATTGATGAGTTTCATGTTTTCCGCAAGTGCATCCGGATAACCATTAAAGAATTTATTTTCATTTACGGATCCGCTCGGACTACCTTCACCGGAAGCGCCATTGTCGGCAGCATAAAGAATGATGGTATTTTCATACTGTCCGGTTGCTTTCAGATAATCCACAACCCGTCCAATCTGTACATCGGTATATTCAGAAAAGCCTGCAAAAACTTCGCACAATCTGGAGAAGAGTTTCTTTTCATCTGCCGTAAGTGTGTTCCATGGTCGCACATAGTCACCCAGATTTGCCTGGTCGGCGGGCATCGGATTAAATTCAGTGAGCTTGGTGTCTTTCGGAATAATTCCTTTGGCAATCATGCGCGGTAAAACCCATGCACGATAGGCATCATAGCCATCATCAAATTTACCTTTGTATTTATCAATGTATTCCTGCGGTGCCTGATGAGGAGCATGATTTGCACCAGGGCAATACCACATGAACCAAGGCTTAGAAGGGTTGGCTGATTTTTGATCTCCAATAATTCGGATAGCCTGGTCTGCCAGATCTTTTGACAGGTGGTAACCCTCTTCAGGACCATAAGGAGCTTCGATGTAATGATTGTCTTCTGCCAGATCGGGGTAGAACTGATTGGTTTCGCCACCGATAAAGCCGTAAAAACGATCAAAGCCCATTTGCAAAGGCCACTGTTCGCGGCTTGCACCGGAGGGAAGATCGGTTTCAGGTACGTTGTGATTTTTCCCCAACCAGAAGGTGCTCCATCCATTGTCCTGTAATACCTGTCCGATAGTGGCTGCCTGCTTGGGAATTTGCGCGCTGAATCCGGGATAACCATTCGCGCCTTCGGTGATACAGCCCATACCGTTCAGATTATGATTACGTCCGGTAAGTAAACAGGAACGGGTAGGAGAGCAGAGGGCAACCGTATGCCACTGCGTATAGGTGAGTCCGTCGGCAGCCAGCTTATCCAGCGTAGGCATGTTTACGCGTCCACCATACGGCGACCAGGTTGCCAATCCTGTATCATCGTATAATACGAACAGAATATTGGGTGCACCTGCAGGTGCTTTCTTCCGGATGTAAGGTTGCCAGTCGGGTGTCGACTCCCGAACATCTGTTTTGATGACGCCCTTAAAGGGTGGTTTCACATCCTGTGCAAAACCCTGCTGCAACATTAATGCTAAAACCGGCAGCAAATAGCTTAGCTTAAAATTCATAATGAGTATCCGAATTTTTATGGGTTAATTATTGTCGTTATTTTAATACTAGAATCTGAATCCAAAATGGATGATATAACGGAAGCCAACACTGGTGGTATTTACCGTTCCTGATTTTTTAAATTCTGTGTCGTCGATAACCAATGAATAGCCGGGAAACCTATCCTGCAAAATTTCATTTATAGCATCAAGCAATTCCAGTTGGTCAGCATCATCAAGCGTGCTGTTAACCTTTGCCTCGATCTGATAATTCGATATGCCAGGGCCGATCAATACCATATCGAGTGCCAGCCGGTCTTTCCAGAATAAAAACTGATAACCCAGTTGCACACCTCCCGTAATAATATCCAGGTTGATATTGGTTTTGACATCCCCCTGAAAGTCGGCGGTATTTAAATTCCAGGTGTTTTCCCGCCTAAGCATGTTGTACGATAGATAGGGGCCGATGTAAACACCATGCGGTGCATTGTATTTGTTTTCACGTTGCAGATAAAAACGATAATCCACTGAAGTATGCATGCCGAAAGACTCGGAACTTCCTTTTAATTCGATTTCTTCATTGTTTATTTTGTCCCTTAAATTTTTAGTAAAAGTGGGCAGCGAATACGTGCCAACATTCAGACTGATACTCTGATGTTTTCCGAGAGTGCGTTCATAACCAAGGATAAATGATTCTCCGAAAATAAGAGGATTTGTGAGGTTGAATCGTATCGTATTCTTTTTTGTTCTTACCGATGTACTGTCCTGGGCAAGCAAAGTATTACTATGAAAAGCAGAAACAATAATGAAAGGGCTGAATAAAAGGGCGAGTAATTTTTTCATTTTCAAGAGGGGTTACTTTGTTTCTTCGGAGACGGGTTCAACCTGGATTACCTCGTACATATCTTTGCCATCTTTTGTGATCGGTTGATAGTAAACATCGCCAACTTTCACATAGGTCACCTCACCAACTTTCACTTCTTCACCGCCTTCCGGAAGTGTTTCTACGATTGTGCCGGCTGTTGGAGGAACGACTGTATATCCGCTATCTGACTTTTCATAGAAGGTGCCACCATAGTAGTAATTGTTGGTCACTTCATTCACCACTACGGTTTGCGCTTCTGCAGGTACGGCCGGAACAGTAGCTCCGACAGGAGCCTGAACAACGGTGTAGCCCCCGGTGGATGTAGTGTAAAATACCCCCTGATCATACTGATATTGCTGACTGTTGGCTTCCACAACAATTGCTGTTATAGCCACTGCGGCAATAAAGAATCCCCATGGATGGTAGGACGGCCCGTAATAATAGGGGGTGTAAGGATGATAATAATAGGGATTGTAGGCGTGGTAGTGATATCCTCCGTAAGCGTAAGGCGGGCGCGGATAAGGACGCACCGGAGGACGAACAACGATGTTGGTATTGTGGCTATTATTGATGTTTACATTTGTTCGGTTACCTCCCTGATAGACATTGCTGTTACGGGAATTGTTGTTACGGTTTACATTGGAAGCATTATCAGTTACCGAAGGATTTCTTCCTCCGGCATTACTGTTTCCAGATTTACTTAAGTCAGGTTGGTAGGCTCCTTTATTACTGCCTTGCATTTTATTATCAGAACGAGCGGCTCCCTGATTATTCGCGGGCATTTTATTGTCTTTACCTGCACCGGCAGAAGGGTTGAATTGTTTGCCGTTATCCGGTTGTGCCTGACGATTGGAGGTCTGTGGTTGACGCGTATCCATCGACTGGCGGGAGCTCTGGCTGGTTCCCGAAGGACGAGGCTGAGCGGAAGGTTGTGATCGGTTATAGGAGCCACTGCCAGTTCCGTTGGAAGTTCCGTTACTGGGGCGGTTGTAGGATCCGGCTCCGTTGAAGGAGTTGCCGCGTGATCCACCACCTCCGCCACCGGATGGACGTGCATGGCTCATTCTTTGTGCCAGCAGGTTTTCGTGACCGGTATAGAGAAAAATAAGTGTACTGATGAAGAATATGTTGAGTTTTAATGGCTTCATGGTTTTGTTCGTTTTATTTAGATTTTGCCATGATTGCAATCTTCCTGGCAGTAGGAGCGGGTACAAAGTCAAACATGCTTACCGGTAATTTATTAGAGAGATTCCAATCGGTAAAAATGGTTTCGTAGCGACTCAATTGCTTGTCATTTTTATAATTGATTACCATTTTTTGAGGCAGTGAAGCAGCATCATTTCTGATCCAGATCTGAATTACCATTTTGTCGTTGGAAGCAATAATTACATGACAATTATTCCCATGCACTACCGCGGTTCCGACATAACTTATCTTATCACAAAATCCAATGAGGTCTTCGGTAAGAGAAGGATAAAAGAAATCCGCTGCGGGAAAATCAAAATCATATAATTCATGCAGTGTATCGAGTGTTTCCATCATCGTTGGCGGAGCATCCAAAGCCACATAATTATTTTCACTGACATTATAGTAATGGAAAAGTTCACCATTGTAAAAGAGCTCACGGGGGCCATTATCACCACTGGATTTAGCAAGCATGCGCGTTGGTCCGTCAATGAAAACCTCATGAGAATTGCAGAATGTTCGGGTTTCATAGTCCGGGTTTCGGATATCCCGGCAATTGGTCATGGTATAACTGAAGGATTCCAGATCACCAATTATCAGTGTCATTCTATCAATCAGCTTTAAAGCCTGGGGGTCGTGCTGGCCTGCTACCGTCAGAAAACTTGCTGAACAGAGCAGTAGGAGTAGGAGTTTTTTAATCATATTTTTTATTTAAAACACAAGAAACGAAATGTCCGTTCGGTAATTCTCCGGGATCAGATTAATCTTCAATCCGGTAGCTAAATTAGCTGCTATAGCGCTATTCTAAGCAAAAACTACTACTGATATTTACTACGGTAGTATAAATTCTACCCTTTCAGCCACTAGGACTATTAAAAAGCCTTGTTTAAGCGGATATAAAAGCCATCTGAGCCGTAGCTGCCAATGCCATAGTCCAGTCCGACTGAAGTTCTGGCTTTAGGCAGGAGCATCAGGTCGATGCCGAGGCCACCTGCCGGATTAATGTACTCCATCAGTGTAATATTGTTGTTTTTATTGGAAGCCGTTGTGAAGTTGACAAAAGCTACTGCGCCGATCAGATTAGGAATGCGTCTGGTTCCTATCAGAATTTTTCGGAATTCCGTTTCAAAGTAAAGTAGGTTTTCGCCGCGGAAACGGCCAATCATATAGCCGCGACCAGAGCGACCAAACTGATCCCAGCCTAAAGCAGGCAGGTTCAGGTAGGGTAGGGTTCCGGATAAAGTTAGGTTAGTATAGCCCCAGAAACAAAGCATGTTCTTATGGTCTTTGCTCAGGTCAATATATTTCCTGGCCTCCAGCCACAGAATCGTAGAATTTTTATCGCTGCCAAAGAATTCATTATTGAATTTACAATTCAGACTCATGAAAATACCCTTGTACGGATCATTCTGATTGTCGCGGGTGTCGAAGGAAGTATTGAAGGAAAATCCGGATAAAACACTCTGACGTTGGTTAAATCCGTACAATGAATTGTAAGCATAGGTGCTGGTGATTACCGGAGGATTAGATTCCAGATTAAGTAATTCATCTTCGATATCGGTATAAACATCAAGGTGATAGCCAATACCGGCATAAAGTGTACTGTCAATCTTCCTGGATACAGTCTGGTATACGCGGATCAGTTTGTACGACATCTGCTGAGCCTCATCAATAGGTGCTGAAAAAACTCCTTCCGATATTTCGAAGCCATTGGTGGCTATCTTGGTGCTGCTGGGACCGGTTCCTAATCCGAAAGTTGGCTGCGACGTATCCATATACCGCCAGTCGCTGTTGAAAAGCCATTTGTTGTTTTCAGTGTAGATATTACTCCTAAAATTGGTGATGAGCTGATTGAGCGTCGTATAATTAGCACCAATCAGTGCGGTGGAAATACTAGTAGTGGCAGGGTCGCCTAAAAATC
>Ga0315906_10010452_pt1 | contig 10902 bp, 11 predicted proteins | sample LakEriMetagenome_4_FD_203526 | JGI IMG/M metagenome (GOLD analysis project Ga0315906, IMG submission 203526) | Freshwater fungal communities from buoy surface, Lake Erie, Ohio, United States - Buoy 2 MA122 | ecosystem: Environmental > Aquatic > Freshwater > Lake > Lake biofilm | place: USA... | reverse complement strand
CAAAAACTCGGCTAAGGTAAAAGAAATAGCATCTTGTATTTGAGATAGGTCTGAACTAATTCGATTACTTAAATCGCCTACCCTATTATTGCTGTAAAAACTCATAGGCATGCTTAATAACCTGGCATACAAATCTATCCGAATATTTGCTAAAGACTTTTCACCCACTTCGGTTAATAAATATATCCGCATAAAAGAAAAAACAGTTTGAGCCGAAAGTTGAAGAAAGATGAGCAGAAGTATGGTATTTAAGCTCCATTGCACCGATTTCAAATTTAAACCAAAATTGTTTGTAGCTAGGCTTGGAGTTGCAGACTCTATTGCGGCTCCCGGCGAAGCAGCATCAATCATCTTACCCAGTAAAAATGGAAAAATCATTGTGCTCAATGCAGACAATGCAATAAATAGTAAACTTAAAATAAATTTTGTTCGAAAGGGCTTAATATAAGCGAATAAGGATAATGCTTCTGCGATTGTCTCTTTATTGATTTTAGCCTTTGCCGGTTCTTGTGATAAATTACCGTTGCTATTAAAACTTTTTCTTGCCATAATATGCGAACAAATATAGGTAAAACTAACAGTTAAAAGATGTTGTAATAAGCGTATAAAAAGAGCATGAATTAGACCAAAAACCATAAAGACCTCGTTAACAGAAATGCAATTCGACTAACAGGCTGTATATTATAACCGAGAATACCTTCTTAGATTGATTAAATTTTCTTAAAATTGTAAGATGAATAAAATAATATTGTGTTGCATTGGTATTTTGTTGCTTATCCAATTAGAAGCAGCACCCTATGAAAATAAAATTTTCGATGCAAAGGTTCAAACTATTTTGTTTAGTAAAGCCGGAACAGAAGATAGATACCCCATTATTTCTTTGAATAGCCCCGAAATATTGAAGTTGAGCTTTGATATACTTGGCGCACAATCAGAAAACCTACAATATTCACTGGTACATTGTGATGCCAACTGGAATCCAACACCATTAAATCAAAATGAATATTTAAATGGGATGACCTTTGACAATATTCAGGACTTTAAATTTGCTACAAATACCTATGTAAAATATGTGCATTACAATATTTTACTGCCAAACGAAAACATGAAACCAAGAATTTCTGGCAATTATATAGTAAAAGTGTATCGCAATTTTGATGAGGAAGACTTACTATTTACTAGGCGAATGATGGTGTTAAATAATGCAACAACTATAGAAGGCCTTGCTCGCCCGGCTACATTAGCCGAACACAGATATACCAAACAAGAGCTTCAATTTACAGTTGGCATAAACCCAAGTATGGTTGTAAATCCTTTACAAGATGTTTCTATTGTGCTGATGCAAAATAGCAGGTGGGACAATGCCATAACAGGATTAAAACCTCAATTTATGGCTAACAATAAATTAGAGTATAATTATTTAGACCAAACGCTCTTTAATGGGGGTAATGAGTTTAGATTTTTTGACATTAGACAATTGCGTCAATTTTCGGCCAATGTTCGAAGCAAAAGAACCGATTCTGTGGTACATGTAATCTTGAATTTAGATGAAAGCAGAGGGGCAATGCAATATTTTAATTATCTCGACTACAATGGTAAACGCTTAGTTCAAAATAAAGAAGGCAATAATAGCGAAATTGATGGCGACTATGCCTATGTTAACTTTTACCTTTCGTCTGTTATGGGCGTTCCTCCTGATGCCGAGGTTTATGTATTTGGTGAATTTACAGATTGGCGATTAATGCCGGAGTACAAAATGTATTTTAATAAAAATAGACAAAGATATGACTTGGAAGTTCCGCTTAAACAAGGCAGATACGAGTATTGTTATGCAATAAAAAACGACCAAGGAAAACCTGATGAAAGCGTCTTAGAAGGCAATCATTTTCAAACAGAAAATGAATATCTGGTATTAGTATATGCAAAAAACCTTCAATACCATTATGATGAATTAATTGGCGCACGAAAATTCTCAACACAAACGCAATAAAATCAATTACTTGCACCAAATTTCACTCAAAATAAACTTTCAATAATTTATACACAAGTAAAGATAGATTTCTGTATTTTTGCAAATCATCATGAAGACAGAAAATATAGACATCGATTTCGAAAAATATGAAACAGTAATTGGTTTAGAGGTACATGCCCAGTTACTCACACACACGAAGGCTTATTGTGCCGACCCCTATTTTTACGGGTCTGAACCAAATACACAGATAAGTCCAATTAGCTTGGGTCACCCCGGAACACTTCCCAAACACAACAAACAAGTAATTATTAACGCCATTAAAATGGGATTGGCTTGTGAATCTGAAATTGCAAGGGACCAATATTATGCGCGTAAAAATTACTTTTATGCAGATTTACCTAAGGGTTATCAAATCACCCAGGATAAAACACCCATTTGTACTGGAGGCTATATCGAGATCAAAACAAAAGATGGTGAACCCAAAAAGATCGGAATTACGCGCATTCACATGGAAGAAGATGCCGGAAAAAGCATGCACGATCAAGATGTATATGATAGCTTAATTGATTTAAATCGTGCAGGGGTGCCATTAATTGAAATTGTATCTGAACCAGAAATAAAAACTGGCGAAGAAGCCTATCAATACCTTACAGAAGTAAGAAAGTTAGTTAGGTATTTAGACATTTGTGATGGTAATATGGAAGAAGGAAGTTTGCGTTGTGATGCCAATATTTCTGTAATGCTTAAAGGTTCAAAGCAATTTGGAACCAAAATAGAAGTAAAAAATATGAATTCGATGCGAAATGTGCAAAGAGCCATAGATTACGAGGTAAAGAGACAAATAACTGCCTTAGAGAACGGTGAAACTTTATACATGGAAACGAGAAATTTTGATGCCATGAAAGGCATTACACTCACCATGCGTAGCAAAGAAGGTGCAAGCGACTATCGATATTTCCCTGAGCCAGATTTACCTCCATTGCATATCAGCCAAGCGTTTATTGATTCTGTTAAAGCGCAGATGCCAGAATTACCAAAGGCATTATATCAAAAGTTTACCGAAACATTGGGACTTAGTGAATATGATGCCCAGGTGCTTACAGAAAATAAAGATTTGGCTGCTTATTTTGAAAACATATTAAAACATACCGGAAATACTAAAGCAGCCGCCAATTGGCTGATGGTTAATATCAAAGGTTATTTAAATGATCAAGCTATTCATATCAATGATTTTGTATTGCAACCCGCAAAAATTGCAGAGATTATTTCACTCATTGATACAAATAAAATAAGTAATAGCGCTGCTTCCCAACGTTTATTTCCGGAGATGATTAAAGAACATCACAAATCTGCCCTTCAAATTGCAGAAGCTTTGAATTTACTTCAAGAATCGGATGAAAATGAATTACAAAAATGGATTAACGAAGCCATACATAAATTTCCTGAAAAGGTTGCCGAATATAAATCTGGCAAACAGAGTTTATTGGGTTTGTTTATGGGCGAAGTAATGAAAGCAAGCAAAGGCAAAGCCGACCCTAAATTTGCCACACAACTATTAAAAGAAACCTTAGAGAAATAGGAGAAATAACACATGAATTTTTTAAAAAAAGCTTTTTTAGGGCTGACCCTAATGGTATTTTTTGGAGCATGTAATTCCGATAAACCTGAGGAAATATCAGGATTTTTGGTGAGCGGAACACTTACTAATGCAAAAGATATTAAGCAAGTAAGCATTCAAGAATTAACGGCAAGCGGACTTATTCTGTTAGATACTGCAGCAGTAGATGCGAGTGGGAAATTCACTTTAAATGGAAAGCTAAATGAAAAAACATTTTGTATCCTTCGATTTCAAAAAGGAGATATTGTTCTATTGGTTGACTCTAACAGTAGGTTGAATTTGAAAATTGATGCGGGAAAAATTGAAAATTATACAGTTGAAAATTCTCCAGAAAACCAAGAACTGAAAGATCTATTTTTGTTGAATAATTCATTTATGGCTAAAAGCCAATCCATAAACCAGCGATTTTCACAATACAATTCAGAAAATATTACGCCTGCTATTGAAATAGCGATTAAACAAGCTTTCGACAGTTTACAAAATAATCACCAATCTGCGGTAAAAGATTTTGTAGTAAAATCTACCAATACATTAGTACCCTATTTTGCTGCTAACTTTTTGTTACCAGAGGCTGATGCAGCATATTTAACACAATTAGACAATGCCTTATATCCTAAATTTAGTAAATCAAAATATGCCATTCAACTGCACCAAAAAATTGAACGCTTAAACAAAACAGCAGAAGGCGCCTACGCTCCTGATATTGTATTGAATGACCCATTTGGTAAAAAAGTTTCATTATCTGAATTGCGAGGTAAAATTGTATTAGTAGATTTTTGGGCAAGTTGGTGCGGCCCTTGCCGAATGGAAAATCCTAAAAATGTTAACTTATACAACAAATATAAAAAGGCAGGTTTTGAAATTTTTGGGGTTAGTTTAGATGATAACCGAGATGCATGGATTGCAGCAATCAATAAAGATAAATTGCTTTGGCCACATGGTTCAGACCTCTTAAAATGGAACTCAGCTGTAGTATCATTGTATAATATTAGCGCCATTCCCTATACTGTATTGGTTGATAAAGAAGGTAAAATTATTGCCAAAGAATTACGTGGAACTAATTTAGAAATCAAATTAAAGGAAGTATTTGGATTCTAGGTTCAAACAGATTAACAATTAGATAACAATAAGGAAACATTTGCATAAGCCCAAAGTCGGAATATTACCTAAAAATTAAGAGATGGAAAACATAGGCAAAATATTAGTGGTAGACGATGAGGCAGATATTTTAGAGTTTATATCCTACAATCTTAAAAAAGAGGGATATGAAGTTTTCACCGCAGCAAACGGGAAAGAAGCATTACCTATTGCAAAAAAAATAAAACCAGATTTGATTTTGTTGGATGTGATGATGCCTGTAATGGATGGCATTGAAACCTGCAAAAGAATTAAATCTGACAGCGATTTTGATCAGACTTATGTGGTATTCTTAACAGCGCGATCAGAAGATTATTCTGAGATTGAAGGATTAGATGCTGGCGCAGATGATTATATTGCAAAGCCCATTAAACCAAAGGTATTAGTTACCCGTTTAAACGCTATTCTAAGGAGAAAAATTAAAGAACTTGCGGCTCCTTCCATAAAAGTAAAAGATTTACTAATAGATCGTGAATCATTTTTAATATACCGTGGAGATCAAAAAATTCAATTGGCGAGAAAAGAATTTGAATTATTGTTTTTATTGGCTTCAAAACCAGGAAAAGTATTTACCAGAGAAAATATTCTAGAGAAAGTATGGGGTGATGAAGTATTGGTGGTTGATAGAACCATTGATGTACATATACGTAAAATTCGTGAAAAATTAGGCGATGAGTATATTGGCACTGTAAAAGGTGTTGGATACAAATTTGAAATATGATTAGAAACCCCAAACCAATAGACATTGCGTTTTTGATTTCGCTGCTATTAGCGTCTATCATTGGTACAGTTACCTTTTTTATTAGTGAATGGGAATTTGTAAACACGGTTATTATTTTCACACTTTGTTTTGGACTCTCCTTCTTTTTATTCTTTTATACCTTAGAGTTTTTTATTTACAGAAAAATAAAACTCATTTATAAAACCATACATAGTTTAAAAACCCAAAAGTATGATGCGATTCTCAAGAATTTTGATTGGGATAAAGACCCTATTTCTGAGATGAACAAAGAAGTTATTAAGTGGGCCAGAGATAATAAAATGGAAATAGATCAGCTTAAAAAATTAGCAGATTTTAGAAAAGAATTTTTGGGAAATGTTTCACATGAGCTAAAAACACCTATTTTCAATATTCAAGGCTATATTCACACTTTGTTAGATGGGGCGATGGAAGATCCAGCTGTTAAAACAAGATTTTTAGAAAAAGCAGCTAAGAGTGCAGATAGATTAAGTGATTTAGTGGCAGATTTACTGGCCATTTCGCAATTAGAGAGTGGAGAGCTCACCATGGAAAAAGAACGCTTTGATATTACTGCATTGGTTAAAGACGTATATGAACAGTTGAGCAATAGCAAAGTTAATTTATTGATTAAAGAAGGTTGCAACGAACCTTTTTTTGTATTTGCAGATAAATATAGGATCAGACAGGTTTTGGTTAATTTGGTATCTAATTCTATCAAATATGGAAATCAAAACGGTACTACCACCGCTGCCTTTTATGATATGGATGAAAACATTCTGATTGAGATTGCAGATAACGGTGCAGGTATTGAGCAAGAACACCTCAATCGCATTTTTGAGCGATTTTACAGAATAGACAAAAGTAGAACCAAGGAAGGCAAAGAAGGGGGAACAGGACTTGGCCTTTCTATTGTAAAACATATTATAGAAGCACACCAACAAACTATTAATGTAAGAAGTAATTTAGGAGAAGGAACTACCTTTGGTTTTACGCTTCAAAAGGCCTAGAATATTGGTAAGGCGATAAAAAATAAGGAAACATTGGAAATTTATTTTGAATGAAACATAAATTTTCTTGGTAGGCTGAACAAAAAATATATATTTGCCAATAGCCAATTAATTATAATACAATGGTTAAGAGTTTAAAAAAGAAAATCAGAATGGAGTTTGAGATAAAAGCATCACCCTCTATGGTGTATAATTATATCAGCTCTCCTTCAGGATTATCGCAATGGTTTTGCAACGATGTAGATATCTATAATAATTTCTACAAGTTTAAATGGGATGGTGATGAAAATATTGCCGAATTAATTAAAAAAACACCGGGCAAGGGTATCAAATTTCGTTGGAAAGATGCCCTTCCAGAAGAGTTTTTTGAATTTGAAATTCAATTGGATGAACTAACAGATGATGTTGCCCTCGTAGTAACAGATTTTGTTGAACCTGAGGAAGAAAAAAATGCAATTCTATTGTGGGATAACCAAGTTCACGAGTTAAAAACATTATTAGGAGGCTAACTCAATACCTCCTCAAATTGCTTATAAAACTCACTCAATCCTTCGAAAATATTTTCTTTGTTTTCAATTGGTTTAGATCTTACCAATTTAAAAAATCTACCAGAAATAAGCTCAAGTTGTTGTGGTTCACTAATTTGTTCTAAAATTTGGAAGTGCTCTGAATGGATATCATTTTCCCAGAGGTTTGACCCCAACAATATAAAATCTGTTGGTTGTGCCAATGTTAAAACCTTTGTATACAGCTCTTTTTGAACTCCTTGAAAAATAAGTTGAAACTGAATTCCCCTACCCCACCAAAATAATGTACGGTAAACAAAATTAAATTGTAGGTTATTCATCTTTGGAAAGTCTAGTACCAGATAGGGTAAATCTTGTAACCTTTCCCCAGCACTAATTTTAAATGATTTATTAGGATTAAAAGACTGCAATAATTCGCCAGATTCTAGCAATTGTGCCTTAATTTTATCCATGGCACTTTTCTTGATAATCGGATACCAATCGTTTTCAATTAAATTGAATTCGTCATTATTCAATTTATTTACCCATTTTTGTTCCATAATGTCAAAGATAAACCAAGCGTGAAGAAATTTTACCTATTTATTGTTAAGAATTATTTAAAAGCATTTTTACCAACTTTTTTGATAGTGATGCTCATCTTACTCATGCAGGTTATTTGGCTGTATGTAGATGAACTAATTGGCAAAGGATTAGATTGGCTCATTATTGCAGAATTAATATTTTATTTTTCTGCCAGCCTTATACCTCAAGCATTACCCCTATCCATTTTACTTGCTTCTATTATGACCTTCGGAAATTTAGGGGAAAGCTATGAACTTGTTGCAGCTAAGGCATCAGGCATTTCTATTTGGAAGATGTTTAGGCCTATGGCTATTGTTATGCTATTTGTGGCCACATTTGGTTTCTTTGTTTCGAATGTACTCATCCCTCAAGCCAACCTAAAGAAAGGTTCATTATTGTATGATGTTCGACAACAAAAACCCGCATTAGCCATAAAAGAAGGCGTATTTAGTCAGGATATCCCCGGAATTACCATACGCGTTGGAAAAAAAAACAGGCAAACACAGGAACTCCAAGACATTATTATATACGACCAAAGAGAAAGTCAGCTTCACCCCGTAATTATTTTTGCAAAAAGCGGGAAAATGAGCAGCAGTGAAGATAACAGATACCTGTTCTTAAACCTTATTGACGGCGGAAGGTATGAGGAATTAGAGCGCGTAAAAGGATATTATTATTCCCAGCAACATTCTACTATGACTTTTCAAGAAGAGCGAATTGCATTTGACATGAACAGTTTTAAATTTAATAGAACAGATGAAAATCTATTTAAAAACCACTGGGAGATGCTCAATGTGCTAGAATTAGGAACTGCAAGTGATTCGTTGGATCAGGTTGCGCTTTATAAATTTGATGAATTGAAAAACTTCATACGTCCTTATTATTTTTTTAGTAAAAATCAAATTGACAGCAGCAATAAAACAGCTCGTGTGAGTCCGATTTTAATTACAAGCAAAGAAAGAAATATTACGAGTCATTTTTATGATGTACCATCAAGCACCATATATGCCAATGCGATTAACTCGGCCAGAAGTGTTAAAAATATAGTAGAATATTCTATTAATGAATTTAAAGAGTTAAATAGGTTACGAACACGACATAAAATTGAATGGCATAAGAAATTTGTTTTATCTATTGCCTGTATTGTTATGTTTTTTATTGGCGCACCATTAGGTTCAATTATTAGAAAAGGCGGTTTTGGACTACCTATAGTAATTTCAGTTTTGTTATATGTAGTTTACCACATTGTTTCCTTATCTGGGGAAAAAGCGGCTAAAACGGAGGCATGGACAGCAATGGAGGGAATTTGGTTTGGGATTGCCGTATTTATTCCAATCGCATTTTTTATCACCTACCAAGCTGCAAATGATTCCCAATTATTTGATAAGAATTTATATTACAAATGGATGAGAGCATTCAAACGTTTTTTAAATAAAAAATCAGAAAAGAGTGATTCAAACGCACTAATTACCTAAATTTAAAAAATTATTATTATGAGTTGGATCGAACATATTAAAAATAAATTGGGTTCATTGATGCTAGAAAAAAGAGTGAATGAAAAAGTAGGCATTAATCCAATACCCAGCTTTCAAGACATACAAGAAATTGGAGTAATTTATAACGCAACACAAGCTATTGAGGAAGAACAAATAAATCGGATTGCTCATTTTTTGCGCGATCAAGGCAAAAAAGTGTGGACCTTAGGCTATGTTGACTCAAACAAACTACCGCACAACCGGAAATTCCATATTAGTTCTGAATATTTTTGGAAAGAGCAATTAAATTTTTTCAATTTACCACAACCCGAAAAAATTGGCCAATTTATGAATCATAACTTTGATTTATTAATGAATCTGTATTTTGAGCCCATATTGCCTATTCAAGCAATGAGTTGCTTATGCCATGCGAAATATAAAATGGGCGCCCAAATTCAAAATGGCATACAGTATAATGATTCTATAATAGATACAGGAAATGACCATTCTATTCAGTCGCTTTCTGCACAAATGGTTCATTATTTAAAAGTAATAAACCAACATGAATCATAAATACAATTTACTTCCTTTGATGGAGCATTTCTATACGATTCAAGGAGAAGGCTTCCATTCGGGCAGAGCTGCTTACTTTTTGCGTTTAGGAGGTTGTGATGTAGGTTGCGTTTGGTGTGATGTAAAAGAAAGTTGGGAGGCAGACAAACATCCATTGGTTAGCATAGAGCAAATGGTAGCATGGGCAAAAGAAGCTGGAACAGAAATGGCGGTAATAACCGGAGGAGAGCCACTCATGCATTCGTTAACCGACCTCACTGAAGCCTTGCATCAAGCCTCGATAGAAACCAATATAGAAACTTCTGGCGCTCATCCATTAAGCGGCAAATGGGATTGGATTTGTGTTTCTCCCAAAAAATTTAAAGCCCCTTTACCAGAGGTTTTGATTGAGGCAAACGAGTTAAAAGTTGTTATTTTCAATAAAAGTGATTTCGAATGGGCTCAAAAACATGCACAGTTGGTAAAACCAACTTGCAAGTTATATTTACAACCAGAGTGGACACAAAGAGAAAAAGTAACGCCACTTATTGTAGATTTTTGTAAAGCTAACCCCAAGTGGCAAATTAGTTTACAAACGCATAAATACATGCAAATACCCTAAACTAATTTTTCAGTTTTCAATTCCATCAAAACTTTTGCTACAGCCGGACAAATCAATGAATTTTGAAATGTTAGTGGTAATTTTTGAAGTTGATCCCGTTGGTGGGTATGAGGATATTCTCTACACGCATTAGGTCTGGCTTCATATACCTTACAGTAATGGTCTGAACCTAAAAACATACAAGGCATGCTTTTGAACACATAATCCTTATCTTCATCTATTTTCAAATAATTTTCTGTGAATGTGGCTGGCCTAATTTTAAGCTCTTTTGCCAACCTATCAATATCTTTATTTAATAATAAAGGACCTGTTGTGCGGCAACAATTAGCGCACTGCAGACAATCGATTTCACTAAACGCACTATCATTTAAATCCTGAATTAGCCTATCTAAATGTTGAGGTTTTTGCTTTTTTAGTTTGTCTAAAAATTTCTTATTGTCGACCTTATTTTTCTTAGACCAATCTAATAACTTTTGATAGGCAGCTAACATTATTTAGATTCAGATTTTAGTTCATGTCCCATCTTATCACGTTTGGTGTCTAGGTATTTTTTATTGTGCGGATTAGGAACAACTGCCAATGGAACATTTTCAACAATCTCTAAACCATACCCAATTAATCCAGCCCGTTTGGTTGGATTATTGGTCATCAATCTCATTTTTTGCACTCCCATTGCCCTTAAAATTTGC
>Ga0315906_10010448_pt1 | contig 10904 bp, 8 predicted proteins | sample LakEriMetagenome_4_FD_203526 | JGI IMG/M metagenome (GOLD analysis project Ga0315906, IMG submission 203526) | Freshwater fungal communities from buoy surface, Lake Erie, Ohio, United States - Buoy 2 MA122 | ecosystem: Environmental > Aquatic > Freshwater > Lake > Lake biofilm | place: USA: Lake... | reverse complement strand
CATTTTTGAAGGTGTAAATAGAGATTATTCTAATATGTTGGATAATAAATACCTCATCGATGAGCATGAAGAAACATTAAAGAATAAATTATCAAAATTAAACCCTCTACTTGAAGAGTACGGTCTATTAAATGCCCCGCCTCCAGAAAACAAAGACATCATAGAGGAAAATAAAAATGAGGAACAAGAAATAATAGAAAATAATATTGTTGTTGAAGAAGAAAATGTAAAAGGAATAATTGGAAATGCTAAATCTGGAGGAGTTCACATATCAATAAGAGAGAAGATAAAAGGTTTTCCGCTACTAATCCAATTTTTAATAAAACAAAATTATTTAACCAATGAATTAATTTTTTCAATAAAGATAAATACCGCAGGTTATCGAGAGCCAGAAATTCATGAAAAAGTTGAGAAAGTGCTACAACAACTTTTGGATGTTAATTTTGAAAATACTGAAAGTTTCTTTTTAAGAAGTCATTATGTTTTGGTTCAAAAAATTACGGATGTATTATCTTATGACCCTTTACCGCTCGTAAAAGAATTTTTACAACACTTAAGTGAGAAATGTGCTTTTGCAAATACAGAATTTTTATCGCTAAAAATAACAAACCCAACAATAAATAGTTTGTTGCCTTGTGTTAATGACAATTTAAATAAACTTAATGCAGAGCATGTCTCTAAAATCATTTCAAATAAAGTGCATAATGAAAGAAATTTAATGAAGGGGTTTAGGTATCTTGATTATGTATATTCAAACAAAAAAGTTACTCATTGGATAGGTTGGGGATTAGAATACAAAAACAACCAGTTGTATGCAGGAATTATTTATCATGTTGCAAATTCCTTAACCGGCATCATGTTTAAAGAAAAAATGGAATCATTCATTCAGGCAAATAATGAATGGGAGTTGATTTCTTTAAACAATAATAATTTACAGTCAGATGCAAAGTGGATTTATCCTGAGTTGAATCAGAATCAATTAAGTAGTTCAAGTAATTGGAGTAAAAACTATGTTCCTAAATTTGCAATTATAGATAGCGAAAAACAATACTGGTGCCCGAAAGAAAGCAATGATAAGCAGTGGTTACAAATTACATTCGATGAACCAAAAGAGATACTTGCAATGAAGTTACAAGGCTCGCCTGATGGTAAAAATTATGTTACCGAATTTATAATTGATTATTCACTAGATGGCAAAAACTGGTCAAAAACAGAAGCTATCTCTGCATTAACTGGAGGAAAAGAGTTAAAAGAAATTTCTTTCGATAAAACCATAAAGGCAAAATTGTTTAAAATCCAACCGACTAAGTTTGTTCGTTTTCCAGGGCTACGTATGGATATTTTTGTTCAAAATATTGTTCCGGCTAAGCTGGAATTAAAACACATGCAAGCTGTAAATGATGAAGCTTCTGTGAATAGTGTTTTTGCAAAAATGCAGGAAAACATTCCTTTAATTTATAATCATATGAAATCAATTAGTGGATTTTAATTTTTTTTGTTTTTTATAGATGATAAAAATTATTTTTATGTATCAATAAAATAAATTTATTTATTGTATTTGTACTCCCTATCTTTGCGAAAAGAATTTACACCTGAAAAATCATTACGATATCATCGTTGTTGGTGCTGGTCATGCCGGCTGTGAAGCTGCTGCTGCCGCCGCTAATATGGGCTCAAAAGTTTTGCTAGTTACTATGAATATGCAAACTATTGCTCAAATGAGTTGTAACCCTGCTATGGGGGGAATTGCAAAAGGGCATATTGTAAGGGAGATAGATGCGCTTGGTGGTTATTCCGGAATTGTTTCTGATCGTTCAGCTATTCAGTTCAGAATGCTCAATAGAAGCAAGGGACCTGCCATGTGGAGTCCGCGCACTCAAAACGATAGAATGTTGTTTGCGGCTGAATGGAGAAAAATGCTGGAGCAAACACCCAACGTTGATTTCTGGCAGGATATGGTTAGAGAGTTAATAATTTCTAAAGATGGCAAACGTGTAGAAGGTGTTATTAGCGGAATGGGAATAGCTTTTCATGCAAAAGCGGTTGTGCTTACCAACGGAACGTTTTTAAATGGAGTAATCCATGTTGGAGAAAAGCAGTTTGGCGGAGGAAGAACAGGTGAAAGCGCAGCTTATGGATTAACCGAACAATTGGTAAAACATGGTTTTGAAAGTGGCCGAATGAAAACCGGTACACCACCACGCATTGATGGCCGTTCATTGGATTATTCTAAAATGGAAGTTCAGGGTGGAGATGAAGTAAGTGATAAGTTTTCTTATTTAGATGATACTTCACCTTTTATTCAGAAAGATAAATCAAAAGAGAAAAAACAAATACCTTGTCATGTAGCTTACACCAATCAGGAAGTTCATGATATTCTAAAAACCGGTTTTGAAAAATCACCTATGTTTGCAGGAAGAATACAGGGCTTAGGTCCAAGGTATTGTCCAAGTATTGAAGATAAAATTACACGTTTCTCCGAACGTGAACGCCATCAACTATATGTAGAACCAGAGGGTTGGGAAACAGTTGAAATTTATCTAAATGGCTTTTCAACTTCACTTCCAGAGGATGTTCAGCAAAAAGCTCTAGAATTAATTCCTGGTTTTGAAAATGTAAAGATGTTTCGCCCTGGATATGCTATAGAATACGATTACTTCCCTCCTACCCAATTAAAACTCACTTTAGAGACGCAACTAATTGATAATCTTTATTTTGCAGGGCAAATTAATGGTACAACTGGCTACGAAGAAGCCGCTTGTCAGGGTTTAATGGCGGGTATTAATGCTCATTTAAAAGTAAAAGAGCAGGATGCGTTTGTTCTTAATCGTTATGATGCTTATATTGGGGTGTTAATAGATGATTTAGTAAATAAAGGAACAGATGAACCTTATCGTATGTTTACTTCAAGAGCAGAGTATCGTTTGTTGCTTCGCCAAGATAACGCCGATATTCGTTTAACGCCTTTATCTCACAAAATAGGTTTAGCAGATGATAATCGGTTAAGAGCTGTAAATGAAAAGGTAGAGTCCTCAGTGAAAATTGCAGATTTTTTCAAAAACACTAGCACTTCACCTGAAGTTATCAATGTGTTTTTGGAGAGCATCAACTCCTCCCCTATTGCACAAAAAGTAAAGTACTTTTCTGTTTTGTCTCGACCTAATATTTCGATTGAAGAATTGGCAAAGTTTGATACTAGTTTAGCAAATTTTTTAATGCCCTTTAAAATGGACGCCATTTTAGAAGCGGAACATTCCATGAAATATGAAGGATATATTGATAAGGAAAAAGAGAACGCATTGAAAATGAAAAAGTTAGATGATTTTAAAATAAATGATGAATTTGATTTTTCTGTATTATCAAGTCTAGGGGCTGAAGCAAAAGAAAAGTTTAAAAAAACAAGACCACGCACTATAGGTCAAGCAAGTAGAATTAGCGGAGTAAATCCAAGTGATATTGCTATTTTAATGGCTCATTTAGGGAAATAATGTTCCACGTGAAACAATTTAATGGAAACAATTAATACATGTTTAGTTTGCGGTTCACAAGAAATCAATCATTTTATTGATTGTAAAGACTTTACCTTTTCACAAAAAATATTTTCAATTCAAGAATGTAGTAAATGTAAATTCAAGTTTACCTCCCCCCGCCCTACTTTTAATGAAATAAGTTCTTATTATAAATCTGAAGATTATGTTTCTCATACAAATACTAAAAACGGTTTAATTAATCGTCTTTATCATCTTATTCGCACTTATACATTAATAAAAAAGCTACAACTTATTATGCGCTTTTCTGTAAAAAAAGGAAAGTTATTTGATTATGGATGTGGAACAGGAGCATTTCTTTCTTTTTGTAAAAAGAATGGATGGCAAACTTTTGGTTTTGAACCAGATGATCAAGCTAGAAAAATTGCTATTGATAATGGCGCAGATGTTTCTAATAATACAGATTCTTTTGATATTAATTTATCATGCGATGTTTTTACTATGTGGCATGTTTTAGAACATGTTCATGATTTTGACTTATTGTTTAGCTTCATTAATAAGCATTTAAAAGCGAATGGGCTTTTTGTAGTAGCAGTTCCTAACCCTACTTCATTTGATGCTATTTATTATAAAGAAAATTGGGCGGCTTTTGATTTGCCCCGTCATCTCTATCATTTTTCTCCAGAAAACGTAAAAGATCTAGTCGAAAAGAATGGCTTTAAATTAATTAAAATTATGCCAATGGTTTTTGATTCCTTTTATGTATCTATGCTTAGTGAAAAGTACAAATCGGTAAAGGTTAATTATTTTAAAGCTTTTTTTGTTGGTTTAAAATCAAATTTAAAGGCTATTAATAATCCTACAGAATACTCTTCTCAAATTTACCTTTTCAAAAAGGCCTAATGTTTCACGTGGAACATTAATCTAATTTGTATTTTGCAGTAATTACAAAGTGAATGCCTTTAATAGGAGCATAATTATATGATGCATCAAAAGAATAATCTTTATTTGCAGGTAATTGTTTTTTTTCAAAAGGATCCTCAGTTCGAATAATAGGGTGCTTTGGAACAAAATTTACTATATTTTTAATTCCAAATTGAATATTAATTTTCTGATTAATGGTTTGTGATAAAAACAAATCAATCAAACTAAACCAAGGCGATTGATCTGGTCTAAAATCTCTTTCTGCTAAAGGTAAAAGCATCGGACTTTTAGTTGAGCCTAAAAAAATTAATTTGGTTTTATTGTTTTTAAAATAATATGTTGCTGAATATGTAAATGTAAAATTTGGATTAAAATAAACCACTTGCTTAAATTCTTGTTCGTTTGTTTTTTCAGTAAAGTTTATGTTAGCATTGTTAAGACCAAAGTCAACTTCCCACCTACTCTTAAATTTAGAGTTTATTGTCATGTAAAACCCGTAACAATTAAATTTACCCAAAGTGTTTTTTAAAATTATTTTATCAGGACTGCTTTCATATTCCATCACTATTTTATTATTAAAATTAGTATAAAACCCACCATATTCAATTTCAGAATTAAATAATCCTTTATTTAGAACATATCTAATATTTGTTGTAACAGACCAAGATTCTTCAACGGGTTTATTTAATTTCATTTCAATTTTACGTGAGCCATTTAATAAAGCATGTTCCTCCGAAATAAATTGTAGCTGACGATAAGCGTTTCCTGTAAAAAGAGTTAATTTTAGATTATTGGTTGCACGATAATTTATTCCCGCCCGATAGGAGGGAAGCCAATATGAGATTGTATTATAGTCTATACGCCCAGAATTTATAAATGAAAACTTTTTGTTTATTCTCCATTCACTTTGTAAAAAATATCCAGCATTGAAAACACGGTTAAACTCATTGTTTTTTTGTTTTAAAATAAGGCTTGTGTTTTCCTGACTAATTGTGACCCTAAAACTAATTCCGTTCTCTATAAGCAATTGTTTTGCGTTTTTTGCGTATTCAAATTGTGTAAAACCAATTTGTTGTTTTGCAAAGTATTTATTTGTACCATAATAAGAATCTTGTTCATGAAAGGTATGACTCATAACAAAATTCAATAAATGCTCATCCTTTCTTTTTTGAAACTGTAAATTGTTTTCAGTTCTTTTTGTTAAAATTACTTCACCGTATTTATTTACAGTTCCTTTGTCTTTTTTAGTCCACGATATTTCTCCACCCCAACGATCTTCAAGAAATGTTCGGCTTGTAATTTTTAACTTTTTATTTTTATTGTTAATTAAATTACTCGAATAATAAACGTTTATTTTTTTGTAATTACTGAAATCAGTAAAAGAATCATTATTATTATCAACGTTAAAACTATTGCTGGAGCCATTAATGTAAATAACGTTTTTAGTATATTTTAGTTTTCCCTTCAATCCAATATTTAAATTTAATTCGCCTAAACTATTCGATTGGAATATAAGTTCCCTTTTAGAAATATCATCAAAATCTCTTGTTACCACATCAATTGTCCCAGCAATTCCCTCATTGCTTATTTTACTTGTAAATGGCCCCTTAGTAACATTTAGCTCTTTAATTAAACTCAGAGGCAATCCGCTCAATCCGTATGAACTCCCTAAGCCACTTATGTTTGGAACTCCATCAATACAAATCGATGAATAAATACCTGATAAGTTATTTATTTGAATTTCTGTACTGTTGCAAACTCCACAACTTGATCTTGCGTTAATTCCGTTAATTGAGTTTATTCCTTCACACAAATTTGTATTTCCACCAACAGCTAATTTTTCTCTACTAGTTTTCTTTGTAGGAATCCCAACCTCATTTTTATTTGATGATAAACCAATTACAACTTCATCCAAAACATATTCTTTATCGTTGATGTTAATTTCAATGCTATCCTGAATAATAAAAACTCTTAAATAATTACTGTATTCAATTCCAATATTCGACTTTAACTCAAAATAAAAATTACCGGTATCATTTATTGTAAGATTGTAAAAGCCATCTACAACATCAACGCATTTGTTTTTTTCTGGAAGACATAATTTCTCAATTAATGGATTATTTGACAAATTAATTTTACCATAAACTTTAATTTTCTGAGCAGTTATTTTGCCCAAAAAAAATAAAGAAATTAAAATCAATTTTAATTTTAGATTTTTCATTGTTAGATTAGTCTAATAATTATGTTTTGTAAAAATAAGTAATTTTTATTACTTGTTTTGTAAAGTTTTATATTTTTGAATTGTGAAAACATTTACGGAAGAGAATTATTTAAAAGCACTTTATTATTTATCTGCCGAGACGGGTGATGTTGGAACGTTTGAGCTTAGTAAACACCTTCAAATTAAAATGCCTACTGTAACAAGCATGATGAAAAAGTTTGCTGAAAAAAATTGGGTTATTTACGAAAGCTACAAGCCAATTCGATTAACCGAAAAGGGTAGGGAAGAGGCTGCTTTAATCATACGTAAACATAGATTAACAGAATTGTTTTTAGCCGAAAAAATGGGTATAGCTTGGCACGAAGTACACAATATTGCAGAACAAGTTGAGCACATAAATTCGCCTTTGTTTTTTGAAAAAATGGATGAAATATTGGGTTATCCCAAATTTGATCCTCATGGGGCTCCAATTCCAGATAAAATGGGATCAATTGAAAGAAAAGAATATTTAAAATTAAGTGAATGTAAGCCGGGTGAGCATGTTAAATTAGCTGCGGTTATGAATTCTTCTAAAGAATTTTTAAAATTCTTAAATCAAAAAGAAATTGCATTAGGAATTGTAATCGAAATTTTAGAAAAAGAACCTTTTGATAATAGTTTGCGAATTTCTTATCAAAATAAAACTAATGAGTTTATTTCTTCTCCTGTTTCAGAAAAATTAATGGTTGAGAAAATAGATTAAAAATCAATTAAACAATCTCATTAATTCCAAAAACAGGCTTCAATTTGTTATTTATTATATGTTATTAGGTCAACGTATAAATAATCATTTACAGTTGGGTCAACCGCAAATATTTGCCCTGTTGTCCTGTTTTCAATAAGAACAAAATCGTGGTCTTTTAAAAAAGATGAACTGAAATATTTATGAACGTTTATTCCAAGAAAATAAAGCTGCCCAATTTGTACTTTTGCGGTCCATATGTTGGCTAAGCCATACTTATTCAAAAGATAGTTACAAGTTGTGGCAAAGAAAGAGGCATAACCTACGCAATGAGCTTTCTTGGAAGTTATAAGCTTGTTTGGGTCTATATTACTTTTATTGGCCGTAAAGTAAAGTTGATCCGACGTTATTGAAAGCCCTAGTTTAATTAATGCCTCAACATCAGGCTTAGATTGCTGGTTTATTTTTGAATCAATATAATCGGTAAGTTTTTTGTCTGTTGCTGAATAATTATTCCTGATTCCAATTGTTTTATACGCCACTAAATTTCTGTACAACCATCCGCGAAATAAAATGACAATTGTCGAAAGAACTAAGATTATTAAAAATATTCGTTTAATTAACCTCATTGTTAATCAATCTTTATTTAAAGTTGTATTTAACGGTATCACAATTTGCGTGTATTTGAAACCATATCCGACTAATGCTTGTTTAAAGGTAAAATGTTTATTGGCATTTGCAAAACTAAAAAATGGTTTTTAGTTTCAAAATTAGGAATGTCTGCTTGGTCAATTAATTCTGAAAAATATTATTGGGTTAATCGACCTGACTATTACCAAAACATTGCTTTGGGATATAATTACTATGCACTATATTGGGATAGATGTCTTCCTTTTTTGTTAATGTTACCTGAAGCACTTAAAGAGCCAGTCAAATAATGACCGCTATCGGTTTTTGGCTAAAAGAAGTACGGAATTTACTTGCACAAAATTGTTTTAACCGATAAACTTTATTAAAAGTACTGAACCAAATGGCAAATGCAAAAATATTGCGCGGAGCGCCTTTTAAAAAGTATTTGCAACTTGGGTTATTACACGTTGGTCTACAACCACAATATTTAAATTACAGTCGTACACCAATTACTAAAATGTCGTCCATTTGCTCTGTATATTCATATACCCACCTCTGCGCCGCTTTTGGCAAGTCGGTGTTGGCGGTTGGCATATTTTGTCAAGATAAATGCACATACAAAAATTACGGCTATGAAAAACAGTATGCTTACTGTCATACTTCCATTTTTATTTAAAATAGTACTATGTCTACCTGTTAGATGCCAAATATTGTTGTTTGAAGCGTGTATGAATACTGCAATCCAAATTGAATTACATTTAAACATAATCAAAAATATTACATAGGACAAAGCAGTACAGAATAGAGGATAGAAAACAAAGGCATCAAACACCCAATTGTCTGATTCATAATTTACCGAATTTATTATCATTGGTAAATGCCAAATACCCCAAGTAACGCCAAGCAGAATAAGACCTTTGTGAATTCCTAATTTTGAAACAAGCTTGTCTTGAAGATAACCCCGCCAAGCAACTTCTTCTCCTAGAATTAATATTCCCAACCCTATTGTAGCACCAATTAGAACTCGAACCGTCAGAAGAACAGGTAATTTTTCAAAAGGGAAATCGTACGAAACATACTTAAATAAATTTTGTATAGCTATTTCAGGAACAATATAACTTAATGGAAAATACATTGCAACTATATACAACCACCATGGTCTTTTGAATTTCCATTTTAAATCTTTAATTGATTGTTTATGAACTAGAATCCATAGAATTGTATATATGGCAGGAAGGAATGTATAAATGTTGCTTATATCAAAATCGCTCCCTTTAAAAAAATAAGATAAACAAAACCCAATAGTCCATGAACAAATCAATATTGAAGAAATAAAGAGTATAATTTTCTTCGTAGTCATTGATTGAGAATCAATGTCTTTAATTGTTTCTGTCCTCAAAGTTGATGTTTGTTGATTGTCGTCCATATTCCGTATAGTCATTTGTTTATTGTTCTACAGATTCAAGAATTCCACCGTCATTGCCTTGCTGCTCGTTTTTTGTGTGTAGGCGATGTCCCGAGATAAACTATTCGGGATTGCGCTTGCACGCTGTTATGGGGCGTTAATATTATTGGGTATATCTATGCCTGTATCCACGAGTGTCAAAATGAATCATGTGTTTTGTGAAATAATCATTTTTATCGATAAAATAATCCCCAAAACCTCCAATTAATTGTGGATGTTCTTTTTCCACAACTTTGTTCGCTTGTTCAATAATGGATATGTCTTCCTTATTAAATAAATTATCACCATTAATATCAAAAACATAAACATCGATTGCCTTGCCTTTTAAATGCCATGAGGGGCTTTTTTTGTTTTTTGCGCTATTGGGTAATAGATCATTAAAAAATGAAAGTCGCTTTTGAGATATAATTATCCAGTTTGTCTTATATCCTTTTGAATTTAATTCGAGTTTTATCAAGTCTAATTTTCTTGTGATTTCTTTATCCGCACCAATTAGCCCCCCTAAATACATTAAAAAATACCCAAGAATACATAACGAAAGAAAAAAGCCTAATATTCCTGTTTTGGACAATCTAATTTTACTTTTTTGCCTATACAAATAGAATGTAAGAGTAAGTAGTAAGGCAAAGCAAAAAGCCCCAAAAAGACCAGCAAATATAAAACCGAAAATGAGTGAACTAATAATACCGGAAATTAAAATTGTTAGTTTCATAGTAAAAGATTTACTGTTTAAGACATTAATACCTCATAATTACAATCTAAGCACGACTAACTACTAAGAATGAAACAATAGGCGCTATAAATTATCAATTTTGAGCTATTATCTTACCAATGTGAGATAACCTTTGGCTTCAAAGTCCTTATTATCACTTCCTTTGCCGGTAACAATGTAAAAATAAGTTCCTTCAGATGCATCAGCGCCATTCCAGCCAACTGCAGGATTTGTGGTCTCATACATTTTGTTACCCCAACGATTGTAAATGATTAAATTCAATTCCTTATAACCCCTATATTTTAATGAAAAACTTTCATTTATCCCGTCTCCATTCGGAGAAAACACATTAGGCACCTCAATGTATGGAGAAATATCAACATAAATAAACAAACTTGCTGTATCATTACATAATGGATTACCATTACTTGCTATTAGCGAAACAGTATAGGAATTGATTCCAAAGTATTCCTGAGATGGACTTGCAGATAAATTTGTTGTCGTATCAACATTTCCATTTCCGAAATTCCAGTAATAATTTATATTTGCTCCGGAGGTGGACTGATTAGTAAACACAACATCAATGGAGTCAAATCCGCTTAATTGGTTTGCAGTGAAATCTGCATCAGGTCCAGGAATATTTATAATTGTAACTGTTTTTGTGAATGTACACCCGTTTGCATCTGTTACAGTTAAAGTGTAAGCTCCTGCAGATAAATTACTTAATGAAATTGGCGCTGGAG
>Ga0315906_10010446_pt1 | contig 10905 bp, 9 predicted proteins | sample LakEriMetagenome_4_FD_203526 | JGI IMG/M metagenome (GOLD analysis project Ga0315906, IMG submission 203526) | Freshwater fungal communities from buoy surface, Lake Erie, Ohio, United States - Buoy 2 MA122 | ecosystem: Environmental > Aquatic > Freshwater > Lake > Lake biofilm | place: USA: Lake... | reverse complement strand
CGAAATTCGGATTCGGAAAGAAGCCCTCAAGTTCGCGGCCAGCCACATGACGGTGTTCCCGGATGGCACCAAGGAGGCGCTGCACGGGCACAACTACTTCCCTACCCTGACACTGACGGTGCGCGACGCCTCCTTCGAGGCCATGCTGCCCTTTTCGCACTTCAAGGCAGGCATGCGCAAGATCGCGCAAGCTTGGGACGAAAAGGTGCTCATCGCCAGTCGTAATCCGTTTTTCCGACTGTTGCGCCAGGACGCGAATGAACTCGAATTCACGCTCTGCGGCAAACGGTACGTCTTGCCCGCCGACGAAGTGGTCGTACTCGATACCGACAACATCTCCTGCGAGACACTGGCGCGCGCCTATTTCGATTCGTTGACGGCGCAACTGCCCGAAGAATTCGCCTCGGAGAATGTGCGATCGGTATCCGTGTACATCGAAGAAAGCCCCGGTCAAGGCGCGGCGTACCAGCACGTCAAACCCTGATTCCGATTTGATGAGAAGGAGACCTGACATGCGTCGTTCCGTACTGGCCGCGCTGCTGCTCTGTGTCGCCAGCGGCGTGACTGCACGCGCGGCGGAGCAGTCGACTCTCGCACCCGTTATCGAAAACGAACGAACGACCCTGTTCCGCAGTATCGATGTCGGTGCAACCCGCTCGTTCGCTCTGCTCGAGGAACTCGTCAACCAAAACTCGGGGACGTTCAACGTTGCGGGCGTCACACAGGTTGGCGAGCGGCTGCAGCGCGAATTCGTGGAGCTGGGCTTCAGCACACGGTGGGTCAAGATGGATACCGTCGGCCGCGCCAATCACCTCGTAGCGGAGCGGCGCGGAACCAAGGGCCGTCGGTTACTGCTGATCGGACACATGGATACGGTGTTCGAGCCCTTCAGTTCGTTCAAGACGCTGCGTCGCGAAGGCGATCGAGCGGCGGGCCCCGGAGTGCACGACATGAAGGGCGGTCTCGTCGTGATGATCGAAGCCTTGCGCGCGCTGCATGCGATGGGTGCGCTGGAGGATCGTTCGATCACCGTGTTCATCACCTCGGACGAGGAGTATCCCGGCGACCCCGCCAGCATTTCACGCGCCGAATTCATCGAAGCCGGTCGACGCGCCGACGCGGCGCTGTGTTTCGAGTCGGGTGTCACGATCGACGGCAAGGACTACGTATCGACGGCGCGGCGCGGTGCGACGGACTGGCGCCTCGAAGTCGAAGGCACCGCGGCACACTCTTCCGGAGTCTTCGGACCCAATGTCGGTGACGGGGCTGTGTTCGAGATCGCGCGCATTGTTTCCCGCTTCCACGACGAACTGCGAGAGCCGAATCTCACCTTCCACCCGGCGATGATCGTCGGCGGCGGCGCCACGAAACTCGAAGACAGCGGCACGGCCTCGGCGACGGGCCGCGTGAATATTGTGGCTGCCAATGCGCAGGCGATCGGCGATATCAGGGCACTGACGCCGGAGCAGCTGGAGCGGGTCAAGCAGAAGATGCAGGCGATCGTCGCCGCAAACTTGCCGCAGACCAAAGCCAAGATCGAGTTCAAGGATTTCATGCCGCCGATGGCTCCGACGCCGCGCAACCAGACGCTGTTTGCGCAATACGCGGACCAGAGCGAGGCTGCGGGACTCGGTGCAGTGCTCGAACTCGACCCGATGCAGCGCGGCGCCGGTGACTCGGCGTGGATTTCACCCTATGTGGCGACCATCACCGGCCTTGGCATGACGGGCAGCGGCAGCCACACCGTCAACGAAGCGGTCGAGTTGCCGAGCCTGCAGAAGCAAGCTAAACGAGCGGCGCTACTGATTCGTGCTTTGACGCGCTGACGGCGTTTCCTCGGGCTCGAGCAAAAACCCGCCCGATTGACGCTGCCACAGCGTCGCATACAACCCGCCGTGATCCAGCAGTTCGCGGTGCGTGCCCTGCTCGACGATGACGCCCTGGTCCATGATGACGAGCCGATCCATCGCGGCAATGGTCGAGAGTCGGTGCGCGACGGCGATTACCGTCTTGCCTTCCATCAGGGCGTACAGATTCTCCTGGATCGCCTGCTCAACCTCTGAATCGAGCGCACTCGTCGCCTCGTCCAACACCAAAATCGGCGCGTTCTTGAGCAGCACACGCGCAATCGCGACACGCTGGCGCTGACCGCCCGAAAGCTTGACGCCGCGCTCACCGACGTGAGCGTCAAAACCGCGCCGTCCTGAGGGATCCACGAGCGCGGCAATGAACTCGTCCGCATGCGCCTTTCGCGCCGCAGACTCCACCTCAGACATCGTGGCATCCGGCTTGCCGTAACGGATGTTCTCGAGCACAGAACGGTGCAGGAGCGAGGTGTCCTGCGTCACCACACCGATGGCCGCACGCAACGAATCCTGCGTCACTTCGGCAATGTCTTGACCATCGACCAGTATTCGTCCCTGCTCCAGGTCGTAGAACCTCAACAAGAGGTTCGTCAGCGTTGACTTACCGGCTCCCGAGCGGCCCACGAGACCCACTTTCTCCCCGGGGGCAATGTCGAGGGTCAGTCGGTCGAGCACAGGGCGATCAGCCGAACCGATAGGCTTGCCGTAATTGAAGGTCACTGCCTCGAAGCGGATCGCACCTGCCGAGACGACAAGTGGCGTGGCCGCCGGTGCGTCCTGGATCGCACGCTCGCGGGCAATCGTTTCGATGCCATCCTGCACGACACCCACGTCTTCGAAAAGCGTGGCGATCTCCCAGATGATCCACTGCGACATACCCTGCATTCGCAGCGTGAGACCGACCGCGAAAGCGATCGCGCCGGTGCTGATGGACCCCTGATGCCATAACCAGATGGACGTCGCACCCATGCCGAAGATCAGCAGGCCCGACAACACCTGCAATGTCGCCGTCAGCAAGGTCGCCATGCGCATGGAGCGGTAGACGGCAGAGAGCATCGCCTCCATACCTTCTTTCGCGTAAGCATCCTCCCGGTCGGCATGCGCGAAGAGCTTTACGGTCGGAATGTTGGTGTAGCTGTCCACGACTCGCCCGGTCACGAGTGAACGCATGTCCGCCTGCGCCTCCGACAGCTTGCCGAGCTTCGGAACGAAGTACCAACCGGCCGCGATGTAGCCGAGCAGCCAGACGAGCAGCGGCGCGATCAGCCACCGATCGGCTGAGGCCACGAGCAGCACGGCAGAGAGAAAATAGACGAAGACGTAGACGAGCACTTCGGTGAGGCGCATGACGGCATCACGCACGCCAAGCGCGGTCTGCATCACTTTGGTAGCGACCCGGCCCGCAAAGTCACTCGCAAAGAAATCAACGCTCTGCCGCAGGACGTAGCGATGCGCCATCCAGCGGATGCGCATCGAGAAGTTCCCGCGTAACCCCTGGTGCACCAAGGCCTCACTGATGAAGTTGAGCAGAGGCAACACCAGCAGTGCGATACCGGCCATCAGCAGCAGTCGATCGCCGTATGCCTGCCAGAAGTTCGTCCGCTCGGCACCGGAGAGCAGATCGACAAGATCACCCAGAAACGCAAACAGAAAGACTTCGAGCAGGGCGATCAACGCCGACAACAGCACTGCGGCGAGCAGCAACGGCCAGAACGGCTTCGTGTAGTGCCAGCAAAACGCCACCAGGCCCCGTGGTGGTACGGCCGGGCGCTCAGCAGGAAAAGGATCGACGAGCGATTCGATCCATGTGAACAGTCGATTGAACAAGATGGGTATCCCGACGAAGCATGGAAGTCTACCGGAAGCTCTGACGAACAGAGACGGGGTGCTGCGGCGCGTGTACAAACCGCTACGATAGCGAGACTCGAACACCCCACGGAGCCCTCTATGACCTCCATCCCCAGCCGTGGATATACCGGCCCCGCTGGCGCGCAGATCCACTACCGCGCTCTTGGCGAGGGGCCTCCGGTATGCCTGCTGCATGCGAGCCCGTTGTCATCGGCTTTCATGATCGGACAGATGCAGGCGCTCGCAGCGGCAGGCTATCGGGCGATTGCGCTCGACACACCAGGCTACGGCCAGTCGGATCCGCTCCCGAGCCCGCCGACAACGCTGGCCGATTACGCCCGGGCGTTTCTCGCCGGCATCGACGACTTGGGTATCCGCCGCTTCGGCCTCTACGGCACTGCAACGGGAGCGCAACTGGCTCTCGCCATCGCACGGATGGCGCCCGAGCGTGTCACGCGCCTCGTGCTCGACAACTGCGGGCTATTCACCGAAGAACAGGTGGCTGATTGGGAACCGCGGTACTTTCCGGACCTCAGCCCTCGTGCGGACGGCAGCCACATGGCGAAGGTATGGGACATTGCGCGACGGCAGTTCCTCTCGTTCCCTTGGTTTTCCGAGGCGCCTGAGCATCAACTGAATCGGCCACCCTCGCCGCTCGCGATCGTGCAATCGATGGCCAATCATTTCCTGCTTGCAACCCCAAGTTACGACCTCGCCTACCGCCTTGCATTCCACGCCGAAAACGCCGGGAGTTTCGTAGGGCTGACCGTACCCACCGTGTTCATCGACTGGGAAGGCTCTATCGTGCGGCGGGAGGCACAGGCACTGATCGCGGAGGGCCTGCCCTCGTGTGTGACCGTTATGACCGCTGCATCAAGCATGGAGGCGCGATTCGACGCTGTAGCGGCCGCCTTCGCATGACCCGCAGAGTTCAGTAGCCTCGCTCGACATCGACGACGGACAGCATTTTCTCGCCTGCGACGTAGCGGCGAAGGTTTTCGCGCAGCACCCGGACGCTGGACTCCACGCCGAGATCAGAGTCTCCGGAAATGTGAGGAGTCAGCACGAGATTGGGCTGTGCCCACAGCGGGTTGTCCTTCGGCAACGGCTCCGGATCGACAACGTCGAGCGCCGCGGCGGCGATCGTTCGATTTTTCAAAGCAGCGGTCAGATCCGCCGTAACAACAGTCTGCCCCCGGCCAACGTTGATGAAGAACGCACTGCGTTTCATACGGGCGAACATGGCCGCATCGAACACGCCGCGGGTCTCGACGGTCAGCGGCAAGGCGTTGACCACGACATCGGCCTGCCCAATCAGTGTCGCGAGCTCGCTCGAGGCTCCGACATATTCGATGTAGTCGGGCTTTGGCTGCGCCGTGGCGCGCGTTGCAATGACGCGCATGCCGAGCGCGTGGGCGCGTTTGGCGGTTTCACTGCCAATCCCACCCAGCCCAACAATCAGCATGGTCTTTCCCGCAATCACCGACATGGGCGCACGGCTCGAGTCTTCAGCCCAGATCCGTTGGTCACGCAAGGGGATCCAGGCCTGCAGACCGCGCGATAGCGCAAAAGTAAAGGCGATCACGTGCTCGGCGATCACGGGCGCGGAGATCGCTCGCAGGTTGGTGACGACGATTTGCCGATCGCGCAGCAGGTCGGCGCGTGCCGCGCACGCTTCCACGCCTGCATAAACGGACTGCACCCAGCGCAAGTCCTTTCCCGCGGCCAGCAGTCGCTCGTCGCAAATGAAGGCCGACCGACCAATCACGGCATCAGCCCCTGCGACCATCGCCACGGCCGATGCAGGCGAGTTGGCGCCGACGAAGGTCACGCCGGGCGCTTGGTTCCGTAGTGCGTCGATGAGCCCCGGCACACCAGTATCAACGAGGATCTTCTGCGGTACACGCCAGCGCGCCTGCGACGACATGGGCGATGCCGCCTCGCGCAGACCGAACTCCGCCATCAGACGCTCGCCTTCACCGCTCGGTTGCTGCGCCATGACCGGAGTAGACGCCCACAGCAGCAGGGGCCATGCGAGCCGTGCGATATTGTTGAACACAGTCATGTCACGTCCTCGCCAGATAAACACCGAGATACCTCGGACTCAGAAACGATAGCGCAGTTTGAGGAACAACTGATCCGCCGTGATGCGATCAAGCGCCCCGCGCCACAATTGACCCGCACCGCGTCGCTGCGAACCCTCCTCGAAGAATTCACCGCCACGACCGTAGACGAGGTACAGATCTGACAGAGGTGCAATCTCATAGCGGTAGCGCAACTGCAGACCGAACTGCGCGAGACTGAAGTCCTCGGGGGACGTGGCAAGGCGCTGCGGGTCGGGACCATCGGCCACCGAGTATCCGGCGCGACCCTCGGCATCGAGGCCCAGCCACTGAAACTTCAGGCGCAGCTCGTGTCGCAGTGCGGGGAACCAGTTACCTTCGAGCGATGCGGAATACTCGTCTCTACGGAACGTGCTGACGTCGCTGCCACCCGTCCAGATCAGCCACCCCTCGCTGTGATCGATGCCGACCCGCAACGCGAGGTTCAGCGCATCGGTCGGCACCCATTTGGGCCCGAAGGTCAGCTCCCACGCTGAACCGCCCAATGACTCCCGTCGCAGATTGGCTTCGACGTCGAGCCGCCAGGGACCCGATTCCGCCTGTTTCCAATGGATCCACGCGCCGCCCCCGTCACTGAGACGCAAATCACCGTTGCCACGCGTGATGCGATCATCGATCCCGGAAAACTCATGCCATGCACCAAAGGTCAGCGAGTCGCCGTTGCGCAGATTGAGACCGCGACGAACCTCGAGCCAACCGGGTAGGCCCTGCCCCTGCTGGTTCCAAGACGCTCCGCCCTCAATACCCCACTGGCTGGCGCTGAGCCAATGCCCCTCAGGATAGGAGCGACGGTAGAGCGTGGTGTCCGAGGTGATCCGGCGGACGTCTGCGCGCTCCTGATAGCCGAGATCGTTGACGTTGAAGTCGTCATCTAACCAGACGATCTCCACTTGCTGAGAGAGTGAACCGCCCGGCTGATACCGAAATGCGGCGGTCGCACCATAGCCGATCGAATCAACGCTGCCGTCGCGCAGATCTGAGCGCATGGCTCGCGCCTGAACCGCGACAGCTGAGCGCGGATACCAGTCGAGGTCAACGGCATTGACGAGCGCCTCACGATCACGCGTCGGCCGATCGACCCAAGTGCCGAGCCAGCCGAGCGCGAAATCCTCCGTACTGCGCCGCAAGCGCGTGGCCAGGAAGTTGCGTCCCTGCGCTTCGCTGCTGTCATCTTCAAGTGCGGCAAAAATGCCGTATTCGAGGGCGCCGGACTGGCCTGTATATTTCGCCGCCGCGAGCACATCGCTGGCCCCGACAACCCCTGCGTCCGGTGCTGCACCGATGCGCCTTGTGTTGACGAGCCGACCCGACTCTGCGAAGCGCACATCGAAAAGTTGTTGGCCCTCGGTGAAGAATGGTCGCTTGTCGCCGAAGAACGTTTCCGTCGCCGAGAAATTCACGACGAGATCATCGCTCTCGACCTGACCGAAGTCGGGGTTCAAGGTCGCGGTAAGTTGGTTCGAGCCGTTCGGCTTCCAGAACACGTCGATACCGGCCCGTGCCCGGGTCCGATCCTCGAGTCGGTTGAGATCACCCGACGCGTAGGGAAAGAAGTCGAGCGCTTGACCTGAGTAGCGCGGCACCGTGACCCGCTGAAAGCCCTGTACAAAAGTAGGGTTCAGCGCCTCGATCGCCGGAAAGGCGAAACGACGTGAGCGCGCTTTCATGAACACGGCACCGTAGACGCCAATCGTGCGCGGACCCTCGCCGACCTGCCCCGACGGTGCAACCCACCACGGGATCATCACCTCGGCCGACCAGCCGGCGTCCGTCTCGTGTACCCCATGCAGCCAGAACGCATCCCAGTCATAGGAGATCTGCGTCTGGTTCAGCACGACCCCATCGCGCACGCTGCCGCTGATCGTCACCGTGAACTCGTAGGCCGTACGACCCTCACCCTCGAAGTCGACAAGGAATACGAAGGGATCCGCGGGTAGAGGCTTGGCATCGCGGGGGGAGCGACCGCGCACCCGCAGCTCACGCGGGACCGAGGTTTCCATGGCGAGGTACAGACCCTCGGGGCGCGCCAGTACACGCATCGTCGATCCGTGCTCAGCTTTGGCACCGGACAGCGGCTCCATCACACGGAAATCATCGAAGCGTTCGGCCTTCTGCCACTCGAGCTCGTCTAGCCGACCGTCCACGGTCATGCCGCTCGCATGCGACGCGAGCGCCAGACCGGTCAGAAGCGCAAGCAAGAGGCGATGCATGACAGGCGAGTTACTGGGACAACGTCCGGCGCGCATCGGCGATCACAGCCGGCAGGGCCGCGAGCAGCGTCTCGAAATCAGCCCAGCGACTACGGTGGTTCGCTGCTGCGACCCGGATGACCGTTCTGCCTCGCAGTACCGTGCTGCTACATACCGCGACGCCCGTCTCCTGCAGGCGCAGCAATACTTCACGTGTCAGCTGATCCTGCTGCTCAGGCGTCGTGCCTGCCGGCGTAACGCGCCAGCACACGATGTTCAAAGATACTGGCACTTCGAGCGTTATGTCCGGCAAGGCGGCGACCTCCGCGCCGAAGCGGCGGGCCTGTGCGACGTTCTGCTCCATGACTGCCGCGATGCGCTCGGTGCCCTCAGCCTTTAGCGCCATCCATGCCTTCAATGCCTTGAAGTTGCGCGAAAGCTCGACACCCCGCTCGGCGAACACGAGTCCGCCCGCCAGCACGCCGCGCTCCTCGGTCTTGAGATAGCTCGCCTGGGTCGCAAAGGTGTCGCGGTGTGCCTTCGCGTCGCGAACCAGCACGCATGCCACTTCGTAGGGCAAGTAGCCCCACTTGTGCAGGTCGAACGCCAAGGAGTCAGCGCGCGATTGACCACGGAACATCGGTTGCAGCGTCGGCGAGAGAACGCCAAGCGAGCCGACGGCACCATCCACGTGGAACCAGACGCCTTCCTCAAGCGCGAGATCAGCGATGGCGTCCAAATCGTCGATCGCTCCGGTGTTGATGGTTCCCGCAGTGCCGATCACACAGATCGGACGCAGACCTGCTGCGCGGTCCGCTGTGATCATGCGACGCATCGCGGCCACATCGACACGAAAGTCGTCACTGACCGGTACGGCGCGAAATGATTCCCGCCCCATTCCCATCAGCTCGAGACACTTGGTGACCCAGCTGTGGGTCTCAACCGAACCATAAACGGTAAGTCGGGGCTGGCCCCACAGGCCCTGCTGACGCAGGTCAAAGCCCGCACGCGCGTTGCGCCCGACGGCGAGGCCGATGACGTTGGCCATCGTGCCGCCGCTCGCCATGATGCCGCTTGAACCGACCGGGAACCCCATGGCTTCGGCCAACCACTTGATGACCTGCAACTCGACGAGCGTGGCCGACTGATGCAGGCCGACCGCATTCACGTTCATGCTGGCCGCGAGCATGTCGGCCATCATGCCGAGAGGCGTGCCGTTGGATTTCATCCATCCCCAGAAACGCGGATGACGATTACCGGCCGCGTACGGCAGCACGTGTTGCAGAAACTGCGCATACACCTGTTCGGCGCCCTGCGGAGTGCGCGGCAACGGTTCCCCCGAAAGCGCTGCCGCCACCTCAGCCGGGGGCGGCGTCCAGGGTGGCCGATCGCGAAGCGTGGTCAACTGATCGAGGCTGTCATCGACCATGCGGTGGGCCAGCGCTCGAAAGGCTTCCCAATCCTGCGGATCGAGAGTGACATCGGCCTCTGCTGTGGCCGGGGGCCGTGGCGTCTCAGTCGTCATGTTGGTCGTCACCTCAAGAATGCCAACCCGGCTCAATCAGGCGGTTCGCATCCGCAGCCTGAAGGGACACCCGTTTGGTCCGACCTGCGACCCACTGTGTTCCAATTTGCTTAAATCCGAACCTGTCGTGGAACGCGCGCGATGGAACGTTGGGAGGCTCGATATTGTACTCGCAGGTGATCGTGGTAACACCGTTCACTCGCGCAAAGCGAAATAGATCCTCGTAGAGGCGCGTACCAAGTCCGCGACCCGAAAACTCGCTACCCACGACCACACGATCGACATACAGAAAGCGAGTCATCCGCGATGCGAACCAAGTGTAATTATCGTTTTCGTATGGCGCCCCATCGGCGAGCGCGATAATAAACGCCTGCACTTGACCATGCAGGGTTATCACTTTCCCGTAGGCAGACCACCGCAGGAGCGTCTCGAGTCGCTGCCTATCCAGGTGGCTGGTCTCCCTCTCTGCCGCTAAATTGAGTGCGAGGATCTCAGGAAAGTCCGACTCAACGATGTCGCGAAGTTGCTCGATGATGCCTCCAGCTCACAACGAGTGGGTCACAGCGCCCACATCATCGGGCCATAGCGTTTTTCATGACATCCAACTTTTTCATGACCGTCATAATAGTTATTCTGGCCATCGCAGACCAGTAAGGTGGCGCCTGTCTCGGTCACCGTCACCATCGAACCCACGCTCGGCATCGACTGCAAAACGACCTGCGATCGGCATGACAGACGTGCCCGGTTACTCGAGGGCTATCACAATGAGAGAACGCGTTTACGCCACTGACCTGCCATCCGAAACCTTGCTGTATCGGCTACGGCAAGCGGGCTATTTCACCGACTGCTTTACTACCGTGGTGCCCCGGGCGGTGACGCTGCCGCAATTCGTCGAGGCGTTCTTTACCACCCCGCTATTCAAGGCCGAGCGGCTGGTGCTGCGGCTGCTACTTCGTCAGCGAACCACGGATCGCCAAGCGTACGAGCTCGCCCATGGCACGAGAACGGCATTCGCCGTATGGCGCCTCGTTGAGCGAACGGGCCATGAAATTCTGCTGTCCGACGAGAGCGGCCGAACTTCATCGTGGCTGATGATCCGCGAGGACGCTGAAGGCGCAAATCGCGCGACCCGCCTGCTCTTCGGATCAGCGATCAAACCGACTGCACAGAGCGCCTCGGGAGCTCCTCAACTGAGCCCGATGTTCCGCGCCATACTCGGCTTGCACACCGTCTACTCCATCAAGTTACTGCAGGCTGCCGCAACGCGTCTGATGGATTGAAGGCCGTACGATCAAGAGTGCGGATGCGCAGACGCCCGTCAGATTCCCACTAGCAGAGTGCTTCGCGCCCATGGC
>Ga0315906_10010445_pt1 | contig 10906 bp, 8 predicted proteins | sample LakEriMetagenome_4_FD_203526 | JGI IMG/M metagenome (GOLD analysis project Ga0315906, IMG submission 203526) | Freshwater fungal communities from buoy surface, Lake Erie, Ohio, United States - Buoy 2 MA122 | ecosystem: Environmental > Aquatic > Freshwater > Lake > Lake biofilm | place: USA: Lake... | reverse complement strand
CTCTATGGATAATTTTAAAGTAAAAAAGTCTGCTTATTTTACAGTTTGTAATAATGCTTATTTAGATAGAGCATTAACATTAGCTAATTCTCTTTTTGAGAAAAATGGTTTTATCCTTAAAATTTTTTTGTTTGAAAAGCCTTATCCAATTGTGAATTTATTGCATTTCAATTTTTGTGAAATTTCTTTTATTGATGACCTTGATTTTGAAAGGACTAAGGAATTAGCTTTTAAATATGATGTTGTTGAGTTTACTACTTCTTTAAAGCCATTTATTACTTTAAATTTACTTAAACTTTATGATAAGGTTATTTTTCTTGATCCGGATATTTATATTCTTGGTTCTTTTCAATACATTGATGAGTTGTTAGAAATTAATCCTGTTATTTTAACTTCTCACTACAATACTCCTGAGTTAGATTTTAATGAAAGTCCTGATATTGGTATGATGAGATTTGGATCTTTTAACTTAGGGTTTTTTGCTGTAAATAATTCTGAAAGTGCAGTTAAATTTTTAAGTTGGTGGAATTCACGTTGTTTAGAACAATGTTATTTCGAAAGTCAAAATGGATTGTCAACTGATCAAAAATGGATTTCAATTGCAAATGCCTTTTTTGATTTTTTATATGTTATTCGAGATCCTGGTTACAATGTAGCTTATTGGAATTTGTTTGAAAGAAATATTTCCCTAAAGAATAACACTTTTTTTTCAAATATGAGTAAGATAGTTTTTTTTCATTTTAGCAATTTTGATTTAGATAATCCGGAAAAATTAACAAAACGTGCAATAATAAATAAAAAACATCTTAATTCAAGTCTAATTATTTTAGCCAAAGAATATCATAATAAAGTTCTTAGTTTTAAGTATTATTTGCAATCTATAAATTTTTCCTTTGTTTATTCTTTTGATTATTTCTCAAATGGAAAATATATTAGTCCTACATTAAGAATTGCTTTTGCTGCTAATGTTTCTTCTTTTTCTAAGAATGAGGATTATTTTTTGCAAAATTCTTCTGTTTATAAATTTGCCAGGAAAAATAATCTTTTAGCTAAAAAAAGTAACTTCAAGTTACAAGGCTTCAATGCTTTAAATGAAAATAAATCATTTTTTAAATTTATTAATTTTAGTCTTAGAGCTATTTTATACATTTTAGGGCCGAATAGGTTTTATAATATCAGTCGACTTTTTATTTATCTCTCTTCTTTTAGAAAGAATAAAGATCTTTGGAAAGTGTAATTTGTTATGTTTTGGTTGATTAATTACTTTTAACATATTTTAGAATTTATTGTATTTTAATTTATTTAATATTTTGTTTTATTTTAATAAGGTTTATTTATAGATTTATTTACTGCTTTATTAATTAATTAATTTGTAAATTGCGCTATTACAATGAAAAATAAAAAACTTCTTATCACTGGTGGAACTGGCTCATTTGGCAATGCTGTATTGCAACGATTTTTGACTACAAATCATTTTAGTGAAATTCGTGTTTTTTCTCGTGATGAGAAAAAGCAAGATGATATGCGTAATCAATTGAAGAATCCAAAATTAAAATTTTTCATTGGTGATGTTAGGGATTATGGTAGTGTTGAACCAGCAACTCGTGGAGCTGATTATATCTTTCATGCTGCAGCATTAAAGCAAGTTCCATCTTGTGAGTTTTTTCCCATGCAGGCAGTAAAAACTAATGTGGAAGGGACACTAAATGTTATACGTGCTGCAGATTTTAATGGAGTTAAAAAAGTTATTTGTTTAAGTACAGACAAGGCTGCTTATCCAATTAATGCCATGGGTATTTCTAAAGCAATGATGGAAAAAGTAGCCATTGCAGAGGCTAGAAATTTACAAAATACTACAGTTTGTTTAACACGCTATGGAAATGTAATGGCATCTCGAGGATCTGTTATTCCACTTTTTATTAACCAAATTAAAAGTGGCCAACCTTTAACAATTACAGATCCAAAAATGACTCGTTTTTTAATGAGTTTGAATGATGCAGTTGACTTGGTTTTATTTGCATTTGAAAATGGTAGGCAGGGAGATTTGTTTGTAAATAAAGCTCCAGCCGCAACAATTGGTGATCTAGCAAAAGCCGTAATAGACTTAGCTAAATCAGATAATGATATCAATATAATTGGTACTCGACATGGAGAGAAGTTGTATGAAACCCTTTGTACTAGAGAAGAAATGATTAAAGCCGAAGATATGGGAGATTTTTATCGAATTCCTGCTGATAACAGAGATTTAAATTACTCCATTTATTTTTCAAAAGGAGAGAAGAGTATGGCTGAAATTGAGGACTATCATTCGCACAATACACAGAGGTTAGATGTCGATGGAGTTAAAGCCCTTATTTCGAAATTGGCGATAGTCAGAAAGGAATTATTTGCTGAAGAAGTTGATGATTTTTTGGTTTAATTAGAATTTTCAGATTCAAATTATAAATTTTCTAATGATCAAGGTTGGAATAACAGGAGGCCAGGGTTTTGTAGGATATCATTTGTATCAAAGCTTTAATTTATTAAAAGAAGAATTCAAAATAGTAGATTTTGAAAAAAGTTTTTTCGATAATATTCAGATTTTGGATTCATTTGTTGCTTCATGTGATGTAATTATTCATTTAGCGGCATTGAATCGTCATAATGATCCTGAATTAATATATGAAACAAATATTTCATTAGTTAGGATTCTTAAATCCTCATTAGAAAGAACCTCTAGTAAAGCCCATCTAATTATCTCCTCTTCAACCCAAGAAGATCGTGATAACCTTTACGGCAGGTCTAAAAAGGAGGGTAGATTATTACTTTCTCAATGGGCTATTCAAAGCGGTGGACGTTTAACAGGTTTGATAGTTCCAAATGTATTTGGCCCATTTGGTCACCCATACTACAATTCAGTAATTGCAACTTTTTGTTATCAACTATCTAGAGGTGAAAGTCCTAAAATTGATGTTGATGGATATTTGAAATTAATTTATGTAGGGGACTTAGTTGAAGAGGTAATTAAATTAATTCGTAATAATGATAATACTCATGAACTAAGAATACCCCACACCGTTGAAGCCAAAGTTTCAGAAATATTGTCTTCTCTACAATATTTTCGAACGACATATCAAGATGATGGGGAGATACCAGCAATGGTCAACGATTTCCAAAATAAGCTTTTTAATACCTATCGTTGTTATATGGATCTGGCAGGCTATTTTCCAAAGAAATTTGTGCAACATACAGATAAAAGAGGTGCATTTGTTGAAATTGCTCGTCAAGGTATTCCTGGGCAAACATCATTCTCTACTACTTTACCAGGAATTACAAGAGGTAATCACTTTCATACAAGGAAAATTGAGCGTTTTGCAGTTATTAAAGGAAAGGCCTTAATCCAGTTGAGAAGAATTGGTACAGATGAGGTTCACAATTTTTATTTAGATGGGAATGAGCCAGCCTATGTGGATATGCCAATATGGTATACGCACAATATAAAAAATATTGGAGAAGACACATTGTATACGATTTTTTGGATCAATGAACCCTTTGATGCCAATGATCCTGATACTTATTTTGAAATAGTTTAATAATGAAGAAATTAAAAGTACTTTCGGTTGTAGGAACAAGACCAGAAATAATCAGGTTATCACGTGTGATGGCGGCTCTTGATAATAGCAATGCAATTGATCATATTATCGTTCATACCGGTCAAAATTATGATTATGAATTAAATCAAATTTTCTTTGATGATTTAGGAATACGTAAACCAGATTATTTTTTAGATGCGGCTGGTCATTCTGCAACAGAAACAATTGGGAATATTTTGATTAAAATTGATCCGTTGTTAGAAAACTTAAATCCAGATGCCTTTTTAGTATTAGGAGACACTAATAGCTGTTTATGTGCAATACCAGCGAAGAAAAGGCATATACCCATATTTCATATGGAAGCTGGAAATAGATGTTTTGATCAAAGAGTACCAGAGGAGACTAATCGAAAAATTGTAGATCATATTTCTGATGTTAATTTAACCTACAGTGATATTGCTAGAGAGTATTTGTTGAGAGAAGGTTTGCCTGCTGATCGAATTATAAAAACAGGATCACCTATGTTCGAGGTGCTAAATTTTTACCTACCCTCTATAAATGAATCTGATGTATTACAAAGATTAGGCTTAGTGAAATACAAATACTTTGTCGTATCTGCACATAGAGAAGAAAATATCAATGATCAGTCTAATTTCAAGGGGCTAATTAATTCATTAAATCTAGTTTCTGAAATTTTTGATTTACCAGTTATCGTGAGTACTCATCCGCGAACAAGAAAAATGATTGAGGCTGTGGGGTTGAGCTTGCACAAAAACATTCAGCTATTAAAACCATTAGGGTTTAAGGATTATAATGCTTTACAATTACACTCAAAGGCTGTTCTGTCCGATAGCGGAACAATATCAGAAGAGTCTTCAATATTGAATTTTCCAGCTCTAAATATCAGACAAGCGCATGAGCGTCCTGAGGCAATGGAAGAAGCTTCAGTAATGATGGTTGGATTAAATGCAGAAAGAATTTTACAAGGTTTGCTTCAATTGGAATCTCAAAAGAGAGGAGAAGAAAGATCATTTAGGAGGGTTGCTGATTATTCTATGCCGAATGTATCTGATAAAATGGTTAGAATAATCATAAGCTATACTGATTATATCAAAAGAGTAGTTTGGGGCCAGGAAATTTAAAAAGGGTACTAATTCATTCTATTGTATTTAGTCCAGATGGGGTATCAACAGCCTACTTATATAATGATATCGCCTTAGGACTTGTTGAAAATGGTTTTGATGTGGTAGTTTTGACAACTACACCACATTACAATATAATCCAATCAGAACTTGAAAATCAGCCACTTTCAAAAAAAATATTTGGGTTATATTACACAAGTAATTTCAATGGAATTCATGTTTATCATATTCCACTGAAAAAATTTAAAAGTACGCTAAAGCGTATCATTTCTTTTGTTTATTGGCATATATCCTCTTTCATATTAGGACTAACACTAAAGAGGGTCAATTTTGTTCTCAGTCCTTCTCCCCCACTTAGTATAGGGTTTATCTCATTATTAATTTCAAAAATAAAAGGAGCAAAGGCGATTTATAATGTTCAGGAGATTTACCCTGATTTATTAATAAATCAAGGAAATTTAAAATCTTCATTTTTAATAAATCTTCTAAAAAAATTCGAAAAGTTCATTTACGAACATTCTACTGCTGTTACAACAATTGATCAAATATTTTTCTCCAAAATTTCACCCCGATTTGGTAATGCTGATAAGTTAAAAATAATTCCAAATTTTGTTGACACGGATTTATACAAGCCATTAAAGCAAAATCTAGAGCTTCCTGCGGTATTTGGTAGTGATAATGATAAAATTAAATTACTTTATGCTGGGAATATTGGTTTTTTTCAAGATTGGGAGCCTGTTTTGTTTGCTGCTAAAGAACTTTTTAAGGAGAATATAGAGTTTTGGATAATTGGAGAAGGCGTCCAAAAAGAGTATCTCCAAAATGAAGTCCAGAATCAAAATTTGACAAATATTCGAATATTTCCTTACCAGACCAGGGATCTCATCCCCACTATAAATAATTACGCTGACATACATTTTATTGCAATAAATCAAGAAATGGAGCAGGAAGGATTTCCATCTAAAGTATATACGATTATGGCATGTGCGAAGCCTTTAATCGTTGTGACAGGTGAAAAGAGTCCACTGTTTAATTTTTTGAATGAGAAGAATTGTGCCGAAATTGTTACACAGAATAGAAACGTCAACTTCACTAATTCTATTAGAAAATTAGCAAATAATAAGGAATTAAGAGATGAACTAGGAAGTAATGGATATCGTGAAATAATTGCTAATTATTCAAAAAAAGCCATTGTTTTGAAGTATGCAAATCTTCTCAATTCTTTGTAAAATATAGCATGCGTAACATTTTTTTAACTGGAGCTTCAGGATTTGTAGGAACTTCACTTTTAAATTATTTTAAAGCTGATAGGATTCAAATTTCTTCAAGGGGTAAGGAAAATGTCTTTCATGGAGCAAAAAACATTATACACCTTGCAGGCAAAGCCCACGATCTAAAAAAAGCATCTAATACTGACGAATACTATAAAGTCAATACTGAATTAACAAAAAAAGTATTTGATGCTTTTTTGGCTTCAAATGCTAAAGTGTTCATTACTTTAAGTTCAGTTAAAGCAGTTGCAGACCAAGTTGATGGATCTTTAACAGAAGAGATTATTCCTGCTCCGATTACTGAATATGGTAAAAGTAAGTTGTTGGCTGAACAGTACATTTTATCTAAAGAAATACCAGAAGGGAAGCGGGTTTATATTCTAAGGCCTTGCATGATTCATGGACCTGGAAATAAAGGAAATTTAAACCTACTTTACCAGTTAGTTTCTAAAAGGATTCCATGGCCTTTAGGTGCATTTGAAAATAACCGTTCTTTCTGTAGTATCGATAACCTCATGTTCATCATCAAAGAATTGATAGAACGAGAGGATATTCCTTCTGGGGTATATAACATAGCAGATGATGAAGCCCTTTCTACAAATGAAGTGATTTCAGTGTTAGCAGAATCGCAAAATAGGACCGCGAGAATCTGGAAGGTTTCAAAAGGGTTGGTCCAGAATGTTGCTAAAATTGGGGATCTGTTTCGGTTACCTTTAAACGAAGAACGTTTACATAAACTAACGGATTCTTATGTGGTTAGCAATGAAAAAATAAAAACTGCTCTTGGTAAATCGCTGCCTGTATCCAGTAAAGAAGGATTACTTAAAACATTTAAATCCTTTAGCTAAACTTTGACACGGATTTTTGATATACTCTTTTCATTTTTTGGTATCCTGATTTTGAGTCCAATTATGGTATTGCTCTTAACCATTGGATTTTTTGATTCGGGTTCTCCGGTATTTCGTCAAGAGCGTGTCGGTATCAATCGAAAACCGTTTTACTTATTGAAATTTCGTTCCATGCACATCAATGCGCCTTCCGTAGCGACGCATTTAGCAAGTGTTCATTCCATTACTCCATTTGGAAGCTTCCTTCGTAGATCAAAGTTGGATGAACTCCCCCAACTTTTGAATGTCTTTATGGGTGATATGAGTTTGGTAGGTCCGCGTCCAAATCTATTTAATCAAACTGATTTGATTGAAGAACGCCAAAAAAGAGGAGTGTATGGGATTCGTCCAGGTATTACTGGTTTGGCGCAGATCAATAAAATTGACATGTCTACCCCACAACTCTTAGCAGAGACTGATGCTAAGATGGTTTCTCAATTCAATGTGTGGTATTACTTCAAATACATCTTCCTAACCGTTTTTGGCAAAGGCTTTGGGGATCGAGTTGTGAAGCAGAAATAATGGCCTTTAAAAACCAATTTTTAAATAATTTTTTAATAGGCTTGGGATTAAGTTTTATCTTTTCTCTAGGTGTTCCACTTAATTTATTAGCACAAAATTTACCAGCTAATCAGTCTGTTTTGGAAGAGTATATTCGTAGATCCCAGCTCCTTTCCCAAAATTCTCCATCTAGTTTTTTGAGCAGACCTATTTCTCTAGCCGATTCCTTACTTAATGACTCTGTGTCTTATTCAATGGAACTGGCATCTTCTTCGGAAGCTAATTTTTGGAAAAGTCAGGTGAGTTTAATGCCTATTTTTTCAGCTACTCAGGTGGGAACTGGAAAACCATACCCAGAGGCTACTAAGTTTTTAGTAGCTAAAGGAGTGCAGCAATGGATTAGTACAGGGGTCTATGCTTCTTTTGGTCCGATTTCCCTTCAACTACAGCCGGAATGGATAATAGCACAAAATAAAAATTACGATTTTGGCCAAAAAAAAGCAGCTGGTATTGAATACATAGAGCGTTTCGGTCAAGGGGTCTACAGCAGGTTACTTTTAGGTCAATCTAGCTTGAGAGCAAATTGGGGGGCTTTTTCTATTGGTGTATCTTCCGAAAATATTTGGTGGGGACCGGGTCAATACAACTCCTTATTGTTTTCCAACAATGCTTTTGGATTTTATCATCTGACCTTAAATACACGAAAACCGGCCAAGACCTTCTTAGGGAGTTTTGAGGGTCAGTTGTTGATGGGGAAATTAGAGAATTTTGCTGCATTTGAAAGAGAAGGAAAGGAAGATTGGCGGTACCTCAATGGGATTACTCTTTCCTATCAACCGAAGTGGATTCCTGGGGTTTATGTGGGATTCTCCCGCGTATTTCAGCAATACAGTTCCTACAACGACCAATCTTGGGCCTACTATTTCCCAATTTTTGAGCCCTTTCAAAAAGTAAATTTAATTGATCCCAATTCAGGGGTTTTTGATTCCACCGAGTACGACGATCGCTTGCAAAGCCAGCAATTGACAGGTTTTGCACGAATCGTAATCTCAAAGGCAAAAGCAGAAGTGTATTTTGAATACGGTAGACGAGACCATGCGGTAGATTGGCGTGAGTTTTTGTTAAACCCTGAGCATGCAAGAGCCTATATTTTAGGATTTAAAAAATTAATTTCTTTACCCAATCAAGCCTTCCTCCAAGTCAATGGAGAAATCTTGCAGCAACAAGAATCCATTAATATATTGACTCGTTATGGACCTGCAGGTGGAGCAAGCTGGGCATCGCATGGAATTCAACAAGGCTTTACTCATAGAGGACAATTATTGGGTCCTGGAGTTGGTCCTAGTAGCAATGTGCAAATTCTAGAAACCTCCTGGGTAAAAGGAATAAAAAAAATTGGGATTCGTTGGGAACGCCTCAATCGTCACCAAGATGTGTATGTTCGCGTGTACAACGATCCCTCCGAAAAGGGTCGCTGGGTGGATTATTCGGCACGACTACTTGGGGATTGGCAGTGGAAAAATTTGATTGTAAGTTCTTCTTTCAATTTAATTTATTCGCTGAATTCTAATTGGAGCTTAGATCCAAATAGTACATCTGAATTCCCTTCAGTAAAAAAAGAATTCTATACCCAAAATCAGGTGAACTTGATTTATATGTGGGGAAAAGGGAAGTGATTATTAATTTGAAAAAAGGTTAGAACAATAATGAAAATCACAGTTGTAGGCACAGGCTATGTTGGCTTAGTTTCGGGAGCATGTTTTGCAGAAGTCGGAATAAAAGTATGTTGTTTAGACATAGATCAAGGAAAAATTGAAGGATTGAAGAATGGGGTATTGCCAATTTATGAGCCTGGACTTGAAGAAATAGTTAAAAGAAATATAGCTGCCAACAGGTTAACATTTACCACTGATTTGGGGGAATCTATTCAAGGTTCTGAAGTAGTTTTCATCGCGGTAGGAACACCTCCTGGAGAGGATGGTTCTGCTGATCTAAAATATGTATTAAGTGTAGCAGAAGGAATTGGTACTGCTATGTCTGACTACCTAGTAGTGGTAACGAAAAGTACAGTTCCTGTGACCACTGGTCAAAAAGTTAAGGAGGTCATTCAAAAAGCATTAGCTAAACGAAATAGTGATCTTTCCTTTTCTGTTGCTTCAAATCCGGAGTTCTTGAAAGAGGGGGCTGCTGTGGAAGATTTTTTAAAACCAGATCGGATAGTTATTGGAGTTGAGGATAATCGGGCTGAATCAATATTGAGAAGGCTATACAAACCATTCCAGTTAAATGGGGATCGAATGATTTTTATGGATATTCCATCTGCCGAAATGACCAAGTATGCGGCAAATGCTATGCTTGCAACGAAGATTTCATTTATGAATGATATTGCAAATCTTTGTGAACGTGTTGGAGCTAATGCTTCCATGGTGAGAAAGGGAATTGGCTCAGATCCTCGAATAGGAACTAAATTTATATACCCGGGTGTGGGATATGGAGGTTCTTGTTTCCCCAAAGATGTGAAAGCAATTATACATACCGCAAAGAATTATGGATATGATCTTAAAGTTTTACAGGCCGTTGAGGAGGTTAATGAAAATCAAAAGCAAGTTATTGTGAATAAGGTTATTTCTCAATTTGGAAACGATCTTAAAGGAATGACTTTCGCTTTGTGGGGCTTGAGCTTTAAGCCAAATACAGATGATATGCGTGAGGCTCCTGCTTTGGTGATAGTTAACCAACTCATTTCTTTGGGAGCTAGATTAAAGGCTTTTGACCCAGTTGCAATGGAGGAGGCAAAAAACCATTATTTGGGCAATAAAGTAGAGTATGCAAAAGATGGATACGATGCTTGCGTAGATGCAGATGCCCTTTTGTTAATCACGGAATGGCCTGAGTTTCGAATGCCTAGTTGGGAGGTGGTTTCCAAGTTGATGAAGCAAAAAGTAATTTTTGATGGGCGAAACTTATACGACCGTAAGTATTTAGAGGAATTAGGTTATTTTTATTATGGCATTGGGGTTTAAAGGAGTGAGAATTAGATTCTTGTTGGTAAGCAATTAGTATGACAAAAATAAAATTCTGTTTTAAAGGAATCGCTAAATCAAAAAAAAGCGGTTGAAGTCGAGATACTTCGCCGCTTTTTTGGTTTTAGAAGAGTTCTAGATTTTCACTTTCATAACCAATGCTTTGCGAGAATAATTAATTACCTAAACTTATCTTCGTATTGTCCCGCAATCCAGCATGCCTACCTGCCGAAGGTAGGCAACCCTTCTTCTGAAACCCCTTTTGTCAACCTTTTTTCTTGTTTTTCATAAAAAAACTTTACTTTTGACCTAGTTTTTAGTTTCCTTCTACATATCCTATGAAATTTTTAGCAAGGATTAATATTCTACCCCGCTGGGTAATTCTCGCCCTAGACGCTTCCATTCTTTTTTCTTCGATGGTCTTTGCGTACTTCGTACGCTTTAATTTTGACTTGACACGACTAGTTCCTGAGCATGTACTTGGTGCAAGCCTTTCCTACACGGTAGGGG
>Ga0315906_10010442_pt1 | contig 10909 bp, 8 predicted proteins | sample LakEriMetagenome_4_FD_203526 | JGI IMG/M metagenome (GOLD analysis project Ga0315906, IMG submission 203526) | Freshwater fungal communities from buoy surface, Lake Erie, Ohio, United States - Buoy 2 MA122 | ecosystem: Environmental > Aquatic > Freshwater > Lake > Lake biofilm | place: USA: Lake... | reverse complement strand
ATCGAATGCCTTCCAGCCCGGCGCGCGGCTGCGACAGAGCGAATTGCTGATGCAGTTCAAGCAGCGCCTGGCCTTGCCGGGCGCCACCTGCAATTTTGATATCCCCGGACTGCATTTCTGGCTGCATCGCGAACCAATGCAGCGCGATCGCCAGCTGCATGACTGGATGCGGGATCTGAGGGTGATAGAGGATGCGGTCCAGCTGGTACTGGAGCTGGTGCGAGTGAGCGCGCAACCGCGCCAGATCACTGTTGAAAACGGTTTTTACCAGCAACAGATCGAGCCGGGTTCACAATGCCAGATGGTGCGGGTGAAGCTCAGGGAGAATGCGGATTACTATCCGGAAATCAGCGGCGGACGGCATCGCTTTGCCATCCGGTTTTTCCGTCATACCGACCCGGATTCACGCCCACAGGTCGTGCAGGAATCCCTGAACTTCGAACTCCACTGCTGCGCGATGTGAGCGCTCAGGCCGGTGGGCGCAGGCGCGCCTCCGGAAGCTCGTGTCGATTCCACAGCGCGGTGATCGCCGCCACTCCATGAAAGCCGGCCATCAGCGCCGGCTCCACCGAGTGCGCTCCCTGTCCACCAAGTGCAAAGAGCGGAAAGTCCGCGTGACGGGCGAGTTCCGCGGCCACTTCCCATCCAAGTCCCGGGTCTCCGGGGTGGGATTGCGTGGGCAGCACAGGTCCCAGCAATCCCAGATCCACACCCAGACGTGAGGCTTGCAGGATGTCCTCCACGCCATGGCACGCGGCGCTCAGTAGCCGCTCGCGCGCAAGCGGACGCTCTCGATACTGGTGTAGCAGCGATGAGGGCAGATGCAGGCCGTCCACACCCAGTTCCGCATGCAACGCGCCGGAGGGATCAAGGCCCGCATTGAGCAGCACGCGCGCGCCATGAAGATGACAAAGCGTGACAACCTGTCGCGCGAGCGGCAGCACCTCCGACAGGGCACGGGCCTTCACCCGCAACTGGACGAGACGGATCCCCCCACTCAAGCTGGCTTCGAGGCCGGCCAGAAATGCCGTGGCATGGGCGGGATCCGGTTCCGGCGTGACCATGCACACCCGCGGCAGGGTCGCCGCGGCTAGAATGCGATAGTTGGCGGCCGGGAAGGTGAGCGAGGCGAGCGCGTTCGGCTCGACCCATGCAATCTCCTGACCCTCGCGGCCAGCGGGCTCACCGGTCCAGGCGAAGATTTCCCAAACCGTGAGCCTGACCGACTTTTCCGGGTAATGATGGATCAGCTGGACCAGCGGACGTACTTGCCCGGGATCGAGACAGAGGCCCAGTTCCTCTTCCAGCTCCCGGGCCAGCGCGGCGAGCGGCGCTTCGTCCTGCCCCCGTTTGCCGCCCGGGAACTCCCAGAGCCCGCCCTGATGCTGGTCCGGGCGTCGCAAGCTGAGAAGCACGGCTCCATCGGGGCGTCGGATGACGGCAGCGACGACATCGATGGGCTCGACCCTGTCGGGCGCACCAGGCCGGGAGTGGGACATCAGGTGCGTGGCCGGGGCAGCGCCACGCTCAGCTGCGGTACTCCGCATTGATGCGGACATAGTCATAGGAGAAGTCGCAGGTCAGCACTTCCACCGAATGGGGTGCATCCCCGAGCGTCACCCGGATGGCGAACTCCTTGCCGGCCATGATGCGGGCAGAGACCGCTTCATCATAACCAGCCACCGGCTCTCCATGCTGGATGATGGGATAGTCATCGAGCGCAATGCCGATGTTCTCCATGCGCAGGCCTGTCACTCCAGAGCGTCCCACTGCGGCGAGTATGCGGCCCCAGTTCGGATCGCTCGCGAAGAGCGCCGTCTTGACCAGCGGGGACTCTGCCACGGCATAGGCCGCCTTCAGGCACTCCGCCGTGGACTCTCCGCCCGAGACCTGCACACTGACGAGTTTGGTGGCGCCCTCACCATCACGCACGATCGCCCGGGCCAGCGCCTTGAATACCGCCTCAACAGCACTGCACGCGTGAGCCCAGCGCGCCTCACCAGGCTCGATCACTCCGTGCTCCAGTGGGCCGGTCGCAATGAGCATGCAGCTGTCGTTGGTGGAGGTATCACCATCGATGGTGATGCGGTTGAAGGAGAGGTCGGCCACCTCGCGCACCATCTCCGTGACACCCGACGCACTCAGCGGAAGATCCGTTGCGACGAAGGCCAGCATGGTGGCCATGTCCGGCTTGATCATGCCGGCCCCTTTGGCGATCCCCGTGACGGTATAGGTAACGCCTGCCAGCGTGATCTGCGCGCTGTAGCACTTGGGGAAAGTATCGGTTGTCATGATCGCCGCCGCAGCAGCGGGCCAGCCTGCTGGCGAGAGGTCGGAGATCGCTGTCGGCAGGGCTGCGATGATCTTCTCGGCCGGCAGGCGCTGGCCGATTACCCCCGTGGAGAACGGCAGCACCGCCTCGGCAGGACAACCGAGGAGACGCGCACCTGCCTCGCAAACGGCATGCGCATCCACGAAGCCTTGTTCGCCCGTGCCGGCGTTTGCATTACCCGAGTTGATCACGAGCAAACGGGGAGTCGAACGGGCCAGATGTTCACGGCAGATCGTCACAGGAGCAGCACAGAACACATTGCGCGTGAACACGCCGGCAGTGCGGGCAAGCTTGTCGATTTCAATCACGCAGAGATCCACCTTGCCGGCCTTGCGCACGCCGGCCGAGGCCGTGGCCAAGCGGACTCCGGCGATCTCCAGCGCGTTTTCAACCACCTGTATCTGTGTGGCCGGTATCTGTGTAGTGCTCGTCATGCGTGAATCCCGCGTTCGGCCTCAGGCCAGCTGGCCGTGGCATTGCTTGTACTTCTTGCCGGAGCCGCAGGGGCAGGGATCGTTGCGACCCACCTTCTCGCCCTGACGTACCACGGGCGCCTGCGCCGGAGGTGCACGCCGCGCGGCGGGCGCTGGAGGCGGTTCGCTGGCAAGCGCGCTTATCGCAGTCTCGTGGACTTCCTGCTGCTTCACTGCCGCTTCGCGGCGCCGCTCTTCTTCCAGCGCTTCGACGTCCTCGCGGGCGCGCACCTCAACCCGACACAGAATGGCCACCACCTCGCGCATCAGGCTCTGCAGCATCTTGGCGAACATGTCGAAGGATTCGCGCTTGTATTCCTGCTTCGGATCCTTCTGCGCATACCCGCGCAGGTGTATGCCCTGACGCAGGTGATCCATTGCTGCGAGATGTTCCTTCCAGTGGCCATCGAGCACCTGGAGCATCACGGCTCGCTCGAACTGACGCATGACATCCATCCCGACCTGCGCTTCCTTGGCAGCGTAATGGTCTTCAATCTCGCGCAGCACCCGGCTGCGGATCTCGTCTTCAGAGAGGTCTTCCTCACCTTTCAGCCATTCATCCACCGCGATGTGCATGCCGAAATCTTCGCGCAGGGTGGCGACCAGGCCTTCGATGTTCCAGTTTTCATGAAAACTCTGCGGGGCAATGTAGCCGTCGATCACCTCGTTGACCACGTCGTGGCGGATACCCTTGACGTTCTCCGAGATGTCATCGGCCTCCATCAGATCACGACGCTGCTCATAGACATGCTTGCGCTGATCATTGGCGACGTTGTCGAACTCGAGCAGCTGCTTGCGGATGTCGAAGTTGCGGCCCTCGACCTTGCGCTGTGCATTCTCGATGGCGCGGGTCACCCAAGGGTGTTCAATGGCTTCACCTTCCTGCATGCCGAGCTTCTGCATGAGACCGGCCACGCGCTCGGAGGCGAAGATCCGCATCAGGTTGTCTTCCAGCGACAGATAGAACCGACTGGAGCCCGGATCGCCCTGGCGTCCGGAACGCCCGCGGAGCTGGTTGTCGATACGGCGCGACTCGTGGCGCTCGGTACCGATGATGTGCAGGCCACCTGCGGTGAGCACCTCGTCGTGGCGCTTTTTCCAGCCCTCGACCACGGCTGCGCGGGCTGCTTCATCGGCGGCCTCGCCAAGGCCCTGCGTCTCGGCCTCCAGGCTGCCGCCCAGCACGATGTCGGTACCACGGCCCGCCATGTTGGTGGCGACCGTCACCGTGCCGGGCCGGCCGGCCTGGGCAATGATGTGCGCCTCCTTCTCGTGGAACTTGGCATTCAGCACCTGATGCTCGATGCCAGCCTTGGTGAGCAGTGAGGACAGCAGTTCGGAGCTTTCGATCGAGGCCGTACCGACCAGCACCGGCTGATGCCGCGCCAGACACTCGCGAATGTCCTCCACGATGGCATTGAATTTTTCCTTGGCGGTAAGGAACACGACATCGCCCATATCCTTGCGGACCATCGGCCGGTGGGTCGGGATGACGACGACTTCAAGGCCGTAAATCTGCTGGAACTCGTAGGCCTCGGTATCTGCAGTTCCCGTCATGCCGGAGAGCTTCTCGAACAGACGGAAGTAATTTTGGTAGGTGATCGAGGCCAGAGTCTGGTTCTCGGTCTGGATGGGCACGCCCTCCTTGGCTTCCACCGCCTGATGCAGGCCTTCCGACCACCGCCGGCCAGGCATGGTACGGCCCGTGAACTCGTCCACGATCACGACCTGTCGGTCTTTCACCACGTAATCCACATCACGTGCGAACAGTGCGTGCGCGCGCAGGGCCGCGTTGATGTGATGCATCAGCTGGATGTTGTGTACGGAGTAGAGACTGTCACCTTCGGCCAGCATGCCGTGCTCGGCAAGCAGCTGCTCGACGTGCTCGTGGCCTGCCTCGGTGAGATGCACCTGGCGGGCCTTCTCGTCCACGAAATAGTCGCCGTCGCCTTCCTCTTCCTGCTGGCGCTGGAGGCTGGGAATCAGCTGGTTGATGCGCACATAGAGTTCGCTGCGATCGTCCGTGGGGCCGGAGATGATGAGCGGCGTGCGGGCCTCATCGATGAGGATGGAATCCACCTCGTCCACGATGGCGTAGAAGAGATCACGCTGCACGCGCTGCTCCTTCGCAAAAGCCATGTTGTCGCGCAGGTAGTCAAAGCCGAATTCGTTGTTGGTGCCATAGGTGATGTCGGCAGCATAGGCACGCTGGCGCTCCTCGCCCGACATGCCGGACAGCACCACGCCGACCGAAAGACCGAGGAAGCGATAGATCCGGCCGATCCACTCCGCATCACGGCGGGCGAGATAGTCGTTGACCGTCACCACGTGCACGCCACGCCCGGCCAGCGCGTTGAGGTAGGCCGGCAAGGTTGCCACCAGGGTCTTGCCCTCGCCCGTGCGCATCTCGGCGATACGGCCCTCATGCAGCACCATGCCACCGATGAGCTGCACGTCGAAGTGGCGCATGTTCAGCACGCGCTTGCCCGCCTCACGCACCACCGCGAAAGCCTCGGGCAGCAGACTGTCGAGGCTGGCACCGTCAGCAAGCCGCTGCCGGAATTCCGCCGTGCGGCCGGCGAGGGCCTCGTCACTCAGGGTCGAGACCGACGGCTCCAATGCGTTGACCGCCTCCACCGTCTTGCGCATCTTGCGAATGAGGCGCTCGTTGCGGCTGCCGAAGAAGAAGCGCAGCACACGTCGGCTGAGGGATAATGAACTGTCGGTCATGGAATCCTCTGAAGGTTGGAGGCTTCTTGGCTGAAGGGATGCGCGGGGCCCGCCGGGAATGGACCGGCGAACCGAAGAACGGCGCATAGTGTAGCAAAGAGGCCGGCCCGGCCGACCCCACCCTTGGCTGGAACACCATGACTGATTCGGGAAAATCGCCGCGCAAACTCACCGAGGTGATGGCAAGGGACACCACCCTGAGCCTGCTGTTGCGCACGGCGCGCGAGCTGAAGGTCCTGCAGGCCCTGCTGGACGCGAGAATGGGCACAGGCTTCGCTGCCAACTGCAAGGTTGCCGCCCTGCGCGCGGACGGTACCTTGGTGCTCGTCGCGCGCTCGCCGGTATGGGCCAGTCGCCTGCGCTACCTCGGTAATGAGCTGGTGGAGTGGGCGAAACAGGTGCCCGAGCTCGCAAGCGTCAGCAGCGTGCACGTTCAGGTGGGCAAGGATCCGGTGTAGCAGGTCAGGTAGGGATCCCGGGCGGCCCGACTTGACCACCCCTCCGCAGGGACCCGCCGTCGGCCGGGCCCATCAGGGGGAGTTTCAGAGTGCCGGAATGGGTTGCATGTAGGAGATGGGAACGTCCTTGTCGGAGGAGAACGTCACCGACTCCCACGCGCCGCGGGTGGAAAGCAGCTTGCGGAGCAACTGGTTGTTCAGTTGATGCCCGGACTTGTAGCCGTGGAAGGCGCCGATGAGGCTGTGCCCCAGCAAGTAGAGATCGCCGATGGCGTCGAGAATCTTGTGTTTGACGAACTCGTCTTCGTAGCGCAGGCCATCCTCGTTGAGGATCCGGTAATCATCCACCACCACGGCATTGTCCAGGCTGCCACCCAGAGCAAGGTTCTGCCCTCGCAGCCACTCCACGTCGCGCATGAAACCGAAAGTGCGCGCGCGGCTCACTTCCTTCACGAAGGAGGTGGTGGAGAAGTCGATCTCCGCTTCCTTGCGTGCCAGCTGGAAGAACGGGTGGTCGAATTCAATCGCGAAGGACACCTTGAAGCCGTTGAACGGTTCGAAGCGCGCCCACTTGTCACCGTCCCGCACCTCGATTGCCTTCTTGATGCGCACGAAGCGCTTGGGCGCCTCCTGCTCCTGGTAGCCGGCGGACTGTATGAGGAACACGAAAGGCCCAGCGCTGCCATCCATGATGGGCACTTCGGGCGCACTGAGATCGACGATGGCGTTGTCTATACCGAGGCCGGCGAAGGCTGAAAGAAGATGCTCCACGGTGGAGATCCTGGCTCCGTTGTGGACCAGGCTGGTCGAGAGGCTGGTATCGCCGACATATTCCGCCCGGGCGGGAATCTCCACTACCGGGTCCATGTCGACCCGGCGGAAGGTGATGCCTGTGTCGGGTCCCGAAGGCTTCAGCGTGACGAAAATCTTGCGACCAGTGTGCAAACCCACGCCAGTGGCGCGGATGACGTTCTTCAGCGTTCTTTGTTTGAGCATTTATTCCCCGCTTCCCCCATCCCCCAGGCTGGGGCGACGTCGATGGTAACACACGGCCGCTGACCCAGGTAAGCCAATTGCATCAAGGCCTTACCGTCTGGCGGGGGCTTGGGCAGGTGCCCATCCCCCCGGGTCATGCGACCGTTTCGCTGGCCTGGGTCAATCCGCCTGGCGACGCAGGAATGCCGGGATATCCAGATAATCAGTCTTCGGCAGCGGCTCCGGTGGGTCAATGCGGTTGCGCTTGGCAGCCGGTTTTTCGGGTTTTTCGGGTTTTTCCGGTTTTTCGGGCGCCGCGACGTATTCTGCCTCCGGCTCCGCCTTGCGGCTGATGACGGTGATGTTCTCGGCCCGAGGCGCAGGTTCCCGCACCGGTTCACGCGCGGACTCCCGCTGGCGGCTCTCCTGGTAGGTGCCGCGGCTCTCGGGGATCTTGCCCTCCCCCGGCTTGCCGAGGTCGCTGCCGATGCCGGTGGCCACCACGGTCACCCTGACCTCGCCTTCCATGTGGTCATCGATCACCGTGCCGACCACCACCGTGGCGTTGTCAGAGGCAAAACGACGGACAGTCTCACCGACTTCCTCGAACTCACCCATGGTGATGTCCGAACCTGAGGTGATGTTGACAAGGATGCCGCGGGCACCGGCGAGGTTGATGTCTTCCAGCAGAGGGCTGGAGACGGCGGCCTCGGCGGCATCACGCGCGCGTGATGGCCCCTTGCCTCGACCTGAGCCCATCATCGCCATGCCCATCTCGGACATCACGGTCCGGACGTCTGCAAAGTCGACGTTGATGAGTCCGGGACAGGTGATGAGTTCAGCAATGCCCTGTACCGCGCCGAGCAGCACGTCATTCGCCGCCTTGAATGCGTTCAACAGGCTGATGTCCCGTCCGAGTACGCTCAGAAGCTTCTCATTGGGAATGGTGATCAGGGAGTCGACGTACTGGGTCAGTTCACGGATGCCCTGGTTGGCTATCTCCATGCGCTTGCGGCCTTCAAACGGGAAAGGTCGTGTAACCACCGCGACGGTGAGCACACCCATCTCCTTGGCAATCTGCGCGACAACGGGCGCCGCGCCCGTGCCCGTGCCACCGCCCATGCCGGCGGTGATGAACACCATGTCGGCACCGTCGAGCACATCGCTGATGCGATCACGGTCCTCCAGCGCGGCCTGGCGCCCGATGTCGGGATTGGCACCCGCACCCAGGCCTTTCGTGATGTCACCCCCAAGCTGCAGCACCGTCTTGACCGAGGAGCTGCGCAGGGCCTGGGAATCGGTGTTGGCACACACGAATTCCACGCCCTCGATTTGCGCCGTGAGCATGTGCTGCACGGCATTGCCGCCACCACCGCCTATTCCGATGACTTTGATGACCGCACTCTGACCATAGGCATCCATCAACTCGAACATGAATCTAGCCCTCCGTACCGCCCCGGCGGCCCGACAGTGTCTGCCGTGCATCCCGAATCGGACTTTGTAAGTTCGTTACCAGCGTTGCAATTCGTTCGGGAGATTCCGGCACAGCCGTCTCTCCGCTCCGTCCATCACCCTTGTCCCGGGCTTGATTGTTTTTTTAAAAATGTCCTTGAAACCAGTTCTTCATGCGCTCCCACATCCCGGCTGACGTATCGACTCGCGCCTTGTGCCCGGTGCTGCGCGCAGTCTCGCTACCGAAGAGCAGCAACCCGACGCCAGTGGCGTAAATGGGATTGCGCACCACGTCCACCAGGCCCGTCACATACTGGGGTACGCCCAGTCGCACCGGCATGTTGAACACTTCCTCCGCCAGTTCGATGGCACCATCCATCTTGGAGGCACCGCCAGTGAGCACGATACCGGCGACGAGGAGGTTGTCGAATCCGCTGCGCTTCAGCTCCGCATGCACGAGATCGAACAGTTCCTCATAGCGCGGCTCGACGACCTCCGCGAGACGCTGGCGTTCCAGCCGTCGCGGTGGCCGTTCTCCCACACTGGGCACTTCTATCGTTTCTTCTGGATTCGCGAGCTGGGTAAGCGCGCAGGCGTATTTGATTTTTAGATCTTCGGCGTGGTGAGTGGGGGTACGCAGCGTGACGGCGATATCGTTGGTGACCTGATCGCCAGCGACCGGGATCACCGCCGAGTAGTGGATTGCGCCATTCACGAAAACCGCGATGTCCGTGGTACCGCCCCCGATATCACACAGACACACCCCAAGGTCCTTCTCATCCTCCGTCAGTACAGCGTAGGACGACGCCAGTTGCTGAAGGATAACATCGTCCACCTCAAGTCCACACCGTCGAACGCATTTTACGATGTTCTGGGCGGCGCTGACTGCCCCCGTCACCATGTGTACGCGGGCTTCGAGGCGCACACCGGACATGCCCACCGGCTCCCGGATCCCGTCCTCACCGTCGATGATGAATTCCTGGGGCAGGATGTGGAGGATCTTGCGGTCGGCCGGGATGGCGACGGCACGCGCCGCGTCGATCACCCGTTCCACGTCCGCGTGATTGACCTCCTTTTCCCGGATGGCGGCGCTCCCGTGGGAGTTGATGCACTCGATATGCCCGCCGGATATGCCCGCGTAGACCGAGCGGATTTCGCAGCCCGCCATGAGTTCGGCCTCTTCCACCGCGCGCTGGATGGAGTGGACGGTGGACTCGATGTTGACCACCACGCCCTTCTTCAGGCCGCGCGATGGGTGGGAGCCGATGCCAATGACCTCGATGCTCCCCTCGGGCGACACCTCGCCCACGATCGCCACCACCTTGGAAGTGCCGATATCGAGCCCGACGATCAGGTTCTTTTCCTGTTTCTTCAGCATGAGTGGCCGGCCCGCCTTGTGCCTGGATGACGCCTTGTGCCTCGCATGTTCAACCACCTCTCTGAACCGGTACTTCACCGGCCTTCTCAACTTTGCGTCCCATGACCGCGAAGCCATTGGTATATCGGAGATCCACGGATGCAACCGCGGACCACTCGTCGCGCAAACCTGCGACATAGGCGCGTTCAAAACGTGACAGACGCTCGTCAAGGCGCTCGCGACCGAGCACCAGACGGGTGCCATCGGCCAGACCGAGCGTCCACGCCCCGCGGTCCGAAAGCCCGAGGCGCGCGACCTTGAGCTCCAGAGCCTGCATCTGGCGTTCAATCCGATGGTAGGCCGAGAGGACTTCTTCTTCACTCCCCTGCGGCCCGCGCAAGCGCACCAGCCCGGGCGGGAAGCTGTCCGGGTGAGGCTTGAAAACCTCCGCCTCCGTGTTCAGGAGTGCGTCCCTGCCCCAGCGCGCGGCAGGTTGCTGCTCGGTGATCGCTACCCGCAGGACATCCGGCCAGACCCGCTCGACCGCGGCATCCTTGACCCAAGGCTCACCCATGAGGCGCACGCGCAGGGCCTGCACGTCAATCTGGAAATAACCGCCCTGCAGACCGCCCGCCACGAGCGTTTCGACATAGGCTGGCGCGAGGTGTCGGAAGTCGCCCTCCACCGCCACCTTGCGGATGGGGAAGCTGCCCGGCCGTTGCAGGGACTGGCCCACATAGCCGAGGCCTGCCAGCAGGATGAGGCTCACCCCCATGGAGATGAGACCGCGCAGGGAAACGGGAGGCTTGCGTGGCACGGCGGCCGGCGGCGGACTGCGGCGCACAGCTTGGCTCATGCGCGGCTCCCGAAGCTGGAGGTCAGGATCCGCTGCACAAGTTGTTCAAAAGACCAACCGGCCTGCGCTGCCGCCATGGGGACCAGCGAATGATCGGTCATTCCCGGCACGGCATTGAGTTCGATGAGCCAGGGTTGACCCGACTCATCACGCATGAAATCGACGCGTCCCCAGCCGGCGCCATCCAGCGCCGCGAAAGCCTGGCGGGCGAGTGTGCCCAGCGCCGCCTCCTCCTCGGCAGCGAGGCCGGCGGGACACAGGTAGCGGGTGGTATCG
>Ga0315906_10010441_pt1 | contig 10909 bp, 16 predicted proteins | sample LakEriMetagenome_4_FD_203526 | JGI IMG/M metagenome (GOLD analysis project Ga0315906, IMG submission 203526) | Freshwater fungal communities from buoy surface, Lake Erie, Ohio, United States - Buoy 2 MA122 | ecosystem: Environmental > Aquatic > Freshwater > Lake > Lake biofilm | place: USA... | reverse complement strand
TCATCTTAAGTTGAGGGTCTTCTATGCCCAAAGCACCACCAATGGCGTTACCCAACCCTCTAGCACCTGCATAGGTCATAGCTGCACCACGAGCCGCAGGGTCTAGTTGAGCCAACCTGATGCCTTCTGCTAGGCTACTTGTTCTCTGTTGTTCACCATACATTTCGGGGGTTAGACCGAAAAGACTTGCTACGATATCTGCCATGATTAGTCCTTAAGAGAATAAGCCAAGAATAGCTTTTGCAGTAGCTTCTGTAAGTGCTGGAGATGAAGCCGCACCGCTTAGTAATGAAGCATAGGGATTGTTTGTTGCCGCAGGGCCAGTAGCCAATGCCACACTTTGACCTGCACCTTGCAAACCAAGTCTTCCAGCATCAAAGCCAGTTGTTGCACCAATCTTTCCTAAATCAACGCCCATTTGGAAAGGCTGTTGTGCAGCAGTCTCAAGCCCTGTAACCTGTCCCATAGCAGCCGTGTAAGGAGCATAAGCCGCTTGTTGACCACCATAGTACTGACCCATAGCACTTGCACCTTGACCCAAGAGTCCTGCACCAAAAGTAACTTGTTGTTGACCAAATTGTTGAGCATTAGCCGCCAATTGAGCTTCTTGTTGAGCACGAGCGTTATACAAAGCCTGTAACTCAGGAGTAGTAGCACCCATAGCACCACCTTGAGCCACAGATAAGCCACCACGACCTTGTTGTTGGAGTCTGTTTTGCAGATTAGCCAACTCTAACTCTCTGCCTGGTTGCAACAAAGCCATCTGTTGATTCAGATAGTTCTGTGCAACATCTTGAGGATTCTGAGCTAGGTATTGATTTCCAAGACCAAACAAACTCTGTGCGCCTGTTTGAAGAGGAGCAAATTGCCCTTGTGCTTCTTTAGCTTGTGTAATTCCATATTCAGCAAGTTTGGCAAACTGATCCTGAGCCGCTTTAGCTTCAGGACTTAATGTATAACCTGCGCTTGTCAGTTGACCAGTAACAGGATCAACCTTGAACTGTGAAGTACCAAACCTTGTGGTCATCCCAATCGGTCTGAACTGAGCCGCAGCCTTGGCAGCCGCAGTCTCTCTGTCAATCATTACTCTAGCTTTATCAGCCGCTTCTTTAGAAGTCTGTTGTTGTAGTAAACCTGCCGCAGTAGTTGCTCCAGTAGATAACAATTGAGCAATCTGAGCCGCAGTTAAACCTGTTGATGCCAACTTTGTAATGTCTGCAACTGTAGGAGGAGCAATTACGGGTGGTGCAACCACGGGAGGTGCAACTACAGGAGGTGCTACTACTGGCGGGGCTACAACAGGTGGCGTTACAGAAGGGGGTGTAACTGCTGGAGGAGTTACTACAGGTGGAGTGACTACAGGAGGCGTTACCACGGGAGGTGTAAGTAAACCAGGTGTAGTTACTGGAGGGACAAAGGTGGGTGTTAACGCACCAGCACCAGCGTTAGCCAATTCAAAAGCACCTAAGTCAGTCAATGCAGACGCACCCGCATTAGCCAACTCAAACGCTCCCAAGTCAGTTAATGCAGAAGCGCCAGCATTTGCTAACTCAAAAGCACCTAAATCGGTCATTGCAGTAGCACCCGCATTTAGAGCCTCAAATGCTGAACCTGCTCCTGTCCCACCAGTAAGTAAGCCATCAAAAGCACCAGCGCCACCAGCCACACCTAATAAAGCGGCTTGGACAACTGGGTCTTTAAGTGCGTCTACAAGTCCACCAGTAAATGATAAATCTTCTTTAGTTTTTATCGTGTTTACAAACTCACCTGTGGGACTTAAAACTTGAACGTCTGAGCCAACAGGGGCTTTGTAGTTAACATCACCAGTAGTTTTTTCAAGATAGATGTTCTCAATACCACCAATCTGCTGATCCATGCCAGAACCAGTGGTTTGATACTGAGGTGTAACACGAGTATCACCAAGGGTAACACTTTGACCAGGTGGAACAGTAACGGCAACCCTAGAAACAACTTCACTAACAGGAATGCCAAAAGTAGAAGATACCTGTTCAGGACTAATCCCTCTTGTCTCCATCAAAGAAACAATCTGTGCATCCGACATATTCGGATTTGCAAGAAAGATGTTGAACAACTCTTGATTAGTCACAGCCATGATATTTATTCCTCTTCTTTAGGCAATTGCGCTACCGCTTGCTCTTCTATCTTTTTCCAAAGCACATACGCATTGGAGCTTGTTGGAAGTTGACCCAACACATTCAAAATGAATTGGACTTCGTTTGTTTCTAAATTCAGATTCATGCTTGACTCCATGGAGTACCAGTAGCCGTAACAGGATTCTTCTGCAAAGCAATGTTAGCTGCTAGTGCATCTTCTGTGGCTTGCTTTGATACTGTTTCCCAGACCCATCCCAAAACTGTTTCAGGCGTAAGGTTTTCGTATGGAATTACTGGTGTTCCATCAGCCCAAGACGCTGTAGAGTAAATAGATGCCGTGTAATCACCATCGGTAGCAGTAGCCTGCCAATGAGCCGTTATTACAAAATTGTTTGATGTCTCTCTATCAAGAGTGCTAATTGTCCAGACAATAGTAGTCATATTTTTCCTTTAAGAATGACGAGCAAAAGAGCCAAAGTATTTATTTCTTGCTTCATGTGCAACAAGGTCTGCAAGTTCAATGTCATCATACAAACCAAAAGATTTGCTTTTTTTGTTAACAATAATTCTTACACCCCATTTTTGACGTTGCTTATGCCAAACAACATTTTTCAAACCTGAAGTATTGTTCTTAGGAATTTTAGAGTTCATTAAGTTTTCAGAATGTGTTGCGGCTCTAAGATTTTCAATTCTATTATCTTGTGGATTTCCATTTATATGGTCAACAACTGTTGGGAAATAACCATGATGCATTACAAAAATTATTCTATGTGCTTGATGGCGTATGTTTTTAATCGCAATATTCACATATTTACCAACACAACTACCAGCCTTTTTATACACATATCTCTCATTCCATATTGCATAACGACTTCCTGTCTTGAAATCAGACCGAGGGCGTTCTTTCCAAAACAATTCACCATCCCTGTACTCAAACAGTCTATGTGCTTCTTCTTGTGTCAAGGTAGTCATAATTTACCTTTCAGTTTATGGGTGAGATGCCACATAAGCATCAAATTTAGCGTTCAATTCTTGTAAAGCCGCAGTCAATGTAGCCACCAAGAATGATGTGTCGATACCTTGTGGCTTAATTTTTCCATCAGCGTCCACAGCATCTTTTTCACCAGATACTGCTTGAGGCACTACTTCAGCCAACTCGTGAGCAATAAAGCCTTCGCCATCAGAGCCGTCAACATTCCACTTGTAAGTTACTGGCTTGAGCAATGCCACTTTAGCCAATGCGCCTGTCATTGGTGCAATAGTGTTCTTTAGGCGGTAGTCAGATGAGGTGTTATAGGCTGTAGCCGTATCTGAATATGTAATTGACCCTACAAGAGTTGTTCCAAAAGCAAAAAAAACTGCGGTTGTATTTCCTGAAGCTGTTTTTCCAATTAACATCTGTCCAATGCTGGAGTTATTTCTAATTGCAACGCCAGCAGTATTATTAGAGTAAGGAACACTCGTAGCCCCCACCAACAAATTCCCACTGGCATCTAATGTAAGCGCCTGAGTAAAGGTGGCATTAGCACCTGCTGTGCTTGATGGAGCGTTGTACCAAACGTGTTGCCCGCCTGTTTGGTTGTAGGCTGTAGCCGCTATACTGCTTGCCAAATATTTGTAATTTGTGCCGTCGTAATATACGTTTGTAAGAATTTGAGTTAGGTTATTTCCTTGAACACCAAAAGAACCATTTGCTCCCGCACCATTACCAATCTGAATAAACTTTAGACCACTACTCCAAGCACTCGGAGTAACTCCCAAGCCTAGATTGCCTGAGGAGTCGAGCAAAGCCGCAAACGCTGGAGATGTTCCAGTGTAAAAGCCAATCTTTGATGCAATCAATTCAGTCGCAACAAATGCCGCACCGCTTCGGTTGTAAGACTGAATGTAAGTACCACCCTGACTACCGCCTGATGGTGAAACTTCAACTCCTGCCGCACCACCATTACTCACAACAAATTTCTGTTGTGGCGAACTTGTCCCAATACCCAGACCTGTCGAGGTTAGGCGCATACCTTCTGTGTTGTTTACACCAAACATTAAAGTTCGGCTTACACCGAATGACATCATTTTGAAGTCTGTTGAATTTGTTCCAATGTATCCTTGCGAACTCGTATATGTTCCAGTTCCTGTTGAATCTTGAAACCAGAATTGGCCTCCGCTTGTGCCTTTCAAAGTAAGGTTTGTCCAACCACTATCGCCAACAGGCTGTGATGTTCCAACACCAAAATTAGTCCCATCAAAAGTAAGCGCAGAGCCAGTAGCCAATGCACTTGTACTTGAGGCGTAAACCACACCGCCTGATGTGAATGATGTTAGGTTAGTACCACCATTGGCAGTAGGTAGTGTTCCTGTCACACCAGTAGTTAAAGGAAGTCCTGTCGCATTGGTCAGCGTTGCACTTGTAGGTGTTCCCAATACTGGAGTCACCAAAGTCGGAGAAGTCGCAAAAACAGCAGAGCCTGTTCCTGTCTCATCAGTTAACGCAGAACGTAGATTGGCTGAACTAGGAGTCGCTAGAAAGGTTGCTACACCTGTTCCTAGACCTGATACACCTGTAGCGATAGGAAGACCTGTAGCGTTCGTTAAAGTCGCAGCAGAGGGTGTTCCTAAGTCTGGTGTTACCAAAGCAGGGGATGTAGCGAATACGGCTGATCCTGTGCCTGTTTCGTCTGTCAAAGCAGAACGCAGATTAGCACTAGAAGGTGTTGCCAAGAAAGTAGCCACACCCGTACCTAAACCACTCACACCAGTACTGATTGGCAAACCAGTAGCATTAGTCAAGGTTGCGGAGGCGGGAGTTCCTAGAGTCGGTGTCACCAAGGTAGGTGAGTTGGCAAACACCAAAGCACCAGAACCTGTTTCATCTGATACTGCAGAGGCAAGATTGGCAGATGACGGAGTTCCAAGGAACGTAGCTATACCAGTACCAAGACCTGAAACGCCCGTGGAGATCGGCAAACCAGTTAGATTAGTTGCCACACCAGAAGCAGGAGTTCCCAAGGCGGGAGTAACAAGTGTTGGCGAGTTTGACAGAACTACAGAGCCTGTACCAGTAGAGGAAGTTACACCAGTACCGCCATTGGCGACAGGAAGAGTTCCTGTAATGTCGGCAGTTGAAAGCGTTACCGCATCCCATGTGGCATTTGTGCCATCAGTCTGAAGGTACTTATTAGCATTACTTGTTTGGCTAGGCAAGAGGTTGTTCAAAGCCGCAGTAGCCGTAGAAGCACCTGTACCGCCATCAGCAATGGCTAAGTCTGTGATACCTGTGATTGAACCGCCAGTAATTGCCGCAGCAGAGTTATCTGTCTTAGTCGCCACAGCAGTAGCGATGTTGTTGAACTCAGTATCAATCTCAGTACCTCGCACGACCTTGAGTGGATCGCCAGGCGTGAGGTTGTCTTTAGTAGCGAAGTTAGTACTTTTTGTGTAGTTACTCACGATATTTTCCCGTCTTTAGATTGAATCTCAATTTTCTGAATCGACAACTGAGTTCCGTTGATAGTAGTTTCGTAACCTGTTTGCACAATTTTACCCGCACCAGATGCGTTTACGTCTAATGTTTTGATAAGCAAACCACCTGAGTATTCAGCTACTCCGTACTCAGCCAAACCATACTCATAGTTCTGTTGGGTAGGAATAAAAGCATTCCCAGACAAATAGTTGGCGGCAAAGTCAAAGCCCCACTTAATCGTCACAAACTGGTTAGAACCACCAATGATGATTGTTTTAATTCTCTTGAGGATAGAAATCTGGTTCTGATTACCAAGGTCTGCATGGTTCGTAAAGTAGCTCAATCGGTAAGTAGAAGTGTTATCCAAGAAACTTCCATACTTGCCAATAAAGCCTGTTTTACCAATATACAAGTCACCATTGCGAAGCGAATAGAGAGCTGTAGGCGTAATAGAGTCCCACTTGGTTACTCTAAACGCACCATCTTGAAGTTGCATCTTTGTATCAAAACAGAAGACCTGTCCCGTAACAGGCAGAGTCAACAGATAAAAAGCATTCTTTTCTGAGTAAACAGACTTCAGATTAGCAAGAGTTTCTACCGCCAAAGAGGAAATAAGGTCAGAACGTACATTCTTAGACAAGTCTCTCAGTGGTGCAGACTTCTCTTGGATCGTCCTCATCAATGAACGAACACCTGAGTCTGATAAGAAGATAACGTCTGTGCCGATACTTTGTATGGTGTCTCTAGCAATACACCCAATAGAGCCTACTGTGTCTGATAGAACCAAAGATGCGGGTGTCGAAGCACCAGAATAAACAAGAATCTGCCTCTTACCAAAGATAAAGAAGAAGTCATTGTGCGCTGCCAAACCCATGATCTCATCTGCGCCATTAGGCCAAACACGAGATACATCCAATGTTCCTGAAGTGCCACCACCCCATACATGACCTGCAATTAGATCAGAGAAGGTAATCGTCACCTTATCTGTAGATGTACTAGCCACCCACAGACGACCAAACGCAGAGATAGCAATGTTGGCTAAAGGAACAGTCCCTACATAACCAGACTTCTCAGATACTCTACGATACGTAGTAGTACTTATAGCAGGGTCAAAGATGAGGGGGTCGTGTCCTGTTTGGAAAAAATAAGCTATTCCATTCAAGGAGGCACATTGCCAGTTAGATGCCGTAATAGTAGGGGCAGAGCCTCCACCACCATAGGTCAACTCAGTCACCGCATTAGCAGTACCAAGTTTAAATAATTTGTTGTTACCCGCAAACAGAACAGTCAAAGTGCCATCAGTTTGGACTAACTCATGTATCACGCCAACAGGATTAGACCCAAGATCACCAGATGAGGAATTAACATGGGTGTAGCCCTTACGAGCGCCAATACGACCAAACTGGTCAATCACACAATTAGCCGCAGTTAAAGCAAAGCCAGAGGACAAATCCAATGGCGAATCTTGCGTGTTCAGGCCATAAAAGCCTGGTGCGCTAATGCTTTGACTTTGAAGTGGTGATGCCATTTAGACCGCCACAAAGTTGTCTTCAGGGTAACGAGTAGACTCCAATGCAATAGCATCAGAGAGCATTCCACGGAATAGAGCGTACGCCTCATTAGAAGCAGTCCCGCCATCCTCACCACGCTCAATCAAAGCACGAGCATAAGCACTCTGAGCAACCAAATAGTCCAAAACCTTCACAGATGTGCCGTCAGCAGACAAAGCAGCTTGAGGTATTGTCAGGTCAAACAACAGAGTAAAAGCACCATTAGGCACTGGAAACAGGTCTACTTTGGTGTCTCCACTACCATCTACACCGCTAAAGCAGAACTCCGAAGGAATAGATTGTGAAGGTGCACCAAGGTTTAATTTGCGGTTCATGTCCACAAACTCAATATTGCGAAGACCAATCAAACTGGTTGTGTTGATTGCATCATTGATACGGAACTTTTGTCCCGCACCTGTCAAAGCATAGGAACTCGTACCGCCAGTAGTCGTTACTGTGATTGTTTGAGCAAGGCAATTCCAGTTATAAGAGTCTTCAATCTGTCTCTTAGCATCATTGACAAACTTGCCAATCAAAGCGGAATAGGTTGTCTCTGAGACTGTAGAAACAGTAGTCTCACGCAAACGGGTAAGCACATCGTTAACAAGTTCTAAGTAGGTCATGTTCTTTGCGCTCCAAAGACTTCAAATGTAGCAAAAAAGCTAAATGAACTTCCCGCCTCTGTTGTTATTTGAAGTTTGTCACCCTCTTCAAAAACAATGTAAGACTCTTTGCTAAACTTACTTAGGTATTCTTTTGAGGTAAAAGTAACCTCAGTCAGAATGTCATGCGAAGAAGCGGCACTTGCATCATTCCAAACAACAGTGATGCTTTTTGTTGATCCACCAATGTTGTGGATGTAAGCCAATACAAGATTGGCGTAGTAACCCGTAGGTACTGTGTAAACAGTAGTCAGCGTAGCGGCTGTAGGTTCTAATCCAATTGAGGTTGGCCTCATTTACTATTCCTCTTAGAGATCGCTTTAGCCTTAGCCTTAGCGTCTTCCTTGGACGATGCGCCCCAAGCTCTAAGAGATAATAGGAGTCGGGTAGGCTTCCCATCTTTCATCTCAGCGCCAGGCATATTGCCCATTCGTGCTAAAAAGGATGCCCTACGAGGGTTATCTCCCGACTTTACTGGTGGTTTTAAATTGCCACCCGTTTCTGCATTATACGATGCTCTTCCTTTGGCATTCAAGCCCCCTTTGGGGTTTTTTCCTTCTTTTGTTTGCCAAGCAGGAGATTTCATTTCTTCTTTGCGGTCTTAGCCGCAGCCTTAAATGCCGCCTCAGTAGGAGCACCTTTAGAGCCAACCTTACGCATCTTTTCCTTAGAACCAGCTTTTATGCGTTCTTGTTTGGCATTGATGTTAGCGTACAGACCTTGTTTCATTTCTTCTTCCTCTTAGATTCTGAAATGGCAATGGCAATCGCTTGTTTAGGATTCTTCACCACAGGGCCTTTTTTGCCAGAGTGAAGAGTTCCTTCCTTAAACTCACGCATTACCTTCCTGATCTTGGTGGCGGGTTTCATTTGCCACGACCTGCTTTTTTCATCATGTTCGTAGCGGTACGACCACCACGGGTAGGCATAGCTTTAGGCTTACCAATAGCAATCATTACAGTAACGGGCATGGATTTCTTTTTGCCATACTCTTTGGCTTCTTTCTCGCCTTTTTCTGTGTATGGGAATTTCTTGTTTCCAACTTGAGGCATATAAATCCTTATCGAACTAGCTTGGTTGCAATGAAAGAAATGACACCACCTACGACAGAGGCGATTGCCATTCCAACGAAAAAGCCACCTTTAGACTTATTAGCCATTTCTAAAAGCGTTTTAATATCTTGGCGAAGTGCATGGACTTCTGCTTGTAAAGCCTCAACTTGGGCTTCTAGCTTGCCGAATTCTCTTGGATCAATCTCAGACATTTGATTTCCTTGGACGACCCATCTTTTTAACAGGTACTGGAGGTTGCAAGACTATTTGCTTCTCAGAAGGTTCTTCTTGAACTTCATCAATTCTGACGTAACCTTGATGACCTTTCATCGAATCAATATCGTGTTGATAGGTAAAAGTGACTGTTTGTCCACTTGTTAAACATCTAAAGGTTGCCATAAGAACTCCATTAAAAAGGGGGTTATTAGCCCCCTTTTATTAGACCATGCGAGCTACAACAATACGAAGTGTTGCAGATGCTAAGTCAACTGTTGAACCAGATTCATTCTGGATACGGAACTTAACTGTATTTGCGGCAGAAACATAACCTGTTACTGTCAAACCAACCAAATCCACACCCAAAGATGCACCGATAACCATGTCGCCTAAAGCTACGCCAGGGATTGTTACATCGTCTGTCTCGCCAGCGCCATCAACCAATGAACCTGCGTCCAAAGTTGCACGTACAGCCCATGTGTCGCTAAACAAACCACGGAACTGGTCATTACCCCTACGGGATACTACTGCTGAAGCGGTTGCCATAATAAATTCCTCCTAGATTAGAAAAAATCCCCCCACCCGTGAAGATGAGGGGAAAGTGGCAACTATTAGGCTGGAACTGCTAACGCAAATGCGCTAGAAGACAAAGCTGCACCAGTTGTAGCGGCAGTACGCATGGCTTTCACACCATACAAAGTGTCCGATGTAAACAAAGTAGCAAGGTAGTCTTGCTTGTACTGTGTCTGTGAACGGATGCCCATCTGCTCAACCAGAACCATAGAGTCCTTGTGACCCATCAAGCAGATACGATCAGCGCCAGAGTTACCAGCACCATTATCAGCATTGCTTGTTGTGAACACGGGGATGCCATACAGTTGACCGATTTCACCAGTACGGATTGCATTGCCATTGCCCACAAAAGCCTGCTCAGTGTAACGGGACAGACCCATCAACGTGTTGCGGCTTGAAGGGGGAATAACAAAGAAACGACCATCCATAGGAGTGTCATTGTCGTCCAAACGCTGAATGGTGCGGCGAATAGCGGCATCAGTCAATGCGGCTGCATTGGAAGATGTGCTGTTGTAAGCAGTAGTACCATCAGAACCGATGAAGGCTTTGGTAGTAGTGTTGCTTGTAGCATAGTCATCAGTACCGACAGTAGCACCATTGAATGCACGACCCAAGCGGATCAAACTAGTGTCTACTTGCTTGGCAAGCGCATAGCCCGCATCAGCAGTGTAGAACTGGCGCAAGCTGTTCAGGGCTTGTGCTTCAACTATGTCCTCAATGAAACGTGAGTATTCAAAATGTTGGTTGATATTAACCAAAACTTCTAACTCAGTATCTGCAATCAGAGTGACGGCAGTAGAGGCGGCTTTTGCAGAAGCTGAACCACGGGTAGGAGCGGGAATGTGAACAGTGTCACCTTTCTTGCCCTTGAAGTTCATCTTCATAACGATGTTAGCCAATACAAGGTTTTTCTTGTAAGCGGCTACGATTTCATCACTCCAAATTTCTGGAATGAACGTTGCTGCGGTTGTTGTTGTTACCGCTGGTGTTGGATATGCCATGATTAAATCTCCTAAAGTTTAACGAACTCGACCTTCTTGATATGCTGCCATAATTTCTTGACTTAGGGCATCATAACGATCTGGGTCTTGCATTTTCAGCCGAATAAGGTCTGCCCTTCGGTATACCTTCTTTGATGATTCACCAGAACCACCTACATCTACACCTACTGCTTTTAAGTTCTGTTTGCGAGTTACCTCACCCTCATCACTTACTTGCTTCTGTTTAACAGAACGTAGCTGTTTATAGGTCGATAGCAATTCATTGGCAGAGTCAAAATCATATCC
>Ga0315906_10010440_pt1 | contig 10911 bp, 10 predicted proteins | sample LakEriMetagenome_4_FD_203526 | JGI IMG/M metagenome (GOLD analysis project Ga0315906, IMG submission 203526) | Freshwater fungal communities from buoy surface, Lake Erie, Ohio, United States - Buoy 2 MA122 | ecosystem: Environmental > Aquatic > Freshwater > Lake > Lake biofilm | place: USA... | reverse complement strand
CGGAAGATGCCGATAAGCAGCAAGACGCGGAGTCCGAGCCTGCGCAGCCCCGCCGTATTTTTCTTGTGGGAGGCATGCCGAATGTGCACCATCGACTCGCTCTCGACGAACAGCCGCCGACGATGGCTGGCGAGCATGGTGGCTGGGGGGATGGCAGCGTCGTGGCACGCGAGCCTGGCATCACACGCGCAGGCCGCTCAGTCGGCCGCCGAGGGCATGAGCCCAGCGCAGGCCCTCGACTTTCTCCAGGAGGGCAATTCCCGGTTCGTCGCCGGCAAGACCGCGGCCCCGAATCGCGACATCGACCGGCTGCGGGAGGTGGCGCCGCGACAGACGCCGTTCGCTGCCTTTCTCGGCTGCGCCGACTCGCGCGTGCCGATCGAGATCGTCTTCGATCAGGGCTTCGGCGACCTGTTCGTCAGCCGCATCGCGGGCAACGTGGCCGCCACTGAAAATATCGCCAGCCTCGAATTCGCCACGCAGGTGCTGGGGGCAAAGGTGCTCTACGTCCTGGGCCATACCTCCTGCGGTGCCGTTGCCGCCGCGGCCAAGGCCGAGCCGGTGCCCGGGCAGATCTCGGCACTGTTTCAGCTCATCCGGCCCGCCGTCCGCGCCGCCAAGGGGGATGTCGAAGCGGCCATCCGTGAAAACGTGAAGCTTCAGGCCCAGACGCTGGTGGAGGCGTCCACGGTGATCTCGTCGCTTGTCTCGGCTGGGAAGGTCTTGGTCGCCGGAGGTATCTTCGACCTCCAGACCGGCCGCGTCGAGCCGGTGCGATTGGGATAGCAGACGGCCGTGCATGGACTGGCTCAACTACCACCACCTGCTCTACTTCTGGACCGTCGCCAAGGAGAACAGCGTCTCCAAGGCGGCGGCGGCCCTCCACGTGGCCCAGCCCACGGTGAGCGCCCAACTGCGGTCGCTCGAACGGTCGCTCGGCCAGAAACTCTTCGAGCGGCAAGGACGGCATCTGAAGCTGACGCTCGAAGGGGAAAAGGTCTTTCGCTACGCCGACGAGATTTTTTCCCTCGGGCGTGAATTGCTGCAGTCCGTGAAGGGCGAACCGCTGCACGCCCCGAAGCGGTTTCGCGTCGGCGTCTCCGATGCGCTCCCGAAATTGACGACCTATCGGCTGATCGAGCCGGCGCTCGCCATGCAGCCGGCCTTCCGGCTGCACGTGCGGATCGACAAGACGGAACGGCTGCTGGGGGAGCTCGCCGTGCATGCGGTCGATCTCGTGATCGCCGACGCGCCGATGATGCCGTCGCTGCGGGTGCGGGCCTTCAGCCATTTGCTGGGCGAGACGAGCGTGTCGATCTACGGGTCGGCCGGCCTGGCCCGCGGCGCGCGACGGAAGTTTCCACAGTCGCTGCACGGCGCGCCGATGCTGCTCCAGACCGCCAACACCGCTCTGCGCCAGTCGCTCGACCAATGGTTCGACGTCCACCAGATCGCGCCCACGATCGTGGGCGAGGTGGAAGACATGGCCATGCTGCAGACGCTCGGCGAGCATGGTCTCGGTCTTTTCGCCGCTCCCACCGTGATGCGCAAGGAAATCTGCCGCCGCTACCATGTCGCCTGGGTGGGTGAACTCGACAAAGTGCGTGAAAAGTTCTATGCAATCTCGGTCGAGCGAAGGATCACGCACCCCGCCGTGCGGCTGATCGCCGATCAGGCGAAGCGACGCCTGTTCACCTGACCGTTCAAACGCTTTGTGAGGGCCCCACGCCTTGAGTTATTCCCTGCGCAATCTCGACGCCCTCGAGTCCGAGGCCATCCACACGATCCGCGAGGTGGCGGCGGCCTTCGAGAATCCCGTCCTGCTCTATTCGATCGGCAAAGACTCGATGTGCATGCTGCACGTCGCCCGCAAGGCGTTCGCGCCGGGGCCCGTGCCCTTCCCGCTGTTGCACATCGACACCACGTGGAACTTCCGCGCGATGATCGAGTTTCGCGACCGCTATTGCGCGGAGCACGGCTTCAGGCTGATCGTGCACGTCAACGAGAAGGCGCTGGCCGCCGGCATGAACCCCTTCGACTATCCGAGCAGCGTCTACACGCCGACGATGAACACCCACGCCCTCATCGACGCCCTCGACACCTACCGTTTCGACGCCGCCCTCGGCGGCGGACGGCGCGACGAGGAAAAGTCGCGGGCCAAGGAGCGGGTGTTTTCCTTCCGCGACGCCAACCACCAGTGGAACCCGAAGAACCAGCGGCCGGAGCTCTGGGATCTCTATAACACGCGGATCAGCCGCGGCGAGAACATCCGCGTCTTTCCGCTCTCCAATTGGACCGAGCTCGACATCTGGCAATACATCCACCGCGAGAACATCCCGCTCGTGCCGCTTTACTTCGCCGCCGAACGGCCGGTGGTGGAGCGCGAAGGGCAGCTGATCATGGTCGATGACGAACGCTTCCGGCTGCATCCCGGCGAGGTGCCGCAGATGAAGCGGGTGCGATTTCGCACGATGGGCGACTATCCGCTCACGGCGGCCCATGAATCGACCGCCTTCACCGTGCCGGAGGTGATCGAGGAGATGCTGCTCACGAAGACGAGCGAGCGGCAGGGACGGCTCATCGACAAGGACGAGGCCGGCTCGATGGAGAAGAAGAAGCGCGAGGGCTACTTCTGACGCCGGCCGCGGGGCTCCGGCAGGCCGGCGGCGATGACGGCGCCGGCCGCGATCACCGCGGCGCCGATCACGAAGACGTGCCGGAAGCCGTAGGCGTCAACCGCCGCGCCGATCACCGGCGAGAGCACGAAGGGGGCCGCCAGCGCCGCCCCCACGATGCTGACATACCGCGGATGCTCCGCCGGCCCCGGCGCCAGTTCGAGCGCATAGTTCGTGAAGATCTTGAGCGAGATCGGGTTGAGGCCGAGCGGCATGTAGACGATCCAAAACCATTCCACGGCCGTCGCCTGCGGCAGGAGCGAGAGCAGCGTGACGACGAGCGGCGTGGCGCTCGAGAGGGCGACGAGCCAGACGAGCACGACCCGCGTGCCGCGGCGGTCGGAGAGCGGGCCAGCCACGAGGCTTGCCACGCCGGTGGCGGCGTTTTGCACGATCACCCAGGTGAGCAGGCTGCCGATCTGGCTGCCGAGCCGGTCGCGGGCGAAGGCCTGGTAGTGCGGAAAGAGCATGAGCACCGCGGAGAAGCAGGCGGCCACGAGCGACAGCCGCACGAGCGCCCGGTCGGCGGCGAGCGTCCGCCGCCAGCCGCCGACACCCCGCGCGATGGCCTGCAGCGATCGGCCGACGAAGCCATTCGACGACGAGACACCGCCGGTCTTGGATTCACGCAAAGGCGGGGGCTGATCCGGCGGCTCGTCGAGAAAGAGCGGCGCGATCGCCGCCAGCGCGAAGAAGAATCCCGTCACGCCGAATATTTTCGGAAACCCGTCCGGCTCCCCGAGCCACGGCCGCAAGAGCATCACCGCCGCGACGATCGCGAGCACGCTCCCGATCGCCACGCTGACGACCATCGCCCGGCCGCGATGTCCGGGGGAGATGAGTTTTCCCTGGAGCGCCGCCAGCACCAACTGGTTGAGCCCGATCGCCGTGGAGAAGAGCCCATAGAGGATGAGGAACACGAGGGCGAGCAGGTCGGGCCGCCGTGCCTCGAGCGGGCCCCATGCCGCGGCAAGCAGCCCGAAGCAGCCGGCCATCGCCAGGCTCGTCGCCACCAGCGACCACTTTTTGCAGGGCAGCCGGCCGAGACGGTCCGACACGAAGAGCGGCGGCAGGCTCTGGCCGCCCCGGTTGAGCACGGGCAGGAGCCCGCGCAAGAGCCCGGAATCAACGACGGCGTCGAGCACTGCCGGCATGATGATCGTCTCGGTCTTGAAGATCCAACCGACGCGAACGATCACCTGGTAGATCTCGAGCCATACCGTGTTGCGGGCCTCGCGACCGGCGGCATTCACCGCCGACGCCTCCGGCTCGTTGCAACTCACGGTCATGGGGGTACGATTTTCTCTTGGTGATTCCACGGAATCGACGTCCGCAGCATGAAGTGTTCTGCGGATGCCGTCCATCCTCGATCCGCACGGCCGGTTCTCACCGGCCTCAGCCGAAACCTCCGCCCGACGAACCAACGATGACGATTTGCCTGCTCAAGTCGAAGATCCACCGCGCGAAAGTGACCGGCGCCTCGATCGATTACGAGGGCAGCCTCACGATCGCGGCCGACCTCGCCGAGCGGGTGGGCCTTCGGCCCTACGAAAAAATCCTCGTGGGCAATCTCGCCAACGGCGAGCGGTTCGAGACCTACGTGATCTACGGCAAGCCGGGCTCCGGAGCGATCGAACTCAACGGCGCCACGGCGCACCTCGGCGAACCAGGCAACCGGCTCACGATCATGTCGTTCGCCTGGCTCGATGCCGACGAGGCCGCGCGGCACAAACCCGCGGTGATCGTCCTCGATGAACACAACACGATCATCCGGTAGGACGGGCTTCAGCCTGTCTCCTACTATGCTTCAGCCTGTCTGGCCCTCCCCTCGCTCGCGCACCACCATGATCCCCCCCCGCGCATGCGTCTGGATCCTGCTCGTGCTCATCGGCTGCCGGCCCGCGCCCCACCCGGCCGTCGGCCGCACGGTGGGTGAATTGCCACTCGTCTCGATCACCGACGCGACACTCCCCCCGCCAGCGTTCGCCGGCAAGGTGACGCTCCTCAACTTCTGGGGAACCTGGTGCGGCCCCTGCCGCCGCGAATTGCCGGGCATGGCACGAATCGCCGGCCGCCTCGCACAGGAGCCGGCGTTTCAGCTCGTGGCCGTGTCCTGCGGGGGCGGCGGTCCCGACGAGATCACGGAGATCACCGACACGACCCGCGGCTTCCTCGCGCAGCAAAAGATCGAGCTCGACGCTTGGGCCGATCCGTCCGGCATGGCGCGCGTGATCGCCGCCGAGACGCTCAGCTTCTCGGCCTACCCGACGACCTATCTCGTCGGCCCCGATGCCCGCGTGCGGGCGGTGTGGGTCGGCTACCGCTCCCGCGACGAAGCCGACATGGCCGGCGCAATTGTTGAAGCGCTCAAGTCGTCGCTGCCGGCTGCGGCGGCCGCTGGCGGCGCAGCCGCTCGATGATCGCGGCGGCCGCGGCGGCCGGATCGGCAGCCCCCGTCACGGCCGACGCCACGGCCACGCGTGAGTAGCCGAGCGCCGCGACCTCGTCGATCCGCTCGAGCGTGATGCCGCCGATCGCAAATGCGGGCAGCGCGATCTCGCTCGCAACCGCCGCGAGAAACTCGGGGGGCGCATACGCCGCGAACGATTTGGTCTGCGACGGAAAGCAGGGCCCCACGCCGAGACAGTCGGCGCCGTCGAGTACGGCCGCGCGGGCCTCGGCCAGATCGTGGGCGGTGCGGCCGACGAGGGCCCACGGCCCGACCACGCGGCGGACCAGCGCGAGCGGCAGGTCGTCGGCGCCGGTATGCACGCCATCGGCGCCGACGGCCGCGGCCACGTCGGCCCGGTCGTTCACGACGACGAGCGCCCGGCCGTCGGGGTGGCGGCGGCGGACGATCTCGACGGCCGCCCGCGCCCGCGTGGCGAGCACCGGCAGCGGCAGGTCCTTGTCGCGAATCTGCAGCATCCGCACGCCCGCCTCGAGAACCGCTTCGACGAGCTGCTCGAAGTCGCGGGCGTCGTCGCGGCCATCGACGAGCACGCAGAGATTGACACCGCGCAGTCGGTCGGTGGCGTTGGCCGTGCCGACCGCCCCGCGCTCGAGCACGTAGAGCCGGTAGCGCAGCCGTTCGAAGGCGGCCGAGGCCTCGGGCTCGAGGAGCCGCGACACTTCCTCGAGGCTGCGCAATGCCTGCGCGGCGCGGGCGGCATTCGCCGCGACGAGATCATGCACGGTCGCCCGCGGCAGGGCAGCCGCCGCTTCCACGCCGGCGCCGACATCGCCCGACACGTCGCGAAGCTGGATGCGATCCGCAAGGCGGCCCGAGGCAAGCACCGCGGCGAGATCGTGCCGCAGGTTCTTCGCGAGGCCGGTGAGGTGGGGGTCGTCGAGCACGAACCGCACCACGTCCTCGATCACCCGCAACGCCTCCCCGGCCCGATTGGCGGAGGCATCGAGCGCCCGCCACGCGTTCGCTCTAGCCCCGAACTGGCCGGGGTCGGCCGGCCCTGAAATGCCTCTCTCGCCGCGATTTTCAACGCGTCTTTCCATGCTTCTGTTGTAGCCTCCACACGCCTTGGAAAAATGGTCGGGCGTTTCTACACTCCCCCGCCATGGTGGCCGCCGCTCGATACCTGACGCTGCTCTGGCCGGGGATGCCCTGGCTGTGGCTGCGCGGCAGCGCGGCGGGCCTCGTGCTCGCCCTGGCCTTTGCGGTCGTGCTCGACCTCGCGATCGTCGCGACTTGGATCTATTCGGACTTCTTCGGCCTTCCGGTTTCGCTCGGGCTCTGGGCGGCGGCCGCGGCCGTCTGGATCGTCGCGACGGTCTCGGCCATTTCGGCGTTTCCACCGCCGATCCGCACCACGCGCGATGCCGCGACAGACGCCCTCTTCGTCGCCGCCCGAGATGCCTATCTCTCCCGCGATTGGCTGACTGCGGAAACCAAGCTCCGCTCGCTGCTGGTCGTCGCGCCCACCGACGGGGAGGCCCAGCTGCTCCTCGCGACGCTCCTCCGCCGGGTCGGGAGGCTGAAGGAGTCGCGGGAGGCGCTGGAACAACTGTCGCGCAGCGATTCGGGAGGCCCGTGGCTCTCGGCGATCGCCCGAGAACTGGAACGGGTGGCGGCGGCTGCCAAAAAGCCCCCCGCGCCGGCGACGACGGCTGACGACGAAGACGGGGAGGCGGCCATTCTGCCGCTCGACCGTGGCTCCCCGGCAGAGGGTCTGGGCGAGCGGGCGGCATGAGGGAACGCAAAACGCCGCCCGTTTCCCGAATTTCACGCCCCCACAAAGACTTTCCGCGACGACTCTCCTAGAATCCTCCGCGGGATTTGGCGTAAGGTTTGCACTGTCTCGCAGGTGCCGATGGGCGGCTGCCGGAATGGCATGCAACCCATTCGGTGACAACAGCCTGGCGTGATTCTGACGAAGGAACAACAGTCATGTACGAGCGTTTTACGGACCGTGCCCGCAAGGTGATGCAACTGGCCAACCAGGAGGCCCAGCGGTTCAACCACGAATACATCGGCACGGAGCACGTCCTCCTCGGCCTCATCAAGGAGGGGAGTGGCGTCGCCGCCAACGTCCTGAAAAACCTCGACATCGACCTGCGGAAGATCCGCATGGAAGTCGAGAAACTCGTCCAGAGCGGCCCCGATATGGTCACCATGGGCAAGCTCCCCCAGACGCCCCGGGCCAAGAAGGTGATCGAGTATTCGATGGAGGAGGCCCGAAACCTCAACCATAACTACGTCGGCACCGAGCACATCCTCCTCGGCCTCCTTCGCGAGCAGGAAGGGGTAGCCGCGCAGGTGCTGATGAACCTCGGCCTCAAGCTGGAAGACGTCCGCGAGGAGGTGCTCAATCTCCTCGGCCACGGGATGGAAAACGAGGGGGGTGAACGGGCCGGCATGGGCGGTCGCCAGACGGCCGGCGCCGGCGGCGGTGGCGGCGAATCCTCCACCAAGGGGGGCAAGAGCAAGACCCCCGCGCTCGACAGCTTCGGCCGCGACCTCACCGAACTCGCCCGCCAGGGCAAGCTCGATCCCGTCATCGGCCGCGAGAAGGAGATCGAGCGGGCGATCCAGATCCTCTGTCGCCGCACCAAGAACAACCCCGTCCTCCTCGGCGAGGCTGGCGTGGGCAAGACGGCGATCATCGAGGGCTTCGCGCAGCGCGTCATCGATGGCAACGTGCCGGAATTGCTCGCCGACCGGCGGATCGTCGTCCTCGATCTCGCGATGATGGTGGCCGGCACGAAGTATCGCGGCCAGTTCGAGGAGCGGATCAAGGCCGTGATGAACGAGGTTCGCCGCGCCAAGAACACGATCCTCTTCATCGACGAGCTGCACACGCTCGTCAGTGCCGGTGGTGCGGAGGGGGCGATCGACGCCTCCAACGTGCTCAAGCCGGCCCTCGCCCGCGGCGAGATCCAGTGCATCGGCGCCACCACGCTCGACGAATACCGCAAATACATCGAGAAGGATTCGGCCCTCGACCGCCGCTTCCAGATCATCATGGTGGAGCCGGCGAGCAAGGCGGAGGCGGTGGAGATCCTGAAGGGTCTGCGCGACCGCTATGAATCGCACCACCGCGTGCAGATCACCAACGAAGCCCTCGAGGCCGCCGTCGAGCTCTCCAGCCGCTACATCACCGGCCGCTGCCTCCCCGACAAGGCGATCGACGTGATCGACGAGGCGGGCGCCCGCGTGCGGCTCAAGGCGATGACCAAGCCGCCGGATCTCAAGGAGATCGACGAGGAGGTCGAGAAGCTCAACAAGGAGAAGGAAGAGGCGGTCGCCAACCAGGATTTCGAGAAGGCGGCGGCGCTCCGTGACCAGGCCGACAAGCTCAAGAAGAAGAAGCAGACGATGACCCGCGACTGGCGCGACAAGAGCCGCGAGGCCGATGGCGTGGTCGACGAGGAGGTCGTGGCCGAGGTCGTCTCGAAGATGACCGGCATTCCGCTCACGCGGATGTCCACCGAGGATCAGGCCCGGCTCATGGGCATGGAAGACGAGCTCCACAAGAAGGTCATCGGCCAGGATGCGGCCATCAAGAGCGTGTCGAAGGCTGTCCGCCGCAGCCGCTCGGGCCTCAAGGATCCGAAGCGGCCGATCGGTTCGTTCGTCTTCGCCGGCCCCACGGGCGTGGGCAAGACGCTGCTCGCCAAGGCCCTGGCGCAATTCATGTTCGGCGACGCCGAGGCGCTCATCCAGATCGACATGAGCGAATACATGGAGAAGCACAACGTCAGCCGGCTCATCGGCGCGCCGCCGGGCTACGTGGGCTTCGAGGAAGGCGGGCAGCTGACGGAGAAGATCAGAAGGCGTCCGTATGCCGTGGTCTTGCTCGACGAAATCGAGAAGGCCCACCCCGACGTCTTCAACATGCTCTTGCAGGTGATGGAGGAAGGCCGCCTCACCGACTCGTTCGGCCGCAACGTCGACTTCCGCAACACGATCATCATCATGACGACCAATGCGGGCGCCGAGGCGATCAAGAACGAGGCCGCCTTCGGCTTCCAGAAGCCCGATGACGACGCCAGCTACGAGGGGATGAAGGGCCGCGTCAACGAGCGGATCGAGAAGGTCTTCCGACCGGAATTCCTCAATCGCCTCGATGACGTGATCGTCTTCCATCACCTCACGGTCGACGACCTCAAGAAGGTGATTGACATCGAGCTGGCGAAGGTTCGCGAGCGTCTCCTCGAGCGCGGTCTCAAGCTCGAGCTCACCGATGAGGCCAAGAAGTTCCTCATCAAGAAGGGCTCCGACACCGACTTCGGCGCCCGTCCGCTGCGCCGCGCCCTCGAAAACTACATCGAGGATCCGGTCAGCGAGGAGCTCCTCAAGGGCGAGTTCGAGGGCAAGGACACGATCCAGGTGGATTGCGTCGAGATCGCCGACAAGAAGCAGCTCGTCTTCAAGGGCCTGGTGACGGCCGAACCGGTCGCCGCCGGCCCAGCCCAGTAGACCGCTGCAAACGACACCGCGTCGTCCTGAAGCGGTTTGCTGGAAAAACTGGCGGCGGCGGTGGAGTCGAATTAGGCTTCTCCCCATGGTTCCACGGAGCCCGATGGCCCGCCGCGCCCTGCTCGCCGCTTTTGCGCCGCTGCTCTTTCTCTGCGCATCGTGCCAGCCGGCCGCCGAGGGCCGGCCCACGACGTCGACGCTCCATGCGACCCAGCCGGCAGCCGTCAGGAGCCTGTTTCCGCTGGCGACCTACAGCCAGCTCGTCGGCACGAAGGCGGTCGACATCGACATTGGTCATTGGCTGAGCGGCGATGTCGCAGGCGTCACACCATTCAAGGCATTCGAACCGGGCAAGGTCACGGTGCTCATGTTTTGGGCCTCCTGGTGCCCCAACTGCCGGGCCGCCCTGCCGCTTGCGGCCGGTCTGCAGGAGCAATACGGACCGCGCGGCGTGACGTTCGTCGGCGTGAGCCACGAGGATGCAGAAGACGTGCGCAAGTTCCTCGCCGAGTCGGCGCAGCAGCCGGACGACGCCGCGCGGCGGCTCTGCCTGACGGCCGATCCCGACAATTCGGTCCACGCCGCCTACATGGAGGCCGTCGATGAGACGGCGATCCCGACGACCTTCATCATCGGCAAACAGGGGCTCGTCGAGTGGATCGGCCATCCGAGCGAACTCGAGACGCCGCTGCGGCTCGTCGTCGAGGATGGCTGGGACCGCGCGGCATTCATCGCGGAGCGCAAGTCACTCGAGCCGATCCGCGCCCGTATCGCAACGATCATGGACGACCAGCAGGCGGGGAAGACGGCCGAGGCGTCAGCAGACTTGAAGGCCTATGTCGCCGAAAACAAGCAGGATGCAGTCACACTCAACGAGATCGCCTGGCTCGTTTTCGACCTGGCGGGCGGCAAGCCGCTGCCCGGCCCGTTCCTGGCCGAAGCCATCGCCGCCGCCAACGCGGCGATCGCGCTCCAGCCGAACAACGCCAACTTCCTCGACACGCTGGCCCACCTGCGGGCGCTCGAGGGGGATCTCACCGCCGCGATTGCCGCACAAAAGCGCGCCGTTGAACAGGGCGGCACCGAACGCTTCGGCGACTACCTCCGCGAGCTCGAGTCTCGCGCGAAATAGGGCTGGTTCCTGTTCGGCGTGGCTGTCTACTGGGTGATGAGCCCGGCCTTATCTCGCCCAATCCGGCTCGGGGCTGCACATGCCCTCTCGGCGGACGTTCGCAGATGCCATCCAGGCATCTGCTCTCTGCATGTCCGCTTCGCTTTCGGCATCCTGCCTGCGCTCGC